>WNFR01000526.1_pt1 | contig 62272 bp, 56 predicted proteins | sample 5400221 | NCBI WGS metagenome assembly WNFR01 (sample SAMN13153357, study PRJNA577476) | soil metagenome | isolation source: 40 cm soil under Madrone tree | place: USA:California | collected 2016-06-14
GCGAGAGTTTCCAACCCCAGCTTCTGTTCTGCGCTTGCCTTCAATGGAGATTTGCCCGCCATGCCACGCCCCCGCGAATCACTGCAAAGACGCAATCACAACCTTGATCCGTTGGCCAGACTGCCGGAGTCTGCTTAGTTTCAATACCATCTCGATGCAATACCGGACTCCCTTGCCCCGTGGGGGTATCCGCGCTTCGGCTGAGATAGCCATACCGACGCCCTGACCAAGCGCAGGTGGGTCACCCCGAGCCGCCTACATCAGAAATCGGTGGGAGTATCAATGTGAGTAGCAGAGAGCGCCGCCAGAAAATCAAATGATGTCAATATGAGTGGCGGATGCTTTCTTCCGCCACAACACCGCCTGCCGGCGGCCGCCCGCGCCTACCGGATCTGTAGCCCGGGTTGAGTGACAGCGAAACCCGGGGGCGGCATTGGCGTATTGACAGGGCGGTCCCGGATTTCGCTTCGCTCAATCCGGGCTACGTTGCTCAATCCCGGCTACGTGGCCGGCAATGACGTTGGGCGAATCTCAGCGGAACGCGCGCTACTCGATTATCTCGTCGGCGCGAGCGAGCAGCCGCCGCGGTACCGTGATGCGAAGCGCCCTCGCCGTCCTGTTGTTGATGGCGAGCTCGAATCTTGTCGGCGGCATCACTGGCGACTCGGCCGGTATTTCGCCTTGGAGAATCCGGCCCGCGTAAATGCCAGCCAGCCGATACATGTCATTGGCGAGGACTCCGTAGCTCATCAGGCCGCCAAGCACGACAGCCCCGCGTGCGGCATAGATGGCAGGCAGCGCGCTCTGCGCCGCCAGCGCAACAATCTGCTGTTGCCGCGCCGTCAGAAAAGGATCAGGACCAACCACAAGCGCGCGAACACGCTGGAGTGCCATGCGGGTAAACGCGGTCGCGACCTCCTGCTCGGTGCCGGCATCGAAAACGGCAAGCTCGCGGCTCCTGATGCGGGCCGCTGCCGTCACGTTTTCCACGTTGGTTTCGAAGGCCCCTGACGAGCGCGAGTTGTCGAGATAGCCGAGCAAAGGTGCGCCCGGTCGCAGTTCGAGCAGCAATTCCAGGCGCCGGGATGCGAGTTCCGCGGCGGCGGCGTTGGCGCCCGTCAAGTTGGCTTGTGGCCTGTTGAGGCTATCGGCCACGCTGACTTCGACCGCATCCGATCCCATCGCAAAAACAATCGGAACAGTCGAGGTAGCCGCCTGGGCCGCCAGCGCCGGCGCCGAAGCCCCGATGGCAATGATCACCGCCACCTGACTGCGAACGAGATCATTCGCGAGGTCTGGCAATCGCTCGTACTGTCCGTCCGCCGTGCGGTATTCGATGGTCAGGTTTTGCCCTTCGACAAAGCCGGTATCCTGTAAACCCTGTCGAATCGCCGCGACCGCAGCAGCGTACGGCCCTTCAAATGACACGCCATTGAGCAGGCCGACCACCGGCGCCTTCGGTTGCTGCGCGCGCGCCGCGAGAGGCCACGCCACCGTGCCCGTTACTCCAGCGATGAACTCCCGTCGTCGCATTGTCGGCCCCTTCGATTGGTTCAAGGGAGCCTATCGCCGTCCGTGCCGAATAGGAACCGGGTTCGCCGGAGGGTCGCGTCGTCGTGGCGCAGATTTTTCGAAAGCGGCCCTATTTCTTCCGCGAGCGGGGCCGCTCGGAACAAGAATGACGATGCAGAGGTGATCGATAGCCGTCAGCCCAGCACCATCTTGTAGAGAGCGACGAGCTTGCCCCAGGCGCGCTCGGCGTCCGCCATGTTGTATATCGGCATTCCGTTTTGCCGCGGCATGTCGGGCACGCACCAGCCATGCAGGCTGGCGTAAACTTCGATCTCGGCCGGCACATTCGCTGCGGCGAATGCGGCCTTCAATTTGTCTTTGGCATCCGGTTGCCGCATGTCGTCGTTCGCGGCGATGCCGAAATACATGGGCGCTTTGATCTTGGGCGCCAGAAGATGCGGGCTGTTGGTATTATCGGTGACCAAGCCGCCGCCGTGAAAGGACGCGCCGGCGCCGACGCGATCCGGGACCGCGGCGGCAGTTCTGACCACCAGCGAACCGCCCATGCAATAGCCTTGCGTTCCGATCTTCCTGGTCTTGTCAACTTCCTTCTGGGCATCAAGAAAAGCGACGTAAGCGACCGCGTCCTTCTCCGCCGCGCCTGCGGCAGTCACCGGCCCGGTCAGCGGCGGCAGTTTCGCCCTGTCCGCCGGATTGTCGAAGTCGAATGTGGAAAGGTCGTCGAACACCGGCGCCTTTGCGGTCCGGTAAAACGGATTGGGGACAAGCACCGCATAGCCTTCCAATGCAATCCTCCTGGCGAATTGGCGCATCGAAGGGCGCAACCCACCCGCATCCGGCCAGATGAGCACGCCGGGATAGACCCCGGTCGTCGGGTGAATGAACGCCGCGTCGCAGTTGCCGTCCGGCGTTTTGACCGTGACGTCGGCTTCGGTAAGCGGGAGTTCCGCAGCGCGAGCGGCGGGAGCGCCCGCCATGGCCGCCAATCCGGCAGCCAACGATACCGTAGCAAATTCACGACGGGATACAGCCGTCTCCTGAGTTGCCTCGTTCGGCTTCAGGTCTTCGCTCACATCCGCCTCCGTCTTTCAAAGGAGCCGATCTCAATTCGAGATTGCGAACTCCACCCTCATTATATCACGATATCACGGCCGCCAGGCAGTTGCGCGCGAGGACTGCACCACGACCTTGGCGCCGACGGGCGTGCGCTGATAGAGGTCGATGACATCCTGATTGATCATGCGGATGCATCCCGACGAGACACTCTTGCCGATCGTCCAGGGTTCGACCGTGCCGTGAATGCGAAAGAGCGTATCCTTGTTGCCTTGCCACAGGTACAGTGCGCGGGCCCCGAGCGGGTTGCGCGGACCGCCATGCATACCCAACCCGCTCTGCAGCTCGCTCATCATTCTCCTGATCTCGGGCTGGCGCTCGATCATCTCCTTAGGTGGATACCAGTCGGGCCATTCCTGCTTGTTGTGAACGGTGGCGACGCCCGACCATTCGAATCCGCTTCGGCCAACGCCGACGCCATAGCGAATGGCGCGCCCACCCCCCTCGACCAGGTAGAGGAAATGCGCCTGCGGATCGATCACGATGGTGCCGGGCTGCTCATCCGTCGGATAATAAACGGATCTGCGGAGATAGGCCGGATCGACGTCCGACAATCGAAGAGCCGGAACCGGAAAGGGTTCGCCATTGCTCTCCGCGTAAATCGCCGAATACCCGGCATCCTGGCCGCTGAAGAATGGCCGTGCCGGCTCGCCTTGTCTGTCCGGTACCGGCGTCCCTTGCCAGGCGGGCTGGGCGCCCGGTGGGCAGAAAAAGAGGAAACAGCTCTGCTGGGCCGCGGCGCTTTCAGCGCTCAGCATGGCGACGGCGGCAATGCAGAAGAGGGTCATGCAGGCGCGCGAAAACCTCCGCGGGCGCTGGCGAAGCAACATGGTCATTTCCGGCGGCTTCTGATGAGGTGGCATGAGAGAACCCCGACCCCAGCGGATGGTTCCTCGCAGTTCCGAGGGAAAACCGGCGTCCGCTGCTCCGCGAGATGATAATGCCAAAAGGGCGGCCAAAATTCGGCAGGATCAACGGCGGCGGCCGGCGTGCTGTCGCGAAGCATCGCCTGCTGGCGCAAAAATAATCGAGGTGGTCGGGACAAGCCTGGCCACAACCCTCGGTAGATAGCCTTACAGGTTCACTTGAAGTGACGATGGCCTACGACGCGATGGCGGATTTCGTGCTAAGCTCACCCCTAACGAGAGCCTCCTGCACAAGCCCTCCTGCACAAGCCCTCTTGCAACGACTTCGGCGTAACCTCGCGCTATCGATTGGCGATCCTCACGGGCGTTCGATCGGCGAGCAAGAGGTGGCCGTCCGTGACAACGGATTCGCCGCCCGACAAGCCGGATCGTATGACCATTTCGTCGGCGGTTGACCTCGCCACTTCCACTGGCCTGACGAGGGCGACATTGTCTTCCACAACATAAACATAGGTGCCGTTCGGGCTGACCTGGACGGCCGTCGTCGGTACGACGACAGCGTCTTCTATCTTCAGCGTCACGCGTGCCGTCACGATCGCCCCGGGCCAAAGCAGCTCATCCTCGTTGGGCATCGTCGCACGAACCGTCGCCAAGCCGGTCGTCGCGTCAATCGTATTCTCGACCATTGAGATTTGACCGGGGGACGATCGGACTTCCGGATCGACCACCGCCTCGACACTGACCGTGCCGTCGACCATCGCGGCGCGGATCGCCGGGAGATCCTGTTGCGGAACCACAAATGTCACATAGACCGGCTGCATCTGATTGATCGTTGCGATCGGGACGGGGTCGGCGGCGCGCACAAAATTGCCGCCCTTCACGGCCGCCTGGCTTATCCGGCCGCTGATCGGCGCGCGAATTTCGCAATAGCTCAACTGCACCTGTAAGGCCTTGACGGCCGCCTCGTCGGCGCGGATGGCCGCGCGAAAGGTATCCGATTGGGTTGTTGCATTGTCGAGGTTGATTTGCGGGGTCGCGCCTCTCGAAACCAGATCCGAATAGCGGCGGAAATCCCGTTGAGCTCCCTCAAGCTGGGCCTTGTCGCGGAGGAGCGTCGCCTCGGCTTGTCGAAGCTGCGCCTCCAGTGCCCGCCTATCCAGCGTGATCAACAGATCGTCCTTCTTTACCTCCGCACCGTCCGTGAAATGGACGCCGACAACTTCATCGTCGATGCGCGGTTTGATCGCGACACTGGCGAACGTGGTCACGTGGCCGAGCGACTCGATTAAGATCGGAGATTTCTTCTTGACGGCGACTTCCGTCGTGACCTGGACCCGCCGCTGGGGTGTCGTGGCGGGTGCGGACGCCTCGCGATGGCCAAAAACTTGAAATGCAACCGCCCCACTGCAAGCAACGATCGCGGCAAACCACCAGAACTTTGACATGCGCTTCGATCCGGGATTCGTGACCCGGCTCCTCGCGATGTCGCCCCGCCTTAGCGATTGCCGGTGCGGTTATTATGATGGAAGAGATTATGAATGACCGCGACGGCAGAGCTAAATTAATAAAAACTGTTTTTGCGTGCAAGTATATTTATCTTTATATTATTGTATATGTGATTTTTATATAGTTATGAATGTTTTTTTTATAATCACATTGCGCAAAAGATTTGTCGCGTTGCTGTATATTCCAGTGGGACCAAAATACGAACGCCGTTGGGGGGCGGCTGATGGTCGCCGTCCCTCTGCTTGTAGCCCGGATGGAGCGAAGCGTAATCCGGGGACGGCCGTGCCACACATTGCGAGGTCGCCCGACTATGGTTCACAAGGCCAAGCTGACCCTGGATTACGCTTCGCTCCATCCGGGCTACGAGCCCAGGGCCGGTCGCGCCGTCACGTCCCCCCACGGGTCACCCAAGCGGGGGAGGACCGGAGATCATGGTTGTGGTACGAATCTCTTAGACATTGAGAAGCGCAGGCATTACTCGCCGGCGCTCTTTTAAGCCCGATACGGACAACCGCAGGGGACCGCCATGCAGCGCACCGCACTCGCTCTTGCCATCATCTTCGGTGTTGCTCTCGGCCCGGCGCGGGCGCAGTCGAATCCGCAGTTCACCGCGTTTCAGGGCGTCAGCAAGGGCGCGCTGTATAAGCCCGACTCCGGTCCGACGCCGCATGTCGGCGTTCTCGTGATGCATCGCACCGCGAACTTCCTCAATCATCGCGCCTGCACCGAGCTGTCGCGTCGCGGGTTCCTGCTGCTTTGCATGAACACGCGGTATGAAAACAACGAAGCAATGGTCGATTTCGAGAAGCTGCCCCTCGACGTGAAAGCGGGGGTCGATTTCCTGCGCCGACAGCCCGGCATTACCAAGGTCGTGCTGTTCGCCCACAGCGGCGGCGGCCCGCTGATGTCGTTCTATCAGGCGGTCGCCGAGAACGGCCCGGCGTATTGCAAGGGAGCCAACAAGCTCACCCAATGCGCCGACGATCTTGCGGGCCTTGTTCCGGCGGATGGCATTGTGTTCGCCGATGCGCATCCGGGCAATGCCATCAATACGCTGCGCAGCCTCAATCCGGCAGTGGCCAACGAAAACAATCCGCCGGATGCACCGCCGATCTCCGCGCTCGACATGTTCGATCCGAAGAACGGCTTCAATCCCAACGGACCGTCGGACTATTCCGAGGAATTCCAGGCGCGCTATTTCAACGCGCAGGCCGACCGCATGAACCGGCTCATCGACATCGCCCGCGACAAGCTCGACCGCATCAAGCGCAACGCCTATCCGTATCCCGACGACGACATCATGATCATCCCGCGCGGCGGCAATCCGGGTGCCGGGGCCGGGGCCGACGCGCGGCTGTTCGTCACCGAGCCCGATATCGCCGCGATCAACAGCACGTCGCGTCCGGTCAAGCTCCTGCGCAACGATGGCACGATCTCAACGCAGATCGCCAAAAGCGTCTTCGTTGCCGATCCGAGCGTGGCGCGCAGGAGTTTGCGGTTCCGCTCCGGCACGAAGGTGTTCACGTTGCGCTCGTTCCTGAGCGCCCAGGCGGTGCGGGCCGGCAATGCGGCCGACGACATTGACTATTGTTCGACCAACAATTCGACTGTCTGCGCTGTGCAGTCGATTTCGGTCCCGGTGCTGTTCGCCGCAATGGGTGCGCACTACTTCATTCGCGACAACGAACGCCAACACGATCTCGCGCACAGCAAGGACAAGGATTTCGTCGTGATCGAGGGCGCCAATCACGGCTTCACGCCCTGTGAGGCCTGCGCAACCAGCCCCGGTCAGTACTCCAACACGGTCAAGAATCTGTTCGACTACATCGCGGCCTGGATCAACGCACGCTTTTGAAACTCTCACGATCGTCGATCATGTTGTCCTAATACTGGAGGAGCAGCAAAATCCGCGCTACGCTGTCAAGTCTCAAGCCGGATCACACCCGTCTGACAGAACGAATATGGGGAGGAAGCTCATGAAGCATTTCACCTGGCCGTCATGCGGCGTCGCTGCATTCGCTGCCCTCATCACGGCGCTGGCTGCTCTGCCTTCGCGGGCGAACGACATCACCACGGAATGGGCGGCGGTTAAGCCGCCGCCGGTGCCGGACCTGAAGCCAGCGACGATCGAGCCAAAGACAACGGCGCTCCTGATCCTTGATCTCATGAAGACGAATTGCGGCGCGCGCCCGCGTTGCGGCGCGACGGTTGCCAATATCAAGAAGCTGCTGGAGTCAGCGCGGGCCCGCGACATGATGGTGTTCTACACGTTGGTCGGCGGCACTCCGACGCCGGAGGGCATGATCGACCCGAGCTTGGCGCCACGCACCGGCGAGTGGGTGGTCCGAGGTGGCGCGGACAAGTTCATCGGCTCCGACCTCGAACAGCGTCTCAAGGACAAGGGCATTAAGACCGTGATCGTGACCGGCACCTCCGCCCAAGGCGCGGTCGTCGGCACCAGCAACGGCGCTGTGCAGCGCGGCTACAAGGCCGTCGTGCCGGTTGACGGAATGTCGGCGGAAGACGCCTACAACGAACAATACGCCGCTTGGCACCTCTACAAGGGCGGCCCTGCCGTTCTCACCGAGAACGTGACGCTCACGCGCAGCGATCTGATCAAGTTCGCGAACTGAGCGCGGACTTTACCGAAAGATTGCCACCGGGAAGTGGGCGCTTGCACAACTCTTGCGGCGCACCGGCGACCCTGCGCGTCAGTGAAGATGGAGGTCGAATCGACGCTCTGGCGAGAGCTCACGCGAGCTCAATTCCATGCGCCGCCAGCAGCGCCGGAAACTGCTTGCCGGCGAAGAACGCATGTTCGCGCTCGCGCATGGTCGTAAACCCATCGAGCCGCTGCAATTCGGCGTCGACGAAGCCCGGATGGCACATCACCAAACCGCCATCGGGCAGGCCTTGTAGAAACGATCGGAATAGCGCATCGAATTCGGTCGCGCGCTTGAAATCATAGGTGCCCGCGAAGGCCGGATTGGTGGGCGCCCCGGATGCGGCGCAGCGCCTGCGCAGGCGGGCGCTCAGGAGATCGAGCACGAGCCCCTTGCGATCGCCGAAGCGTCGCCACAGCGGCATCGTGCGTCCGCATTGGCGGATCCAGGCGCCCGGCGCCATCCGCTTTATCGCGGCGAGCACGGCGTCGCTCACTTGCGGCAGCAGGTGGATGTGCTGGTGACCGTCAACGAAATCCGGCGGCCGCCCGAAGGCGGCCTGGAACGCGGCAAATTGGCTTGCAGCTTCGGCCGCCAGCGCATCCGGATCGAGGCGCCACCGCAATCCTGCCGCGAACGTGCCGCTGAGGCTCAGGAACGTGCCATCCCGGGCGACCGGGCGGTAGGTGGGCGCCGCAGGCCGGAACGGCGCCGTCAGGGTGAAGTGCAGCCCGATCGCGGCGCGGTGGTCCGGTCCGGCAAGGTCGGAAAGCGCCTGCGCCTCGGCGGCCGAAAAGCTTGGCGTCGTCACCATGACGGAGGTGGCGTTGATCCGGCCGCGCCCGATCAGATCCCGGATGGCGCGGTTGACGGCCGGCGAGATGCCGTAGTCGTCGGCGCATAACCACAATTTTCGCAGCTGCGGCGGCACCGCATCGGATGAAGCATTACGCGAAGCTCGATGCACGGGTGACTTCGTCCAAAGCTATTCCGCAGCATTGCGCGCCGCTTGGCCGGCCGGGCTGCTCTCGTCCTTGGCGCGCTTGACGGTGTGTTCGGCAACGAAATAGACCGGCCGGTGTTTGATCTCGGACAGCACCTTGCCGATATATTCGCCCATCACGCCGATCATCAGGAGCTGAACGCCGCCGATCACCATGATTCCGATGATGATCGACGGATAGCCCGGCACGGTGCGCTCGTAGACGAAGGTCTCGATCAAAATCCAGACGCTGAACACGAGTGCGCCGGCAGCGAGCAGGATGCCGAGCAGGCTCGCAAGCCGCAGCGGCGCCACCGAGAACGAGGTCAGGCCTTCGACCGACAGGCCGATGAGCGATCGCAGGCTCCAGCTTGTGCGTCCATGGGTGCGGGCCGCGGGCTCGTAGTCGACTCGGAACTGGCGGAACCCGATCCAGCTGGCGAGGCCCTTGAAGAAGCGATTGCGCTCCGGCATCTGGCGTAAGGCCGCGGCGGCGCGCGGCGACAGCAGGCGGAAATCGCCGGCGTCCTCGGGGATCTTCTGGCGCGCGCCCCAATTGATGAGCGAGTAGAAACCTTTGACGGCGACGCGCAGCAGGCGCGGCTCGTTTTCCCGGTGCGCCTTGGCCGTGTAAACGACATCATAACCGCCGTCGAGCCAGTGTCCGACCAGTTTTTCGATCAGCGCCGGCGGGTGTTGCCCATCGGCGTCCATGAACAAAACCGCGCCGCGGGAGGCGTGGTCGAGCCCGGCGAGCAACGCCGCCTCCTTGCCGAAATTGCGCGACAGCGACACCACCTGGACATCCGCGGCCTTCGCCGGCAGGCCCTGTGCGACGGCGAGTGACCCGTCGCGACTGCCGTCGTCCACATACACAATTTCACAGGCAAGCCCGCGCTCGTCGCGCAGCGCTGCGGCGACTGCGCTGATCCGGGCATGAAGTTGCGCCAGCCCGGCGGCCTCGTTATATACCGGCACCACGATGGAAAGCCCGGCCCCGGCGCTTCCCGCAAGGAAGCGGTGCCTCGAACTTGCCACATTATGTTGCCCCTCGGAGGCGTGTTGTTCAGCCGTCATCGCGTTCGTGTTGTCCCTGTTTCCACCCTACCGTCCCCCTGGGAGCGCGGGCGTCTCGCCCGCATCTTCAAGTGCCGGCGAGACGCCCGCGCTCCCAGGGGGAGGATAGGGTGGGGGGTCTCGCGGCTCATCGACAAACCATGATAACCCATGGGCGGCCCGATGTCGTGACGCATGCTGGTCGAGGCCCGCGACACCCGGGTCGCGGGTCCAGGCGGAGGTGCTAGGCGAAGTTCATGATTCCGATTGATCGCCTGAGGGCCAATTTCCCACGCGCCACCGCATTGGTCGAACCGCACTTCGATGTGCTTCGCAAAGCTGTCAGTTTTGCGCTGATCGGCGTCATCAATGTCGCCGTCGATACCAGTGTGTTCCTGCTGACCTATTCGTACCTGAGATCGCACGCGGCGGCGCTGCGTCCGCTCGACGCGTTGGCGCAATGGTGCGCCTGCACGAGCCGCGACACCCTCGTCCTGGTTACCGCCAATGTCATCGCATGGGTGGTGGGAGTGACGGGCTCCTATGCGATGAATTCCTTCATCACTTTTGCGGCCGAGTCCGGCCGCCGGCTGCGCTGGCTCGACTACGGAACGTTCGTGGCCTCGGGGATTCTCGGCGCCATCGCAAACACCACCGCGCTGGTCATCGCGGCGCAGTTCATGCCGGTGCTGCCCGCCAAGGGCTGCGCCATTCTGACGTCCTTCGCGGTCAATTTTTCCATGTCGCATTTCGTGGTGTTCCGCCCGCGTCGTAAGGCAGCTGCCCGGACTCGGTGAGTGCCCGTTCCAACGAGCATGGTCATTCCGGGCGCTGTAGCCCGGATGGAGCGAAGGCTCTTGCCCGCGAAGGGCTGTAGCCCGGATTGAGCGGAAGCGAAATCCGGGACCGCCCTATCAATATGGCGACGCCGCTCCCGAGTTTCGCTTGACGCTCAACCCGGGCTACAGCCCGCGGCCACCGCCCGACCGCGAACGCACCCCGGAAACAAGGTTCTTCAGACCGCCGCCGCGAGCTTGGCGAACAGCGGGTTGTGGCGGCTGAAAACATAATCGATCTGCGCCACGATGACCGTGTCGGCGCCATGCTCACGCAGAAAGCTCGCGAGGTCATGAATTGCGTCAGGCGGGCAGTGCAGGGTCAGCATGCCCGACGACGTCGGCCCGCCGAACGGCGTCAGCACGCCGAACATTTCCTTGGCGAGACCGAGCAGGGCGTCGTTGCAGCCCGCAAACTGCGTCCGCACTTCGCGAAACAGCCGCGCGCGCGTGTGCCCGGCGATGCGATCGAGGATGAGGCGGGCGGTTTCAAGCTCTGTCTTGCCCCAGGTGGCGCCGCGGGCCGCGACGAGGTTCGCCTGCGACCGCAATATCACGCCGTCGTCGATCACTTTGAGGCCGTTGGCGGCAAGCGTGGTGCCGGTCGTTGTGATGTCAACGATCAGCTCGGCAATGCCGGCGGCCGGCGCACCTTCGGTTGCCCCGGCGCTCTCGACGATGCGATAGTCGACGATGCCGTGGCGGGAGAAAAAGCCGCGGGTCAGGTGCATGTATTTGGTGGCGACGCGCAGGCGGCGGTCGTGTCTCACGCGGAACGAGATCGCCACGTCGTCAAGGTCCGCCATGTCGCGCACGTCGATCCAGGCCTCCGGCACCGCCACCACCACGTTGGCGTAGCCGAAGCCGAGCCCCTCCAGCAGCACCACCTTGCGGTCGGCCTCCGGGATCATCTCCCGCACCAGGTCTTCGCCGGTGATGCCGAAATGCACCGCTCCCGCGGCGAGCTGCTCGGTAATTTCCGAGGCCGAAAGAAACGCCACCTCGACGCCGTCGAGACGTTTGATGCCGCCACGATAGTCGCGCGCCCCGCGCGGCTTGACCAGTTCTAGCCCGGCGCAGGCGAAAAACGCCTCCGCGTTCTCCTGCAAGCGACCCTTGGCCGGAACTGCGAGGACGAGCATGCTCATTGCTCCTTCTCGATATTTGCAGCCAATGCCGCGAGCCGTTCGATCCACGCTGCAAACCCGACGGCAGCGACCGGCTGCGGGCTGCCGAGCCGTGACAGCAAGCCGTCGTAGCGCCCCCCTGCCACCAATTGACCGTCGACTCGGGCCGCTGGATCGTACAGCTCGAACACGAAGCCGGTGTAGTAATCGACCCCGCGGCCGAACGCAGTGGCGAATTCGATGCGATCCACGTCGACGCCCCGGCCGGCCAACGCCGCGATGCGGCTTTCGAACCGCTCCAACGCCGACCCGAGCGCGACACGCGCCTCGGTCGCGAGAGCGCGTAGCGCTGTTGCCGCTTTGGACGGCGTTCCCGCTACAGCGAGGAACCGCCCGATCAGGGCGCATGTCTCCGAAGGCAAAGCACTCGAGGCGCCGAGTTCGGCTTGCTCTACGAAGCGGTCGGCGATTTCCCCGATGCTGCGCCCGCCGACCGCGCTCTTGCCGGCAATCGACAAGAGGTCCGTCACCAACGCCTGGGCAGCCTTTGGATTGGCATTGGCGAGCGCCGCGAGCACCCCCTGGTATTCGCTTCGGTTTTGGCGGCCGGCCAGCGTCAACCGGTCAAGATCCTGGGCGAGTGTCGCCTTACGGTTGAAATCCTTGAGCAATCGGCGCTTCCAGGCCGGCGCGAGGTCGAGCGCCGTGATCAAGGCCGAAAACAGCGCGACATCGCCGATGACGATCCGTGGCGCAGCCAAGCCATAGTGGGCCGTGGCCTCAATGCCGAGGGCAAGCACTTCCGCGTCGGCAGCGGCGGTGTCGGCGCGGCCGAACGATTCGATGCCGGCCTGCAGAAACTCGCCCGAAGTTACGCCACTGTCGCGAAACACAGGCCCCAGATAGCAGAAGCTCGCCCGTTGCTGGGCCGTAGCAGAGGCGAGGTAATGCCTTGCCACCGGGATGGTAAGGTCCGGCCGCAGGCAGAACTCGCGTCCCGCCGTATCGGTGACGAGATACATGTGCCGGCGCATATCCTCGCCGGACAGGTCGAAAAACGGCTCGGCCGGCTGCAAGATTGCGGGAGAGACCCGCCTATAGCCGGCGCGCGCAAAGGCGGCGACCAGGCTGTCGGCCCGCTTGTGGACATCAAAGGACGGCGCGCTGTGCATGGGCTCCGGCGGGGTTCTCAGCGACGTAGATTGTAGATTGTAGCGTGGGCAAAGCGAAGCGTGCCCACACCCGTTGCCGCATCCGGACACGCTTCGCTTTGCCCAGTCTACAATCTACAATCTGCAATCGCTTAGCACAGCTGAGTTAACGTTTTCGACCGCCGATCGCGGCCGGGCAAATCTTAGGCAACCCGCAACACACGACATCGTGAAGCCCGGGAAAGTTTGCCTCGATTGATGGAAATGCATAATTAAATTGAAATGAAGAGATCCGAAACGGGTCAAAACGATGGGTTGTGCGCGCATTTCGCGCGCTGTTCGTCGCCAGAAAGGGAAGTCGCCATGTTGTGGTTTCGTAAAGTTGTCGTCGGTGCGGCAACGGGCGCCGCACTGCTCGCGTTCAGCTTCAACCCGGGCTACACCCAGGTCGGGCCGCGCGGAGCCACGACGCCCAGCGCCGAGACCAGCCGACAGCTCGAAGTGCTCGGCAAGGTGCTGGAGATCGTGCGCTCCGACTACGTCGACAAGCCCGACGACGAAAAACTCCTCAACGCGGCGATCGACGGAATTCTCAAGTCGCTCGATCCCCATTCGAGCTACATGGATGCGAAGAGCTATCGCGACATGCAGACGACCACCAGCGGCCAGTTCGGCGGCCTCGGCATGCAGGTCAACATGGAGGACGGTCTCCTCAAGGTGGTATCTCCAATCGACGATACGCCCGCCGCGAGGGCAGGAATTCTTGCGGGCGATGTCATCGACCAGGTCGACGGCGCGCCGGTCAAAGGTCTCAGCTTGACCCAAGCCGTGGAAAAGATGCGGGGCGCCCCCGGCACCGAGGTCCGGTTGGAGATCCTACGCAAGGGCAAGGACGCGCCGCTCAATCTCACTTTGGTGCGCGAGATCATCAAGGTCAGCTCGGTGCGCCAGCAAGTTGAAGGAGATGACGTCGGTTACGTCCGGATCACCCAATTCAACAGCCGTGTGGCGGACGACCTCAAGCAGGCGGTCGAGACTCTCACGGCTAAGATTCCGCCGGACCGGCTCAAGGGCTACATCCTCGACCTGCGCAACAATCCGGGCGGCCTCCTGGACCAGGCGGTTCGTGTAGCCGGAGCGTTTCTGATCAATGGCGAGATTGTCTCGGTCCGGGGCCGCGATTCCGATCACGTGCAGCGCTTCAACGCTGTGCCGGGTGACCTTATCGACGGCAAGCCGCTGATCGTGCTGATCAACGGCGGCTCGGCATCGGCCTCAGAAATCGTCGCCGGCGCTCTGCAGGACCAAAAGCGCGCGACCATCATCGGTTCGCGAACATTCGGCAAGGCGTCGGTGCAGACCATCATCCCGCTGGGCCAAGGCAACGGCGCGCTGCGGCTGACCACGGCTCGCTATTACACGCCATCGGGGCACTCGCTCCAGGCGCAGGGCGTCGCACCGGACATCGAGGTGCTCCAGGACGTGCCAAAGGAGGCTGCGGACCAGCAGCCGCAAGTGCGCAGCGAAGCAAGCCTGCCCGGGCACCTCAAGGCGGAAGGCGACGAGCAGACCGGCTCGCAGTCCTTTGTTCCGAGGGACGTAAAGGACGACAAGGCGCTACAGACCGCGCTGGGGCTTCTCCGTGGCACAGAGACCAACCCGGCCTTCCCGCCCAACCCGAAGCAGGCTGCGACGACCGTGCATTGAGGCGCACCGCTGTAGCCCGGATGGAGCGAAGCGTAATCCGGGACCAGCCTCGAAATATGTGAAGCGCTCATCCCGGATTACGCTTCGCTCCATCCGGGCTACAAGCCGCCGATAACATAACAGGCCGAAGACGCGAGGATTGAACCCGCCGAACGTGTTGATGCGGCGCGATCCCTTTTCGCGGTTGCGCTCCGGGTGCTCCCAGGAGACCGTATTGTAGGTCCCGGAAGGTACACAGGGGCATCTCGTCCGCAATGTCAGCAGCCGCGGACGAGCGCGGGCTGTTCGATTTCACTCCATTGGAAGACGCTGCCGCCAGGGAAGCCCTTGCTGACTTACGGCTAGCGGAGTAGCGAGGGCTGCGGATCCAGCCAAGCGGAGGATCCGTTCGATTGGGCGGCAGGCGTCGCGATCGGTATCGAAAGACCCGCAGATCTTGCCTCACGCCGCCCCACTCTCCACATTCCAACGGCCGTGGCTTTGACCCTCTCCGACCTCATCGAACAGGCCCGCCTTGCCGCGCGCTCCGTGGTGGAATACGGCGGGGGCCTGATCAATCCTACTGTGCGGCTCGGCATTACCGGCCTGTCACGGGCTGGGAAGACCGTGTTCATCACCGCGCTCGTGCACGGGCTCGTGCGCAACGGGCGATTTCCGGTATTCGAAGCGCTCTCCGAGGGGCGCATCGCGCGGGCACGGCTCGCGCCGCAGCCTGACGACGCGGTGCCGCGATTTGACTATGAGAGCCATGTGCGGGCCCTGGTGGCGGACCGGGTGTGGCCGGAATCGACCCGCCAGATCAGCGAATTACGGCTCGTCATCGCGTACCAGTCGCGGTCCGGAGCGATGCGCGAGCTCGTGCTCGACATGGTGGACTATCCGGGCGAATGGCTGCTCGACCTGCCGCTGCTCGGAAAGACCTTCGAGGCATGGTCGGCCGAGACCCTGGAAATCTCGGGCCGCAGGCCGCGGGCGCGGCTCGCCGCGCCGTGGCGCGCGCATTTGGCGACACTCGATGCGGCCGGCCCTGCCGACGAGAGCGCAGCGATCGACGCCGCACGGCTGTTCACCGAATATCTCGCCGCTTGCCGCAATGAACGTTACGCCATGAGTCTGCTGCCCCCCGGCCGCTTCCTGATGCCGGGGGATCTCGCCGGCTCGCCAGCGCTTACCTTCGCTCCGCTCGATGTGGCGGGCGACGGTACGCCTCCCAGCGGCTCGTTATGGGCAATGATGCGGCGACGCTACGAGGCCTACAAGGACGTCGTGGTGCGGCCGTTCTTCCGCGACCATTTCGCCCGGCTTGACCGCCAGATCGTACTCATCGACGCTCTCTCCGCCTTCAATGCCGGGCCGGAGGCGGTGAGTGACCTCCAGGATGCATTCCGGTCGCTGCTCGATTGCTTCGAGATCGGTCGCCGGACCTTCTTGAGTGCGCTGCTGCGGCCTCGCGCTGACCGCATCCTGTTCGCGGCCACCAAGGCGGACCACCTCCATCACACGAACCACGACCGGTTGGAGGCGATCCTGCGCCGCATGGTCGAGCGCGCCATTGCGCACGCCGATGTGGCCGGCGCCGCGGTCGATGTGATTGCGCTGTCCGCGGTGCGCGCGACGCGCGAGGCTGAGGTACGGCGGGGCGGCGCAACGTTTCCCTGCATTCTCGGCGTGCCGGCGCCCAGCGAGCATTCCGGGAGCGGCAACCGCACGGGCTCGAGCGGCAAGATGTTCGATGGCATGACCGAAGTTGCGGTGTTTCCGGGCGAGCTTCCGGATGATCCGGACACTCTGTTCGCGCCAGGCGTCGTGCCGTTCCGCGGCCTTACGGCGGCAAGCGACGAGGAGACCGATTTCCGCTTCGTGCGCTTTCGCCCGCCGCCGCTCGAAACAACGGGTGACGACGTGCCTGCGCTGCCCCATATTCGGCTTGACCGTGCGCTACAGTTCCTGATCGGAGACCGGCTCATATGAACCGTGCCCGCAAACCAGCGGTATTCCGCCTCGACGATCCCGGCATCGTGGTGACCGCATCCGAGGAACCGCGCCGCTTCGCGCCGCCCCCACCCTACCCTCCCCGGCCTGCGGGGGAGGGTAGGGTGGGGGATGCGCCGGCTGCCGACGTTGCTCCCTTGCCTGTTGCGCCGCCCCCGTCCCGCCGCCGTGTGCCCTGGGCAGGCCTGTTCTGGGTCTCGGCCGCGGGCCTCGTGCTGCTTGCGACCGGCCTCGGGATCGCCACTCTGATCGAGGATTTGCTCAACCGCGCCGCATGGCTCGGCGGCGTCGGAGCCGTACTGGCAGCCGTCGCGGTTGTGGCGCTTCTCGCCATTGTGACGCGGGAGGTGCTCGGCCTCGCCCGGCTCGCCGCCATCGAAACCTTGCGGCAGCGCGCCGCCGCAATCCTCGTGACCGACGAGCGCGCGGCTGGTCGCGCGCTCGGCCGCGATCTCATTACCTTGACGAAGCGCATGCCGAATCTCGCCCGCGCCCGGGCGCGGCTCGAAAGTCATCTCGGCGACATTATCGACGGCGGCGATCTCGTTCGCCTGAGCGAGCGCGAGCTGATGGCGCCGATCGACGCCGAGGCAAGACGTTTAGTCGCCGCTGCCGCCAAGCGCGTGTCGGTGGTGACCGCCGTGAGCCCGCGCGCGGCCGTCGACATGTTCTTCGTTTTGATAACGGCCCTCGGCCTCGTGCGGCGGCTGGCGCTTCTCTACGGCGGGCGTCCCGGCACGCTCGGCCTGATCAAGCTCATGCGCCACGCCGTGTCACACATAGCCTTGACGGGCGGCATGGCGGCAAGCGACAGCGTGATCCAGCAGGTGATCGGCCACGGTCTTGCCGCCAAGCTGTCCGCCCGGCTCGGCGAGGGCGTCCTCAATGGCCTGCTGACAGCGCGGCTCGGCCTTGCCGCCATCGAGGCCACGCGACCGCTTCCGTTCGCCGCGCTGCGGCAACCCGCGCTGAACGACATTGCGGGCTCGCTGTTGCGTGGGAGCACAAATCGCGGCGCCGAGGAAGCCTTGCAGGATAAGCGATCGCCATGACCAGGGCCACTGATCGAGGCTCTGCTTTCAGTTCGCGATCGTCGCCGTAATGATCGCAAACATTCCATAATAGTCCACGATCAGCGCCACAATGACGTCAATCGCGTCGTGCACCTTGATTCTCAAGGGGGCAGTGCAATGTGACATTGGCGGTGCCGCCAATGCGGCGAGGGCATCCGGTGTTGCATCGGATGTGCCAAGCCTCCCTTTGTTTCGCCTGACAACGACAGGTTTTCGCGCAAAGAACCCGACTGTGTCGAGATGATCGACACAGCGATGGCGTGGTTTTGACTCGCAGCGAGGATCCCGAAATTGGAAACGCTGTAAATCCGACATTGTCTCGGGTCGCACCGAGGCCTTCTGACGATTGAGTCGCGTTCCCGAGTACCAGGAGGGCAAGGTATGTATTACCTGTCGAGCAAAGCATCGCGTATACGACAAAGAGAGGCGCAGAACGCGCGCAACAATCGCGCCGAGATCGTAAAGGCGCTTTCGATCGGCCAAATCACGAGGCGCGACCTCTATAAATGGGGGCTCCTCACCTTCGGCGGATTGGCTGCGAAGAACGGCCTCAGTCCATTTGCTCGCAGTGCGTTCGCCGCGGTTCCGATCGGCACGCCGGCGAGCCCCCTGTTCAACGCGCAGAAATTCACCCAGCCGCTACCCCGGCTGAGACTTCAGACGCCGCAACACTTGATCCGTTCGACGAGCGCGGACCCGGCCTCATTCGGTGACGCCGCCTTCCCGGTCGCTTCCGGCGAGACGCTTCCGGCCAGACGGTTGTCGTACCATACCGACTTCACCGCCAATCCGGCCGACCAGCGATTCATCAATCCTATCACCGGAAGAGGGCCGGTCGAGGGCCGCCCGCCCGGGGAGATCTTTGCCCATCAGCGGTGGAACGAGTTCTTTCCCCAGGTCGGCTATGTGATGTCTTGGGGGCAGATCGCGCCGAACAGCAGGTATCACCCGAGTTTCCCGGCCCAGAATCCCAACAGCGTGTGGACTTATGGCCCGGGCCGTTTCGCGCAGGGCTCGTTGCCTCCGTTCCTCATCAAGCTTCGATATGGGCAACCGGTCATCACCCGGATCTACAACAACACTCCGGTCAACCGCGCGGACAATGGCGGCTTTGGTCGCAATGAGAGCCAGCTTCACTTCCACAATGCGCACAATGGCGCCGAGAGCGATGGTGCCTGCAACGTCCACCACTTCCCGGGCACGTTCTATGACTACCGCTGGAGCACGACGCTGGCCCGGCGCGACAAGATCAACACGCAAGCCGGGGATCCTCGCGCGTCGGGACCCGATGGCAATGGCGGGCTCGTCCAGGTGTCGGGCGATTTCCGCGAGCTTCAGGGCACGATGTGGACCCACGACCATCGCTTTTTCTTCACCGCAGAGAATGTCTACAAGGGCAATCTCGGTATGGTGAACTTTTACAGCGGCCCCGACCGCGGCAACGAGGCGCTCACCGACGGCGTCAATTTGCGGCTGCCCAGCGGCAGTCTGGTGGACTACGGCAACAGCGATTTCGACATCAACCTGATTGTGTCCGATGCCGCCTTCGATGCCGGCGGCCAGCTGTTCTTCGACATCTTCGACACCGACGGGTTCCTGGGCGACCTGCCGATGGTCAATCTGGCCTACGCGCCGTTCCTCGAGGTTCTGCCGAGGAAGTACCGATTCCGTATCTTGGCTGCCGGCATGTCGCGGTTCTGGAAGCTGGCCATCGCCGATCCCAACGGAAGAGCGGTGCCGTTCCAGTTCATCGCCAACGACGGGAACCTGGTGGTGAACCCGATCCCGCTCACGGTACTGGATCAGCAGGGCATCGCCGAGCGCTACGACATCGTCGTCGACTTCTCCGCATTCCGGATTGGCGACCGGCTTACGCTGGTGAACACGCTGGAGCAAACGGATGGGCGCCGGCCGACGGCGGAATTGCCGCTCGCGCGGGCGCTCGCGGGCGACAACAACGATCCGGTGGTTGGCGGAATCCTGCAATTCCGGATCGTCGGTCAGGTCGCGAGCGTGGATGTCCCGGGTGTCATCCACCACTCAACCGACCGTGATCCCAGCGTGGTGCCGGCCGTCCTGACCCAGCAAATTCCCATCGTGACTCCCGTCAGAACAAGGGTCGTCGAGTGGGGAAGAGGGAACGGCGACTCGCGCCAGGCCAATGGTCAATGCATCCCTGACTGCCCGGATCAAGCGACGTTCCCATGGGTCGTCAAGGTCAATGGAGCAGCCGCTCACTCCATGAACGCCAACCGGATCTCGCTCTTGTACCCGAAGGCGGGAGACGTCGAGCACTGGACCTACATCAACGGCGGCGGAGGCTGGGATCATCCGATCCACCTCCACTTCGAAGAAGGCATCACCATGAACCGGGGGGGCGATACAATCCCCGCGACCGAATCGCTCGTTAGAAAGGACGTCTGGCGACTGCGTCCCTCAGGGACCGTCCAGTTCCAGATTCAATTCGGCGAATACGGCGGTTCATACGTCAACCATTGCCACAACACCGTGCACGAGGACTTCGCGCTGTTGATGCGTATCCAACTCCTGAGCGGGCTGGCCGGGACGCCGCAGGCTGCGATCACCCCGACACCGAACCCGACGCCGGATGGCGTGTTCTTTACGACCCCGGAAGTCCTGCCGGAAGCGACCGCAAGCAACGGTGCTACCGCGGCCAACGGTGGTACCGGGGCCAACGGCGGTACGGCGGCCAACGGTGGCGGTGCTGGCGGCCAGCGGGGCCAGGGCGGGGGGGACCGTGGTAAACCGATCGAAAGCGTGCTCGGGCTGGCCAGCGGAAGGGGCCGATAGCACACGATTGCCGCCTGCGATGCGCCGAAGGGTGGGGACGCTCTTCAGCGGAATTTTTTCGGAGGGATGGATGCGACGAAGTCTATTTGCGGGCATCGTGGCGCTCGCGGCAATGACCGTTGCGGCGCCGGGCACGGTGGCGGCACAGGGCAATCGCCGGGGCGAGAATTACTTTCCCAACCTGCCCGTCGTCACCCAGGATGGCAAGACGCTGAAATTCTATGACGATGTCATCAAGGGTAAAATCGTGCTCATCAGCTTCATCTACACGAACTGTCCGGACATCTGCCCGCTCACGACTGCGCGGATTGCGCAGGTGGAGGAGAAGTTGGGCGAGATCGTAGGTCGCGATATTTTCCTGATTTCGTTGACCGTCGATCCGGAGCGCGATTCGCCGGAACGGCTCAAGAGTTTTGCGGAAGCATTTGCCGCTGGCCCAGGATGGCTGTTTCTGACCGGAAAGCCGGGCCATATCAGAGTGATCAACGCCGCGCTCGGCGACAAGAGCCGGACGCTGAGCGAGCATCGCAATGAAATCGTCCTGGGTAACGATGCGACCGGTGAGTGGGCAAGGAACTCGGTGTTCGGCGATCTCGACCGCCTCATCATGGATATCCGCTCCATGGATCCGAAATGGCGTGACGAAGTGCGCCGGCCGAAGCACGACGAGGCCAGCAATACGGGTTATCAACTCGACCTGAGGCCGGGCCAGACGCTGTTCAAAAAAATATGCGCTCCCTGCCATACGATGGGCGTAGGGGACCGGGTGGGGCCTGACCTGCGTGGCGTCACCGACCGTCGCGAACGCGCTTGGCTCGAAAGTTTCATCATGCACCCCGATCTGGCGCGGAGACGCAACGACCCCGTCGCTGTTGCGCTCGTTGCAAGGTTTCCCGGCGTGCGCATGCCGGTTCTCGGTATCGCCGAGGCCGACGCAACCGACCTGATCGCGTATTTGCAGGCGGAAACGGCGCAACTGAATGACGTGCAAAGTACGCAAGGTACTTCGGCACACGGTCACCACCAGCACTGACGGCGATTGCGAAAGCCGTGTGGGGTTGCCGGATTTTGCGCGCGCTTGAAATTCGTCGAATGTGCGCAATGTGTCTGGGTTAAGGCTGTCGCGGTTCTGCTCGCGGGTGAATCAATTTTGGACGCAACGCAACCGAGGGCGACGCGTTCACGCTCGCTCTAGAGCGGTGATTCATGCTAGGCATCGAGCAGGTAAAGACGCTCCTCCGTCTCACCACGTCACAGCGGGCGCAGCGCTAAACGGGTTCAGTGTGGGTGTCATGGTCATCTTCTTCTTTCCCCCAGCTCAGACGCGTAGAGAGGCTCCCTCACCCATTCCTCCTCCTGGGAATGCGGGCGTCTCGCCCGCTCTTTCTTTCCTTGATGTGGATGTGACGCCTGCGCTCGCCGGGGGCGACCCCTCCCCGCACGCAGGGCGAGGTGAAGGCCGCCGACTCTTCGCGCTTTCAACCGTCTTGGCGGCCCTCCTGGCTTGGGGCTTCCCCGCTCCCGCCCACGCCGCCTGGCCGGACCGGCCAATCACGCTGATCGTGCCGTTTGCGCCCGGCGGGCCGACCGACATTATCGCTCGCATCCTGGCGACGTCGCTGCATATGTCGCTTGGCCAGCCCATCATTATCGATAACCGCGCCGGCGCGGCCGGCAATACCGGCATGGGCGTGGCGGCGCATGCGATGCCCGACGGCTACACGCTGCTGCTGACGTCCACCTCCATCGCAGTCAATCCAGCGCTGTTTAAAAATCTGCCCTACGATCCGTTTCGTGATTTCGTCCCAATCTCGGAACTCGTCAATGCTCCCAACGTTCTGATCGTCAAGTCGAGTTCGAGCATCAAGACCTTGGCTGATCTGGTCGCGCAGGCCAAGGCGGACCCTGACAAGTTCAATTACTCGAGCCCCGGCGCCGGGACCAAGTCGCATCTCACGGGCGAACTGCTCAAGCTGCGCGCCGGCATTCAGATGGTGCATGTGCCCTATCGGGGCGCCGGTCCGGCAACGCTCGGCGTGCTGGAAGGCACCGTTCAGGTCGGCTCAGTGGCGCTGCCGCCGGCGGAACCGCTCATCAAGGACGGGCAGCTGCGCGCGCTTGCGGTTACAGGCGCGCAGCGCTGGTTCTCGCTGCCGGAGGTGCCCACCATGATCGAATCCGGGTATCCGAATTTCGTGTCCGACACGTTCAACGCGCTGTTCGCGCCCGCCGGAACGCCTCCTGATATCGTAGCTCAGCTCGTTAAGGAAAGCCGTTCCGCTTTCGCCAACCCGCAAGCGCGCGAGCAGGCGCGCAAGGCCGGCTTCGAGATCGTCGCCGGCACACCCGAACAGCTGGGCGCACGGGTCGCGGCGGAAGTGCCCGCCGTGCGCGACTTGGTGGCGAGGGCCGGGATCAAGGCGGAGTGATGGGGGCGAATTGTAGGATGAGTTGAACGCAGCGATGCGTTGCCGCGGGAGCGGCCGCCGATGGGTTTCGCTCCGCTCAACCCATCCGACGGATCATCCGACAGGGTCAGGATAGGGTTTCGCAAAGCCCATCGGGATTTGCGGGCTCACGTGAATCTCATGCCCGCCTCTAAGCCGCTCCGCAATCGCATGCAAGCCGGCGTCGTGGCAGCCCTGCGCCTCGATTTCCGCAATCGTGGACAAAACGTAATCCAAGTTCGCCCCGGATCGGCCATGTCCCTGCCGTACCAGATGGGCCTGATGCTCAAGATTAAGGCGTCCGGCATACTGCGGATGGCTGCGGTCGACCAGGAAGACGAGGGCTGTCACGTCGCGCGGCGGCACCGTTGCAAGCGTAATGCGACGAGAGGTTTCAAGGTAAACGGAGGTTACCTGTTCGCGTTCCCGCAAATACGCGATGGTGGGACCGCGATCCGCCGCTGCCACCCGATAGGCGATGCCGCGACAGGCGCCGCCGCGGTCGAGGCCGAGCACGAGGCCGGGCTTTTCCGGGGTACCGCGGTGAACGTAAGAATACACACACAACGCCCGGTGCAGCCCGATGAGCCGTGCCGGGATGCGTTCAAGATACGGGAAACCCGGCCGCCACATGAGCGAACCGTAACCAAAAACCCAAAGATCTTCATTGGCGGGAGAGTGAGAAAGGTGCATGAACGGCGACTGTGGTTTGACAGGGAGGCTTCGCTAACAGCCGGAGAGGGGCGGCGCAAGATTTCATCGCAAGTTTAGTGACGGCAACGAGGAGATATCGTGAATACGCAGCACGGTTCCCCAAGGTCGCGGCCATGGCTGATCGTCGTGCCTACCGCGATCCTCGTCCTGTTGGGCATGGTCTGGTCAGCGTTCTGGTACTGGTCGACGACCGCGGCCGAAGCCACCATGACGGCATGGCGTGCTCGTGAGGCTGAGGCCGGGCGTGTTTACGGCTGCGCGACAACGCACTTTGGCGGCTACCCGTTCCGCATCGAGGTCGACTGCGCGGAGCCTTCCGTGGACGATCGCCCGACCGCGCTGTCGATGCGGGCGCATAATCTCGCGGCGGTCGCACAAGTTTGGGACCCGACTCTTGTGATCGGCGAAATCGTCGGTCCGCTCACAGTGGCGCCGCTGGGCGGTTCGCCGACCGCGACGGTTGACTGGACGCTGGCGCAGGCGAGCCTGCGCGGGACGCCGGGCGCCCCGGAGCGGCTTTCGATCGCGATCGACAAGCCTAACCTCGCAACCGCGCCGTCGGGCGGGCCGGTCGCCGCCGCAGAGCACCTGGAGTTCCACGGTCGCTTTGCGGCCGAATCGACGCCGGGCCATCCAGTGCTCGATCTCGCCCTCGATCTCAAAAACGCAACGGCGCCCGCACTCGTCTCCGTGCTCGGGACTTTCGGGTCGGTGGCTTCCGCTTCAACTGATCTCTCTCTCGTCGCTGTGCTGCGTGGGGCTTCTGACTTTGCACCGAAGCCCTTGGGGCAGCGGCTGCGCGAAATTCAGGCTGCCAATGGCCGCCTGGAGATCACCAATGCGCGGCTGCAGCAGGGGGACCTGATTGCCACAGCCACTGGCGCGCTCGGCCTCACGGCGCGCGGCACACTCACTGGCGACTTGCAGCTGACCGTCGTCAATTTCGCCAAGCTCATTCCATTGCTTGGCATTGACCGCGCAGTCGCCCAAGCCGTGCCGCAGGACACTCTCAACCGCTTCGCCCCGACCCTTGACCGGCTGATGCCGGGGCTCGGCAACGTGCTGCGCAGTCGCAATACCGGCAGCAACGGGCCGGCGAATGGCGCAAGCCCCGATGCGAACACGGCCCTGGGCGCCGCCGTGCTGGGTGGCCGGCAGGCCGAACTTGAAGGCCAGCGCGCCGTCACGCTCACCTTGCGCTTCGACGACGGCGTGGCGTTCCTCGGGCCGCTCAAGCTCGGTCAGGTGCCGCCCCTTTATTGAGCCGGCGGCGAGTACGCAGCGACAACATCAACGGCGAAGCGCCGCGGCTCCTCGGTCGGGTTTGCTGTCGACAATGATATTCCGGGAAGCGCGGCGCGAATCGGCGCGATGAGATCCAAGTCGTGGGCGCCGCTGAGATTGCGAAGGGCTCGCCATCGGCCGGGCGTCGGTTTACCGCATCCTGGAAGCCGGCCAATGAAGGACGCCTCGGTGCTCATGCGACGTGTGGCGGGCAGTCGTGCAGCATGACTGTGCTTGATCAACCACAGTGCAGAGCCAAAGTTCTAAAGCGGGCAGTTCTGCAAAAGTTTTGTTCAGCAGAATGCCGTGAGACTTGCTATGGCCATGAGCGGGTTTGGAAGCAGGTCGGGCGGCTGCGAAGAAAGGCGTCGGCGGTCTCAGCCGAAGTGTTCAGGGGCAAAATGGGGGAGTGAGCATCTATGAGCAATGAACTCGACGACGAGGAATACCAACTCTCGGGGCAAATCAAAGCTGCCCTTCGGGAGGTTCCTTGGCCTGAAAGCTTTCCTTTGCGGGATCGCCTGGAAATGACCACTCAGGCACTGACGGCCCTTTTTGAGGAAGAGCGCCGGAAAAAGGCGGTGGCCGAGTTTGAAGAGCTAATGAAACGGCCCGGCGGCCTGGATGCCTTCGAGGAGCTCGTTCGTGATTTCAGGAATCGCAAAACTGAACTGAGAACCGTATTCCGGCGGTGACGTCTTTCGCGGATCTGGTGGTGTGGTCTGACGATCCGACCACACCAACCGGTCACGCCGACCTCGGCCTCCGCAATTTGGACGCGCCAACGTGTCCGGGCCTTCGGCCGCCCCTGACAGGGCATCCCGTGCCCAGCCTGCGCTGACGCGAGCGCGCGTTAAGCTGGACTAATAGTCCTTCAACAGGCGCTCGATGTAGTCGAGTTCGAGCTGCGGCCGGAACGCTTCGCCGAAGCGGCGGCGAAGTTCCTCAATGATCCGGCGCGCGCGCTGCGCGTCGATCTCGCCCGGCACCTTGACGGTGGTATCGTCGCCGTAATCGCGTCCTCGCAGGGGGCGGCCAAGCGGATCAGTCTCCTGCTGGGCGCGATTCCCCGGGCCGAGACGGCCGGGCTGGCCGTAGGGTCCGGGCCCTTGGCCCTGCCCCATCTGCTGCTGAAGCTGCTGGGCAAGCCCCTGCGCGCCCCTGCGCATGGCGTCGATCGCGCGACCCTGGCCGTCGACCGCGCGGTCCGAATTGCCCTCGCCGAGCGCGCTTTCGGCATCGCCCATGGCGCCGTCGGCATCCGCAAGATCGTCGCCGCCCTGACCCTGACCCTGTTGGCCCTGCTGACCCTGCTGTCCCTGTTGGCCTTCCTTGCCCTCCTGGCCTTTCTGGTTCTGCCCGAGACCGCGCTTCTTCATCTCTTCAAGGAGCTTTTTCAATTGCTCGCGCAGCGCCTGCTGGTTCTCGCGCAATTCACTGAAGGCGTTCGGATCGCCGCGCTGGCCTTGTTGCCCTTGCTGGCCTTGCTGGCCCTGCTGACCACGCTGCCCTCGCTGACCCTGCTGGCCGCGTTGCCCGCGTTGCTGGTCCTGGCCCTGGCGGAAGGTCTTGTCGCGTAACTGCTGCTCCTTGCGGATCATGTCGCCGAGCTCGTCGAGCATCGACATCATGTCGTCGTCGCCATCCTGGCCCATCTGCCCGGGCCGCGCCATCTGCAGGTTCTGCATCATCTGCGACAGCTGATCGAGCAGTTGCCGCGCGGCGTCCCGATTGCCGGACTTGGCAAGCTGCTCCATGCGATCGAGCATGCTTTTGAGGTCCTGAGAGCGCAAATTCCGCGAGTTGGGATCGAGCGGACGCGCCATTTGCGGGTTCTTGCGCATTTCCTCGGCGAGCGCCTGGAGGAACTGGTCCATTGCGGCGCGCAACTCGTCCATGAGCCGCTTGAGTTCCTCGTCGCTGGCGCCGCGCTCGAGCGCGTTGCGCAGCGCTTCCTCGGCGTTGCGCAGGCGCGCCGCCGCGTCGGACATATTGCCGTCCTCGAGCATGGTGGCGTAAGCCCACATCTGCTTCACCACCTCGCGCAGGTCATCGTCGCTCTTGGCTTGCGACAACTGCCAGTACAGCGAGCGCAGACCCAGATAGTGACCGAGCTCCGGCATGAATTTGTCCGGCGCCATGGCGAGCGCATCGAGCGCGATCAGCACCCGGTCGCGGTTCTCGGCATCGAGCGCGAGATCGCGCCGCTGCTCGACGATGGCGCGGGCAAGCTGCTTGACGAACATACGCTCCGGCAAACGCAAGGTGTGCGGCGCGCTCGTCCCCTCGTTGTTGGCGTCGTCACGGGCCGTGAGCGTTATTGTGACCTCGGCACCGGCCCACGGGTGATCGCTCAAATCCTTGGTGGTCTGGCCGACGCCGTTCTTGACCCGCGCCTGCGGGAGAGTGAGCTGCATCTCGGGCGGAGCGAACAGCGGGTGCGGTCCGCTGGCGTCGCCATCTTTGCCGGCATCGGCGGTATCAACCTTCTTAAGGGCGAACAACGCCTTGGCTTCGACCACGCCGTAATCGTCTTCCATCTTGTAGTTGAGCTGCAGCGATCCGCTTGCCTGGGGCTCCGGGTCCTTGGTGAGTGCGATCACCGGCGGCTTGTCCGGTATGGCATTGAACGCATAGGTGAGATCGTCGTCGCTCAGGCCGCGCACCGTGGCGGTGCCGCGGTCGGTGATGAGGTAGCGGCGTTCCTCGGTGCCGGTCGGCGCCTGAGGACGTTGCTCGGCGGGCACTTCAGCAACCCCGCCCGTCGTTGCCACGTTGAACTGGACCTTGCCGCTGGCCCGCACCACCAGAACGCTGCCGGCCGGAACCGACACCGCCGCAACCGACGTTTGGGCGCGTTCGCCGGGCCGCAGGCCGGGCAGAATCACCGGGGGCTTCGCCGTGTAGGTCGGCGGCGACACCCAGGCGTCGAGCCGGAAATTCGCCGGCACGACGACACCGTGCCAGTCGAACGCCGCCGCAAGGCGCCGGCCGCGCTCGCCGCCGGCCGCAATGAAGGTCGTCACCACAAGCATCAGCACCAGCGCACGCACGGCGATCGGATCACGCAGGTCGAGACGGGGCGCGGGACGGCCGGCCCTGAGCGTGCGCGCCGCCAACAGCGCGCGCTCCACATGGGCGCGCCACAGGGCCGTCGACCATGGGTCGGAGTTCGGGGTCGCAAGTTCATCGCTCATCGCCGTGGCGGGACGGTGGAGAAGACCGGTGTTGCGGTCGAGGCGGCGCAGCCCGTCGTAGCGAGAGGGGAACCGGACACGAATGAACGGCACGCACGCGGCTACGGTCAGCAACGCGAATCCGCACAACGCGATAGCCCGTCCAATCGGCGGCAGCCACAGCCACAAGCCGAGCCATGAGACGGCAAGGAAAATTCCGACCGCAGTGGCGAGCGTCGCAAGCGGCGGCCACAGCCGCTCCCAGAAGCCGGTCCATCGCGCCCGGCGAAGCGCCCGCTCCAGGGTATCGCCTGCATCCGGCAGGCGCGACGCATCGTTCACGTTGCTGGCCTCGGTCACGCGATGTCTCCCAGATCTCTTAAAAATTGGCGATTATCCTCACACAGAACAACGCCAATAAAAAGAATTATCGCACAGCTACCTGCAAAGTTCCGGCCATTTTACCGGCAAACCCGCAGCGCAATCGCGCCGGCAACGCGTAAAGTCGTGGCCTGACGGACGGTTAGGGCTCACTCCCAGTCCGGTATGCGATCGCGGCTAATGAGCTCTGCGACTTCGATGCGCGGCCGCACGACGGCAAAACGGTCGCCCCTTACCATAATTTCGGGGATCAGCGGCCGCGTATTGTAGGTCCCGGCCTGCACAGCTCCGTAAGCGCCGGCTGTCATCACGGCCAGAAGATCACCCGGCGCGGGCTCGACCAATTCGCGGTCGAGCGCGAGGAAATCGCCGGACTCGCAGACCGGCCCCACCACATCGGCGACGGTGCGCGGAGCGCCGGCCATCGGCTCCTTGACCGGGATAATGTCATGATGGGCCTCATAGAGGGTCGGCCGGATGAGATCGTTCATGGCGGCATCGACGATGATGAAGGTCTTGGTCGAAGGGTCTGTCCGGTTGCGCTTCACGTAGAGGACGCGTGTCACCATGATGCCGGCATTGCCCACAATCAGGCGGCCCGGCTCGAAAATGAGGGTACAATCGAGCGCTCGCGTGGCGCGCTTGACCACCTCCGCATAAGCGGCCGGGTCTGGCGGCGGCTCGTTGTCGTGCCGATACGGAATGCCGAGGCCGCCGCCGAGATCGACGTGTTCAATCTCATGCCCGTCGGCGCGCAGCGTGCGCACGAAATCGGACAGCAGCACAAAGGCATCGTCGAAGGGTTGCAGCTGCGTGATCTGGCTGCCGATGTGCATGTCGACGCCCGCGACCCGCACGCCCGGCAGTTTGGCCGCGTGCGCATAGATCGCGCGGGCACCGCTGATCGGAATGCCGAACTTGTTTTCGGATTTGCCGGTCGCGATCTTGGCGTGGGTTCTGGCGTCCACATCCGGATTGACCCGCAGCGAGATCGCGGCGCGGCGGCCCTTGCTCGCCGCGATCGCGGAGAGCAGTTCGAGCTCGGGCTCGGATTCAACGTTCACGCACAGGATGCCGGCGTCGACGGCGGCGGCAAGCTCGCTTTCAGTCTTGCCGATGCCGGAGAACATGATCTTGTCCGGCGCAACGCCTGCCGCGAGAGCCCGCGCCAATTCCCCGCCCGACACCACGTCGGCGCCAGCGCCCAGCCTTGCCAGCGTTGCGATCACCGCCTGGTTGGAGTTCGCCTTCATGGCGTAGCAGACGAGCGCCGGCACGTCCGCGAAGGCGCCGGCGAACACCTTGTAATGCCGCGTCAGGGTGGCGGTGGAATAGCAGTAGAACGGCGTGCCGACCTCGGCCGCAATGCGGTCGAGAGAGACGTCTTCGGCGTGAAGCACGCCAGCGCGATAGGCGAAGTGGTGCATAGTGCTATGGGTAAACGATGGCGCCAGCGATGCGTATAGCACGAGATTTGTAAAACGACGCCAGCCCGCGGGCGGCCGCGGCGATCTTACCCTCCCCCGCAAGCGGGGGAGGGTATAAAAGGGGCGGTCGTTTCTTATCGGCTGGAAGGGGAGCTGCGCCGATGCCTCATGCCAAATCGCCTCGTGCGGTATCCGTCCGCTTCGTCATGCTTCTTGTCGCTGCCGCCGTCGATGTCGGTTTGAGCTCGAGCGGGCGCGCCGCCAGCGACCTCGATCGCGCCTACCGCACGATCGCGGGAAAGAGGTTCGTCGACCTGACCCACAGTTTCGCGCCCGACACGCCGGTCTGGTCGGGCTTCGGCCAAGCCAGGATGACGCCGGCAGCCGATCCCAAGACGCGCCAGCCCTATACCATCCCGAAGGACGGCTTCCGCACGACCTTCTACGAAATCGTCGGCCAGTACGGCACTCACGTGGACCCGCCCGCGCATTTTGCAGAGAATGGCGTCACCATGGATAAGATCCCGGTGAAGCAGATGATTCTGCCGCTGGTGGTGCTCGACGACACCCGTTTTCTCGCCAAGGACCCGAACCACGCTTTCTCGGTCGCCGACCTGATGGCCTGGGAGAAGGCGCACGGGCGGGTCCCGAAGGGCGCCTTCGCGGCGCTGCGCACCGACATGTACAAGGACTGGGATACTAATCCGGAGCGCTTCAAACGCAGCGAATTCCCGGCCTGGTCGCTGGAAACCGTCAAGTTCCTGGTCGAGAAGCGCGGCGTGACGGCGATCGGCCATGAGTCCATGGACACCGACACGACCGAAAAGATGGAGTCGGAGACCTACATGTTGCGGCAGGGCCATTTCCAGATCGAGGTCATGGCGAACCTCGATCAAGTGCCGGCCAAAGGTGCGCTCATCGTGGTGACGTGGCCGAAGGTCAAGGACGGCCTCGGCTTTCCGGCGCGGGCATTCGCCATATTGCCGTGACGGCGAATGATGTGACTGGGGCCTTTTCCGATATAAGTCGCGCGGGGTCGGCGGCGCCGATAGCCGGCGACCAGCCTTAATGCTCGCCGCCCTCGCTGCTGACACGATCCGCGACGGCGAGAAGCAGCATGGCGACCGCGAAGGTGAGCAGGATCGCCACCACCCAGCCGAGCTTCACGCTGTCGGCCTGCCGGTCGATGTCGGCAAACCATTCCAGGACATTGACCGCCGCGATCGCCACGATGGACCCGAGCAGCTTCTGCTTGAGGCCCGCGAATCCGATGCGGACCAGACCGGGCGGCCAGTTCGGGTGTTCGGCGTAGTCGATCGGCGCCACGAAGTTCTCGTAGCTTGAACAGATGACGATCACGACCAGATTGGCGGTGAGCGTGAGATCAACGAGGCCGAGCAGGCCGGTGATAGTCTCAGTCGAGTCGGCGGCTTGGACGTGCAGCGCAAATTCGACGAGCTTCACGCCGAATTTGAAGATCAGGGCAGCGAGGCCGACGATCAGCCCGAACAAGAACGGTACCACCAGCCAGCGGCTGCTGAAGACGATCCGTTCGATCCAGCGGGCGATTAGGTTCATTTGGGGCACGGCTCCCGATGAGACGAGAACCGCACATGTATCAAGCACCGTCGGTCCCGAGATTTATCATAGCTAACAGCAAAGACGGCGATTCGGCCTCTTTTTAGAAACCACGACCGGCTTCCGCGGGACCATCGATGTGGTTGCCAGGTTTCGCCACTGCGCGCTCATCGGGAAGAACTGGCTTCGCGTTTCGCTGCCTTTGCGTTCCACTGCCGGGACTCGGCTGCGTTTTTGGCAACGCCCCGCCCGCTCTCGTATAATTTGCCTAATTGCCTCATGGCGCCCGCGTCGCCCCGGTCGGCACTTCTTTTGTACCAGCGGATCGCTTCGGCATAGTCTTGCCGAACGCCAAGTCCGGCTTCGTAGAAGTTACCGACCTTGGTCATGCTCACCCGGTCGCCCGCGGTCGCGGCTGCCCGATAGAGACGAAATGCTTCCACAGGGTCTTGGGGACCTCCAAGTCCATTCTCGTAGAGCGCCGCAAGCTCGGGCATGGCAAAGGCGGAGTTCAGCGCGACCGCTTTCGTGTACCATCGGCGCGCCTCGGTGTAGTCCAACGGTACGGTCTTCCCTTCGGCATAGAGCAACCCAAGACTATACATGGCAAGCGAACTGCCGAGCGCGCTCGCCTTCTCATAAAGGTCGCGGGCCGCCGGGTAGTCGGCTCGCGCAATTGCGACTCTGGCCGCCTGAAACGGAAATCTCGCCACCTCAGGAGAGCGCCGCATGGCTTCATCGCAGGCACGCCCGGCCGCAACAACCGGGATTTTGCTCAACTCGACCCCCGCGCTGTTCTTCGGTCGCCCGCTATCAAGGGGCGAGGCGGCAAGGCGATCGCACTCGGCTATCGCGTTGCCGGTGTCGTTCGACAGCGGATTGGTTTGGCGCGATGCGACAACGAGCGTCGTGTCAAGAGATTTCAGCTTTGCGCCTGCTTCTTTCGCGTGGACACTGGAAGGAAACTTATTCAGGAAGTCAAGGAACAGGCTCTTGTCGGTCGAATCCTTGATCGTCGACCAGATCGTCTCGTCGGCCGGCAGGACTTCGTTCTTGACCTCGACCGGCGGGAGCGAAATCGAGCGCTCCTTAAGGTAAATCGGCTTGTTTGGCAGTGATCCGTACACAAACGGCTGCTGCCTTCGATTCGTGTGCGACAGCACTTCGTCACGAACCTTCCTGAACATGAAATTGATGTCGAGACCCGGCGATTCCAAATACCGCAACAGCGCAGCCGCATAAGGGCTGTTGCGACCGCCGCGATCTTCGTTCGTGGTGCCGTCCTTCGACGCATAGGCGACAAGCACGTTCCGATTAGGCTCGACTCTGGCCAGCCCACGGTCGACGGAGCGGGTTTGGCCGGTGCGCTGCATTTGCGCCGCGAACGGATTGTTGCGACTGGCATCTAGGATGACCATGCCGAGAACGGCGACGCGGCCGACCGACTGCATGAGGCTGTTCAGGCCGATCGCCTCCTGGGCAATGTCAAGATCGGTGCGCAAATCTGCGTCGACTGGAAGCAACCAGTTCTCGCCGCCCGCTTCGAGCCCGTGTCCGCCGAAATAAACGACCGCGATGTCGGCATTTTGCGTGAGTTCGTTGAACTTTCGAATCGCCCGCCGAAAATCGTCATATGAAGCGTTGAACAGCTTTGTGGTCGCGAATCCCAAACGTTCGAACGATTGTGCGATGTCCCCGGCATCGTTCAACGTGGTGGGGAGCGGCGGCACATTCTGGTAGTTGCCGTTGCCGACGATGAGAGCAACGCGATTTTGTGCATACGCGCAGCCGTCCCATACACCGGAAAACGCCGCCAAAGCCAACGCAAGGGTCGTCGTCCACAGCGTACGCGCCACAGCCTTCCGGTTGGTCGTCCAAATCGCAAATCGCCGTGACATACCAATCCGGCTCCCGTTGAAGCGGACGTCATCGTCGCTGTCCATCGCCCGATCTCCACGCCGAGCCCCCTGGATCAGTGGATCGCAATGGTGGGAACCCTGATGTTGGGAGTGGGGACCCTCACATTGACCTTCACGTCCGGCGTCTTCACCGCAGGGGTGATAATCGTCGGCGTCTTGATGCCGGTTGTGACACCTGTGACCTTGAGGCCTGTGGCCTTTATGCCTGTCGCCTTGACGTCTGCCGTGGAGGGGTTCGCGCCGCCGCCTTGCTGAAGCTTCAAAGCTTCAGAGGGGTGATACTTTCCTAGTCCGCTGCCATTATGGTGGTGCTGATTGCTGCCGTCAGAGCCGGAGATTGCGGCGACCCCCTTGCCGATGACCCCCTTGGCAACTGCTGGCTGGCCATGGCCATGGCCCTTGCGTTCCTTTCCGCCACCGCCGCCTGTCCCGCCGCCACCGCCGGTTCCACCGCCGCCGCCAGTCCCACCGCCGCCAGTCCCACCGCCGCCAGTCCCGCTGCCACCGCCAGTGCCAGGGCCACCGCCGCCAGCTCCACCGCCATCCCCGGCGATTCCGCCGAGACCGCCGGTGGACACGCCGCCGCTTGGATTCGCGCTGGGAAAATTCCACGTGGTCTTGACGGTGGGCACGCATCCGCCCGGATTGCCCATCGCCTGACAAAAGCCAACGGTGAAACGGATGTCTTCGGCGAAGTGCCCGATGTCCGGGAACCGCTGGACTGCCCTCTGACAGGCGTCGGCGGTTTGGTCGCCTCGTCGGAAGCATTCAAGGACATCAGGGTCGGCCGCCGCCATCGCGAAGACGTCTGCATCTACATCCAAAAGCTGCGGGGCTGCGACGTGAACGGTGATCGGCTTCTGCCCAAGAGCGACCAAGCGGGTGTCGGCGACGACACGCCGCTGCTTACTCGGAAACCGGTCGACGAAATGACGGATCACCGTATGATCTTTGGTCTCCTTGATGACGTCCCAAGCCTGCTCGACGGCAGGAGTGTCGCGTACGAACCGTCGCGCGACGGCTTTCTCCGCCTGCGCGAATTCGGTGTCGGCAAACGCCACAACTTGGCCGGGGGGCGGCGATGGGACGTCGGTCGCGCCCTTCGCGGGCGCCGTTGCAAGCGACGCGATTCGCACCCTGGCGTCGGAGACGTGGGAACTCTCGGGAAAGCGGTCGACAAACCGGGTCAAGGTCGAGACATCATTGGTCGCCCGGAGAAATGACCACGCAATTTCCGCCGCATCGGGCGGCGGCGTTGCGTCGGCAGCGGCGGCCGGGCCCACCGGCGCCGCCTTGAAATAGATCTCGGTGCTTGAGAGCGATCCGTAGACGAACGGCTGCTGTTCGTTCTTCGTCGCAGCCATTACATCGTCGCGAACGTTCCTGAACAGGAAATCGACCTCGAGCCCGGGCGTCTCGATGTGCTTGAGGAGCGCGGCGGCGTAAGGGCTGTTGCGCCCGGCTCCATCGGCCGCGACGGTGCCGTCCCGCGCCGCATAGGCGACGAGCACGTTGTCGGCCGGCGCCACGGGCGCAAGGCCAAGCATCTGTACGCTTCGTGTGGCGCTGGCTCTCCTCAGGCCGGAAAACGGATTGTTCCGGCACGCGTCCAATATCACCAAGCCTAAGGTCTTGGCCGCGGCCACGGCTTCCATGGCCGACCGCAGACCGATCGCCTCGGTACGGGCATCGACGTCGCTCTTCAGCTCTGCATCCGTCGGCAACAACCAATTGTTGCCGTCGATCTCGACGCCATGACCGGCAAAATAAAAAACCGCCATGTCGGCATTCGGCGCCATTCTGCCGAAATCCCGCAGCGCCCGTCGAAACCCATCGAAATCGGCGTCGGTGACTGTATTGACGGTAAATCCCAACCGCTTCAGGGATTCGGAGATGTCCTGAGCGTCATGAGCGGGATTCGCGAGGTTCGCCACCTTCTGGTAGGCGCTGTTTCCAATGACGAGTGCGATCCGCGTTTGCGCATGGGCGCGAACCGACAACGCAAGCACGGCCGCAACCAGGACCGGCAACAACAAAGACGGCAAGTGGCGCTTTAGCATGACTGACATCGTCCCGAGGTTCGTCGCCTGGCCGCGGCAGGTCGCCGGCGGCCGGGAAACTTCAAAGGCATGAAAGTTAGTACCGCCACCGTCGGTTCGCGTTCATTTCTTCAATAAGACGCGAATACGATATTCCTATTTTACCACAAAGACCAAAGCATTCTTATGCTCATGGGCAAAGCCGATGGGGCCGCGGTGACTCGCTCCGCGTGCCTACCCCGTTGGCCCCTCCTACCCTCCCCACAAGCGGGGGAGGGTAGGGAGGGGGTGGGGCACGACGCGAAGAGCGCGCCTTTACCCACCCTATTCTGACAGGCGGAATCAGGGGCCACTAAGCCAGAGACAGGATTTATCTCGGTCGCAGTGCCTTGATCAGCTCAAAACTGCTTCCGCAGCCCCACCTTGGCGGACCCCCCGACCAACTCGCTGCCAAATCGAACCGATCCCCTGACGTAGGCCGTGTAGCCGTTGTTGAAATCCAGGTTCAACTCCGGATCGACCTCCCCTCGGACGAGGCCCTGGTCGGTGGGCGTGACCGGCACCGCGACCGGCACCGTCGCGACACTCGTTCCATCCGCGATCACGTTGCTGTAGGCGAGCAGCGCCAGAGTCGGTTCGAAGCTGATGCCATTGACATTGAACGCTGTGCCGAACCGGGCGCCGGCCTGCAGCCGCAACGTGGACCCATCCTGGAGGCCCATCAGAGCGGCGTTGTCGCCGAACATGGTGCGCGTAAAGCTGAAGCCCATGGTGGGTTCGAGAAAGCTCGCCCCAAACTTATTCTTGTACTGGACATTGCCGCTGACGCCCGCATTCGTCACGCCGATGGAGCCATTGGGCGCGAGCCCAGCGAAGTCTTCCTTGAGGGTCAAGAAATCCAGCTTCCCGACGAGGTCTGCCGAGAACCCCCCGTTGATATACATCGAATAAAGCCCAACGCCCGGTCCTTCCAATCGCAGCGTCGTAGAAGTGTCGGTGAGGCTGATTCGGCTCGATGTCCAATTGGTCACCAAACCGGCCACAACGAAATCGCCGGGTAGCCAAGTGTTTTTCCAGGTCGCATCCAAGCCTGCATGGACGCCGTACGTGTCCTGGGTGCGCCCGATATCATTTGCGTTCAGCGCGCTTCGTTTCTCCCAGTCCCCAACTCCCTCAACCCAGGTTGCCCATGTGGGGCCGACGGCCACCGCGGGCGCCGCCGGGGGGGCCTTGTAGAGAGGGTTCTTGTCGGCGCCGTAGACAGGATTCCTGTCGGCACGCGACGCATAGCCCAGCGCGGCAAAGCTGTCGTCGAGATTGAACGTGGAATATCCCATGAGCGGAGAGGGGGGACTCGGTTGCGAACCGAGGGGTCCCTGGAGTTGATCGCGTCTCGTACGGAGCACGCCGGCGACTGTAGAGAAGGAAAGCTGCTGCTGGGAGGCGGCTATTTGGCCGATTTGCGGAGTTCCGGCCCGGCAGGTTGCATTGGAAGTCCTAGGACTTGGCGTACTTTCATCCCGGCAAAAAAAGCCGCCCCCTTCACTTGGTATTGCGGGCGAGCCGTCAGAGCAGAAGAGCGCCGTCGTTTGGCAGCGTCCTCCCCCGAGATTGGTAGAACCTGCGGGACAACTGCAGATTGACTGCGCCTGAGCAAAATCAACGCTGCCAAAAATCGCGTAACCGAACAAAAAAGCGAACACACTGCCGCCAAGTACTCTCGTCAATTTCATGAAGCCCCCCGTTTCAACCAACTACGCAATACAAATTTTCAGGTTCATGCCTTCGTGTCAGCTTTGCCTATGTGGGGTCACGTATGTTCGGAAATTGCGTCTAAATTTCGTGTTAACTGAGTCGGAAAGCGGACCGATCGGAACGTAGATAATGAAAAATGAAATCGACTCAAGCGGTTGGATGACCTCGGACGCGGGGCCAAATGAGAAATGATCGCGGTGTTGCGGAAAGGCCACGGCGTCAGGTTGGATGCGTCGCCTTGAATGTGACAGGTGTGTGACGAAAAGGACTGGATCGGTAGCACGTCGCCTGATTAGCCTCGCGGGGCAAGCAAGAGCCTCCCCGAAGCCGCTTCCTTGACCACGCCATTTGGAATGACAAATATTGCGCAGTTTTTGCTAACGCGCCATATCTGCAGGGGCAAACATGCCTATCTGCAGGAGCGAAAAGGAATCGACATGAACGTTTCAATCGGCGAACGCTGGGAGGCTTTCGTTGACGGCGTCGTACGCGAGGGCCGCTACGGCTCGGCTAGCGAGGTTGTCCGCGAGGGGCTCCGCCTAGTCGAGGAACGCGAGGCCAAGTTGAAGGCATTGCGCACGATGCTTGATGCATCCATCGCGGCAGGGGGCGAGGCCAGTGATGCTGACATCGACGGCGCCCTTGAAGCCAGGGCCGCGCAACTCGCCAAGGAAGGCTTTTGACTTGCCACGGCTGAGAATGCTGCCGTCGGCGAAAGCAGACCTGGTGAATACCCTTGAATATATCACCCGCGAAAGCGGCAATCTCATCGTCGGCCGGAGGTTTGTCGACGCTCTGCGTCAACATTGCTGCAAGCTCGCAGCACTGCCCGGTACCCTCGGCCGGGCTCGTCCCGAACTGCGTTCCGACATCCGCAGCGTTGCCTTCAAGAGCTACGTGATTTTCTTTCGCTACGTCGATGACACGTTCGAGGTCGTGAACATCATCGAAGGCCACCGCGACATCGAGGCATTGTACCGAGATTTGCAGCGCGGCTGAAAACGTGGGTACCCCGCGCAGGTAAGCCTTGCGCCGCTTCCACTGGCTTTGTGCCGTCGTATGATCACGAAAGGCTCAAAACCCCGGCGCATGCTCGATCTGGTCGAACCAGTCGAAGCCCATTTCCTTGACCATGCGGTTCGAGATCACGATCAGACGCGCCTCCGACGTCGCATGGTCGTTGAAATGCTGGTGAATGGTGAATGGCGGCACGTAGATGAAGTCGCCCCGTTCCCACGTGAATTTCTTCGGCTCGTCCGCCCACTGCCATTCGAAGGCATCGAGGCAGTCGAACTTCAGGTCCCAGTGCAGGTCGTAGCCGGAGCCCTCGACGCAGAACAGCACTTCCTCCCACATGTGGCGGTGCTTGCCGGAGCGCTCGCCGGGCTTGAGAAACTGCATATAGGCCTCGACGCAGCGCTCCCGGGTGTCCATCTTGTGATGAACGAGGTGCCTGATGAGCCCGTCCGGCGAGCGCTCCCAGGGCATGTCCTCGGCGCTGACGACGTTGGGCAACGTCTCGTACATCTTGCGGAATTCCTGCGATGCAGCGATGTCCTCGACGCGCAGGCTTGCGGTCTTGCTGCCCACATGGGCGAAATCGCGTTCGTCGAGAATTTTGCTCATCTGCTGTTCCCCGTTGCCGATCCGTCACCCGCGGGTCCATCTCCTTCGCATCGTCAAAACAGGATCGTCAACCCTACCCCGCCGCTCACACCGCCGCCTCCCGGAGCTCCCGGAACACCGCCCTGCACCCACGCGCCGAAGCTCCTCCCTGCACCCACGCGCCGAAGCTCACGTCTCCAGGCCGCGCCGCCGCTGTCTTTGAAGCCGCGTCGATGGCGCTCTTGATCGGGTCGAGGTACGGAGAGAACTGAGTCTTCGTTTTGCCCGGATCGCGGAAGTCGACCTTGTCGAGATTCGACAGGACCCCGCGCATCGCGGCCTCGCCTTTCTTGAAGATCGACTCGAGATCGGAGATGTTCGGCGCCATGCGGCCCATCGTGAAGGTCAAACTCCAGTTCTGCGGTCCAATCGAAGCAGCAAACGTCATACCTGAAGTTTGAGTTTTGAATTGGAGAGTTTCGTTCCAGCCGAGCGAAAGGGTGGATCGTGTCTGCCCTGAATTGACAGTTGCGGTGAAGCCCGACATGTTGATCGCGACGCTGTCGCCGCTAGGGTAGACCCACTTCACGTCAGTCGGGATGGACGCGAAGAGCTTCTTCAAGCGATCCACGACCTCAGGGTCGCCGGCGCGTACCGGAGCGGACCCGCTGCTGCCGGGCACCACGAAACCATGGGATTTGGCCCACTCGCGAATCTGGGCGGCGAGATCGCCGTTGTTCAGTCGCGCCAGGTCGGGTCCCAAAGCTGCGCGTGCCCTTTGGATGATCTGATCCTCTGTTAACATCCGCAGCGAGGTGGTGTTGCGCTCCAGCCATTCCACGAATTTCGCCGTGGGCTTAAAGAGGTAGTCGGTGGGTAGATTGAGATTGATGTTCCGCGGTGAGCCGCCCCAGTCTGTCATAACTGATTTCCTCCAATTCGGCCGATGCGAGCCGCGCCTGCCGTCGGCAGCCTGGAAATTTCAAAATGCACGAAAGTTAGTGCCGCCACCCGCGGTTCGCGTTCATTTTCAAATACGTGCCGTAACGGCCAAAGCTTTGGCCTCACAAATCCTTCGGCGGGCGGAAATCCTCGTGGCCGGGCGCTGCTTCGTTGGGCGGGTAGGATACGATCTTCTGGAACAGGAGGTGCATGAACAGGAACAGCGGCTTTGCCTTGAACACGAGGAGGATCGCCTCATTGTCGGGGTCGTCGTTGAAATGCTGGTGCACGCTCGCGCATTCCACGATCATCACGTCGCCCGCTTTCCAGTCGATGCGGCGGCCGTCGTGGACGTCGTGGCCGCGGCCCTTGAGCACATAGAATACGGCGCTGTTGAGGTGCCCGTGCTTCTGGCCGTAGGCGCCGGGCGCATAGCATTCGATGTGAGTCTCGATCGACTGCACCACGTTGGCGGCCTGCGGGCTCACCACATGCTTGCCGTACAGCGCCGGCCCCCCTTTCCAGGGATGGTTGCGCGACGAATAGACCCGCGGCTGCTCGAGCAGGACCTTGTAGACGTCGCTGTAGGTGCCGGCGAGTTCGCGCACGAAGGTACGCTTCTTCGACCAGCGCTCCCATTTCCCCTCCTTGTCTTCGACCGGCGGACGATTGTGGCCCTGTCCGGGGGATTGCTCATAAAGGCCCGTCATCCTGTCTCCTTTTCCCTCGTCGATCAGATGAAACCCAGCGTTGCGCGCAATGCCGGGAAAAAATCGCCCAGCAGCGATTGCGGCCATGCCACCGCCAGCAGCTTGTGGAACAAGCCCCAGCACAGCCATGCGGTGGCCACCGCATAGACGGCCGCGCTTGCGGGCGATTCCTTGAAGCCCAAATGCATATAGGCAAAAATGAAAATCGCAATCGCCGGGATGAAGCCGACCGCGGCCACGAGCGCCATGAGGCCGGCCAGCCAGACGAAATAGATGGTGGCCTGACGGCGGATCGTCGCTCCCGACATGCCGTAATTCTTGTCCGCGATCGGGCCGTGTCCGACGGCCGCAACGCCGCCATCCACGTTGCCGCGGACGGTTTGTTCCTTTCCGAACAGTTCGTTGACGAGATTGAGCGCCGCGGCGGTCAGCGCCATGCCGCAGGCGGTGAGCGGCACCGGCTTTGCGACGGCCGGCCAGTTGGTCGACAGCAGGATGGCGGCGCCGATGAACAGGATGATGGCGACCGTGAACGCCGCCGATGCCGAAATCCGGAACGGGCGCGAGCCGACGTGACGCAACTCGGCAATGATGCTCCTCATGATTTCGGACAGCGGACGATAGAGCGCCCAGGCGACGAGAATCAGGACAATGAGTACCACTGAAATCGGAATGGACATGCCAAAGACACCGATTGTGAACGATGCATGCCACAGCCAGCCAATGCCGTACAGCGACGTCGAGATGTAGAGATAGCGCTCGAAGATGGCGCCGATGACAAGACCGACGACCAGCGGCGGGCGCGGCCAGGCGAGCCGCTTCATGATCCAGCCGAGCACGCCGAAGATCATCAGCGAGTAAAGGTCGCCCCAATCGTGCGAACCCTCATAGGCGGCGACGAACACGAGCGACAGCACGATCGGCAGCAGGATTTCCGGCCGCACCGTGGAGACCCTGGCAAGCCAGGGGCAGGCGAACAGGCAGATCACCGCACCAATAATATGGGCAAGCGTGAGGCTCCATACGATCGTGTAGGTCACATCGAGCTGCTTGGTCAGCATCTCCGGGCCGGGCGTTAATCCGTGCATCAGAAAGGCGCCGAGCAGGATTGCCATCGAGGCTCCTGCCGGAACCCCGAACGCAATGGTCGGCACCAGATGGCCACCCTCCTTGGCATTGTTGGAGCTTTCCGGCGCGATCACGCCACGGACATCGCCGCTGCCGAAGGTCTCAGGATTTTTTTCAGTGCGCTGGGCATACCCATAGGCAATCCAGTCGATCACGGCGGAGCCGATGCCCGGGATGGCGCCGAGCCCGGTGCCGAGGATGCTGCACCGCACCACCAGCCACCAGTGCCGGCCGACATCCCGTACGCCTTGCCACTGGTTGGAGAGATTGATGTTGGAGGCGTGATCGCCCGCGATCTTCTTGCGCGCGACAGCGAGTTCGCACAGTTCCGGCATGGCGAACAGCCCGAGCATCGCCGGCACCAGCGGCACGCCGTCGTAAAGGTAGAGCGTGTCGAAGGTCCAGCGCAGCGTGCCGCTTTCCGAGCGCGACCCGATCATCGAAATCATCAGGCCGATGCCCGCAACGGTCAGTCCTTTCAGCGGCGCGCGGCCCGACAGCGTCGCCACCATGGACAATCCGAACAACGTGAAAGCGAGTAGCTCCGGCGATCCGATCGCGAGCAGCACCGGGCGCAAGATCGGAATGCTGAGCGCGAGCACGATGGCGCCGATCAGGCCGCCTGCAAGCGAAGCCGCAAATCCCGCCCCGAATGCGCGCCCGGCCTCGCCGTTGCGGGCCATCGCATGGCCGTCGATCACGGTCGCGGCGGCGCCGACGTGACCGGGGACGCCGAACAGCACCGCGCTGATGAAATCCGACGACGTGATGACGGCCGCCATGCCGAGCAGCAACGCCATCGCGGTGTGCTGGTCCATGTTGTAGGTGAACGGGATCAGCATCGCCATGCCGACGATGCCGTTGAGGCCGGGCAGGACGCCGATCGCAAGCCCGATGAGAACCCCGATGAACAGAATGCCGAGCCGTGCCGGTTCCAACAGCAAGGTCAAGGCATGCCAAGCCATCGATGCCATATCAACCGGCATTCAAGCGTTCCTCGCCCGTGTGGCCTGGGCTGCACCCGCCCGAACCAACGAGGCAAGCGCCAGCGACGCGACTTACGCGTCCTTTATATCATGCTGCGGTTCTCGCCGCGCGCTATGACAACGGAAAGCGTGCGTGGCGTCAAGTCGTCGCGACTTCGCTTGCGACTTCTGACATGCTGCAACAAAGCTGCTAGCCTGTCCCGAACCGGGAAGAATAATCGGGGTGGCCCGGACAAGCCCGGCCACGACCCGGCCGACGCTACGCCCGCTCTGTCGCGGAGGAGAACGAGATGATGCTTGGCATTTTGCGTGCTACCGCGGCCGCGATCGTTTTGGCCATGGCGGGGGCGGCGGCGCCGGCGCAAAACGTCGCCGATTTCTACAAAGGCAAGAACGTCGAGCTTTACATCGGCTACAGCGTCGGGGGCGGTTACGACCTGTGGGCTCGCGTGCTCGCCCGGCATATCGGCCATCACATCCCGGGCAATCCCACAGTCGTGGTGAAGAACATGGAAGGCGCCGGCAGCCTCCGCCTCGCCAATTGGCTTTATCGCATCGGCCCCAAGGACGGCTCGGTGTTCGGCATCATCGGGCGCGGCACCGGCTTCGATCCGCTGCTCGGCCAGCAGGCGGCGCAATTCGACGCGACCAAATTCACCTGGATCGGCAGCGGCAATCACGAGGTCAGCGTGTGCGTGTCGTTCGAGGGGCGCGCCGGCGTCACCACATTCGACGACCTGCGTACGAAGGAGATGACGGTCGGCGGCACCGGCGCCAGCGCCGACACCGACCAGTTCCCCAAGGTGGTCAACGGCGTGCTCGGCACCAAAATGAAAATCGTGAGCGGCTATCCGGGCGGCAACGACGTGGTGCTTGCCATGGAACGCGGCGAGTTGCAGGGCCGCTGCGGATGGTCATGGTCGAGCGTGAAGGCGACGCACGGCTCCTGGATTGCCGAAAAGAAGCTCAACGTCCTGGTACAACTGTCGTTGCAGAAGCATCCCGACCTGCCCGATGTTCCGCTCATCATCGATCTCGCCAAGACCGACGAGGACCGCCAGATCCTGAAACTGATTTTCGCTCGCCAGGTCATGGGCCGCCCGTTCCTCGCCCCGCCCGGCATCCCGGCAGAACGCGCCGATGCGTTGCGCCAGGCCTTCACGGCCACCATGACGGATCCGGCCTTCATGGCGGACGCAGAAAAATCGCAACTGGAGGTCAACCCGGTCGCGGGCGACGATTTGCAGAAGCTGGTGGCGGAAATCTACCGCACGCCGCCGGAGGTGGCCAAGAAGGCGGCGCAGCTTTTGGCCGTGAAGTGAACCCCTTGCGAGCGCGGGCGTCCCGCCCGCTCTTAGGACTCGTCCGCGATCGAGTGAGCCACAGCCTGTAGCCCGGGTTGAGCGCTAGCGAAACCCGGGAGCGGCGTTGCCACGCTGATAGGGCAGGCCCGGATTTCGCTAAGTTTATCATCGGGTCGACCTAACGGGTCCGGCCTCTGGCCGGCCCGATGGCAGGCTCCGGCCGGACCTGGTGGCTCAATCCAGGCTACGATCGTGAGACGCCCGCGCCAGGCGCGTTGAGAGGACGCAGCCGCGAGAATGGCGCGGGGCGCACGGTGCGATTGACTTCATTCCGGGCCGGGCGTTTGCTTGCACAACGCGGCAAAACAATTTTGGAATGTAGGCAATGAAAATCGCGGTGCTCCCCGGAGACGATATCGGCCCTGAGATTACGGATGCGACCCTGGCGGTGCTGGAGGCGGCGGACCGGCGTTTCGATCTCGACCTCGGTTTTGACGTGGTCGAAGTCGGCATGGCGGCGCACCGCCGCACCGGCACGACCCTGCCGCCGGCCGTCATGGCGGCGGCGCGCGCTGCGGAGGGCATCATCCTCGGCCCGTGCGGCGTCTCGGCTTATCCGCCGGAGAGCGACGGCGGCGTCAATGTGCCGCGCACCATCCGCAAGACGTTCGATCTCTACGCCAATATCCGGCCGGCGCGGTCGCGGCCGCCGCTGCCACGCGCGGTTCCCGGCCTCGACTGCCTGATCGTGCGGGAAAATACCGAGGGTTTCTATGCCGATCGTTCGCTGTTCCAAGGGCCGGGCGAGTTCATGCCGACGCCGGACTGCGCGCTATCGTTTCGCAAGATCACCGTCCAGGCATCCCGGCGCATCGCCAAGGTGGCGTTCGAAGCCGCCCGGCACCGGCGCGGGCGGATCACGGTAGTCGGCAAGCGCCATATCCTGCCCGTGACCGATGGCGTGTTCTTCAACGAGGTCAGGAACGAGGCCGTGCTGCATCCCAGCGTGACATGGCGCGAGATGGACATCGACGCCATGGCGGCCGATCTCTACACGCGGCCGGGAGAACATGACGTGATCCTCACCACCAACATGTTCGGCGACATGCTCTCCAACGAAGCGCTGGCGCTGTCGGGCAGTCTCGGTCTTGCCGGGTCCTTGAACATGGGCGAGTGCCACGCGGCCGCGAATGCGGGCCATGGCTCGGCGCCCGATATCGCCGGCCGCGGTACCGCGAACCCGACCGGCCTCATGCTTTCGGCCGCAATGCTGCTGCGCTGGCTTGGCGAGCGACACCAGCTTCGCGAGTTCCTCCACGCGGCCGCAAGCGTCGAGGCGGCCGCCGATGCCGCGATGTTGGATCCGGCGAGCCGCACCGCGGACCTCGGCGGCAGCGCCAAGACCCAGGTCTTCACGAAGGCGGTGATCCGGTCGATGCGGGAGTGAGATTTGGTTAGATGGCCCTGATGATTGAGCTATCGGCGAATACCGAAAAACGCTACCATCCCCGCAGTTTGCGTTTCATCGGAGTCATCGCAATAAGACACTGCAGGGCAACAGGAGGCCAGCATGCGAGAGAGGTTCTCAGGCTCGACGATAACGGTCGCCATGGCCGGGGCCGCTGTCAGCGTTGTCATTTCGATGTCCATCACACGGGCGCAGGCTCAGGCACCGGCGGCTTCTAGCATGGTGCCGCCACCAGCGCTGACGACGGCCTGGGGCGAACCCGATCTGCAGGGCATTTGGACCGACGAAACCGACACGCCCCTGCAGCGCTCGCCCAAGTATGCTGCCCAAGAATTCTTCACAGACGCCCAGCGGGCAGAGTTGGATCGACAGCGGTCGTCGATGCTCGGTCGCGAGAGGCGCGCGGAGCGCGGGACCGTGGCTGACGTCGCCGGCGCCTACAATGACGTGTTCACGCCTAAGAAACGCACTGGCTTGCGGACGTCGCGGATTGTCGATCCGCCCAACGGCCGGCTGCCGCCGCCGACGCCGGAGGCCCAGAAGATTACCGCTGCGGAACGCGAATTTCGCGTTGCCCTGTTGCAGGCGACCGAAACCTGCAAAAATAAGGAGTCGCCATGCAGCGCGGGCAAGTACGATCCTACGCCCTCGCCGCGATTCGCGGAGCCTCCTCCGCGCTACAATACCGCGACCATCAATCGCTATCATGGTCCGGAGGACGCCTCGTTGGCGGTGCGCTGCCTGATGGGCGGGGTGCCCGAGATTGGCACGCTTGGAGCGATCGCTGACCGCATCAGCTTCCGGCGCATCGTGCAGACGCCCGGCGGCATCTCGATGTTCTACGACGTGGGTCAGGGCCAGGGGTGGCAGCGCAATATCGTCATGGACGGGAGCCCCCATTTGCCGGCCAGTATTCGCCAGTGGTACGGCGACTCGCGCGGCCATTGGGAGGGCAATACCCTCGTGATCGATGTGACGAATTTCAGTGCGAAGACCGATTTTCAGGGGTCGCGCGAGCATCTTCACGTCATCGAGCGGTGGACGCGGACGGGCCCTGACACGCTTGAGTACGCCGTGGCGGTCGAAGATCCGACGGTGTGGGCGCGGCCCTGGACTGCCAAGCAAGATTTCATCCGGCAGAACGACCAGGAAAACAGAATATATACCGAGCCGCGCTGCATCGAAGGGAACTATGGTCTCCCGGGGTTGCTTCATGGACACCGCATGGAAGATCTCGCCTTTGCGGAGGGACGGGGTGTTGATCCGCGAACCATCAGCACCATCTCGGCCAATGAGGGTGAACCTGACCCGTTGCAATAATCCGTGGGCGACAGGACGAAAACCGTATTGCATTGGCCGGACTTAATTTATGCGCAGTTCCGGCGGTCAGCATCCGGCAGGTGGGTTACGTGCCGGATGCCGGGCACAGCCGCCTGATCGAGCTTCCCGTCAACTGCGCCTTCCGCGCGCTTCACCAGTCAATCAGGCTCCGCGGAGCGACTGGTCTCGAACAAGAACCACGTGCGCCGCTCTGCTTCGTCGATCCAAGTTTCAAGCAAACCTGCACTTGCAACGTCACCATGCTCATCGCACAGCCCATGCGCCTCGCGCATGTGGGCAGTCAGCTGCCTGTTGTCATCTCGCAGTTCAGCCAGCATGTCGAGCGGGGTCACGTAGTCGGCATCATTGTCGAGGACACGCTGAAGGCGACCAATGTGGCCGATCGAACGTATCGTCATTCCTCCGATTTTGCGGACGCGTTCGGCGATGTCGTCGGTCATCGTAAAGAGCTGCTGAGCTTGCTCGTCGAGCAGAAGGTGATAGTCGCGAAAGTGCGGCCCTGACATGTGCCAGTGAAAGTTCTTTGTTTTGAGGTAGAGCGCGAACACATCTGCCAGCAAAATGTTGAGCGCGCCGGCGATATCCCGGACAGCATTCGACTTAAGGTCCGTCGGCGTTTCGAGCGGAGCTAGCTGCGCAGCTTTGATGTCTCGCACGTTCATCTCTTTGCTCCCTGTATGTTGGCGCATTGCGCAATGTCGGTATAACGCTCTTACGGCTTCGTTATGGCCGGATGAAATCTGCGCACCGCTAGGACTCCGAGCGCGACAAACGCCGCCAGCACCACAAGCTGTGCAATGACAAACGGGGGCTCCGATTGCGTTGGCGCCAGCGAATGCAAGAACGACAGCTTCCCAAAAGCCTGAATGACCGCCACGAAAACATTAAGATAGAGTGCGATCATGGCGGTGACGACGTAGACCCAGCGCCACGCTGCGGCGAGCTCAAACGCGTAAAAGGCAACAACAGCGAGTGCGAGCAACACGAGGGATAAAATCCCGACGGCGCGCGGCGGGTCGAAGCCGAACGGCGGCAACGGAAAGCCGGTGGCGCTGGTGAGGATCGTTGTTGCGAGAAAAACGGCGGTCCAGGCGCCAAGGGCTTGTCCATTCACGAGGCCATAGAGCACCACGAAGCCCGATGCGATGCCGATCAGACTGATGATGACGTGGAACGCCAGAAACGCGTCTGTTGAGATTCCCAAAATCATAAGTGCCTCCGTTGACGAGATTAAGATGCCTTGATCATCTTCGCTGCATAGACCACGCCGAGGCCGTACGAGCCGCCGTAGGGAAGCACGATGCTCATGGTCTTTCCGGCGGTCCCGGTGCGTGCCCAGTCGCGCTGCAGCTCAAGCAGGTATTGCAATGCAGTCATCGGCCGTGCACCGACTTGCAGCATGCGCTCGATAGCGCGTTGATGTGCCTCCTCGGAGACATCCCCGCAGGCGTCGGTGATGACATAGACGTCGAAGTCCTGATCCAGCGCCGACAGCACCGGATCGGCAACGCAAACGCTGGTCCATAATCCGCCGATGACGATGCGGCTCTTGCCGAGCCGGTTGATTTCCGCGACTACGGCCGCATCTTCCCAGCAATTCATGCTCGTGCGATCGATGATCTTCAGGCTCGGCAAAGCAGATCGCACCTCATCGAAGATCGGACCCGAAAAGGATTCGGCCGATACCGTCGTCAGGATCGTCGAAACCGCGAAGGCCTTTGCGGCATTGGCGACGATAGCGACATTGTTGCGAAGAGCAACGCCGTTGATTGATGCGGTCGCGAATGCCATCTGCGGCTGGTAATCAATCAGGATCAGAGTGTGATCGTTGGCGTTGAGCAAGGTTTTTCCGGGTGCCGTCGTCGCTTTGATCATCATTTGATCCTTTTCGTCCTGGGAGCATGGCCGACGGGGCGCTCGCCTCGGGTCTGGCTCACGTTTTCCGAATGCCAGCCCTTACGCCGACCTCCCGACGACTTGTGCAATGCAATATCGGCGCATTCTTCGTCATGGATGCTGCCAGGCGACCCAGCGACGCCGATGGCGCCGATAACCTCATCTCCCGCCAGGATGGGAACGCCGCCGCCGACCATCAGCACGCCTTCGAGATACGAGGTGAGGATCAGGCTCACCACGGCGTTCATCGATGGCCGACGACATCACCGATGTGCGCGTTCGCGCGCTCGCGGCGGTGTAGGCCTTGCGACGCGCCGAATCGATCAGATGCGGACCCGCACCATCACTGCGCAGCAACACCATCAGGTGCCCGGCACGGTCGGCCATGGCGACGGCGATGCGATAGCCGCGCGCCTGACCGGTTGCGAGTGCGGCTCGCGCACATTCGAGCGCAAGATCTAGGCCGATCGAGCGGTGGGTGAGAATGCCCCGGTCCATCGCGTGAGCTCTCTCATTTCTCACTGAGGAAATCGACGATGATCGCAGTCGTCTGGCTTCGGCTGTTCTTCCATCACCCAATGACCGGAGTTGGTGATGACAGCGCTAGTGACATTGGTCGCAACGAAGCGAAGATCGTCTGCCATCTGTGTCCCGAACGAGTGATCGGCGCCGAGTGCAAGAATCGGCATGCTCAACTTTCCTTTGGCGGCGAGCGCCCTGTTGTCGGTCGCATCCTGCGTGAAAGCTGCGAATTGGTTGAATGCCGCGTGCATAGCGCCGGGGCGCGCATAGAACTGGGCGTAGTGGCGCCGCGTCGCCTCATCGATCGCCTGGGGATTGAGGGAGAGCTCATTCCAGAACCGGTCGAGGTAGATGCGTTCGCGGCCCTTGACCAGGCGTTCGACATCGGGCCCGCGGAAATTGAAGTGCCACAAGGCGGGGCTGTGTATGATCTCGTCCCAGGGACCGATGCCAGGCAAGGGCGCGTCGATCACGACCCAGCGAGTGACGCGCGCCGGAAACTGCGCCGCGAAGGCATAGCCAACCATGTTTCCGATGTCGTGCGTGACCAAATCGGCCTTCTCGATCTGCAGCTTGTTCAGCACCTGTGCGATGTCCAGCGCCTGTGTTTTCTTCTCGTATCCACCCTCCGGATGAGACGAGAGACCCATTCCCCGCAGATCGGGAACGACGACGGTGCGGCCTTGCACAAGCACCGCGGCCACCGGCGCCCACATGTCGCCGGTGTCACCGAACCCATGCAGCATGACGACGGCCGGACCCTTGCCGCCGATACGGACGTGGATTACCGCGCCGTCGGTCGGAATCTCCTGCACGTGGAAGCTCGGCGGAAACGCCCGGACCTCGGCAGGCGCCGGTGTGGCGAACGCCGCGAGTGCCAGCGGCAGTGCGAATTTGGCGGTCTTCGTCTGCATGTTCGTTCAGCTCCATCCGGCGTGCGGCCCAGATCCCTCCCGATAGAGATCTGTGGCGGGTTTGTAGTAGCCCCACTCTCGCGGTCCGACCACAGGTAAATTCCGGCTTGGTTGTCGGCGATGCCGGGGCGGCCGTATTTCACCAATGCCGCGCGGTTTGGCTAAACGGGTCATTTCGAGCCACACCAGGTAAGCGTCGCGAAATCATCGAAGCTTTTTGGAAAGCATTGTTGCCAACCTCGCCGGCGTATCGCAAAATTGATTACGCCGCCCAGTCCGCGGGCGTTGCTCGCGCCGCAAATGAGAGCCTCTTCGGTGAGTGAAGCACGGATGAGTGAGACAGGCGCCTATGGCCGAAGGCTTGGCGACCGCTTCCAGCTTGAAAACGCTCCGGCCTTCGTCGCGCAAACGCTGCGAAAAACCGACATTGCGGTTACTCAGATCAAGGGCGGCGAGCACGCTCCCGTAATGACGACCTCGATTGGTTATGAGGACGCATTCCTGGTCGGCTTCCAGGTCCGCGAATGCCCTGACCACGAATTGTGGCTGGACGGCCGGCCGGTGCCGGTGGAGCCCTTCGCAGCGGGTTGCACCTCATTTTACGACCTCAAGAGCGATCCAATCGCCTACATGAGAGGTACTTTGTCCCGCGCATTTCGCCAATCGATCGGCCTGCCGCCGCATCAGTGGCTACTGCAGCGCCGTGTCGACAAGGCCAAGCAATTGCTGCGCGATTCCCGCAGCCCGCTGGCAGAAGTGGCGGCCGATTGCGGCTTTGCCGACCAGAGTCACTTCACGCGCGTGTTCACCCGGGCAGTCGGTATCAGCCCCGGTCAGTGGCGGCGCGCCCGTAGTGGCTGATGTGGCCAGCTACCTTCGAGGAGCGGAGCTTAAGCCTTGGACGACAGGACGAAAACCGCATTGCATTGGCCGGACTTGATTTATGCGCAGTTCCGGCGGGTCGGCATCCGGCAGGTGGGTTACGTGCCGGATGCCGGGCACAGCCGCCTGATCGAGCTGTGCGTCAATGACCCGAACATCTATGACGTCGTACTGACGACAGAAGAGGAAGGCGTCGGCCTCGTGGCCGGCGCCGCGCTCGGCGGCGAGCGCGCTGCGCTGCTGATGCAGAGCAGCGGGGTCGGAAACTGCATCAATATGTTCTCGCTGATGCGCAACTGCGGCTTTCCTTGCCTCGTCCTCATCACCATGCGGGGCGAGTTTGCGGAGTTCAATCCCTGGCAGGTGCCGATGGGCTCGATCACCGAGGCGACCCTGAAGCTCTGCGGGTTCCTGACCTATCGGGTGGACGAACCGGACGACGTCGATGACATCGTGGGCGCCGGTTGCGACATGGCGTTTGGCGGGGATCTTCAGGTCGCCATCGTGCTGTCGCAACGGCTGATCGGCCGCAAGGAATGGACCAGGTGATGCTCGACCGGCGTGAGTTCGTCCAGAAGCTGCTGGTCGACCGCAAGAACTTGCTTGTGGTGTCCGGGCTCGGGTCTCCCACCTATGACGTTGCGGCCTGCGGCGACCATCCGCTCAATTTCTATCTCTGGGGCGCCATGGGAAGCGCCGCCATGATCGGCCTCGGACTTGCGCTGGCGCAGCCGGCGCTTCGCGCGCTCGTGCTTACGGGCGACGGCGAGGCCCTGATGGGATTGGGCAGCCTTGCCACCATCGGGGTCAAGCAGCCGGCCAATCTCGTCATCGTCGTGCTGGACAACCAGCATTATGGCGAGACCGGCATGCAGCCGAGCCACACCCGGGCCGGCATCGATCTGGTGGCGGTGGCGAAGGCATGCCGGTTCGTCGACGCCCTTCACGTGTCGGAGATCGGCGCCCTGAGCCGCGTCCGCGATCTCGTGCACAACGGCCGCGGGCCGATCCTGGTGCAGGCGCGGATCTCAAACGATGCGGCGCCCCGCATACTGCCTTCTCGCGACGGTCATGCGATCAAGCTTCGGTTCATGGAGGCGCTAGGCAGGTTGAGCGGCTAAAAGCGCGTCGCGCCGAGATCGAAGCATGTCTCCACCGTCATGACCGGGATAAGCCCATAGGCGCCAAGGTAAGAGCGTGTGCGGTCTTCTGCTCCCTCTCCCCGCTTGCGGGGAGAGGGTCGGGGTGAGGGGCCTCTCCACAAGGGCGGACTCGCGGAGGCGAAGGTGCCTTTCCACGAAGCTCAGACTCGTGGAGAGGCCCCCTCAGCCGGAATTTGCGCGAAGAGCGCGCAAATTCCGACCTCCCCGCAAGCGGGGAGAGGTAAGGCTGCCCGGCTGTCGCATAGAGGAATTCTTGATTTTGCTGCGGCCGGGGTATAGTTCACATTCACGTACCATTCGGACAGAAAGGCGAGATCGAACGCAATGGGGGAAATCTTTGCGTCGGCGCCGTTCATCGTTGGCAAGAGCGAGCCGTCTCTGGTCGAAGCCGATATTCCGGCGCAGGAGGCCCTGTGCCCGGTGATCGCGCACGACTGGGTCAATGACGAGTACAAGCATCTCGTCGTCGCGGCATCGCCGAAAGCGCTCGCTGTCAGACCGGGCCAGTTTTTCAATCTCCTGTGTCCCTCGCCCGACGCGGGCGAACTGTGGCTGCGGCGGCCGCAAAGCGTCTATCGCGTCGACGGCGCCCGCGGCCGCATCGAGTTTCTCTACAAATGCGTCGGGCGCGGCACCAAGGGGCTCGCGACTTTGAAGAAAGGCGAGATGCTCAACATCGTCGGCCCGCTCGGTATCGGGTTTCATCTCGACCCCTCGTGGCGCAACATCGTGGTGCTGGGTCGCGGCGTCGGCCTTGCCACTCTGGCGCCGATCTCTCAGCTTGCGGCCGGCTACGGCGTCGGCGTCACGGCAATTCTGTCGGCGCGCAACCGCGACCTCGTGATGGGGGACGATCTGTTCGCAAAAGTCGGGACCGTGGTTCCCGTGCTCGACGCGGATCGATCCAGCGATGTCGAGAATGTCGAGCGAATCCTTGAGGGGCTGATCGCGGCGAAATGCGCCGACGCCTTCTACACCTGCGGCTCCAATCGGCTGATGCAGCTGATGAAGCGGCTCGCCCGGCAGCACCGCATCCCGGGTCAGGTCGCGATGGAGCAGGTCATGGCCTGCGGGCTCGGGCCCTGCTACGTCTGCGTGCGCACCTTCGAGGTCAATGGCCGCAAGGAGTTGCGCCGGGTGTGTATCGAAGGGCCGGTGTTTGATCTCCAGGAGGCCGTCGGATGGTAGACATGACGGTGAAGATCGCGAACGTCACGCTGAAGAACCCGATCATGCCGGCGTCGGGCGCTTTCTCCGCAGAACTCGCCCAGGTGATGGATGTCAACCGGCTCGGTGCGCTGGTGGCGAAAACGGTGTCGCGCGAATTCCGTATCGGCAATCCGCCGCCGCGCGTCGCCGAACTCGAATGCGGCATGATCAATTCGATCGGCCTGCCGACCAAGGGCATCGAATATTTTCTTGAGCACCAGGTCCCGGACTACAAGCGCTTCACCCCGCCTCTCGTGGGCAGCATCTCGGCCCAGACCGCCGACGACTTCGAGGCGATGACGCGGGACGTGGACGTGCCGGACGTGGATGTCATCGAGGTCAATATCTCCTGTCCGACCCGCAATCCGGGCGGCGGCAATTTCGCCATGCACGAGGACCACACCTTCAACGTGATGAGCCGCATCCGCAAGGCGACCGCGAAGCCGGTGTGGTGCAAGCTGTCGCCGAACGCCGGCGACGTGGTGGCGATTGCGAAAGCCGCCGAGGTCGCCGGCGCCGACGCGCTCGTCATTGCCAACACCATTCTGGGGCTCAAGATCAACATCGATACGTTCCGCCCGGCGATCGGCAACAAGTATGGGGGCATTTCGGGACCGGGCGTGAAGCCGATCATCGTGCGCATGGTCCATCAATGCGCCAAGGCAGTGAAGATCCCCATCATCGGCTGCGGCGGCATCGTCAAGGTGGAGGACGTGGTCGAGTACATGCTCGCCGGCGCCACTGCCGTCATGATGGGCTACATCATCTTCCGCAATCCGTCCGGTATGCTGGCGATCCTCGACGGCCTTGAGGAGTGGTGCAGGAGGCGGGGATTCGCGCGCGTTGCCGATCTCACCGGCGCGATGATTGACGAAGCCCCGATGGATACGTTTGCCGCGGCCGCGGCGCCGATAGCAGGTATCAGTAATCAGTAATCAGGGATCAAGAGTTGGGGATCGGACTTCCGATTGTCGAGCTCTGATGTTGACTCTTGATTGCCGATCTCTGATGACCGATACCCGATGCTTGATTACTGATCCCTGATTACTGATGCCTGAAATCACCATCCGCACACCCGACGACTGGCACCTGCACGTGCGTGACGGCGCCATGCTCAAGGCCGTGCTGCCGTTCACGGCGCGGAACTTCGGGCGCGCCGTCCTGATGCCGAATCTCGTCCCGCCGGTTGTCACGACGGCCGATGCTGCCGCCTATCGGGAGCGCGCGCTCGCCGCGCGGCCGCCGGGTTCGACCTTCACGCCGCTGATGACCTGCTATCTGCGCGACGACACCGATCCGGATGACGTCGAGCGCGGCTTCCGCGAAGGCGTGTTCACCGGGGTCAAGCTCTATCCCGCCCACGCAACGACGAATTCGGCCGCGGGCGTCACCGACCTCAAAAAGGTCTACCGCGTGCTGGAGCGCATGCAGAAGATCGACATGCCGTTCCTGATGCATGGCGAGGTGGTCGATCCCGATGTCGACATTTTCGACCGGGAGAAGGTTTTCATCGAGCGCACGCTGATCCCCCTGACCAAAATGTTCCCGGGCCTGCGCATGATCCTCGAGCATCTCTCCTCGAAGGAGGGTGTCGATTTTGTCCACAGCGCAAAGCCGCAAGTCGGCGGCACCGTCACGCCCTATCATCTCGTCCAGACGCGCACCGACTGGCTTGGCGCGGGTCTCAAGCCCTATATGTACGTGATGCCGGTCATCAAGACCGCGCGGGACCGCGAAGCGCTGCGCAAAGCCGCGACGTCCGGCGAATCGTGCTACTTCCTGGGGACGGATTCGGCGCCCCATCCGTTCGCCCGCAAGGTCAACGTCAACGGTGTGCCGGGTATGTTCAATTCCCCGGTCGCGCTTGAGACATATGCCAAGGTGTTCGAGGAGGAAGGCGCGCTCGACAAGCTCGAAGCCTTCGCGTCGGTCAACGGCGCGAACCATTACAAGCTGCCGCTGAACACCGGGACGGTCACGCTGGAAAAATCGTCCTGGGTCGCTCCGCAGGAGGTCAAGGTCGACGGCCCTGACGAGCGCGCGATCGTCTACCGCGGCGGCGAGACGATCGAGTGGAAAGTGGTTAGTTCGTAGGATGGGTTGAGCCACCGGGTCCGGCCTTTGGCCGGCCCGATGATAAACTCAGCGAAACCCATCATCGGTCGATCCATTCGGCGCGGCCGTGATGGGTTTCGCTGCCGCTCAACCCATCCTACACGGCTACGCGAAAGCGAGGCTCTCATGACAGCAAGCTTTCCTGACCGGCAGGTCATCGCCGATCTCACGGCGAAGATGTTTCTCGAGGTCGAGGCAGTGCGGTTCATGGCCGACAAGCCCTTCATCTTCACCTCGGGATGGGCAAGTCCGGTGTACACGGATTGCCGACGGTTGATCTCGTTTCCGCGGGTGCGTCGCACGCTGATGGATTTCGGCGCATCCATCATCATGCGCGAGGCCGGATTCGAGCAATTCGATGCCGTGGCCGGCGGCGAGACCGCCGGCATTCCGTTCGCCGCCTGGATGGCCGACAAGCTCGATCTGCCGATGCTCTACGTGCGCAAGAAGGCCAAGGGGTTCGGCCGCAATGCCCAGATCGAAGGCGATGTCCAGGCGGGTCAGCGCATCCTCCTGGTCGAGGACCTCACCACGGACGGCCGCAGCAAGGTCAATTTCTGCAACGCCCTGCGCCAGGCGGGCGCCAAGGTCGACCACATCTTCGTGTGCTTCTTCTACGACATCTATCCGGACGGCCGTAAAATCCTTGCCGACCTCGGCATCAACATGCATTGGCTTGCCACCTGGTGGGACGTGCTGCGGGTCGCCAAGGCCTCGAACAAGTTCGAGCCCAGGATGCTTGCCGAGGTGGAAAAGTTCATGCACGACCCGGCCGGCTGGTCGCAGGCCCATGGCGGCGTCGCCGCCGCGGCGGAGTGACGACAAGAGCAGCCGCCATGGAGTTCGACAATACGTTCGAGGTTCCGCTGCCGGTGGGCGACGCCTGGAAGGTCCTGATGGATATCCGGCGCATCGCCCCGTGCATGCCGGGCGCCGAGCTCACCGACCTGGTCGACGAGCGCACCTACAAGGGCAGGATCGCGGTGCGCCTCGGCCCGGTCGCTCTGGCCTTCGCCGGCACGGTGAAGTTCGATGAGATCGACGAAGCCAATCGCACGGCGCGCGTCGCTGCACAAGGTAGCGACGCCAAGGGCCGCGGCGCCGCCAACGCCGTCGCCTCGTTCCATCTCGAACCCGCCGGCGACGGCACCAAGGTGCTGGTGCACACCAATCTCACGCTCTCCGGTGCCGTTGCCCAATACGGCCGCGGCGTCGGCATCATCCAGATGACGGCGGCGCAGATCATCACGCAGTTCGCCAATAACCTGAAGGCGCAACTGGCGAAGGAGGGCGGGCCGATTGCGGCCGCGCCGGCCGACGCGCCGGCCACATCCTCCGCCGCGGCCTCTCCGGCGCCGCCCCACCAATCACCCGCGCCGGCGCAGCAGCCCGCACCGCCAGCCGCGAAGCCGATTTCCGGCTTCGCCCTGATGGCGAACGTGCTGTGGGGTTTCCTCAGGCGATTGTTCCGCCGTGAATGACGGACACCCTCGCTGACATTCATGCAGCGGCATTGACGCTGGCTACACCCTACTTTGCCGCAAGCTGGGGAGGGTAGCGAGGGGGAAGACCCTGGGGCCACCCTGCGGTCGTGGCGCACCGCTTCCGGGCTATGCTCTTGTCAGCCTCAGAGCCCGGCCGCGCTCAAAGAACGGCCAACGCTTGGTCGAGGTCATCGATGAGATCCTCAGCATCTTCGATACCGACCGACAGTCGCAGTAGATTGGGCGTGATGCCGAGAGCCTTGCGGCGCTCCTCGGGCACCGAGCCGTGGCTCATGGTCCAGGGATGACCGACCAGACTCTCGATCCCGCCAAGGCTTTCGGCCAAGGCAAACAGCTTGAAGCTTTCCAGCACGGCCACTGCCTGCGCCTCGGTTCCCCTGATGAGCACGGAGACCATGCCGCCGCCGTTCTTCATCTGGCGCTGTGCCAGTTGATGTTGCGGATGGCTCGGCAGGCCCGGATAGATCACGCGGTGGACCGCCGGATGGCTCTCGAGCCACGTCGCAACGGCGAGCGCATTGGCGGCATGACGCTCCATGCGTAGCGGCAGCGTCTTGATGCCTCGTAACCCGAGAAAGCTGGAGAACGGATCGAGAATGGCGCCTGTCGCGTTTTGCAGGAAGCCTAATCGCGCGACCAGTTCAGGATCGTGGCGCACAACGACGGCCCCGCCGATGATGTCGGAGTGGCCGCCGATGTACTTGGTGACCGAATGGACAACCATATCGATGCCATGATCGAACGGCCGCTGTATGGCGGGCGAGGCGAATGTGTTGTCCACCAGCGTCAGGACACGGAGCCGCCGGCCGATGGCCGCGATGCCGCCGAGATCGGCCAGTCGAAGCAACGGGTTGCCGGGCGTCTCGACCCAGATGAGCGCCGTTCGCGGCGTCACAGCGGCTTCCACCGCCTCGGCATTTGCGGTGTCCACATGGGTCACCGACAGCTTCGCCGAATGGCTGCGCACGCGGTGGAACAGGCGCCAGCTGCCGCCATAGACCTGCTCTGAAGCGATGACATGGCTGCCGTGCTCAAGCAGGTCGAGCACGGTCGCTTCAGCGGCCAGTCCAGAGGCAAAGGCAAAAGCCGCAACCCCGCCTTCAGCGTCCGCCAGCGCGGCCTCGAAGGCCGCCCGCGTGGGGTTCTGCGAGCGCGCGTACTCGAAACCCTGGTGCACCCCGGGCGAGGACTGCACGAATGTCGACGTCGCGTAGATCGGCGGAATGACGGCGCCAGTCGATGGGTCGACTTTTTGCCGACCATGGATGGCGCGCGTGTTGGGGCCATGTTGGCGATTGGCTTTGTTCATGCTTAGTCCACCTTGCGGCGCAAGTGGTTGACCAGATCGATGCGGGTGATCAGGCCGAGAAAGCGGATCCCGTCGAGCACGACCACCACATGGCCACGTTCGAACACCGGCAAGAGATCGCTCAAGGAAGCCGTGACCGGAACAGTCTCGACGCGCCTGCTCATGGCGCTGTCCACCGGATCGGCGAAACGGGACGCGGCATCAAAGACCGCTACCAGCAGGTCGGATTCGTCGATCACGCCAACCACACGGTCCGCCTCCAGCACGGGCAGCTGCGAGACGTCATAGAGCTTCATGCGCGCATATGCGGTGTTCAACGTGTCGTCCGGTCTGACGGTCACCGCCGCGCCCTCGTCATGGCGCCGCGAGATGATGTCGCGCAAATCGCCATGATGGGGCCGGTCGATCAGGCCTTGGTCGGCCATCCAGCTGTCGTTGAACATTTTCGATAGATATTTGTTGCCGTTGTCCGGCAGCAAGGTAACGACCCGCTTCGGCTCGCGCTGCTCGGCGCAATAGCGCAGCGCCGCGGCGAGCAGCGTGCCGGAGGACGAGCCGGCAAGGATCCCCTCGCGCCGCAGCAGCATCCGGGCGACCAGGAACGCCTCCCGATCCGGGATCGAATAACCGCGGCGCACGCGGGAGAGATCGGCATTGGGCGGCACGAAGTCCTCACCTATCCCTTCCACCAGCCAGCTCCCGGGCTTACGAGGTCGGCGTCCCTCCACCACGTCGAGAAGAATCGAGCCTTCCGGATCGGCCAGCACAAACTCGGTCTTCGGCGAGACGCGGGCCAAGAACCGGCTCAATCCGGTGAGGGTCCCGCCCGACCCCACGCCGCAGATCACCGCATCGACATCGCCATCCATCTGGTTCCAGATTTCCGGCGCGGTGCTCGTCTCGTGAGCCAGCGGGTTCGCCGGATTGCTGAACTGATTGACATAGACCGCGCCGGGAGTCTCGGACGCGATGCGCTGCGCAAGGTCCTGATAATAGTCAGGATGGCCTTTACCGACGTCAGAACGCGTCATCACCACCTCGGCGCCCATGGCCTTGAGATGAAGTATCTTCTCGCGGCTCATCTTGTCCGGGATGACGAGGATGAGACGATAGCCTTTCAGCGCCGCTACCAGGGCCAGACCGAGCCCGGTGTTGCCCGCGGTCGCCTCCACCAATGTGCCGCCGGGGCGAAGCAATCCATCACGCTCGAACGCGGTGACCATCGACAAAGCAGGACGATCCTTGATCGAGCCGCCGGGATTTTGGCCTTCCAGCTTGACGAACAACCGGCAACATCCGCGATCGAGGCGGGTGATTTCGATGAGCGGCGTCTGGCCGATGAGACGCAGCACGCCGTCGGCAGCATTGAGGGGCCGTAAGGATTGCATCGCGCCTCCACCGAATGATTCCGGTATCTTTGGTCTTGATATAAGGACCAACAGTGATTTATCGACTCGCTTCCCATTGGCCGGCCGTTGAGCGGCGCGGGCCCTCCTCTTCGGGACGGCCGTCGGGAATGACTGAGCGTCAATATATACTTACAGTCCTGGAAGCATTAGCTGAGGCGGCGAATGCTTCCGCTATGTACGGGTTCGCCTCGTTGGCCCACAGGAGTTTCTAATGTCCGCCGCCGCTGCGCTCACCACAGGGGTTGCGCCCCGCAATCCGGGGATCATTCAGCACTATCATGCTCACGTCTATTACGATGACTCCACCCGCGACAGGGCCGCCCGCCTGCGCGAGCGCGTCGCGGCTGCTTTTCCGGAGGCGACGCTTGGGCGCTGGCACGATGAACTCGTCGGGCCGCATTTGCGATCAATGTATCAGGTCGCTTTTACGTGCGAATTGCTCGCCTCATTGCTGCCTTGGCTCATGCTTAATCGCGATGGCCTGACGATCCTTCTCCATCCCGGCACCGGCAATGATTATGCCGATCACACCGAACACGCCGCGTGGCTGGGCGGCGTCCTGCCGCTCCGGCTGGACGTGCTCGAAGGAGCGCCGGGCGGGCCGGACACGTGAGCCGGAGCGAAGTCGAAACACCGAAACGTTGGAGACCCTCAATGGACGCAGCCGCACTCCGCGCAATGCAGGCCCCGATCAAGGAGCGTTACAAGAGCGCGCGTGAGGCGGCCCTCGTGACGCTCAAGGCGAAGGGCACGCTCGACGCTACGAACATTGCCTGCAAGGTCGAGACCGGCCGGGCCCTGGCGGTCGCTGGCCTACATCCCGCTACCGGCGGCTCGGGGCTCGAACTGTGTTCGGGGGACATGCTGCTGGAAGCGCTGGTCGCCTGTGCCGGCGTCACCCTTAAGGCCGTGGCAACGGCGCTTGATATACCGCTGAAGCGCGGCGTGGTGTCCGCCGAGGGAGATCTCGATTTCCGCGGCACGCTCGGGGTCGCCAAGGATGCGCCGGTCGGCTTTGCTCGGATCAGGCTGTCGTTCGACGTTGAGACCGACGCTGCTCAAGAGAGGCTCGAGCAACTGCTCAAGCTTACGGAGCGCTACTGCGTGGTCTATCAGACCATCAAGAGCGGTCCGCCGATCGAGGTTCGAATGGGCCGAATGTAGCGGCAGTCGCCCAAAGTGGATTCCGGTCAGGTTGAAGCATCCGGCGTCTCTCTCGGGGTCGTGCTGGGCTTGTCACGAAATAGGGGGCTACACTAGCGGCGGAAAGCCGATATTGCGGTGCCTACCGAGCCCCGGCGATGTTAACGCCTCTAGGCTCGCTCCGAAGCGGTTTTCTCGACGGCGACCACCGCATGAAGCGGGCGAACCGCGGCCACTATTGGATCGTAGATCGCACCGAGATCGCAGTTCGTTCGTTGAGCGATCGTGACTCTACGCATCTGTACTAGCGGCATCGGACGTAGATGAACTTGTGGCAGTTTTCGGCAGTTCGCTTTTTACCCATTCCCGAAGCCGTTCCAAGCTTTGGCCTCCAATTTTTCCAGCCGTCGCATTGAGTTTATCTATCCTTTGTCCCAGGGATTTGATAACGGGCAGTGTCTTTTCCCAATTTTCCTCTTGAATAAGCTTCCAAAGGCGGGTCGTTAGGTTATTCACGTCTGCAAGCGCTCCAATTACAGCGCTGTTTTTTCGGTTATTAATGCGGGTAATCTGCTGCAATATCTCTCTAGTATTAACTAGCGTTTCTTCGGCAATCTCCTTACCCGGTTTTGTCGGCGGCTTCTTAGCCGGAGAGGCAGTCAAGATCGCGTTTACTTCTCGCTGCAAATCGGGCCACTCTCGGTCGAAAGCTCTCTCTAGAACGCTATCTTTGAGTCGACCTTCATCAAGTGAATTGTTCAAACTTTGCATGAGGTGCAAGAAGTCCACTTTGTTGAATTCAGTGAGCTGGAAGCGCGCCAACGGCCCTGCGACGTCGCCCTTGCCCAAGTCGAACAGGATTCCGGCGATTCGACTTTGCCCAAGACCTTTCGAAATGGCCCCAGCTTCAAAGTTAACCCACGCACTCTGCATGGCTTCCGCCGTCAGGCATACGATGCAAAAGATGGTATCTTTTAATTGTGCTTCAATTTCGGTGTCCCATTTAGCTCCTTTTTCGATATCGTTCGGAGAGAAGAACACTTCGACACGTTGGTGCACATTGGGAAGCCACGTTCGGATTACCTCACCAAGTTGTCGGCTTTTTTCGCCACCCCAGCTAAGAAAAATTCGCATGGTACGCCTATTGCAAGCCCCGATGGAAAGTCAGCTTTACAGCAATTCTAGCGTCAAGTCAGCCAGCTCAAAGATCTTGCAGATGGAATTTCTGACGGAAAACTTTAATTGCGTGGCCTAACCGAACGGACCTTCCGCGCCGTCTTGTCGAGTGCAGCGAGCTATTGCCGCGGCTTCTCGCCTACCATCACCGAGATGGCAGAACACCATGGATTTTCATCGACGTTCTCGGAATGTGGCGGTCCCATTTCTTCGCAGCCGCCTCTTTTTTCCGGCAGCACAAACGCAAAGATTCCAACGCTCTCTAGGGCCTCTGCGAGGCTATTTGCCGTCTCGATGCCCCTTGGATTTGAGCTAGGGCCTGTCCTCAGTTAGGCGACATTTTCACGAGAACGGATCAGAATCAAACGCGGAACGGCGTTCTATAGTTGGCGCGATTCTACGGGAGGGA
>WNFR01000402.1_pt1 | contig 62212 bp, 46 predicted proteins | sample 5400221 | NCBI WGS metagenome assembly WNFR01 (sample SAMN13153357, study PRJNA577476) | soil metagenome | isolation source: 40 cm soil under Madrone tree | place: USA:California | collected 2016-06-14
TCCCGTAATCTGAAAACTGAAGTTGGTCGTGAACTGCTGTATGTTGACGGTCGAGTTGTACCAGGCACTCGCCGCTTCGCTGGTTCCACCATCGGTTAGCCGCAAGCGCGTACCGTTCAATTTTGAACTGCCGTTTTGAACCATTGCGCCTGGTGTGAATCCACTGCCAAGATTTATGACCCCTGTTCCATTCGAGATCGTGTAGGCCGCGCTTCCCACCGCGCTCTGCGTAAAGCCGGTCGCCACCGCGATCGCCTGGACGGTTTGCGTGCTGCTTACCGTGATCGGCGCCGTGTATTTCGTCGATGACGTCGTCGGAGTAGTGCCGTTTGTGGTGTAGTAGATCGTGGCACCGCTGGTGGTGTCGCTGATGGTCACCGTTTGCGCGGTCGCGTAAGTCCCTGCCGCCGGACTGAACGTTGGTGTCGAGGCTGTCGGGGTTCCGCCACCGCCCGACGAATACGTCCACGCCTGAATATTCTGGATTGCGGTACTTCCTCCCGTTGCAGCCGTGAACCCAATGTAGGCCGCGTCTCCACCAACGGTGGTGGGGATGTTGACTGGCCAGCTGGTGCTGAAAGCGGCATTGGTGGTGGTATCGGTAAGCGTCAACACCAAGGTCGTCCCGTCATAGGTCAGATGTGCATGAAACGTGTGTCCGCTGTGAAGATCCACGCCGGAGTTCGACATATCAACGGCTGGTGTTGTCGGCGTTACTCCGTTTAAGTAAAGTCCCGTAGAATCGAATCCTTCGCCATTGTTGCTGTAAAGATCAAACTTGACCGCAACGCTGCTGGGAATTCCCGCAAAACCCAAACCTGATCCTGACTGTCCCAATGCTGTTGAGTTGTTGCCTTGCATCGTAAACGTGAAACCGTCGGCTGTGGGGTTGGTGCCCGGAGTAATCTGGAATGAGAAATCGGTCACGAAGGAGTCAATGTTTGCTTCCACTTGATACCAAGCCGCAGCCGCTTCACCGCGGCCGCCGTCTGTCAGTTCCAGTGAAGATCCATTCAGTTTTGCATAGCCTAGAAGGTTCATGCCGCCGCCAGCGAAGCCGTTCGAGAAGTTGATGCTAGTAACTCCACCGAGCTCGATGGTGTATAAACCACTGGCCACTGGGCTGTTCGATAAGCCGCTGGCAACCGCGATCGCCGAAAGTGTTTCTGTAGCTCCCACTGAGACTGGCCCGGTATATTTCGTACTCGCAGTAGTCGGCTTGCTGCCGTCGGTCGTGTAATAAATAGTTGCGCTCGGAGTCGCAGTGCTGATTGCCACTGACTGAATCGACGAATAGGTACCAGGCGGCGGATTGAAAGTAGGCATAAGGGCTTGAGTGGTGAGAGTGTAAGTCGCACTCGCCTCGGGGCTTTGCAGCAGTCCGGTCCCTGCGGCAATCGCATTCACTGTGCTGGTGGTCGTGAGCGTAAATGGAGCGGAATATTTCGTAGAAGCCGTTGTGGGAGTCGTTCCATCAGTTGTGTAATAGATCGAGGCGCCGGATGTGGAGTCCGTGAGGGTGACCTGGATGGAAGGATTGAACGATTGACTGGCTGGGCTGATCGCGGGGGTCGCTGCCTGTGTGGCTCCGCCCAAGAGGCCAAATACGCTGAACTGCGATTCTGAACCCACATAGACTTTGCCGTTGGCAACAGTTGGAACAATAAATTTGACTGAGTTTCCCGGGTTATCGCGAGCGAAATTAGACTCGTTTCCGGCCGATCCGCTGGAATATAAAAGCTTGGCAACGTTACTGGCATCATGTGCGTACAAAATCGCACGCCCCTGCGTCTCCACGTTGTCGGTTACTAGGCTCCAAACGATGCCGTTCGTTGTGCCGTTGGCTGACACACTGGGTGTGGGACTGTAAGTGTTATTATTCGGGTTGCCAGCCATCTCAGATGAAGTGGAAGTCGGATTAGCAGAGAGCACGCCATTCGCGAATGAGAAGGCCTTGAGGTGGTCATTCTGGCCCCAAACGAATACGTTTCCATTCCAATAAGCGGGCGCGCCCCATACTCCTCCAACCAAAGCCGCTTCGCCAGGATCCGTGGTGTTGTTGGGATTATAGCCGCCCAGATTTTCTCGATTCAAAACATAGACAATTCCCGATTTGCCAACCTGAACCAGGTTCGAATTTGACAACAGGACGGTTCCGCCGGAGCCTTGATCTTCGTCTGCGTTATTCAGGCTAGCTTGAGCGTGGGGAGTAAACGCGTCACCCACCACAGTGCCATTTGAGTTCATCGTTGGCACGCCGTTGTTCAGATCCAGCTTAATGACGGAATCTCCGTAGTCCGCGGTGTTGGTATAGTTCGGGGCTATGGCATCGTAGGTTCCATTTCCAGTCGCTAAAAAAAGTCGTCCATACGGTTTACTTGCGGGCACGTCTGCGGCAAGGCCGGAACCGCCGCCCCAAATGCCTGACCCCAGCGAATTCGGTGAGGAGCACCACGCCCCAGTCTGTTTTAGCGTAGCTGCGTTATAGGCAAGCACCCATCCATGCCATGGTCCATTGTCGCAATGCGATCCTGTTCCGATGTATACGATGCCATTCAAAAGGAGCAGGCCCGCGCGGTTGTTTTGCCATTTAGGATCCCAGTTCAGAACTCCACCGGAACTTCCACTCCCATTCCCCGAAACCGAAGCCGACAAGGTCACAGCTCCGCCGAATTTCTCGTGGCCAGTGGTTATATCCAGAGCATGCAAACGCTGGATGAAAGTGGTGTCGTTTAGCGTTGTTTTGGCCACGACATAGATGGTATTGGTGGTTATATCGATGACCGGAGTGCTGGTGATACCAACTTCAGGGACCGTATCGCCGCAGGAGAGATCTCCGTTCGGAACGGTCTTCTCGCCAGCACCAATGAGTGAAACTGACCACAATGGGCTGCTATTGGCGGCCCCCACATTGCTATCCGCGTCGAACGCATACACGGTATCGTGCTCAGTAACAACAAAAGCTACGTTGTGTGTCGTACCGGCCTGCGCCGTTCCAGTCCCCAACGTCACCCCAGCGACGTACAATGGCTGCGCGTAAACCCATCCATCAACGGGATAGGAAAACAACTTTCCGAAAGAGCTGATGTTCACATTGCTCGGAGTCAGTATGGTTTCGTTGGTATTGGCACCGGTCCGTGAAATGTCGTTGTGCTGGGTAGCGACGCTCGTCTGCGCGTGGGCAGTCGGCAAACCCAAGAAAGCGGCGAGGCAAAAGATCATTAAGCCAAAAACGCTCTTCAAACTGGCGGGATCACCACATTGAGCGGACTTGCCGTAGATGGTCGGAAACATTTTCGCGATTTTCCGGGCCGGGGCTACTTCTCTTTTTACGAACAAAGCACGCTCCAAGTGAAAGAATGTCGGACACAACCGGGGATTATAACGACTGCATGCACACAAACGTAGGACCCAATCGATCTAGTACGTCTAGTTCTGTCTGGAGAACGCCCGCCCCTGTACGGTTCGTTGCACGACTCTGACCACTATTTGTCAGTTCGCTTCAAATATTCGTTAAGCTCAAATTCGGAACCGCCCGCTTGGCACGGTCCGTCTCGACGGTACACACAAATGCCGTCCTGGCAACTCGATACTTGGTAACCCGGAAGCGGCAGGGCATTGGACTGCGGCGTAACCAGCCTGTTGAACGATTGCGAGATTGAAGCCGCATCGCCAGAACTGGGAAGGGAAAAAATGGGAATCGGGCGGTGCAGATAAGTATAGCCGCCAGTATCCCACCAGTCGACGTTGAGTATACCGAGACCGCAGGCATCCCGATCTACACTCAAGAGACTGAAAGCCCGAAGGCTGCCGCGGGCTTTTTGCCATCGTGGAAATTGACTTGCGAAGGCCAACGAACAGGTCAAAACGACGCCGGCCGCAATAAGAAAATTATGTTCCGGCGAAGGACGCCATTGCATTTTTCGCTCGACAAACTGCAGAAAGTCAATCTGCCCAATGACAGACAAAATGAGCAAGATGGGCAAAACCGGGTAGATGTAGCGAAATTCCTTGTGAGCGATCATGCTGTGAGGCAATAAAATAGCCAAGCTAATCCAACCGAGGATGGGCGAGCGGCGCACCCCGATAAGCGCAAAGAGCGCGAGCGGTCCAGTGTGAACAAATAGCGAAACGAAATAGTAGTACCAAGGCAGAATCCCAAAATCAGCAGCCTTGTGATTAACAATATTTTCCCTAAAGTAGGCCCAAAAGGAATAAAAAGGGAAAGACCATGTCATGGCGTCCACAATGCCAAAAACGGTCACAACGGCAATCACCCCGGCGGCAATTGGAAGCCAACGGGCTTTCCAATTCCGTGACATGATCCAGAGTCCGGCGAGTAAGACTGCAGGAGCGTATTGAATGCGAAGACAGGCAGTCAATCCCAAAAGTAGCCCAATGAGGATGAATCGCCACTTATTTTCTACTCTTGTGTCCGCTGGCAAGGAACCCAAGTAAATCGCAGGCAAGAAGAGGTTCCCGGCAAGCAGTTCGTATAGGGCGCGCGGACCAAAATTGACCAGCTCAAACCAAATTGCTGTGCTGAAGGCCGCCAAGACGGCGTACTGGATCCCGAAGTACTTGTAACACCACGAAAAAGCGAACCACACGACGGATAACGAGATCAACGCGAAAAAAAGGGCTGTCGCGAAAACGTATCCTGAAGAGCCGGGACCAATCCATGCGCTGCTCTTCATGATGCCAGCGATTATTACCGGCAGAACCCAGGACCGAAGGCCAAGACGATACTCCCAGGTGACTATTCCCGGGCCGTAGGCGAGACGGTGTGCTGGTTCCTGGGTTTGAAAGATTTCGTCAGCCCAGTAGATGCTTGGAGAGGAGTGAAAGACCATTAACCGAAGGAACAAAGCGAGTGCGAGAACCGCTAATAGAGGGACGATTGTGTTTTTGGGAGAGAATTCCTGGTGATGCGGGACGTGGCCAATTGAGCTAGCTCTTTCGCGAGCTTGGGTGTCAATTGCAATCCTCGAACTGGTATCCACCGCATCGGCCATTGCTGTTGAGCCCCTGCCCTTACTGAAAAAATTAGATGCGGCATCTCAGGAGAAACTTCACTAAAACTAGAGTTAGACCGCAATTCCTAGCCAGAAACAGGTGCATCTGGCAAGAAAGCGCTCGAGAGTGGAGGGACCGGCGTGACACAAATGCGACGCAATTCACCGGACCAACACCCAGACTTCTGCCTAAGGTTTTTTTCGCTCTCAACAGCTCTTAGTCGCTTAAAATGAATGGCCTGATTGGCGATTCCCGGTTCGATTCCTTTTCGAGAAAACAGCCGATCTTCAACCAACGACGAGCAATGAAGCCCCTCTCAGAAGTCTCTACCTCTAAGCAATGATAGGGTTCGCGAGATGCGCTGCGCAATCCAGGGGAGAATGTATGTACGACATGAGCCGCGGGTATTTTTCAATTACCAGAATTCGAAATTTCGGGCCTTGCGGCGAGCGGAATCATACGGGCTGGCGCGCAACGAGTTCCAGTGCGAACTGGGGCGGAAAAGAAAGCAAACCGGGCATCACCTACCAGTGCTAGTTGCGGACTATCCGTCGCTCGCCTCCGCTCCTACTCCCTTGCATTTGAGAACTTGGAAGTAAATTTTACGATGCTACGTCCCTACCAGTCGGTCCGGCCGTTCTGACGCGTCACACGAAGGCATCGTGTCGTTCTGCGAGACGGCCGCAGCCATTGTTCTGAGGCGTTCCTTCCTTTCGAAGAGTTCTGGCATCGGCTCAAGTCCCGCGGTCTTGAGCATAGCCTCCCAGCGATACACCCAATCATGGCGCAACAATGCTTGCGCCACATTGGTTCGGCGAATTCTATCCTGTCTTTCTGGTTGCCTATCTAGCTCTCTAATAAGCAGATTTATATCGGGAGAATTATATGCCAGCGGAATTACCACATCAGGCCAGTCGAAAAGCCGGTCAAACTCTTGATTGTTCGGACGTTCTCCCACCAAGATCGTTCCAGCGGCGATTCCTTCAAAATACCTGTTACCGATTTCGATCTGATTGCCCCTCTTATCAGGCCGATCGAACAAACCAGGATTCACCATAAAATATCGACTTCTTTTGGCGACGTTAGCAAAGAGAGCTCTGTGCTGCGACGGATCAATCGCCTGGTCGCCGGCAATCGTATCGTGAAGGTAGAAAAGGCCGTCTTCTGAAGCCATCCTGAGAAGAGCCTGATGCGTGGTCTCTGATCTACGCCCAATGCTATAAACATCCACTACCCGCTTTGGGGGCGCTGGATAAGGTGAAAAGAGAGTGGTATCTACGCCGGGGGGCAAATACACGCATTTGCGTCGGATTCGTTCGCTTAGTGCATCGACACTTTGGCTGTAATAAAGCATTACCACATCAAACTTTTCAAGAATCCGGAGGAAGTGACGATGGCCGGCCATGTCCCGCACCCAAAGTTCGTCTATCAGACAGATCGAGGTCTTACAAACTTCTCTCCAATTGCGAACCGCGTTGACCATGAGAAGGTCTGCTGGGGCTCCGCAGACCGCTAGGAATAAATCGTAGTGCGCCTTCGGCGGGATTCGCTGAATACCTGGATTCAGAGCGATTGGAGCATGAAAAGCAATTCGTTTTGCAATTGCGTGCCGTCGTCTAGACAGATCTAACTCGGGTGCCAACAACTCTACTGAGTCAATTTGCGAGATAATGTTCTCAAATTCGTAATGGGCACAGCGAAACAGAGCTCTCTTAAAGATATTTCGCTGCGAAAAGATGAGTATGCGCGGGCTTGGCAGTTGGGTAATCAATTGCTGTTCCGATCGGTGTTTGAAAGTCGGGGTCTCGCCCGCAGGGTAGACATGTGCGTGGCTCGATTCGTGGCTTTCGCCATTAGCAACGGGCGCTTCCTTACGTGGGGTTGGTCACGAATGTCTAGTTCGCGCCTTCCAAAAAACACTTTGTCCGAACCGCACAGCCGTTGCAGTAGTACTTGTTCAAATATATATTACCTAGACGGATTTTTTCGATACCGACGACTCAACTCTTTCCAACCAAATCTCGCGCCAAAAGGGATACATGCTCTTTGGGCAAAAATAACGGCATGAACTGTAGCGGGCCTGGCAGACGACGTCTTGCAAAACTATGCAAGGGTTTTTCATCTCTTTCATTTCGCCAGTTTGCTCACCTATGAGTCTGGTGACGGTTCTAAGCACTTTATATGTTTTGCCGCAATACGGCAGCAATTCCGCGTCCCAGTACATCCCTCTATTCTTTCCGTCGGTATCTACCGTTTTGAGAATTTCTTCATGTGATCTCACTCGGACCAGTTCGCCAGGCTGAAGGTTAAGTTTTACCAACGGCGTTTGCTGCCCTGAGGGAATTAATCCCGCATTTCTTGGAAAGAGCGTGCCTCCAAAAAAGGGGCTTATCTGATTGTATAACCAGCGCATCGGACGTCCGACGCCGATGCCGGCCTGGCTGAAGCTATAGTACAGCCAATATGCAAGCCCATTCAAAATATGGCGTAGGGGAACATTCCTGGAGAGGTAATCCTCCGCATATTGATGAAGATTCCACCACGCGAGCGGAGATGTCGCATGTGGGATCTGAGTCATCTGGCATGAGTAGCGCGGGGCCTCACCGATTGTCTGCGGTACGCGCACATTACGCCAAAGGTCGTCTTCCGAACAACCGACTCGCGGGAGAGAAGCGCCGTCAGTCGATCGGCTCGACCCGGCCCTCTGGGAAGGTTGGTCCCCTGAATCCTCGCTGATTAATCTTAGCCAATCCTGTTTCCAATAGAGCAGGCATCCGGCCTCGCAACCACCATGAGCCCCGCCATCGCAGCGCGTTTCAAGATGTACCGTCCCGGTCAAACGGCGAGAAAGGAAAGGGTAGACACTGTAATCGCAGGTCTTGTGAGCACTCTTGTAGATTCTGAACCTCTGTCCGCAAAAAGCGAACATCTCAGGCATAAAGGGCATTCCTTCGATCCGACCGTCTCTGTCAAGCGTCTGAAGGATTTCTTCCTTACTGCGGACCTCAACTAAGTCGCCCACGCACAGTTTCGTTCTGGCCGTCATAACGTTGCTCCGGAATTCCGTATCTGCTGGTTTTCTAACGGTCTCCTCGGTGATTTATTAGGCCAGCGTCAACCGACCGGCGTGCAGAGCGCCCGCTCCGCCGCTAGTTCTCCACTCTTGAAACTCTCGTCGGTCCACATATATCCCCAGTCTCCGTAGCGTCCGCAGTAAGCGATGCCCAGATCGTCGAGATAACCATGTACCGTTTTGAGCGCAGCTGCCCGTTCCAGATCGAAGATGATGTTGGCGTATGGTAATAGCATTGCCGCCTTGGATAAAACACGATCGTTCTCGCGTAGCAGACCGCAGCGCCGGAGGTCCTTGATTACAGGCTCAATCAAGGTATCCGGTGAACCCGTCAAAGGTTTGTATTTTCTCGAAAAATACACTTCCGCCTGAATACTGCCTGTGCCGGGTGGCGCATTGCGAGGCGAGAGCATGTGTGGAAAACCGATGCGCGTAAAGCAAATGTCTTCGTCGTAGAAATAGGTCATGTGGGCGTCGGAGAGATCTTCGCGATCGACGCCGAGATTCACGAGAACACACGTCGAACAAGCCAGCCTTCGGGAGGCTTCGAGGACGTCCCGCGGTGTACCTTCGATCATGCGTATGAGATCTGGCAGCGGTACCGAGGAAACCAGACCGTCGTAATTCGTAGAATGGCCGTTCGAGAAGTGTAGCTGTTTCGTGCGAGGGTCGATGGATACCAGTTCGTGATTGAGCTTGAGATTTCCCAATGGGATGAATTTTTTCAGATAATTGACGAAACCGCCCGCGCTCGGATAACGAAAGTGCGTGATGTAATGCACATGTGGAGCAGAAGGCGATAAGGCTCCTCGAAGCACTTCCTCCAGATTAGGGCGATAAATCCGTGGGCCCAACCAATCCGTACTCATGTTCTCCGCGGAGGTGAGGTGATACTTTCGCGTGTACTGCATGGGAAAGAGCTCAGCAAAGGATCGGCCGAAGCTGGAGACGAGCCAATCGGCGTAATTCTGCGCCGGCTGTTCCGGTTTTTGCCGCTCTTCGACGAAATCAGAAATAACTTTCACGATTACGTCTTCCGGGAGTCCGTGGAGGTGGAGTTGTACTGGGTGCTTTGGCCAGTGGCCACGCCAATAATTATTCAAATGGATCGGCAGAGTTTCATATTGCTGATCGACGCTGTCGGCGAAAAGATCCTGAATGCGCGGATCCTTGGTAAAAGAGATATGCGGACCGATATCAAATATGAAACCGCTTTCGTTGCGGAACGACGCGGTATGCCCACCATGGTGGTCATTTTTGTCATACATGACAGGGACAATACCCTCGGTTTTTAACCTATAGGCGGCACCGAATCCTGCCATTCCGGTTCCGAGGACGACGATATTGGGCATGGTCTTTCTCCGTTACCTTGTGGGTCCACTGTGCCAATTACTCTAAAGCGCTGCCGCGGCCCGAATTAAGCCTAAGTGTAGAGCAGCCGGCAAACGGCGCTGTCTCAATTAGAAAGCGCTTCGTAACGTTCAATCTGAGAGCAGGTAAAGCGCCGAAGATCGCCGCCGCCATGGAAGGCGCGCCACCATTCCACGATCCAACCCAGCGCCGAATCCAAAGGCAATATGGGACGCCAGCCCAAGCACGTTTTTGCTTTGGAGGTATCCAATTTCAGAACGTTGGCTTCCCTCGCATGTACCGAAGAATCGTGATTCCAAGCGGCTTGGTTTCCCCACAACTCGACGAGTTCATCGGCAATCCAGGACACCGGTTTGGCGTCGGTCTCGGCAGGGCCGAAATTCCAAGCTGAGGCAAAGCTGCGGGAGTCCTCTGACAGCCGCTCGGCGAGCGTGAGGTATCCGCGTAAAGGCTCCAGAACGAATTGCCAGGGCCGAATTGCCGAGGGATTGCGGATGAGGCAAGGCTGACCGGCAAGGAAAGCCCTCATGAGATCAGGGATTAATTGATCCGCTGTCCAATCGCCACCGCCAATTGCGTTGCCAGCACGGGCAGTGGCAACGGCAACTCGGTGGTTCTCGATCGATTCCGGAGAAAAGAATGATTCCCGGTAGGCGGTGGTCACCAACTCAGCGCAACCTTTAGAACTCGAATAGGGATCGCGACCACCCATAGGTTCATTCTCGCGGTATCCCCAAATCCATTCACGATTCTCATAACATTTGTCGCTCGTGACGTTCACCACCGCACAAGGCTGTTTCAACTGCCGCAGAGCTTCCAGAACATTCACCGTACCCATGACGTTCGAGGAGTAGGTTTCTATCGGATGTTCATAACCGCGGCGTACCACCGATTGTGCAGCCATGTGAATAACCACTTCAGCGCGACACTCGGCGACTGCGGCCTTGAGTCGTGGAAAATCGCGAATGTCGGCACAAATCGAGCGGACCGAGCCTGCAACCCGTGCCTGCTCAAAAAGGTTCGGCTGGGTCGGCGGATCAAGCGCATATCCGGTTACGTTCGCGCCGAGAGCCTCAAGCCAGAGTGAGAGCCAGCTTCCTTTAAATCCGGTGTGACCCGTCAGAAAAACCTGGCGGCCCTTCCAAAACGAACGATTAAGCATGCGCAGCGCAACTCCACTGAGTGACGATCCAATGCTTGTCTAGGAATGAGAAAAGAGGGAGCACTGAATTAAATTCACTGCCCGGCAAAGTGTACGTCATGGGATTCTCACGGAGCTTGTGGAATGTAACGGCAACGGTTTCGCTCCTTGTCGAGCGAGCGGCCAGCGGGCCTGTTGTTCGCGCCAAAGAGACTGAACTAACCCGCCGGCGGGTAAGTCTACGTCATCAAACGAGAGCACCTCGTCCTTGGAGATATTGCGACGAAGCACGCAACCGTCAGAAAGGCCGATGGGTAGTGCGGCCTCTCCGCGAGCCGCCGTCGCATTGTCGATGAGTCCATAGGTGCAAAATCCGCCCACACCGTCCAGCTGTTCGCCAGCCTTTAAATCCCGTTTGGCAACCGTCAACACCTCACATACCGGGCCGGCGATAGGGGCGACAGTCGCATCGCGATGAATTACAGCGCGCCCAATCGTTGAAGCGATCTGAATGTGCGGCAGATGAAACGGTGTGTAGAAGACGTAAAACGGGCCGTCACCAATCTTGTAGTAGGCGAGCTGAACCTTTTTGAGCGGCGTTTCCTCGTGAACGATGACGAACGCGCCGGTGTGCGGCGCGGCGCCAAGCGCGTAGTCCACAAGTCCAGTAGCCAGCATCTGATCGGCCGGGAGGAGTTGCGCGATCTCCCGCACATAGCCGCACGACGGGCCGAACATTCCGCGACGACCGACGTGAAAACCGGTGGCATTGGAAAGAACGGTCGCTTCCATCGAGAGCTTAGTGGCATCGGCGAAAGAAGTAACCTTTTTAACGTTTTGATCGTTTCGCTCTGCGAATGCTCGTTGCGTATCTGGAGTCCGATAGTGATCGACCATGCCCTTGATATTGCCCGCCGCAACGGGAGAAAGCCCCAAAGATCGCAGGTAGCGAAGAAGGGTCATCGCAACACCCGGCTCATCGCCATCGGTGTGCGTGACTACCACGCCGGCCTCATCAGCCTTGGCCTTGAGAAGGGGGCCAAGCAGCGAATCCAGCTCGGCATTCACGAGAACGACGTGCTTACCATGCCTGAACGCAGCGAGTGCCAGGTGGGCGGCGGCCTCGACAGTACCTGTCACCTCCACGATTAGATCGATGGAATGGCACGCAGCTAACACCAGGGGATCTTCGGTCAATATCGGGATTCCGCGGTCGATCGCCGATTCCGCTTCCCGGACAGATTCCACGCGCTGCCAATTTGCGATCCCCGCTTCTTTGAAGGCCCGCTGGCCATGCTCGGGGGTGCGGTTGGCGATCGCCACCAAGCGGATCCCAGGCACCGGAGTTCCAAGCTGCAGCGCAATGGCGCGGCCGGTTGCTCCAGCTCCTACCATTCCGACACGGATAGGACGACGGGACACTTCACGCTCTTGAAGGGCAGCATCCAGAATCACGAGGAGCTCCTAGAATTTGGCAATTCGTCAACTGAAAGCGTGTTCACAATGGATCTCAATTCGGGATTTGCAAGCCGTTCGACGGAGGCCATGGGAATCCTTACAACACCAATTTGCGACAGAAGAAAGCCTCAGCATAACCACTGGGAGCGTTGCATTCCATACCCCGCAAGCGCATGAGCGAGAGAAATGTTTCAGGCTGAAACCACGGCTTGGAGCTCTGAGACTGGAAGGTGTCCATAATGAAATGAACCTTTTTTTCGCAAACTTCGCCGGCGAGAGGTACGAAAACGCTCGGCTGCCCCATGTCGCCATCATATTTGGGAATTTCGTATTCCAAAATCATATGGTCGCGAAAAGTATTCCACGTTAGTTCTGCCAGCATCCGGTGGTCCTGGTGAGCATCGTTGCGGTTGTGGGTGAAAATTAAGTCAGGAGACACTGATTGCTTCAGCTCTTCGAAAACGGCTTTCACTTCTTCTCCCACAAACGGCAAAAAACCGTCCTTGAAGCTTTTCAGAAGCAGTCCTTTCGTGGCTGAGGTCCCCCCGAAAAGCGATGCGCCGCGCTGCGCCTCATCGGCGCGAAGTCCCAATGCGCTGAATACGATCCAGTGGAATATACAGTCTGGATATTGCTGCGAAAAACGAAGAATTGTTCCGCCACAACCTATCTCGATATCGTCGGAATGTGCTCCCAAGCACAAGATCTGAAGTGGAGACTCCGTCTCTTTAGCTAGGTTTAGAGGATGCATGGTGAACTTTTAGTGTTTACCATTGCCATTGATTTTCCAGATTTCCCACGGAGCTGCTCCAGTCGCGCAAAGGCTCTCGAGTTCTTGCTTGTCCTTGAAGGTGTCCATGCTGGCCCAGAAACCGTCATAGGGATAGCCGATCAGTTGTTTCTCTTGCAACAATCTTTGAAATGGTTCCCCAACAAGTTCTTCTTTTTTCTTTATGTAATCGAAAATCTTTTTCTTAAAAATGAAGAATCCGCCGTTGATCCGCACCGAGCCGTTATTGATGGCGTTAATTCCCACGACCAGATTAGCCTGGTCCTGCTGCAACGAAACTAAATGGTAGCTGAGGTTGGGTCGGACACAGAGAAAGCTGGCAATTTTGTCTTGCTGACGGAAATGTTCGAGTTGCTGCGGCAGCGGTAAGTCAGTAAGGCCATCGCTATAGTTGGCGAAGAATTCGTCTTCTCCGTCCAGATATTTTTCGACTGCTTTCAGACGCTGGCCGATATTGGTGTTGATCCCAGTGTCGGTAAAAGTGATCCGCCAGTCCTGGATGTCACTGTTCAGCAGTTCTAAATTTTTACCGCCAGCGGATAAAACGAAATCATTGGAGGCGCATTCGTTGTAATTCAGAAAGTAATTCTTTACGGCGTCAGCTCGGTGACCCAGGCAAAGAATGAAATCCTTATGCCCATAGTGCGCGTAATACTTCATCACGTGCCAAAGGATCGGACGATCACCGATATTCACCATCGGTTTCGGAATAGTCTCCGAATAATCCCGGAGACGCATGCCCAAGCCGCCGCAAAACAATACGACTTTCATGAGTGTCTCCTTTGCGCGGTTGATTCAACCGGAAACAGACCTGATGCGTTGCTTTGAAGTCGAATTCCGTCTGCCACAATTCCTGGTAGCCGTTTTTTAGCGCGTCATGAGCGGCCAATGGCGATCTTGCTCAGAGACCACCGTCGCAACCAGCGGCCATGCGATCGCAAAAAAAGGATCGTCAAAGCGAACCCCCCGTGCCGCGCTCGGAGTGTAAAAAGCGGAAGTCATGTAATGCATTTCTGTGTTCTCTTCGAGAGTCTGGTATCCATGCGCACATTCCTGAGGCACGAAGAGCATCCGCCCGTTTTCCGCACTCAATTCTGTTCCGTACCATTTGCCAAAAGTTTGCGAAGTCGATCTGAGGTCGAGAACCACATCGAACATAGCTCCCCTGGTGCAGCGAACTAGCTTGGCTTCGAGTGCAGGGGCCTCCTGAAAGTGCATACCGCGAACAGTTCCCTTCTTAACGCTAAATCCCATATTCGCCTGGACCGGCAGAAAGTCGATACCGTGTTCAGAAAACTGTCGTGCGCACCACGCGCGCATGAACCTGCCGCGATCGTCTTCCTGCGGGCTGGGATCTATTACTTTTGCACCGCTCAGGCCGGTTTCGCCAAAATGCATGATTCTCTGCCTTCTGCTCCGGTTGTTCCCCGACCTGGAAGGTGAAGCATAGCAAAACGTGCGCTCCCGGTTTCAGGGCGTCCACAGAGCTCTTAAATGAGATTTGCGCAGACCGTTCCGGGGCATGCCGCCAACAAGTGTTTTCACCGCTTTTCCACATTCCGACCAGCTCAATGGTGTGCATGGCAACAGACATGCTATCGCCATTAAAGTCACTGACAGAGGTTAAACGGATCGGTGCAATCAAGCTACCAGACCCCACACTCTTCGCAAGACGTTATAAACACTGGTAGTTAGCGGCGCTGTGCGAAAGCGACCCTGCGATTTGGGCAGGCCGCGGGCAGATCCTGTCGGGCCAGTAGAGAAAAGACTTGCCATTAACTGCAACCACGCTTCCGCGTGAGAACCAAGCTCAAATTCCAATCTAACTCGTTTGTTTATAATAAGATCTAGCTTGGCAACGGCACCGGTAGCAGTACGCGATTTGCGGCTGAGTCATTAGGGAGATCATAGACAATGTGATTCCCTTCCAGAACCGCATACGCCAACCGCGCCCTCTCTTTTTCCGGCCCTACGATTTCCCACCCGTCCCCGTGAGGCACTAACCTCATCTGACTTCTCGCCCTCCACCAGCGGTCAACGTCGCCTGGAAGAGCAGCCCAAATTTTTTCCCGTGCAATCATAGATCGCAAATAATCTAGAAGTGACTCATAAACTGTACGCTCACGCTGTTCGATCAGATAGTCCGGGTGCGTGAGCAAGCTCATCAGTCCGTTCCTTCCCCGGATGAGAGCCAGTTCGCGCTGCCAAAGTTCGATCGAGTAATCGTTCAAGATGTGAAAAAGCGAGTAGTCTTGAGTGGTAGTGAGCGGTAGCTCGACGATCTTGCCGATAAAATATGGCATAACCGTGCAGCAACCACCGCGGAGAGGCTCGAGGTGCGCGACGTTCGGAACCGACATATCATAGGAAAACTGAAAGACGTCGTACCAACTTTGCTTTCGATACATCGCTCCAGCGCGAAAACCTTGCGTCTGGTATTGATGAACGTAGCGGTTGATTTCTGCCGCTCGGCGCTCAAATTCCGTCCGCTCCCGGTACAGATGCCCGTCATGATTTAAATCATGAATATTGAATTCGCATCCGCGCCTTCGAATCTCACGCACATACTCTTCGGGAACCAGGTAACGCTTTTCCGGGATGACTTGATACGACGCTTTGACGCCGTAGGCATCATCCAGGTCCATCAGCTTGAAAGTAAAGTCTCGACCGGCTGCGGTTTCCACGTCGTGCGTCATGATCAGGGAATTGGGCGCACCCTCCGGCCAAAACCATATGAAAGGCAGCTTCCTGGCGCCACTTGCTTCCATGATTAGCCGCAACAACTCTTCATGAAGACTGTCGACAGTGAAATCTATGGGCCAAGCGGGGAATTGCAGATCCTTCCAATCTCGAAAATAAATCCTCTGTAACTGGCGACGCACCGGGAAGGGCAAACTCTTTCGGATGAAATAGTAAAACTTGCGAATCGCCTCATTGGCAGCAAACTGGTCTAGGCCCCCTGCGCCCTTCTTCCAATATCGTTCCAGCCGAAGGTTTTCGATGACTTCACTAAAGTCAAAAGGAAGGTGGATCGCTGAGCCGTCCCTGCGGACATCCTTCAAAGCGTCGAATTTCGGGGAGCCTTGTAGCTCCGCCGAGGTTCCCGATCCGCACCGGCCATAACAAACGTTGTGTGTTCCAAATCGAAAGTAGCCGGCAGCTCCTGACACGGGATCGGCAGCCAAGGAGATCGCGTCGAGCGATTCAACGGGAAGACGATAGTAGTCCAAGAGGGTTTGAATCACTGGTGTCGTCCGGGCGATTTGCCCAAGAATATCTTCCTTTCACAAATCTAGCATTTCGCCTAGCCGTTAAGCGGGGAAGTTCCCAGGTTCAAAGAGACTGTTTCGACACACTGCCGAAACGGTGGCTGCCAACCCGAAGTAAGCCGGCTCGGCACTTCACTCGATTGGCGACTCTAGAATAAGCGTCCGATTCCTCTGCTGGTTGGCACCTGTCTCTCCATCATTCTATGATTCTATGAGGTAGACAGCTCCAGGATGACGCACAATTTTGCGCCGCCTGCGGTGCCAGCATCGGAAAGAGCGGAGATAGATTACGGCACGTTGATGGAGAGCAGTTTGCGACGACTACACCAGGCTATAAGAGCAATCACCAGCGCGCCAACTAGCGTTAGCCCGCTTGTCGAGGGCTCTGGCAACTGCTGCGCGGTTCCGAATTCGACTCGGTCGGCACTATTTAAACTCAAGCGAAGCTGAGCATCGGTGATAACAAATCCGGTGTCCGGAAATGAGGTGTCGAAGTTCACGCCACCGATATCAAATATTTGCGCCCCTGCTAAATTGCTTGACGTAAACGAAACCAGCCCCACGTCAAATGTCCCATCATTACCCGCGGCTCCCCCAGCAACCTGAGTGCCGCCGAACTGGTTACCATTAGGGGCGAGGAGATGTCCCGTAGTAGGTCCCGCAAATCCCGGAAATGTTCCTGCGTTCGTATGGATAATGAGCCCTATCCCGAACGTGCCGGGGTCTATCAGAAATAGTCTTGCGAGCACATCATCACTGAGCACCAAATCCAACGATAGACTTTGACCCGCGAGCACAGTGCCATTGAGGCCAGAGGAGAAGAGGTCGACGTCCCCTGGTCCTTGGATGAGCGTTCCGATATTCGTGGTGTTAACTGTAAACTGAACTGTGTCACACCAGCCGATTGCAGGTGATGCGATTAGAATTCCGAGGAGCGAGATAGATCGCCACATAGCTGCACCCTTGTGCTACCGCTGACCGATGGACTCAGCCGATACTAAGAATCATCAGAAGTTATGAACGCACGGGAACAACGGGCACTGAAAGAACACTAAGGCTCCATTAGCAGCTTGTCAAGGATTTGGAAAGAGCAAGCGGGAATGGGAACAGATAATAAAATTTGTTGGGTGAACGAGCGAGACGGAACTCGACTCCTGGTTGATTAACCGGGATCTGTTGGTTAGCGTACCCATATGGAGGTCTTTTATCTGGTAATCTACCCTTATATGGGTATAATTGGCCTTATGACTAGGGCTAGCCAATCCTCCCAAGCGCTGCCAGCCGTTGCGGTTGACCAGTTACAGAAGCTCGGTCATGACCTCGCCGTTGCGCGTAAGCGTCGGCATCTGTCGTTGCGGGAGATGGCCGACCGTATGATGGTCAACCTAAAAACAGTGCAACGAATGGAAAAGGGCGATCCCGCCGTGGGAATAGGGATCGTAGCTGCCGCGCTCTGGATTCTCGGCATGCATCGGCGTTTGGGCGACTTGGTGTCGCCGGAGACTGATGCGACCGGGCTACAGGAAGAAATCAGGAACTTGCCGAGAGATTTTCGCAAAACGAAAAATCGCACCGACAAGTACGATTTCTGAGTGAACCATGCCAGAAGCATACGTGTACATCTATCTTGAAGATGGGCCGGTCCCCGCAGGCGTGATCGAAACAATCGGCTCCGGCCGCGAGGCAACTGCTCGTTTCCGCTACGGTCGCCGATACCTTCAGCGGAAAGACCGACTAACAATTGATCCGATCCAGCTCCCATTGCCGGACACAGATCCTGACCGTCTCTACACCGCACCTGAGGATTTTCTCCTCTTCAACGGCATTCGCGATGCCGCGCCCGACGGCTGGGGGAGGCATCTTATGGATCGCGCCGCTGGCGCGCGGCCTTTATCGGAATTCGACTACTTAGTGGCAACCGGCGATGCTCGCGTCGGTGCGCTGGCCTTTGGACCGGATCTCTCCGGCCCCCAACGAATTGTCCCGTGGACCGAGCAGAATTTGGACGGCGAAGACCTAGACCTAAAGGCGATGTTAGAGGCTGTGCGGGATGTCGACACGGCCGACGATTTGCCGCGTAAGCATGCACGCTTCCTCTCTCGCGGCTCTTCGTTAGGAGGAGCTCGCCCAAAGGCGACGACGGAACGCGACGGAAAACAATGGATCGCGAAATTCGGCCGCGCCGACGACCACTTGCTGATGTGCCGTGCGGAATACGCGACCATGACACTCGCACATCTTGCAGGGATAACTGTGCCAGCTGTGCGTATTGAAAAAGTACTCGGACAAGACATTTATCTGATTGAGCGCTTCGATAGGACACCAAACGGCGCGACATATTTCCGAATACCATTTATCTCCGGTTTAACGATCACCGGTGCCCATGAAAGCGAGTCGTCGCAGCAAAGTTACCGGCGGCTAGCAGAACAGTTGCGCCTTTTCGGATCTGACCCTGTCAACGATTCCAAGGAATTGTGGCGGAGGATGCTATTCAACATTCTGTGTAACAATACTGACGACCACTTGAGAAACCATGGTTTTTTGTGGGACCGCAAGGGATGGCGACTGTCCCCCGCTTACGATATCGTGCCGTATCCGCAAGTAAGCTTGGAACGAGATCTTGCGATCGGCGTAGGCCGCAATGGCCGCCAGGCCACTTTGAAAACTGCTTCATCGCTTGCGATGAACCAATTCAGCAGCCTGAGGCCGATGCGACCTAACTCTGCGGCGCGGATGCTTCTCTCTAAACCCATCGAAACATCGAGAACAAGCAAATTTGCCTCGTTGGTCCTATCGCCGGCTATCCGATATGGCGATACATCAATTGGCCGATCCTCGTGAGAAGCCTGTTGGGCATGATCGAAAAGGCACTTTTCGCTAGCTGAAGCTTCCAATCTCCGACGGCATCGAGGGGAGGAGCGTACGGGTATCGCCAGTAGGTCAAACGCTGGGGGTGCGGCACCCAGTGGTTCTTAAAGGCGACGAGCCCGGGGTTATCCTCCTGCGTGCGCCCCATGTCAAACTCGCTTGCTCCATTTAATTTGGCCGCAGTGATGGCTTTCCAGAAAAGCCATGGTGTAGCGCCGAATTTATTGAAACGCACATCCGAGCATCCGTACTTGTAGTAGACGATATTCTTAAATTGTAGAGTGAGAATCGCAGCGATGGGAATTTCTCCCTGATAAGCGAGACGTATCTCCAATGCATCCTTCTGACCGTCAATCAGGTTCCGGAACCAGGCGTAGGGACTAGGAGGGACGTGTTGTCGGCGCCGGGTGGCAGTGAACAGAGCGTAAAACTGCGCTAGCAGATCTTCAGACCTGCCGCATTTCTCGACCAGTTCGGCGCGATCTGCTCGCTGTATCCTGCGCTGGACCGAGTCGTTGTCTAGACTCCGGAACAGGTCGGCCAAGTCCGGACGGAGATCCAGGCGGTGCAGAAAATAGGTTCCAGCAGGTGCGCATCCGGTTTCATCACCTATATGACTTAAATTCTCGGTAATGGGACGGAGCTCAAAATATTTCCTTTTCTCTTGCTGCAACAGGACTTGCAGATAGCGAATCAGAAATTTCAGATCTGTGGTTGAGTCGCACAACGGCTCGCAATGATCTGAAAAAGGTAAGGACACCAGCCGGCGTCCGGTGAGCCAGCTGTTGATACGGCAAAACACCATTCCGTTTTTTAGCTCAACGCCGGGAGGAGAGGTAGTGAAAGCCACCGGCTCATACCTATAGGTGCCGTGAAGGGCTTGGAGCCATGGAACGGTGTGGAACACTGCGGCCTTAGGATGTTTATCGACAAGATCAGCCCAGCGCGGATCTCGTATCGGATCAAGTTGAAAGCAGAGGTGAGAAACGGGCTTGTCTGTTATCAGACTGCTCATCGTGCAACTCTCTGTGAATGAAGAACTTTAATTTCGCCCTCTTCTCTTTCGGAATCCTTTCGATTTTAAATGGCTTTTCTAAGCAAGCTTTTCATTTTCGCGGCGAGCATTTCCAAGGACCGAGTCGCAGTTCTCTCGATCCCGGACTGCCCTGGTGCAAGATGACCGCGCGCGTCCGGCCATGGATGATTCCTCTCCGATTAAAGCTTCAACACTTCCCCTGGCCCGTTTTCCGCGCCACTACAAGCGAGCGCATCGCGCGACTGGGCGCCACAAGATTCAGAACAGGACTGGCGAGTCGGCAGCAAAGGGTAAGCGCACGGCCGGCCGAGTGCGGGATCCAACAGAAGTACTTTTTGCTCGTGATTTCGAACCCGGCAGCTTTGAACGGTGTGGCATATTCGTCAAGCGAAGGGATATAGCACTCGGTGGGGTCTTCGGCTGAGCTCTTCAAACGGCTGCGAAAGGCGGGGAAACGATCGTTCATGTCGATATTGACGCAGACGCCCCCAATTCGCAGCATCCGATAGATATCGTTGGCGCAGTCCTGTTGCTTCCCAAGACGGTGACAATATCGAAATGTATTGACTCCGATGATTAAATCGAAGAACGCGACGAAATCATCGGCAGGCTTGCCGCGTGCCGAAGCCAGGTCTTGCACCAGAAGCTCGTTCCGAGCAACGTGAAAGCTGAGTTTTTTCGCAAGGCCGGGCGTTAGCGAAGCTTGGGCTTCCTGCGTCGCCGATTGCACCAGGCGTTCCGAGAAATCTGTCCCGTAGGCGCACTCGACGGTAATTCCCTTCTGCTCCAGAAGCGAAACCAGGCTGATAACGTTCATCCCTGCCCCGCAGCCGAATTCCAGTAAGCGAAGAGTGCGCTGCGGGGAGGCAGTCAGGTAGGAATTCACAACGTCTAGATAAATCTTGGCATAATCGTTGTGGAGCAGGTAATTGATTCCAAAGCCCGCGGTTCCTGTGCTGTATTTGCGCACCGCGTCGTCAGAACCGTATTCCTCAAGAAATTTCTCGTTGATTTCGGTCTTTTCCATAACCCACTCCCTTACCGGAGATCCGCTGGATCTGGCCGCTACGCATAGCTTACGCGGCATGCCGCAGCAACGTTAGTAACGAATCGGATGGCTCGATAGAAACTGGAGCTTAAATTTTGGCCGCAGCACGGCGAAGAGCGGCCGAATCAAGTCTAGAATGGAAACTCGCACAATTCCATGATCGGCGCCTCCAACAACATTAACGGTTGTATCCATCCAAGCAACAGAACCGAGCTCGCAGTTTCTATCGAGAATCGGCTCGCGTCAGGCGGCGGGCTGGCGAGACAGGCGTAATTCGCTGAATAATTTCCAAAGCGAGCTGATTTCCTTCCGTACTGCCGGTATAAGGAATGCGAGCGAATAAATAATTGCGAAGGCTAAAGCCGCAACGACAAGCTGTGACAATGTACTCTGTGGAACGATTAAGCGCATAGCCGATTCGGCGAACAAAACGCCCACCAGAGACAACGAAATAGGACACAGCAGGGCCTTCGCAAGACGGCCCAGGGTCAGATTTGTACCCGAAAATGCGAATCTGAGAATCCATGGCAAGCTCACCACCAAAAAGATAGACAGAGCTAAAGCCACCCATTTAATGCCAAACGGGAGGCCGATTGCAAAGCTTGCAATCATGAGAGGCGATATAATCACCAGAAGTTTGAGTAGCCTGCCAGACTGTCCACGACTGACAAACAGCCACAGCAGCGACTCCAGCAACATCTGTCCGACCACAGAAACGGCAAGGATGCGGAAAACGGGCGCAGCATCGATCCACTTGTTTCCAAGAACCAGGACAATGACCGGTTTTGCAGCAACGAAAAGAAAACCAAACAGCGCGGCAATGATCCACATGATCAGATTTACCGTACGCAGATAATATCTGGAAAAAAGTTCCGGATCGCCTTGGGTTCTGCTCAAGGCCGGGACCGCGACGTTGGAGGCTGGACCGTTTATTTGACTTAAAGCAAGAGTCAAGAGATTGAAGGCTCTTGAATACAAGCCGAGTGGGCCGGCTCCCCAATACCAGCCGATCAAGATGTTGTCGGCATTCCGAATCCAGTTGAAAACAACATAGGAGGCGGCAACGTTTCCCCCGAATCCGACCATAGAACGAATTTCGGTATCGCGACTGGGCAGCCCGGGCCTCCAAGCGACCATGCCCCAGGAAATCACCAACTGAGCCAGATTCAAAGTCATAGGAAGAGCGACGATGGCCCAATATCCTGCTCCATACCAAGCCAGCACGACCGCCAAAGGAACTGCAAAGGCGTAAGCGGTTACGTCGCGAATCGCTATGGACGAAAAGCGCATCTGGCGCTTTAAAAGGGCATTATGCTGCGCCCTTAGACCGCCGATAAAAAACGTGGGAGACACTGCAAGCGTGATGCCTAAAAGCCTGGGCTCCTTATAGAACCAAGCCAGCACCGGTGCCATTGCCGCGGTAACGACCGTAAGCAACAGTCCCATACCCACATTGATCCAGAACAGCGTGCTGACTTGACGATGACTGATTTCTTTACGCTGAATCGTCGCCTCGGTAAGCCCGAGGTCGGAAAAGGCAGAGGCGATTGTCGTAACCGCCGTAACCATGGCCACGAGCCCAAAATCGACGGGACTCAAGAGCCGCGCAAGCGTTACCGTCGCGACAGACTGCAACAGGATTTGCGCAACCTGAGCGGCCATGGACTGCGCTCCGGCTCGGACTGACCGTCCTTTCAGATCTGCCTGCAGATGTTCGACGCTAAACGCATCTGACAACTCTGGTTGAAACGACATGTATGGCCCTTCAAAAATCCTGGCTAGTCAGAGGTGTCGGAAGGAATGCTCAGAAATTCGTAACACGCTAGTCCGAGGCGGCGCTGTCCAGATTGCTCGCGTGCTGCTCGCTGGAACGGGCCCATGGAAATGTAACACGCGCCGCTGTCGAAAATTGTGTGATCTTGAGTCGAAATCAATGTTTTGTGCGAGTTAGCCACGCAGGGGCAGCAGAGCGAACGTACCGTTTCCACGTACGAAAGCTGCGCGCGAAGCGTGATCGGATTGTCGGGGCTCCGTAGTCATCCGGGAGGGACGCGATCATGGGCCTTACCCATCGATGAAAATTGCTATCGCTCGAGCGCACCCGTCTGGGGGTCAAGTGCTCGAGATATCGTTCCCACGCGAGACTTTCCCACAAGTGAGTAGCGTACGCTGGCGAAAGATCAATCGGCGTGGAGGAGTTAAAAATCAACGCCAGATCTGCTTCTTCGAATGTGGGCCAAAAAAAAGCAGAAGGAGGCAATACGGTAACTTCGTCTGGGAACTGCTTGGATAGTCTGTTCGGAAGTTGAACCGAATGCTCATCCCAGTAGATGTCACGCCCGCTCGAGCGAAATGATCGATATTCAGAGTGCCATCTTTTAAGGAATGACGCTTGCGGCTCGGCAAGAATAACGGCATTACATAATCCTAAGTCCTTTTCATTGACCACCTGCCTACCGAGCACCGTTCGATGGCCGAGCAGGTCATCAAAGGCTTTATGAACAAAAACGTCGGCATCCAGATAAATTCCTCCCACCCCAAGAAGCTTTTCCAATCTGACGATGTCCGCGCGATGCGCAAAGTGCGCTACTGGGTTTCCGAAAATCTCGCGTGGCGCCTTTATTCGTTCTACTTTTACAAGTTCACGTGAGAGGTCCCACCATGGGCCGGTCGGCTCAAATTCGCAGTAGAAGAAGACTTTCGTCGGCTTTATGCGCTCGACAGCACTTTTTAGGCACGCGTAATGAACTAAGCTCCATGGCTTACCGCCACCGTCAGACGCCATGCCGAAACAATAATGCAATACCTTGGGAATCATCTTCGAGCCCCCTTGGCCCGCGACGTTTGGCGTTTATGCCCGGCAAGGGCGACTGCACAGGGTCTGGTTGGTTAAACTCTTTTTGAATGGCCCGCATTTGCCTACTCTGAGGTGCCACTATTGGGTTTTTGTCTGGTTCGGCCCCTGACTGCCGACACCGGGGTCGATCATTTCCGCAGACTAGGGTGCGCGAAGCAAATCGGCATACAGGCTCATGGTTGCTTGGCCGACCACGTCCCAGGAATGCTGTTGTCTCGCGTAGTCTTGTATCTCTTGCCTTCGTACGTTGATGTCCATGTATAAGTCGCTTGCGAAGTACCTTTCGATGGCCTTGGCCAAGTCCATCGGATCCTCAGGCCTAAATACAAAACCCGTCTTGCCCTCGACGACCTCTTCTTTCAGGGACCCTACGTCGGCTGCAAGAACGGGGAGGCCAAAACTATATCCCAGAAACAAGACGCCACTCTGGTAGATGTGTCGGTAGGGCAAAACCAAAACGTCCGCCGCTTTGAAATAGAGTTCGGTCTCGTCATCTGGAATATAGTCCGCCCTAAGCAGTACCCGCCCGCTCTTCACGTGGTCCCGGATCGCTTCCTGGATTACGGCCCAGTATTTTTCTGAGTTCTTTGGCCTCCCGGCGATGATCAGCCGGTAATCGTCACAGCGGGCCAAGATTTGCTGAAATGCCGCAATCAAGAATTCGAGCCCCTTATACGGTGCGATGTTGCCGAAGAACAAAATCGTCTTTCCGTGATCCGGGAGGTTTAGCCGCAACCTTGCCTCACGTGGCGTGAGGCGCGTGTTTGGGACAGCGTTGTTGATCCCAAACGGAATGACGCTGACACGTTCCCGTTGTACGCCAAACATCTCGGTCAGTTCACGCTTCATCTGTTCCGTATGAACGAAGATATGATCGGACAACCGATATTGGACTTGCAGCGTCAGCCGATTGAGCGGCGTGTCTTTGAAGTCTCGTTTACGCGCATTCACATTGTGAACAGTGAGAACGATTCTTTTCGCCAAAGCCCGATAGTAAAGCATTAGCAGCGTTCGATCGAACAGCTCGATTTTGTTATTCCACAGGATATGGAAGATTCTGGGCTTGGCGGTCGCGGCATAGCGGATTAATTTGGCGTAGTACGTCGAGACCCTAAACACTTTCCTCAGGACGCTGACATCGGGTCGCTGATCACCGCGAAGGTTGAAAAAGTTCACTCCACGCTTGCCGTGGAATTCGGGGCAATCCAGCTCGTCGCTGCCAATCACGTCCAGGCAGGCGCCTTTTGCGATGAGTTCCGTTGCCAGTCCGAATGCGTAGGGTTTGTCGCCACCCCCGGTCAGCAGAGTCACCGCAACGTCAGGAACCGGGTCGAGCAGCTTCCCATCAGCTAACCCTGCTTGGCCTTCATACCCCGCGTCCTCCTCGTGGGTTTGGACACTTTGTTTCATGCCTTCGCCAGCCTCGCTTCCAGAAGCTCGCAGATCGCATGCCCGATCGTGATGTGCATTTCCTGAACCCGGGCAGTGGAGCTGGAAGGAACGCACAGACAAAGGTCGCACTTCGATTGCATCTGGCCTCCAGCCTCACCGGTCAGACCAATCACGTTGACCTTCGACTGGCGAGCAGCTTCAATCGCAGCGAGAATATTCCTGCTATTGCCGCTGGTGGAGATCGCCAGCAGAACGTCGCCCGGCCTGGCATGGGCAGAGAGCTCGCGGGCAAATACATGTTCATATCCATAATCGTTTGCGATTGCCGTAAGCGCCGAAGTATTGCCGTGCAGCGCGATGGCCCGGAGAGGCTGCCGCTCGAGCAAGAACCGACCTGTGAGCTCTGCAACGATGTGTTGCGCATCTGCCGCTGATCCTCCGTTTCCGGCGACGAGCAACTGGCCGCCGGCAGCCAAGGAGGAGTAGATAAGACCGACAGCGCTTGCAACGGGTGCGGCAAGCGTCGGAAGAGCCTTAGCGACTTCCAGATGTTCATTCCAGATAGCCAAAATCTTATCTGTATCTACTTGTTGAGCAGCATATGTCACATTCCTACTCCCTAATCCGAAGTCCATCGTATCCCTACAATTATTAATAGGATGGCTACTAATGGCTCGCTTGGCGACTTTCAAGGTCAAACATTGCTTTGTCCCACCGTCTTAACAATGAAGCCTTCGTTTCCGGAAGCACATTCTGAGCCCAGTTCGCAGCCGTCGATCCAAATACCGGTTGCATCCAAGCATATTTCCGTCGCAAACCCGGAGGCTCTAGATGACCTTGCAGTTCCGCAGCCAGGCTCTGAAACTGCGCAACAATATCCTGTCGACCCGGATAGATGTGATGATACCAATTCTGCAGATACGCTAGACAGGCCTTTCGAACACGTTCGCTGTCTTCCAGTGAACGAAGGGCCTGAATGTGAACTCGCATCGAATGAAGCAGCGAGTTTTTCTTTATATCCGAGGTGCCAATACGACTGATGCGACCGCTCCCAGAAGCTCTATAAAATACTCTGGCTTCCGGCACGAAACGGGTGCCTTCGGAGGCTAATAGCACGCGACAAAAATACTCGCCATCTTGATCATAATGGAGACGTGTGTCCCAGGGCCCGGCTTCTTCGGCCAGTTCCCGACTTACCAGCCAGGTTGCATTTTGCATGTGGAGGTTTTGGCCCATCTTCCGCAGTAGCCACTCCGCCGGGGAAAGGTCCTCCCAGAGCGCGTTTCGAACGAATTTGGCCCGCCGGGTCCGAAAGTAGAAGTAAGCCCACGGAGAAGAGAGCAGTAATCGTTTACTATCCCCTTGCCGCAAAGCAGCAACCTGCCTTTCAATCTTGTCCGGCGCCAGAATATCATCTGCGTCCAGTTCCTGGATGTAATCACCTTGGCAGACGCGGTAGGCATTATTCACAGCCGCGGAAAGACCTTGGTTATCTGTACACACAACTGAAACCTGTTTCGTGGCAAAACGGCGCGCCACTGCGACCGTCCGATCCGTGGAGCCATCGTCCACGACGATGATCTCTTTGCGTTGCCAGGTTTGCGCAGTCGCGGATTGGAGTGTATAAAAAATCGACTCCTCGGCGTTATATGCGGGAATTAATATCGAGACCAGTGGTTTCATGTTTAATGGCAATTCATAAAATGGCAAAAGAACGAAATCCGGTTACACACCAAGCGGTCTAGAGTCTAGATACCCTGGTGATGACAATGCTCCATCGATCCGTTCTGATGCGTAGCAATCCTAGAGCCAGTGTCATCGGTTCCGAGATTACAACTCGCTTGACGACTGTACAGGCGATTGCTCTTAGGATGCCGCATTTCTGTAGGCTATCGTCGTTCGAATCTGCGCACCAGCAATATTTCGATCCATGTTTACTTCGCCAATTATTGAAGCACGTTTTCGTCACCACAAAGTGGACGGGCACGCCATGCCGTTCGCCACAGCAGATTTTCCCTTGGTACAGGCGATCCAAAGAGAGCTAACCTCTCCAGATGCAGGTACCTGCACTGGAGCGAACAAGGTTGTAGCTGTCCTAAAACTGTCCACTGGTACAGTGTTTTTTGTTTTCGTCTCCGGTCAACATCACAACGTGCATAGAACGCGGTACAACGCGGTCTCATCTAATCGTTTATTCTAAGGACGAACGCAAATGGCCACACTGATAAAATCGATCTTATTTCTGGTTCTTCTGGGCACTCTTTTCGGCACCGAGGCACAGTCGAATACCGTTACGGCGACATCCTGTAATTCATCCGATGTGCAGAGTGCAATCAACTCCTCCTCTGGGGGAGACACTGTAATCATTCCCGCGGGCAAATGCACTTGGACTTCTAGCGTCACGATAGCGGGCAAGGGAATCCACATTCAGGGCGCTGGTTCGGGTCGAATCATCGCCTATGACAATGGTATCGAAGTGCTTACGATTGGAACGGGCAACAAGATAGTGGCCATTGCCGGGTTTTCCCCAGGATTCTCCTCCGCGTCCATTACGAGCGGCCAAGTCCTACGCATCTCGCAGAATAACAATCGCGGTAACTGGATGCAGGGCACGGTCACCAGCATAGTTGGCAACTTGCTTACCATGAACATCACCAGCACGAACGGTGCTGTCAGCACGCACCGTTGGCTAGTTTCAACTGTCCCACAAACGATCATCGTCGACAATAGTTCCTCGGGCATATTCTCCATTACGGAAGACACAACGAATCACACCAGTTTGAGCGGAATAAAAATAGCGCAAGGCACAGTCGCAGCGGGCTACATCGGCATGAACTACGCCCCTGGTGGGCAGGCGATCCTCATTCACGATAACTGGTTCGAGCAGAGTTCCGCTGGCGGCGAACTCATAAACTCGAATACGAATCGTGGCGTCATCTGGAACAACTCCTTCGATGGTTCAAACAACGGCTCTACCAATCTGGATTTTACTGCTGCCGTTCGCATCAAAATCCCCAACCCACAGACCGGCCAGAACGCATGGACAGCAGCGTCCTTCTGGGGAATGTCGGACACTGGCGGTGTCAATAATCTCTACGTCGAGACCAACGACTTCCACGCATTCCAGGCGGTAACGGATAACGACGATAACGGGCGCATGGTGTTTCGCTACAACTTAGTGGATCACGCGGAGTTTGCCACGCACGGCGCGGATACTTCGCCCTACGGACAGCGCTATTTTGAGTACTACAATAACGTTGGCAACTTCAACGGGTATGGTGACGGCACCACGTTTAATATGGCAAACAGTTGGATTGGGCTAGTAAGAGGCGGAACTTTTATCGCCCACGACAATACGCTCCCCCCCATCGTCTCAATGGACTTCACCAAGGGCGACATTCTGATGACCGTGTTCAACTTGCAGGAAGGCTCGAACAATCCTTCAAATGCTTGTTGGGGAGCCGGAACTACGGCCGGAGCAGATTACCACGCACCTCGTCAGGTAGGGTTTGGACGGGTCACAGGAACAGGGCTTGACGGCAAAAAAAGAAGCGCCGACGAAACTACTTATGTCGGCGACAGCGAACCTATTTATATTTGGAACAACAATCGCACGTTCACTGTCGGGATAACGGATTTTGGCGGTACGCAATGCAGCAATCCTGATTTTTCTCGCAATTATATCGTTCTGAATCGGGACTATTCCCTCGGCACAGCCAAACCTGGCTACACGCCCTATACCTATCCGCACCCGCTTGCCCAAGGCTCCACATCGACCGGCAATAGCGTCGCGTCGCCAACCAACCTGACGGTGGTAGCCATTCAGTGATCCACCTTGACGCCGGCTGGAATTGCAGGCCCGGTCTGAAAACGGCCGACGTCCGGATGATCTAGGAAGAGCCGATGGAGGATTTCCAGGGTTAGAACCTTGTGGATCTCGGTGGTGTAGTTTCGATCGCCCTTCAGGTGGCCCCGAACCACCTCCTCCAGTCGCTTTCGTTCAATATATGGCCTGCTAAGACTTAGTGGGTCCAGCAACATTTCCCGAACGTATCGAGCGAGAGCATCGCGGTACCAGGTTCGGAAATGGAAAACCTTGTGCCGTCCGAGGAACAGCCTCTCGAGCTTGAGGGAGGAAACGGAATGATCTACCTTGGCCACCCACTGCGGCATTCCCATGTCATACGCATACTCCGCCTTAAACTGGAATTCGAGGACACTGCGGTAGGCCACCCCCGAAAGGCGCCCCAGCTCTCCCCCCACTCCGCGGTCAGTAGCAATGCGAAGGAGTTCCCGATTCCCGTCAGCAATCAATCGGAGACAATCCTGGTTACTGGCAAGAGCGGATTGTGGCGCTTGAAATACGGTGCGCACCAAGTCGTTGTCCAGAAAGGGAGTCCGCAGGGAGAGCTGAGTCTGTTCGAGCGCATGTATCCCGAAGTGGTTCCATGGGCACTGCTTGAAAACGGCAAGCGAAACGGGGTGCCCCTGCATTAGCCTGGCATAGTCTTCACTCGCTTGCTTCACGTAAGTGAGCATTTCTGAGGAAAACAGTCCTGGCAAGGGCTCAACCGGCTTGAACGTGCGCACCCGTCGGAGGAGCTCTCCGCCAAGATTTCCGGTCATTCTGACCGGAGCGACTTTGCGAGCTCGCTCATTCAGATACACGTCGGGAGAACGACTTACGTCCACGCATCCGTCGGTAAGGTAAACCGCACGCTGAGCGTAGTAGGGAAACTGCGACAGAAATTCGTGGCCGGCAGCAATGACCTGAAATGGTTGGTTACACGCCTTGGCCACGCTTCGCGCCACACGTACGTCATGATTCTCGCGGAGCATGCTGCCGAAGGTATAACAGGGCAAGGACCCTGTTTGGGATTTCTGCCAGGCCATAATCATCCGGGTGTCCAATCCACCCGTCAATGACATAGCGACCTGTTCTTGGCCGCAGAAATAACGAGGCAGATTTTGGCTGAACCTGTCCCGCAGCTTTGAATAATAGGATTGGGCATCGAGCGTTTCTTGATTTTCCCATTCTTGCGGATGGAAATAGCTGGTTTGCTGCTCGAGCGCGCCGTTTTCGAATGTCCAAGCCGAGCCCGGGGGCAGAACACTGACGCCCGCAAACAGGGTTCGGTTCTCCATCACCGCGCCACAAGCGATGAACTGTCCCATCCCGTGTGGGTCCATTCTCCTTAGTTCAGGGCGCACCGCAAGAACGGCTTTGGCTTCAGCCGCGAAATAGAACCCGTGCTTCGATTCGTGGTAGTAGAGGCGCGCCATTCCATAACGGTCGTTGAACAGCATCGCAGTCCTACGGCGTCGGTCCACAAGTAGGCCGTGAAATCTGCCGTTCAAGCCAGCCGGAAAGGACGGGTCTTCTTCGTACACATGAACCAGATAAGATGGCCCCGGCAGGCTAAAGTCATGGCCCCGTTCCTTCAGGCCCCGACAGGCTCCGAGTTCTGGAAATTCCTCGCCTGCAAAAACCAGAACAATGTTCCCCGGTTCATTTTGCACGGGCATTCCGTCCGAGAATGAGTTTTCCCGGGCGACCCACCCGACGTAGATGCCCAGCGATTCGTCGATCCACGTGCCGGTTACGTAGAAATCTTCGTGACACAGGGCGGCGACCATCCGGGCAAGCTCCCGCTCCGCCTCAACCCGCGGCATTCGGCTTATCAACCCTACTATTCCTGGCATATGGTTTAGGAGCTCGAGCCTACGTTGCTGCCACGATGGCGCAACATAATTGCGCACACCGACGACTGATTTTCCTAACGTCGTGGAGTAAGAATTGCCATCGAAACACGCTTAAGATTGCGTGGAGGATTCCGAGACCGCCTTTTGACCCGCATCCTTTGCAGTAGCGACCTTATTCCCATACCAGTGCTTGCGGATTTTGCGGAATGAGGCGGCAATCGGCTCCGGAATCAATTCGGGCAGACCGTGATGAAGGTTTAAGCGCAGGGCCAGTTTTCCAGCAAGGGTCAACGGGACGTAGTATCTGGGCACTTCGATTTTCTGAAATCCGTTGTGTCGTTTGAAATCAGCCAAACCGTCGGCCTGCTTTTTTCCGTACGACATGTTGGCATACCAAAGATACGAGATGCCGCGCTCGGCGCAAGATTGCACGGCCTGTGCGATTAGCGCATTGGTCGGCGCCTTATCCTGATGACCTATCATGGAAACGATCTGCATCAGTCCCGCCTGGCTTTTTTCTTCATCAAACACCAGTTTGACAAAACCGATCAGCTTTTCTTCTAAATATGCCCCAAGAAAGATGCTTCTCTCCAAAAAAGTCCCGTTCATTTTTCGCACAGTCTCAAGGTCTTTGCCGAAGTGCCAGAACGGTTTGCCCTGTCGAACCGGCGATTCATTGTAGATGGCCTGAATTCCCTGAACGTAGGCCTCGTCGTATGCCGCCTCTCGGACGACGACGCCGTTCTTGCCAGCTTTTCGAACCATGTTCCTAACTTTGGAATTGATCTGCTTCGTCATCCAATCGTCAAAGGTGGTGACGCGCAGCGCTGCCATATTGTCCAATTCCATCGGGTAGCTGTACCGCGGTGCGGTGTCAGATAGCCTCTGGATAAAGGTGAAAAGATCGATTCGGGGTCCATTGCTCAGGGATTTAAGAGCGGTCCCAGGGTCGTCTAAAAATTGATATCCCTCGCCATCAATAAAAGCGATTCGGACGAGCTTTCCGTTGATCCTAATTTCCTTGCCGCAAATCTCCAAAGGTCACATGCCTTTCTTCTGGTCACCGAGGGGCGATACGAGCGAATGCTTGTGTTGAGCCGCCAGAAACGCGATTACCTCATATTTTAGCTCTGTACTCGAGCGAGCTTTGCCCCAAGTACTCTGCTGCAATAGAAAACCTGCTAGCCGTTCTTAGGTTCGGCTCGACAACACGCCGGCTTACCTCAGCGGTAGCGTCATTCCTGAGGGGGACCTAGGGAAGCGTTTCGCGGTCCTTACGTTCTTGCCGATGTCGGTCATACCGCGCACTTGATCCCCGACCCGCTCAGGAACCACCATAGCGCCGAGTAGGAGGATCGGCCACAACAAACTGCCTTTGAATGCGGCCTCGGTCACATTATAGAAAAGAACAACGGTCCACACGGCCAAAGTTAGCGAGGCGAAGGTGTAGGAGGCGGTAAACCTCTTCCAGATCGTCCGGTAAGTGGCGAAGAGAAATCCAACCAGCAGGACGACTCCGATTGCTCCCAGATTGAGGTAGATTTCCAGGTATCCGTTATGGGCTTCACTTATCCCCTTTAACACCCGCCACACCATTTGGAGTCTGGGACCGAGCCAAAAGCTCTCATACCCAGTGCCAACCAGGGGATTGGTGTGCAGACTGAGGACTGTGTTCCATATGATGGTTCTGTCAGTTAGTGTGGGGTCCCGCCCGACCTGAGCGGCCAGTTCCCCGTTCAAGCTGAATCCAAATGCCAGAATCAGGTACAGACAAAAAGTCGCGGGAATTAACACCTTGAGCAACTTCGGATGGCGTCTGCCCCATCCGCTGTGAGCTGCCGCAATCACGACACAGCCGATCACCAAACAAACTTGAGAGGTTACGCTGTTCGATAGTTTTAGCAACCATAACGTCATTAAAATAAATATAATATTGACTCTTATGATCTGTTTAGTGCGGCGTTCCTTGCGATCGGACCATCGCATGATGGTATCCCAGAAAAAAAAGATTCCACTGATCAGGCAAGCGACACCCAGCATGTTCTTGCTCGTCGCAGCCCCCACGAACATAGCGGCGCCGGACCATTCGTCATATTGTCTGGCCAGGGCTGGGTAGTACTTGACGAGCAAAACGGAGAGTGGCATCAGCAGGTAGCAAAGACGCCGAAGCAATGTACGCGATGCTTCGAGTGGGTGAGGATCGGAAAGAACGACAAGAATCACGAGGTAGCTGCCGAGATCCCGAAACCAGCGCTTGAATGAAACGAACGGGAAGTCGGACCAGAGAACGCTCACCAGAGCAAAAGACAGGAATGCGAAAAGAAAAAAATTGCGCCCGAAGAAACCGACCCAATTGAAGGACCGTAGCATCAGGACGCCGATTGCCAAAAAGATGAGGATGAAGAAGATAGCGCGATCGAATGGATTCCCTTCTTCAAAAGCCCCAGCTGCCGACCCCACCTGAAGGCCGAGCCACTGCGAAGGCAGCCGCGATCCGAGGATAAACAACCAGATCAAAGGCACCCATAGAGCCAACGAGGTGCCCGAGTCCTTGGCAGGGTCGAAGCGTAGCAGAGCCAAAAGAAGGATCAGCCAAAGAATTAGCGCTAAAGTAGGAGGCATTGTATTCAGGGAATGATTGACGGGAGCAAAAGTTTTAATAGCGGCCCCGTCGTCATGGTCGACCTAATTCTTGCGTTTTTCTGTCTCACGCCTGTTTGCCCTTCGGTCCCGCACCGCAACATTTAAAGGGAGAACATCTGCGAACTTATCAACCGCCGGTGGTGCTCGCCGACGCCCAGCTCAGCGGATCCATAGGAGCGAAAGATGTGGTGACCTTATAGCTGGATCCAGTATCGATCGAATTGTGGACGGCGAGCACGATCTCGGTGTTGTGGAGGCAATACTGCGGCGAGAGTCGGCACGGGCGACCCTCGCGGAGGGCCGTGGCAACCTCGGCCGGGCCGAGGCAAAAGTCCACCCTCTTTCTCAGATGGAGAAAACGAGCACGAACGGCCCTGCCGATTGCGCGCGGTGATCGCAGTGCCATGCGGCGGACTTCGGCACCCAGTGTTCGGCCGGGCGGATGCAACAGCGGGTACTTCCTCTTCCATGGGATCGAAATGGTTTTCGGACCGATCCGGATATCCCGGTTCCGCGTGATGTAAACCGGAGATCTCGGAGCCCAAACATCGTCGGTGCTGAGCACACCGGTATCACCAAACACCCGGATGGAATGATCGTTAGGTGCAATCCAACTGGATGTCAACCTGGCAACGACACCGGACTTAAATTTCAGACAAGCAATAGTCAAATCTGGAGGTATGCGGTCCAAGCCGACCTCACTCTTCAATTCGGGGATCTGACAGGTGGCGATGGCGGTTACGCTGTCTACCGGCCCAAAATAGGCGGATAACCACGATACTGGATATCCCGCATGCTCGATCGTACATCCGACCTCGAACTCATCCTTGTACGGCCAATGCATACCCACCTCATTGACCCACTCCTGGTAACGGGATCGATAAATCAGACCTCCGTCCATTTCCGCGTAGACAGCGCGGACAGTACCGACCGCCTTTTCCCGGAGTGCCTTCCACAAGGTCTGCGCCGTTTCCGCCAAAAGACGGGACGGCGCCGAGGCAATGTAGAGTCCTTTTTGTTCAGCGAGCTTGACCAGCTGCTGGGCCTCGGCAAAAGACATTGCAAGAGGTTTCTCGGAATAGACATTTTTCCCGGCCTCCAAGCAAGCCTTGGAGACGGGAAAATGACTCCTCGGGTTCGTCAAATTGACCACTAGCTCCACGTTCCGGTCGTTGAGTACGTCGTTAAGGGACTCGTACTTCGGGACCGAATAGTAGGCCGCGTAAGCGGCAGAACGCGAACCATCCTGATCCATTACGCCAGCAAGCCGCAGGATGGGGTGCTGCGGAATAGTGCTGCAATAAAACGATGCGATGTTTCCGCATCCCACAACGGCGGTGCCGACCCTGGCGACCTTAAGCATTCCGTCCGCCACCAGCGCAAGCCGCAAAATACCGTCGCATAGCCTCCGCAGTCGGCACTTTTGGCGTCCAGCCCAGTTTGGTTTTCAGTTTCTCGTTGCTATAGCGAGTCTTCTTCCAGTCGGCATGCCATCGCCTCCGGTTGATGACCGGTGGCAATCGTCCCGCCGACAATTGGGAAAATTTCTCCCACAGATAGCACAGCGCATAGCTGATCATATGGGGCACGTAGACGGATACGAAGGATTTGGCGTTCTTCTTGTAGAGGAGCAAAAACTGGCGGCTGGAGGGCAAGTCATCGTCCACGACGTTAAACGCCTCGCCGTCAACTCCTTTGACCAGCCCGGCCAGCACTATGGCCTCGGCACAGTTTTCTACATATGTGAAGGGAATAGTGTTCGAGCCACCAAGATGTAGGAACGGTCCAAAGGTATCGATGCCCACCCGCCCGGTGATTTCACTCGTACCTGCGCCGTAGACGCTTCCAGGTCTTATCACTACGTATGGAATTCGATGCTTCTTGCCATATTCCGTGACGACTTGCTCTTGCTTGACCTTAGCGAAGCAATAGGCCTCCCCGCGGAGTTCCGGATGCTCTTCGATTGGGCACGATTCATCTAAGAGCCTGCCATGCGGCTTTTGACAGTTTGAGTACACGGTGAAAGAACTTACGAGTAAGAATCGTCGCAGGCATGTCCACTCGAGGCTGGCGCTGAGAAGGTTTCTGGTTGCTTCGACGGAATTCAAAACAGCATCGGTAAAGGACTTCTCGCCGATTCCAGCAGCTAAGTGCAAGATGAGCGCCGTATCCTTGCTGGCAGCCTCGCAATCTTCGCGGTTCAGCAGATTGCCTCTGAGCACCTCGATTCGTGCGCCTGGCGGTCGGCGATCGATAATCGCTTCGATCCCGGCCACTTCGCTCGAGGGCCGAACAAAACAGACCAGATTACGAAATCCACGATCCAGCAGGCACTGCACTACCCGCGATCCTATGAAACCGGCAGCTCCTGTTACCAGAATCCGATCATCCGGGCCTATGATGAATCCGGCCTGCAACGGCAATATTGTTTCCTGTGGCGCTGTGTTAGTCACAGAGAAATTCATTTCACAGCCTCAAAGGGAACATGGGTTTCAACGTTTTCCTCGACTGTCATGTCGACATAATCGTCACACCTGCGATACCCGATCTCACTGGGGTTGCGTGATTTATGGATTCGCAGCCGCAAACCGGGAAGACGGTCGCCGTGGTCAACCGCGACCTTCGCTCGGACCGCGCCCCGCTCAATAGAATCCGTTACGAACGCTGCTCGTCGGCGCTTTCGAAACCAGGAGACCGCCTGTCCAGCGGTCGAGAACCATGCACCCCGCGCGCTTAAGTCCTGGATCAGGTCACGGTAACATGCGCCCCACAATCTCTCCGGCGCAAGACTGCGATCATGCCAATTAATCGTCAACGTGCCGCCAAAACGAACTACGTTATCGCCCAGTTGGCGGAGCCGCATTTTTGCCTGATCGACAGAAAGATTGAGATAACTCGGATAGAACATCGCTGTGTCCATCGCGTGCAATGGCAGTTCCAGCAGCCGGTTCGCATCGAGCGGTTTGTAAACCTGCGTTGTGCCGGCACGATATCCCACCGTATCGTTGTAGCCAATCGTGGAGTCGTAGGCCGCGCCGGCGGTCTCCAGCTTCGCGGCGGATTGTTGGCCGTAGTAAAGCCAATGCATTCGGACACCAATCGGGGACGCGCCTAGCAGGCGTCGAACTTCTTCCAGTTCCTGGCGCCCCAGGACGCTGTCGAGCCAGACATCAATCCCGTGCAAACCAATTTCGCAGTTCGCAGACTGCAACTTTTCGAGCGTATCAGCCAGATACTGCGCCCCGTATCGACTAGCGCGCAGCGCAGGCGCGGAACCGTCGGGAGTTCTACCTGCTCGGTCGGCGAAAGGAATTACGAAAAAAGTCGCGGGCTTGCCCTCTTCCAGTTCCAGGTAGCGATCATCGAAATCGCGCCAGAAGTCTCGTGCCCAGCCCAAATGAACGAACGGCAGCTGCAAAGCCGCCGTCCAATTCCTGAGCAGATCAGGAATCGACAGTTGTCCGCGAAAAACTCGCAGCAGGGAACCAAACAGGGCCCGAGACAAGAAGCCGAACATCGTGTGATCCCATTGGTGTTGGCGGATGGAGGGATGGTCAACATCGTGCGTCAAGCAAACCACGAATTGATGCCCGTCCGGAATCGGGGGAATTTCAACTAGCGAAACTCCGCATCCGGTGATCAGATCGCGCAACAACGCAATGTGCAGTTCGAGCGCCGGCAGGCTGGCATTCGCGGCTGGCTGGCCTACGGTCAGCAGCGAGCGAATCTCAGCGAACAGGTCATAGCCGATACGCGCCGTAACCGTGCCTTGCGATTCGCTCAGGTAGGCCGCGCACTCCTTGGAGTCTTCTCTTGTGAGGAAATGATTCCCTTGCGCCGGAAACGTGACGGTCTCCCCGTAAATTGGAATTCGGCTTTCCCGGTAGGAAAGAATGCAGAGGTGGGACGAGTCGCGGCCGGACTGTATCTCGAGCTCCTGGTCAAAGCTTATTTTCCGGCCAGCATAAACTAGAACCAGTTTCGCGGTTGCTTCGGGCGGGCGATCTCCGGCATGCAGCAGCACCTCGTAGTGGCGATCGCTGCGAGCAAACTCCCAAGGAGTCTTGAAAAGCTCAAAAAACTCGCAGACTACATTACGATCTGCGGCTTCTGCATCGACACCTATCATTACCTAAAATCCTTAACTGAACGCGGCAACAGGTTCCTCATGTACTCGGAGCCATTCTTCAAAGAGGACCAGGCTGAACAAAATCTTGTGGTTGTCTTGCCGCCCCGAAGCATGCTGTTCGAAGAGTTCTTTCACGGCGGTAGGGCGGAGGTACTGATAGATTTTCGAGTCATTGTCCCGCAAGGCGTCAGCCATCTTGTTATCGATCGCGCCTTTAAACCAATCATCTACGACATTGACCCCGAAGCCCCGTTTCGGCCGCTTAAGAATTGACTCGGGAAGGAAGGCGCCGCAAACTTGCCGGTGCAGCCACTTGCGAGATCCATTCCGCACTTTAAAATTGGCCGGCAGCCTCTCAACATACTCGACAATCTCTTTATCGACGAAAGGCACGCGAAGTTCCAGGCCATGAGCCATGGATAATTTATCGGCATACATGAGCAGTTCGTCCGGCAGCGTGGACCGCATCTCTAGAAATTGCAGCCCTCCTAACTCGTCTGTCGATTCCATGAGTCCGACCATGCCCTGCCAGGAATTCAAGATCGTATCTCCCGAGCCTGGAGGCAGAAGTCCGTCCTGAAAAAGCCCTTCCACTTGGCCTTCGGGCAGCAGCGACAGCACGTATTGATACCGGCGCATGCGGTCGGAGATCGCAAGCGAGTTGACTCCCCGCTTGAGCATCTCATTTCTTGGCAGCGCAGCTACCGTCGAAGAAATGGGAGTTCGCATCCAACCCGGCAATTTGGCCCACATCGCGCCGTAACGGACGCCAAGATGACGCCGGTATCCGCCAAACAATTCATCCGGCCCCTGGCCGACCATGGCAACTTTCACGTCTTGCCGCGCGCGCTGGCAAACGAAATACATCGGAACAATTGAGGAAGCTGCAATGGGCTCTTCCAGCGCCAGAACTATCTTTGGCAGCGCCTCCTGAAAAATAGACTTGGTGATGGTAATGCTGGAATGGTTCGACCCAAGCAGGCGAGCGGTTTCGGCTGCATCCGCCAACTCATCATCGGCGTAAGTCGAACCGTATCCCACCGTGTAGGTGGGCCATGATTCTCCGTTGAGGTTCATCAGGCCAAGCAACAATCCAGAATCGATGCCACCACTTAACAGCAAACCAAGCGGCACATCGCTGATCAGCTGCCGTCGGACCGCGTCCTTGTAAAGCGAGAGCAGTTCTTCTCTGGCTTCGCCGGATGACTTTTGAGGTGAAAACGGTTCAGGCTTGAAGTTGTACCAGCGGCTGACCTGGCAAGAACCGTTCTGAACCGTGAGCTTTGTTCCGGGAGCGAGTTTGCGTACTCCCTTCAGTATTGTGTACGGAGAGGGGGTAAAGCGATAACGCAGGAATAGATTCAGAGAAGTGGGATCGATCTCCGTCTTACCCGGCATCGTGGCACGGACAGCGCGCATCTCTGAACCGAAATAGAGGCGCTCTCCATCGATTCTGTAGTAAATCAGTTTGATCCCGAACGGATCGCGCGCCACCACCAGTCGTCGCTGGCGAACGTCCCAGATGGCCAGTCCAAACATGCCGTTCAGTCGATTCAGTACTTCGTCGCCCCACTGCTTGTAGCCGTGAATAATTACTTCGGTATCGCAATTGGTTCGGAAAACGTGGCCGTAACCTTGCAATTCGCTGCGAAGTTCCTGGAAGTTATAAATCTCTCCATTAAATATCACCCAAACGGATTCTTCCTGATCCGCCATAGGTTGATGCCCACCGGCTAAATCGATAATAGAGAGCCGACGAAATCCGAAACCAAGGGGTCCGGCAATGTACTGACCCTCGTCATCAGGGCCTCGGTGGGCGATCGAATCCATCATCGCCTTGATGTCCGGAAGCCGGACCGGCGACTGATCTCCGAAATTATATTGTCCGCAAATCCCACACATAGCTGGTCCGTTCCTACTTTGCGGTGCTCGACTGCATAGGCTGTTCGAGCGGCTCTCGCAGCAGCGCACCGTGCGCAGTTTGATCCGCAGTCTTCCTCGATCTTTGCTTCAGAAGGAGGCACAGGCTTCGGAATAATTGTGACTGAGCCCAGCGATGCATGGGCACATTATCCCAGCCGACCATAAGTTCACGCGCCCGGAACGAGCCATCGCGTTTTTGCCATCGGCTAAACACATCGGCGAGAACTATCGATAAGATTTTATCCAGGTCGTCGAAGCGGCCTTCGAGCAGCGTAGCCAGATTTATGCATTCTGCGTAATCGTAAAGCTCTCGTTTATAAACGGTCAGCCGGGGTGGCTTGGAAAAGGGTCTTGGCAGGCCGTTCTCATCGAACAGATTCGCCGTGTAATATTTGACTCCCCGCTCGATGGCGCTCCGGCAATCGGCGCTTGCGGTCATTTGTTCGATCTTGGTTAGAGCCTTCAGGACAAAACAGGTATGGAAATGGTCGACAAAGTCCCTTTTATTGTCAATCGAGTAGAACCACGAGCCATTGCCATTTTGCGACTCGAGGACGAAATTCAAATTTCTATCTGCTACCCTTTTGTACTTCTCTTCTGAGAAATCCAACGAAGCCGCCGTCAAGAGAAACGCCCGGTAGGCGCTGGCATTGACAACTCCGCTCGAATTATCGGGGCCAGGACTGTAACAACAGGTGGAAGCCTTCGACGAAGTTGCAAAATCCTGATAATCCTCGAGCCCGTGCAAGGCAATCGACTGCATGACTTCGAGCCATTGGGGATTTCCATCGAGCTGGTATACGTCTCGGAAAGCTTCATAAGCATAAGGCAGTGTGGTGATGTACGGCGTCCATGCTTTAATCGTACCGTTCCGGGTCTCCCAGTGGAAAGGATAGCCCCAGGCGTAGTGCTTAAAGCCTGCAGTGCGGGTCTCTTCGAGGACTTGCAAAAAATGAACGGCGCGAGTGTGGTACGGTTGGCGTTCGAGGGCTTCGGATAGAAAGGCAAAACCCATTGCATAGTGGGCATCCGCGATGGGGAATCGCTGCTTCTTCCAGAACAGGCGCCGCGCTGAAGGAACGAACGCCTCGGAAAAAATCATGGGAGAAACAGCAAGAGTTCCCAGCAAGGGCTTTCGGTAATAGAGTGCCTTGGCGCTTCGTCCAAGATCACTGGCAAAGTAGCTCTGGTGATCGTAGGAAGTTTCTCCAAAGCGATCGAGCCATCGAACAAACCGGAGGATCGCCTTGCGGAGATTTTCAGTGTTCTCGGTGTGAGCTTCGTTCATGCTTTTTTTTCTCGAGCGAAATGTAGTCTATTCCGACAGTAGCTTGAATTTATCGATCGGTTTAAAAGTCACGACAGATTTCAGAATGATTCTCAGTTTCCGCATTTGTTCCCCGCGGTGAAACTTCATGAGCTCGTTGGAGATAGGCCTTTTTGTTCTTCGTAGCATCGCCCAACCATAGCCCAAACCTAACGCAAGTCCTTCGACGAGATAGGGCGGCTTTAGCGCTCGATACGAGACGCGAAATAGTTCCCACAGCGGGTGCCCCCCGAGGTAATAATCTTTCTCGCCGTAGGAGAAGGCCGCGGCGAATACACTGCGCTCCGCAGTTCCTAAGTGCCGGTAGTGGAAGAAGCACTTCTCCCGAAAAGATCGCGTCTTCCAACCCATCATGCGAGCGGTGGTCACAGCGATCCAATCGATGCCGCCGGCTTTGTTAGCGAAATATCCGTTTATATCCTCGAAGCACTTACGGCGAAACATCTGGCACTGACCAGAAACGTGCAGCTGTCCTTCGAGGCTGTCGGTTTCAGAATTGTAGCCGCCTTCCTCTTTGAAAACCGTTCCTGCAACCCCGAGCTTGGGATCTTCTTTGAACTTATTCAAGAGAAACTCAAAGTGATCGGTATCCAAAGAAACATCGGAATCCAGATTGCCGATCACTTCGTAGGCAACGTTTTTCAATCTCTCTTGACCGGCATTAAAGGCATGGACTTTAGCCGCAAAATTTCGCTCCTGGCGTACCGGGCGATGCACCAATTCGATAAAGTCGTATTTCTCGGCATAGCCGGCAACTATCTCCCCGGTACGGTCCGTCGAACCGTCATTTACGATCACCCATTTCACCGGTAGAAATGTCTGCTGGGCCACCGATCGCAGCGTTTTCTCAATGAAGCTCTCTTCATTGCGGGCAGGGGTGATCAAAACGTAGGGAGGAAGAGAATCTTTTTGACTCATATCGTCGCTCACAATTATGTCAATTCTTATGAAAGCCATCTCCGCGGCCCGATTGCTGGGCATAAACCTCGGACCGCTCTGATGTCAGCAACTCGTCGTACACCTGCTCTGGTTCGTGTACCACCACATGGCTTCCGCGGTTAGCAAAAGAGATTGGAACGCAGAGGAGATTCTTTAGCCGTGCCCTCAGCTCCTGTCGACGCTCGGGCGGCACAAAAAACAGCATGAATCCACCGCCGCCCGCTCCCAGAAGCTTCCCGCCGACTGCGCCAGCGCTGCGTCCGGCCTCATAAATTTCGTCAAGCAGGGAGTTGGTGATGTTCTGGGTCAGGGTTCTTTTCAGCTGCCAGCTCTCGTGCAATAATTCACCGAACTCAGTAAGGGAACGATTGGGGTCGGCAACGATCGCTTCGGCTTCGTTGACCATCTGAAACATCGTTCCTAATTCTTGCTTGCGATGAGGAGTCAACCGTATCTGCTCTTTCGCAATTTCCGACGCAGTTCTCGAAAACCCGGTAAAAAACAGTGCGCAGTGCTGCTCGAGCGCAGCCAACCTCTCTCGCTTCGCCACAATCTGTTTCACTTCCACACTACCGTCGGTGTTGAAGTTGATGCGGTTAAATCCTCCGTAGGCTGCGCTCACCTGATCCTGTGACCCGACAGCTTCTCCAATTAAGTTTTGTTCAACATGAATGGCATCCGTCGCAAGCGCGTGTTTGTCGCGCATTTGCTCTTTGAGTGCATACAAACCGAGTAACAGACCCACCGTAAACGCCGAACTGGTGCCCAAACCCGTCCTGGCAGGTAAGTCCGCAACGTGGTGAATCTCAACTCCTTGTTCGACACCTAAATATTCGAGGCACGCTCGTACGGACGGATGTTCGAATTGGCTGTTTTGGTGTACGTTTTCAATTCTCGAATAAGAGACGCGGCTGTGATATTCAAAAAAAGGCGGTAAGTGTCGGCAAGTGATGTAGCACGACTTGTCTATCGCCGTTGATAACACTGCGCCGCCGAACTCTCGAAAATAGACGGGGTAGTCAGTGCCGCCGCCGAAGAAGGAGATCCGCATTGGAGTACGAGTAATGATCATGCGCTGAATTTTCTTTCTATGATTGCCTTGATGGGATATTTGCGAATTCTGTTTCCGTCCGGAGCTGCACTGTCAATGCCTTTGAACACCCTGTCGTCGATCGAGCAGCCACGCGAGATTTATCTGGATGTTTCGGGACTTGCCGCCTGGTACAAATCGTGACAAAGAGTTTGCGCGCGGGCGTAGTCTTCAGGCGTGCCGATATCAATGAACATTCCACGTTGCTCGAGAGCGTAAACCCCACGCTGCAATAAATTCGGGAATACGTTCTTCTCAAAGCTGGCTGGGCCATCGGGAATATGCTCTAAGATAGCGCGGTTGAAGATATAGACCCCGCCATTTACCAACCCTGGGCATTGATTTTCACTCTTCTCGATGAATCCGGTTACCCGATTCTTTCGATCTGTCTGAACCGTTCCATAACGCGACGCGTTTGGAACTTTCCGGACCGCCATGCTCATGATTCCGCCGTGCTCCCGATGAAAGCTCAGAAACTGGCAGAAATCGAGTTCCAGAAACGAATCCCCATTCATGACCAGGAAATCTGAAATGCCAGAAAGAAAGCCGTGAGCGAATTTAACTGCGCCAGCGGTCCCGAGCGGGCGCGATTCCTTTGAATAGTCGATTGCAACACCCAACTGGTGGCCGTCACCGAATTCTTGTTGCACTTGAGCGGCCAGGTGCCCGCTACACATGATCAAGTGGCGAATACCTTGCGACCGCAGCTGCCTCACCAATAGCTGAAGGAACGGCGCGTTGCCAACGCGGGCTAGTGGTTTGGGAGTGGAAGGCAGAACGGATTGCAGGCGCGTCCCCAGACCACCGACAAGCAAAAGAGCGGGAATTTTTCCCCGCAGATCATCCGATCCCACTGGCTTTTGAAAATTGCTATTCACAATAGATTAGAAAATCGAACAACGCTTCGAGCCGGTTCCTTCTCACAGTACAGCGTGCCAGTAAGCCAGCATGGACCCGAGCGTCTGCTCAACCGAATTCAATGGTTTCCAACCCGTGTCCTTGCGAATTTTTCGGGTGCTGCCAAAAATGATTTTCTCATCTGACGGGCGCATTAATCTAGCCACCGGCCGAATCTCGGCTTTCACCCCCGACAGACGAATCGCAGTTTGCAGCACTTCCTGAATCCGATATGTTCGGGTGGCGCAAAGATTGTAAGACTCTCCCCGCTTGCCTTTCATAGCAGCGAGATAGAATCCTCGAACGGTGTCACTGACGTCGAGAAAGGCTCGCCTTGGTTTCAAATTTCCGACTTCAATGACCGGGGACTGTAAACCCTTCTTTATGCGCACCAATTGCCGTACAAAATCTGAAGGCGCGTCACTCGTCTTCCCAGGTCCTGTGGTGTTGAAGAGTCGGATGTTAACTGTGGGCAGTTGGTAATCCAAGAAGTATTCCCGGGCCAGTAAATCCAAGCAAACTTTACTGATTCCGTAAGGATGCAGTGGTTTGAGCGGTTGCTCTTCCTTGACAGGTATAGCGGACTCCGGCACATTTCCGTACTCGGCACTGGAGCAAGCAGAGACGATTACCGGCCGGCGCTTGGAATGGCGTGCGGCCTCAAGCAGATACAAAGAGCCCATCACGTTCGATTCAAAGGTGGTGACCGGATCCGCCCACGATGCGGTAGGCAGACTCTGCGCGCCCAGATGAAAGATGTAAGTCGGCTCGTATCGAGACATCAGCTGGGTAACGCGCTGGCCATTTCGCAAATCACATTGCACGAACTGCAGATTCGGCAACTTAGGGAAAGTAATGGGACCGGGGTGAGCATACGATCCGACTACACTCAAACCCTTGGACTGAAGAAATTTCACCAGGTGGGACCCAATAAATCCTTCAGCGCCCGTCACAAGTGCTGTTTGTTTCGTCAAAATCTCTTCTTGCCCCCTTAGTTGAGGATGCTGCCTACGCCGTCGAGAAGCGTCTGTCTTTCCTGTTCCCAGGTGTGCGCCAGGTAGATCTCTTGGCCCTTGCGGGCGATTGCGATCAGGTCATCGCGCTTCGAATAGGTATACACCATTTGTTTGGCGAGATCCGGGGCGTCGCCTGGCTCAAAGAACACCAGAGATTTTTCATTGAAATATTCTTGAATGCCTAACGTGCTGGGTGCAATTACTGGTTTTCCGATTGCCAGATATTCGAAGATTCGTGTGGGTGTATTAATGTCGGTAAAAGCATTTCGTTGATTCGGAATTACGCCAACATCACACCCGTCAATTTCACGGACCAGATCTTCGAGCCGCCGAGGGCCAAAATAATGAACAATATCCTGCATCCCTTTAGCTTTAACTGTTTCCATTACACGCTCTAAAAACGGCGTGCTGGGGCCATACACTCTAAGTTCGGCCCTTGGCATCTTTTCACGCGCGAGCGCCAGAGCTTCGACGGCAAGGTCCAAACCATTACGCTCTACCAGCGAGCCGTGATACATGAACACGAAAGGCTTGGCAGAATCTGATTGAGTTGCAGGCTGCTCCTGCGCCGCGCGAAATGGAAATATCTTCGAATCCGGAGCATTCATAACCACTGCGATTTTTTCCGGCTTGCAGCTGCGTGCCGAGAAAATATGTTTGCAGGCCAAATTTACGGTGACCACCAGATTGGTGCGCGCGATACTCCATTTCTCCATGCGCCGGATAAGCCGGACGCTGAGGCTCTCCTTGTCCAAATTGAAAATCGTAGTCATCAACTCGGGCATCGGATCGTGCAAATCCAGAATGACTTTGGCTCCGAGAGCCTTGGGCACCAGCGCACTCAATACGAGTATGTCCGGCATGTTATGGACATACACCAGATCATACCGGCGCGTGACTGAGCGAAGAGCAAAGATGAAAGACGAGATCAGAATGAAGCTGCCATATTGCCAGGCATAGGTCAGCTTGCCACCGCGGCGGTGCTTCATGGGCACGCGGAGCACGCTTATCCCATCCGAAGTGTTGTGCTCGTGTGATTTGCCCTGACCCAAGCAAATAAGGTCCACGGTCATCCCCGCGTCCATCAAGGCGCCGATAGCACGACGCGGCCGCGGGTCATCAGGATAAGGGGAATAGGTCACCATTGCGACCCGCTTCCCTCTTAGTTGCCCGTGGCGGGCAGTCGGAGAGTCAGTGGGTGCAGATACAACGGACGGCTGGCTGGTAAGAACTTTATCCATTAGTAGGGTTAGTAGGGTCGAGCCGCGATTCTGATTGTTTATAGGAGGTACAGAGGGTCGCCCAAAAAGATTAGCGAACTGAACCGGCGGTAACCTTTGCGTTCTCTTCCGCCTTCAGACTCTTGCTGGCCTCCAGAGCGACTTTCGCTTGATTGGACATCTTGATCGCATTGAGCAACGCCGAGTTGTCAAATCTGGAAAGAATTTCTATGTTCGGCATAACACAATGCCCACCGATGACTCCTGGAAAGTATTTGACCGGCGGAAAAAATCTTATTTCGTCGTAGAACGACGCTACTTCGGCGTAGTCCTGATTCACACGAATGCAATACCGCTCAACTTCTTGCGCCCAAGCTATCATCAACCCAAAGTAAGTCGTTTCCGTCAATTTCGCCAATTCTGTAGCTTCGGGAGCAGAGAGCACCTTGGTCTTCAAACCCATCGATTCGAAGTGTTTCGCGGCTAGCTGGGCGGCGACGGCATCCGTTGCCCCGACGAACTTCGTGTAGTGTTCGAGTTCCTCGAGCATCCGGATGTGTTTCCCGCGAACCGGGCTATTAACCACCGGGGTAGAGCTGCGCTCGGCAATTGCTCTGGTGGTGCCAATGCCTACGGTGCTGTTGATGATGGTCACCGCCGGCCGGAAGAGGTCGATGTAGCGAGCGGTCTCCCCTATGAAGTCCTTAATCTCGAAAGGAAAGCAAATGTGAAGCACATCCACGTTTTCGACCCGCTGCTTAGGAGGTTCGATGTCCACGCCGATCACATCGTGGTGCCTGCGGGCGAGCTCAAAAAGGGGTTTCCCCACCTCACCCAGACCAACAACAACAACTCTCTGTCGTTCTTTCATGTACTCAAACCCTCCTAGTGAACAAGTCCACTTCCGAATCTAGCCGGAGTCGCTTGGCGACGTTTTGGTGCGAACGTTTGTTGGGCTCGCGAGGCGTGTCGGTGTGCTACCGCCGTAAAAGTCACGCTTCGACCAGCCGGACTTCGCCTTTTCTTCGTGTAAACAACCTAAGATTCAAGCCCTTAGGGCTGCTAAAGCGCGTTCCGCAACGATAAATACAACGCAATCAGGTTACCACTATTTTTGCGCCTGCGAGTTTACCAAGATTACCACTCCCACTGTAAACTAGTGAATAGCAAGGGTTTAAAGTATCTATTCTTCTCGGTAGGCGTCTGTCCAAAGCTACTACAGTGGAAAAGACTTACCATATTTTAACCCCAACGTTCCAACCGACGATTCTGGTAGGAAAGTGCTAATAGCCTCGCTTCACGCTTCCGACCGAGTCTTCTGAATGCGCTGACATTAGCGAGACGTTGTGGTGCGCGAACTTGTAAAACCACTGTGGCCAATGAAGCCAATCGTAACCACCCTCGAGCTTGGCTCTGAAAAGTTCGGCGTCGTCAAAGGAATTTACCGGTAAGCGCGGCAGAAAAAGACGTGTATCTCTCGGCTTGGCTCTGCCGATCGCTGATGAAACTCCATTTGCGTAGCCTAGATTTTCCAAAGTGTCCGCCAGGTACCGGGTAAAATCGCGATCCTCTTCCGGCAGGGCAAAGGGATAAGAAAACGAATCGACCTGAGCGCCAATTTCTTGTTCGATGGTTTCCTTTGAATAGCCAAGCTCGTAATCAATCTGTTCTGGCCCTAGAGAGCGAAAATCGGCGTGAGTCACGGAATGAGAGCCGAACTCGATTCCTTCTGCGTGGAGTTCACGAACTTCGCGCCAAGTCAAGTAATCGGCCCCTTCGATACGTGCCGCGGTATTGCGAATGCGGTCACTAGCTAGAAAAACGGTCGCTGCAAAACCGCACTGTTTCAGCAGCGGAAATGCATCAGTATAGAAGTCTTGATATCCATCGTCGAACGTCAGCACCACGGTTTTAGACCAGTCTCGCGCCGTATCGAGAGCATTCACCATCTCGGGAAGATTGATCGCGCGGTATCCGGCACGACGAAGCCACTTCATTTGCGACGCAAAAACCGACGCAGATGTGTTGATCTGATGGTACGGATGCAATTTACCGAACAGGTTGTCAGAAATGCTGTGGTAGGCCAAGACCGGAATACAACGCCTTGCTGTCCAGCCGGTCAGCCTGGCAAGCGGATGACCTAGGTAAACCGTAGCCAAGCGGTCGATCCGAGGCATTTGAAATCCGTGAAAGGTCATGGGCTATTCTTGGGCAAGATGTGAAGCGGAACTAGTTCGTTAAATCGCGTGGCCGAGGAGCGGGAGTTTTTGCCATCAGAGCTGGCTGCTACACGTTCGGAGTTAAGACTCGACCGGCGCCTGGAACCTTAGCTCGGAAGCCAAAGCGGCGCCGCCCGTGAAGTCTCGGGAAAGAACGAATACTCTATTAGCGGGTAACTACGATTCTTGCGGTCAGGAATTCTTTTACTGCGCTGATAACTTGGTCTTGCTGGCTCTGGACAAGTTGTGGAAACATCGGCAGCGAAACAATTTCGCGCGCGATGCGTTCTGTAACCGGGAAATCCCCGTTATTGTAGCCAAGATGCTCGTAGGCTTTTTGCTGGTGCAGCGGGATTGGATAATGAATGCCCGTTCCGATCCCGGCTTCCGCCAAATGCGCTTGCAACGCCTCTCGGTCCGGTACCCGCACCACATACAGATGGTAAACACCCTTGGTCCAAGGAGCCTCCACAGGAATGACCATGAATTCTTTGAGCTTCGCGAGCGATTCGTGGTAACGATGCGCAAGTTTGCGTCGCGATTCATTCCACTTGGCCAAATGCGGAAGTTTGACGGAGAGCCAGCCAGCCTGGATTGAGTCCAATCGACCGTTGTAACCCTCGATATCGTGGTAGTACTTCTTGGCCTGACCGTGGTCGCGAATCATCTTCATGCGTTTTGCCATTACTTCATCATTGGTCGTAATCGCCCCGGCCTCTCCGCACGCGCCCAAATTCTTTCCAGGATAGAAGCTAAAAGCTGCTGCTTTACCCATGGAACCAGCGCGCCTCCAGGCATTCTCTTTTTTGGAGAAGTACTCGGCGCCGTGGGCCTGACAAGCGTCTTCGATTACGAAGAGATGGTTCTTCGCTGCTAACTCCATAATCGGATCCATATCAGCGGTCTGACCGTATAAATGAACCGGCACGATGCCGACAACGCGATGCTTCGAAGTACGCTCAACCAACCCGCCAGTCTTGCTGTCGAATTCGCAACGCTGCTCCAGATATTCGCGGAGCTTCTCCGGATCCATCGTATAGGTCTGTTCGTGAATGTCCACGAACACGATCCGCGCCCCAACCTGAGAAATCGCTTCAGTGGTAGCGATGAACGTATGAGGGACGGTAATAATAATGTCACCCGGTTGTACATCGGCGGCCATGAATGCGAAGCGTAGCGCATCGGTTCCGCTATTTACCCCGACGCAATATTTCGCGGCACAGAAGTTAGCGAATTCACGCTCAAAGTCTTCCACCATGGGTCCGCCGACAAATCCCGCGTTGCCTAGCGCCTTCTCCACGACCTGCATGAGCTCCGCTTTTAGCTCCTGGTGCGGCGTTACCAAATCGAGAAATGGGATTTTCGTTGTGCTGGTCATTTCAGTTATTTCGTCTCCTGGGTTAGGTATCGCAAGACTTTCGCCGGATTTCCCGCGACCACGGAGTTGGCGGGAACATTTTTCGTCACCATGCTGCCTGCGCCGACGATGGCATTCTCACCAATGTTCACGTTGCTGAGGATGGTGGAGCCGGAACCTATGGAAGCGCCCTTACTTACGACCGTTTTCTCGACTTTCCAATCTGCTTCCGTTTGCAGGTCACCCGAACTAGTAGTGGCCCGGGGGAATGAATCATTGATGAAAGTTACGCCGTGTCCGATAAATACGTTGTCCTGGATTTCGACGCCTTCGCATACGAATGTATGGCTCGATATCTTGCAGCGCTTGCCCACAGTGGCGTTTTTTTGAATTTCGACAAATGCACCGATCTTGGTCTCGTCGCCGATTTCGCAGCCGTACAGATTGATGAATTTCGAGAGCCGGACGTCCTTGCCAAGCTTGACGCTGGGAGCGATGGAAACAAACTCGTTCACAGCGTCACCAACTCTCCCCGCTTCCTGACGGATTTTTCCGCAGCTTCCAACAACCTCACCACGTTCAATCCGTTTGTGCCGTCGTTGAACGGCGTCTTATTTTCTTGAATGCATTTCAGGAAATAGCCGGTCTCGGCCCGCAACGCTTCGATTTGCTCGACTTGTGGCGCCCACATGTCGCCCGACCGGTAGCTGACCAGCAATTGGTGCAAATTGCTGGGATTGGTGGACATGCTGACACCTTTATCGTAGATCTTGATTTTCTCGTCAGCTTCCAAATCGTTCCAAACTAGCATTTTCTTTTCGCCACCAATCAGCGTGGTTCGAACTTTTACGGGCGAAAGCCAGTTCACATTGATGTGCGCGATAATACGCTTCGGGAAATAGACCGTGATAAACGCAATGTCTTCGACACCGTTCAGGTGCTTTTCACCCGTAGCGACCACCGCTTCGGCCTCTTCCTTGATTATGTGATCCATGATCGAAAGATCGTGCGGCGCCAAATCCCAGATTACATTGACATCGTGCTGAAACAAGCCCAGGTTCACGCGCAGTGAATCATAGTAGTAAAGGTCGCCAAGCTCGCCATCGTCCACCATCTGGCGAATTTTTTTCACCGCCCCTGTGAACAGGAACGTGTGATCCACCATGATTTTCAGATTTTTGCGATCGGCTAACTCGATTAGTTCCTGGGCTTGCTGAACGCTACAGGTAAAAGGCTTCTCCACGAAAACATGTTTGCCATTTTCAAGAGCGGCTTTGGCCAAAGCATAGTGGGTCCATACCGGGGTCACAACGGCAACCATGTCGATGTTCGGCGACTTTAGAACTTCGTTCGCATCCATCGTAAAAGCGATCGACGGATGCGCTTTATGCAACCGCTCCTGGCACTTGGTGCTTTTGTCGCAGACCAGGACGACCTCCGAACCCTCGTGAGTGTGAAAATTGCGGACGATGTTCGGTCCCCAATATCCGTAACCAATCACACCAATGCGGATCATATAGCTCCTTGGAATTACGAGTGGTGTATTCCCTGGCCGGCAAGGAATTCCGATGCACATTCCTTTAACGGGTTGTGTACCACTCGATAGCGTCCTCTTGCGGAGGGAGGTCGCTGGTTTGCCTCCACTGCGGCTGCAAAAAATTTTGCTAGGCTCTAGAGACCATCAGACGAATAACTTTTGATTGGTTCAGTGAGCACCTTCACCTGTGAGGACTGCGCCGGGCGTTTGAAGAAGAATTTTTACGTCAAGCCATATCGACCAGCCTCGAGCGTACTTCAAGTCCAGACGCACCATATCGTCGAAACGAGTGCGGCTCCTGCCTTCGACCTGCCATAGGCCTGTTATTCCAGGTTTGATTTCTAATACGCGGCGGCGGTGCCACAGATCATAGGCTTTGTATTCATAAGGAACCGGCGGTCTCGGCCCGACCAGCGACATGTTGCCGACTAACACATTCCAAAATTGCGGAAACTCGTCAAGACTGGTCCGGCGAAGGAATTTCCCGACCGCGGTCACGCGTGGATCTTCTTGCATCTTATAGACCGGCTTTTCGCCATCGGAAGCAGCGCCATGCACTTGGCCGGCGATGAACTGACTCACGTATTCTTCATGAATCTTGGCGTCACAATCCGTGCGCATGGACCTAAACTTAAAGACCGTGAATTTTTTCCCGTATTGGCCAAGACGCTCCTGCTTGAATAATACCGGCCCTCTTGACGACATTTTGATCGCCAAAGCCACCGCGCCAAACACCGGTGACAGCAGCAGCAGTGCGGCTGCGCTTCCGATAATGTCCATCGACCGCTTTACACCAAGCGCAAATTTCCGCGTTTCTTGTTTGCGCGACAAATCCGGATAGAGTGTGATGTTTGCGGCATGGTCTGTGCCTTCACCTTCCCACTCCTCGGGAAAAAAGTGAAAGGACACACTAATTTGCGAAACCTTCTCCTGCGGAAGCGCTTCCACGAATGCGCCGCGGATCTTCTCTAACATTATATTTTGTACAGTCTTCGGTTTGGCCTTGCCGACTTCAGTGCCGATCACTCCGATCAAATGGTCCTCGAGGTACCAGCCTACGATGTCCGTCTCGCGAGTAACACTCAACAGTGCGTTCGTCGCTTTGGAAAGCGTGCGATTTTTCTGGCCGTCCGCGATGGCGTCTTTCACGTCCACCAGCATCAGTACAAAGCGATTATGAGCCCGCTCGGCGCGACGACGCTCCAGATACAACATGGAAACAAACGCATCCTCGTGCAGCACAATCCGACCGGCCGAGTCGCCTCTGCGATCAAGGTTGATATGTGCGTCGGTATTCAGTTGTTTCATGCCGTCGCGGCTTGGCAGTTCAGCTCTAAGCACACCCATGGTCCTGTCTTTCATTACCTGACGTAGCGCGAAATCGCGCACCCATTAACTAGTAACTCTCAGTGGCGCAACTGCCGCTAGGCGTCGCGATTGCGCACCAAGTTTCTCCAAGGAAACTACCCAATCCAAATCAACTTCGAGTGCTACAGATCTTTGCAACAAAGACACGGAAAGCACCACCCGATGGTTGCCTTTAAAATTGACCAAAATCCCTTCAAGGCCCGACAACTTGCCGGTGTGAATCTTGACTCGCTCGCCGACTTCGAGGTACGGCCAAGGTTGAGCCGGCAATTCCGAAGCGATGGCAAGCTGGATGGCCTCTATTTCCCTATCCTCTACCGGCAATGGCTTTTTGCCGCAACCGACTACTTGTAAAACTCCGGGAGTTACGATTGCTGGCCGCCGTTGCGAATATTCGAATCGACAAAAGACATAACCTGGAAATAGCGGCTGTTGGACCTCTTTATCTCTATCCGACCACTTTCGAATGGTCTTGTACTTCGGGAGAAAACACTCAAACCCCTGGCGTTCTAGATTCGCGGCAATCAAGCCTTCCTTGCGGACCCAGCATTGCAGAACGTACCAGGGGAGCTTGCTGTTCGCAGAGATACCGGAGGCATTCTCCAAGATAAGATCTCCCTTAAACTGTCAAACGACTGCGGTTTGATAAGCTACCGCCACAAACATCACACTCCCTACAAGCACCAATACCATGGGCAATTTACCTGCCACAATTTGCCCGAAGATAAAGGTATGCCGCACACTCCATTAAACACTAAGTCTTTTATATACAATTACTTACGAATAGATATGACCAATAACGGCGGTCTATCCTCTCGCTGAGCGCGCCTGCGAGAGAAAAGCCCTACCCTATTGTTGCAAACATTTCCGGCAGCTTGAGCATGGTAGTTCCTGTGTGTGCGCGATCCGTACCTAGTCCGCAGCAGGAAGCGCTGCGCTGATTCGGTCGGCCGACCTCGCTTCCGGACGTTTTTCGTGACATACAAGGGTGCTTTTTCTTCGCGCGACAGGAAAGAGAGCCCTCCGAATTCCAGGTTTTAGGCCTTAGAAAGACCTGGAGTCTTACCAGACGTTGCGGCGCCGGCGGCCTGAGGCGAAGGTCTCTCAAGCGAGCGAAAGAGAGAGAACCTTCCTCTAGGGTAAAACCCCGACATCTAAAACTCTACGGCTTGCATCTAGGAGCGTTGGTTCAAAAAAATCGGCAAATTCGCTTTCGCTCGTTGCGTTCGAAGTGATTAGCACCGTGCGGCAACCTGCCCGCTTCCCAGCCTCAACGTCTTTTTCCGAATCACCAATCATCCAAGAAGAAGCTAAATCAATTTGGTGTTCGTCTGCGGCCGTAAGTAGCATTCCGGGGAGCGGTTTACGGCACGTGCAGGGCGGTTGTCTTTCGTGCGGGCAGTAGTAAACTGCCTGCACCTCCGCACCCGCCTGCAAAAGTTCCTGAAGCATTTTGCGATGAATGATTTCCAGTTCCGGGACGGTCAGCAACCCCTTGGCTACGCATCTCTGGTTGGTGATGACCAGCACGCTCCAGCCAGCGGCAACGAGGAGAGAAATGGCCTCAGCCGCACCGGGAAGGAAATGGAAATCTTCCCATCGCGTCACGTACTCTCCCTTAATCGCTTTGCGATTGATCACGCCGTCACGATCCAAAAAAACCGCTCGTTTCATCAATCAGCTCCCAGTCAAAAAGACCTGCCTCAACCGCCCAAGTAGATATTAGACCTCATGCTGCGAACTCTTTAAAAACGTCGCTGTAAATGGCCTAATATCAAACAAAATGAGAAAAGTGTCCCGGTCAGTCGCACCCCATGCTTGAAACCCCAGCGCTCCAGGTGTGCTGGGCTGGTCTTGCGATTGTCAAAATCGGCATGCCTCGCTTTTCAATTTCCAACGTCTTCTCATTCTCCCTTATTATTTATAAGTCTTCATGAAGGTTTCTGACCTAGGTTGTTTTTAAGGGAGCATCAAAACATATGAAAGGTGTCGTCCTTGCTGGAGGAAAAGGGTCCCGGCTGTATCCGCTTACTCGCGTCACCAATAAGCACCTTTTGCCGGTTTTTGACCGACCGATGATCTATTATCCCATTCAAACTCTCGTGGATGCCGGCATCCGGGACATCATTGTTGTGACCGGGGGACAAAATGCAGGCGACTTTCTGCGCCTGCTCTCCAACGGTAAAGACTTCGAACTTCATCGCATTCACTATACCTACCAAGAGGGCGAAGGAGGCATTGCTGACGCGCTTCGGCTTGCCGAGCCATTCGTCGAAGGAGAGAAAATCTGCGTTATACTCGGCGACAACATCATCGAAAACAACATCATAGCGTCGAAGGACGCCTTCGAGAAGCAGTCCTCGGGTGCTCATATCATCCTTAAGGAGGTTCCGGATCCTGAACGCTTCGGATGCCCCGAAATTTCCGGCGGAGATATTTTACAAATTGAAGAGAAGCCAAAATACCCCAAGTCCAATTTCGCGGTTACCGGGATCTATTTTTATGATGCGACGGTCTTTGCCAAGATCGGCAAGACCAAGCCTAGCCGTCGCAATGAACTGGAAATCACAGATGTAAATAACATGTATCTAGAGGAACATACGCTTACCCATAGCATCCTGGACGGATGGTGGACCGACGCGGGAACATTTGAATCTCTGCTGCGTGCCACGAACATGGTTGCGGAATCGGGAGCAAACAAAATCCCAGTGCGGGGCGTGGCCCCGCGGCACGCGAGAAGTTCGGACTCATGACTTGGAACCGATATCAGGCTCGATTTTCACGAAACTTGCAAGGAGCATCGCATTGAAACTCTTGGTGACTGGCGGCGCAGGCTTCATCGGTTCTAATTTTATTCGACATGCGTTCCATACTCGGCGCGATATTCACATTGTGAATTTGGACAAACTCACTTATGCCGGAAACCCGGAAAGCCTGAGCGATTTGGCCTCCGACTCTCGCTACCACTTTGTGCTTGGCGACATCGGCGATCCGGCTCTTGTTGCGGATCTCTTCCGTCGCGGCTTTGACGCTTGCATCAATTTCGCTGCAGAAACGCATGTCGATCGGAGTATCGACGACGCTTCGCCGTTTCTTCGCACCAATGTGGCTGGCACACAATGCTTATTGGAAGCCGCCCGCGCCGCAAAACTCCCTCGGTTCATTCACATCAGTACCGACGAGGTCTACGGGAGCGCGCCCGCCGGAAGCAGTTTCACGGAAGAAACCATTCTTGATCCGCGCAGCCCTTATGCCGCTAGCAAGGCTTCCGCTGACCATTTTGTGAGCGCTTACGCCAACACCTATGGCGTCTCTGCGATCATCCTTCGTTGTACCAATAACTATGGTCCGTTTCAGTTTCCGGAAAAACTAGTTCCGCTCATGATCGCCAATGCCCAAGAAAACAAAGCGCTTCCTATTTATGGTGACGGCATGCAGGAGCGCGATTGGCTCTTCGTCGAGGACTACTGCCGGGCCATCCTCCTGGCGCTTGAAAAAGCTAAAGCCGGCGAAGTTTATAATGTTTCCGCCGGCGCGCCTCAGCCCAATCTGAAAATCGTTAAAACCATTCTCAAACACTTGGGAAAACCCGAAACTTTAGTGCGGTATGTGAGCGATCGTCCCGGCCATGATCGTCGTTATGCCTTGGACAGTTCGAAAATCCGACGCGAACTTGGCTGGCAGCCGCAAGTTTTATTTGAGGATGGCATTCGCCGCACCATTGATTGGTACCGTTCCAACCCATCCTGGCTCGAACACGCGCGCTCGGGTGAATACCGTAATTATTACCACCGTCACTACACCAATCGTTCGGAGACTTTTAGTCGCTAACTTTTGCTTGTAACATCAACGCCCGATTTTATGCCACCTCATACAATTCGAATTCCCGTCGATTCGAATGTTCCATCTTCGCTCGGATCTCTTATCCGGCGGGTACTGTTCTACGCCGCATGGGTTGTGGTTTGTTGCCTCTTATTGCTCAATCCAGTGTTCGCGTTCGTTTCTTACTCCTTTGCGAACGACAACGCCTCCCATCTCCTGTTAATTCCTGCTATAAGCGCGTGGATTCTCTTTCTCGAGCGAGGCAAAATATTCAAGATTTTAAGTTCCGACCTTGCAGCGGGTTCCGTATTATTAATCGGCGGCGCAGCAGTTGCGCTGGCCGCTTCTTCTTGGGGGTCCGCTTGGACTTCGCTTAATCGGCTCTCGATCTACATTTTTGCGCTAGTTTTATTGTGGATCGCTGGTTTCGCTTTTTTCTTCGGTCGAACAGCATTGAAGCAAGCCCGCTTCCCACTAGCGTTCCTTCTATTGACCATTCCGATCCCCAACTTTTTTCTGGACAAGGCAATCTACCTGCTACAAAAAGGCTCAGCCGAAGTCGCAGCAGTGCTATTTGATTGGAGCGGCGTTCCCGTGCTTCGAGAGGGCTTCGTCTTTCATCTCGCCCACGTTAACATTGAGGTGGCCCGGGAATGCAGCGGCATTCGCTCCAGTCTCGCGCTCTTAATCCTGGCCATACTGGTGGCGCACTTTTACCTGAAAACGTTTTGGAAACAAGTCATCCTGGTCGTTGCCGGGTTGTTGGTCATGATTCTGAAGAATGGCGTGCGAATTGTAACCCTGACTTTGCTGGCAAGCTACGTTGACCCGGGTTTTTTGTACGGCAAGCTGCATCACCAGGGCGGTGTCTTTTTCTTCTTACTCGGGTTGCTTTTGCTCGCTCCGTTGCTGTGGCTGTTGCAGCGCAGCGAAAGGAAAGAAATCGCGCCAGCTTAGGCCGCTCGCTACTTTTTCGCTTCATTTCCTGCCGGATAGCTGTAGTAATATCCGTCGTATCCAGCATCGCTATCCGCGCGGTTCAATACCACCCCTAACAAATTTTTCTCCTGAAAAGTCGCCGCCGCCTTTGCCGCCATCTCGTTATCGGTCGACCCCGCTCGCACTACAAACAGCACTCCATCGCACAAATCAGCCATCATACTGGCGTCGTGGACTGGCAGCGCGGGCGGCGTATCGATAATGATCCAGTCGAAAATGGGCGTCATCAGATCCAGCAGCTTTTTCATGCGGTCGTTCAACAGCAATTCGCTGGGGTTCGCTACTTCGCTTCCCGCCGGGATCAAGCACAGGTGTGCGTCGGATCCTTTTTGCACCGCTTTAAACTCGTCGACGTCGCCACGCAGGTAGTCGGATAGACCCGGACTTCTAGGTGCGCCCAACACTTGATGCAGGCGCGAGGCCCGCAAATCGGCGTCAATCAGCAGCACTCTCCGGTCCGGTTGTCTGACGATCGATTGCGCCAAATTTGCGGCCACGAAGGTCTTTCCTTCCGCCGGAACGCTGCTGGTCACAACCACTCGGCGAAGCGGACGTGCTCCTCCCAGCTGGTATAAGCGGGATCTTAGCGTGCGAAATCGCTCCGCCCCGACATGTCCGTCGTCTCCGCCCTCAAATACGCTCATTCGCGGATCGATTCTCCATGTAGGTAAGGCGCAGTTCTGAATTAAGTCTTCGTAGCGAAAATAACCGAGCGAGTCCATGGGCACCGCATGCGACGCTTGCGGCCTTGGCAGGACTTCTCTCAGAGGCAAGGCCACGGATGGCGAGTCCGCCACTTCCAGGAACGTCGGCTCTCCGCCAGCTGCCAGTTGCGCAGATCGCTCTTGCGCTGCTTTCTTCAGTGCTTCGTGGATACGGCTCATAGATTTCTATGTTGTCCTTTTTCTCTGCTTTCAGCCTTAGATTCGGGTTCCCGCCAGGGATAATCTATTTTCCTTGTTGGAATTCGGATGCGCTCTTCCAGCAGGCGCGACGTTCGGCACCAACGCCAGTACCGGAAGTTGCAGGCAAGTTTCCACGTCGCGTTCGGTATGCATCGAAGGGTCCAGCGCAGCGGTTAAATACAAAATTCCTAACCCCACGGCTAAGCCAGCTGCTGCCCCTACGCCGCCAAAGAGCGGAAGCTTGGGGAAGGATGGAGTCGTCGGTAAAGTCGGCGGATCCAACACGCGCAATAGTTCGCCTTGCTGCTGCCGATTCAAGGCTCGGCCCATCGCTGCTTGATCCCGGTGCTTCAGCAGTTCGTTGTAGCCTTCCAGTGCGGTTTGATAATTTCTCGTCAGTTCCTTATATTGCTGCTCGACTGCGGGCGAGGACTGTATTTTCCCCTGCAAGACCGCGATCTGCCCTTGTATCTGCGCTTGCCGTTTCGTAAGGTCGGCAATACTCAAATCATCCTGGCGCAATCTCGCGCGAAGCTGCTGCACCGCTGTCGGCTCAGTTCCCGGAGCCGGCCCGGAGGCTGATGCACTCCTCTCTTTTGGTGCGTCGGCCATGCGCTTCTTTAATTGTTCGATCTGAGCTTTAGTTTTTATGACGTCAGGGTGATCGGGTGTGTAGCGTGACAGTAGAACACCTAATTGGTCCTGCAACGAACTAAGCTGCTGCTCCAGCGTCTCGCTAAGCGCATCGCCATTTTTTACGGCTTTCCAGCTGGCCAGTTGCGAAGCCAGAAGAGACTCGTTCACGGCTTTGTCCTGCTGCGCCCGGCTTACGGCTTGCGTGTGCGCGTCTAATTGAGAATTTAATGTAGTCAGTAGCCCCAAGTTGGCTTGTTCATTGTCGGGAAGCGAACCCATATACTTGTTCTTAAATTCAGCAAGTTTGGCATCTTGCTCGTCGAGCTTTCGCTTTGATTCCTCGAGCTGCTGGTCCAAAAACTCGGTCGTCAGAGTACCCTGCGTCTCTGTGTATTTCGCGCTCTCCTGCAAAAACATGGTCGTGACTTCGCTGCAAATCCGTTGCGCAGTCTGCGGGTCATCGAAGATCACATTGACATGAAAACCTGGAAATTGACGATTTGGTGTGCCCTGCATTGGTTCAAGCGGCGTTACTTCGATTGCCGATCTAAGCTTGGCAACCAATTCTTCCATATGTAGCGTTCCACGGTCCGAGGGATACAACCCAAACTTTTCAATGATTGGTTGTAGCCGTGAACGGCTCAATATCTGTTCCTGCATAGACGCCAGTCGCTGGTTGGTCTGTTCAGTAATTACTGGCTTTACCAAATCAGGCGAAACAGTGGGCTGGTCGACTAGCACAACGGTTTGGGAAGTGAACCGTTTTGGCAGCACCAGCGTGATAGCCAACGCGAGCGCTGCGCCCCCAATCACGGTCAGCGGCAATACCCACCAATGCTTCTTAAATACTCGTTTCGCTTCAGACTTGCTAATTTCGCCATTACGAATCATTCTTCAATCCTCGCCTGCCCTTGCATTTTCGAAAAAAAGCGCCGAGCGCCTCAAATCCGACCAGCGCAGTTTTCGACCTCCGCTGGCCGCTTCACACACTCCAATTTTGCATTCTAGGTTGCAACCCCGGTTCCACGTCTCCGGATACCGACAGGATCATCAAAGTATTTATAACTGGCTTGCTTTCTGTTACATATGGACACATCCGCATCTTCTCCCCTAGAAAAGCGCGCACCACGGTCAGTCGCCCAGTGGAACTATTGTACCAACCTTTTCCCTAATTTTGGCCCTTTCCTTCGCCCTGGCCAAGGTCTAGGCTTCTCGTTCGAGCGCTCATGCAGCTTCTTGCAGTTCGCGACCTTGACCCTGGCAGTTCGGTCTTGGAGAGCGTAAACTTGGCGATTCTTGAGATGGATAAGAATATCTAACCTATGTTCGCGTTAAGGACAATGCCCCGACAATTCCCGTTCAGAAAATCGCACATTGCGTTCTTTTCTCTTTTGCTGGCAATCGTTTTTTTGCCTTCTTGTTCGAGGGATCCCAACGTTCGCAAACAAAAATTCGTCGCGCAGGGCGATGCCTTCTTCAAGCAAGGCAAATATCCCGAAGCGCAAATCTCTTATTCGCGTGCGCTTCAAATCGACTCCCGTTACGTCGATGCTCTTTACAAGAGCGCTCTTTGTTATGAGCGGCTGGGAAACTGGAATGGCGCTTTCCAGGTGCTTCGCAGGACCGTAGATCTCGCTCCCGACAACATGGACGCGCAATTTGATCTAGGCAAGATATATCTCGGCAGCGGCCATCCTCAAGAGGCCAAGGAACGCGCTTTGCTTGTATTACGCAGCAACCCCAAAAATGTCGACGCAGCGATTCTTCTTTCGAGTTCCGACGGCGCGCTTGGCAATCAGAAGCAAGCCTTGTCAGAGGCAGGCGATGCCGTAAGCCTCGATCCGAACCACTCCAGCTCGTATCTGAATCTTGCATTGCTACAACAAAAATGGGGCGCCTACAGCGAAGCTGAGGCCAGTTATCAGAAAGCGCAATCCACTGATCCTAATTCCGTTGAGCCACGAATGTATCTCGGCGCGTTCTACGAATCGCAGAAGCGCTTCGACGAAGCTCGCAAACAGTTTGAAGCTGCGATCCAATCGGCGCCCAAAAATCCCGCGCCTCGTAACGCGCTGGCAACTTTGTATTTCGCCCAGGGACAAATCGATCAGGCTGAAAAAGTTCTCGTCGATGCCAAAGCACAAATGGCCGATGTCCCCGCCGGATATCGCATGCTCGGCGATTTCTACATCGCACGCAACGATTCGCAAAAGGCCCTTGCTGAGTTCTCTTCCCTGGTGGCTAGTCACCCCAACGATCTCGCCGCCAAAAAGACCTACGTCCAACTTTTAGTCTTGGCGCACAAACTCGACCAGGCGATTCCCCTCAACGATTCGATTTTGAAGAATGGCCCCAATGACGCCGATGCTCTGATCCTCCGTGGACAAATTCAGATCCAACAAAAGAAGGCCGATGAGGCCATCGTCACCCTGCAAGACGCGGTGAAAGCTTCTCCGGACAACTCTGCTGGCCATTTACAGCTTGGGTATGCCTATCAACTGAAGGGCAATTTAAATCAGGCTGAAACGGAGTGGCGTAAAACAGTACAGTTGCAACCGGGATCCGCCGAAGGTTGGCGAGCGCTCGCTGCACTTGCTGGCCAGCGTCGCGACTGGAATGAACTTCAATCGATCGGCAGCCAGCTGATCAAAATCGCTCCCAATGCTCCAGAAGGATACGTCTATCATGCGACGGCTCGGGGAAATCAAGGCGATGTCGCATCTGCTGAAGCGGACCTCAATCGGCTGATTCAATCCGCGCCGCAGAGTCCGATTGGCTATATTCAACTCGGGCTTTTGCGTACACGACAAAAACGTTGGGCCGATGCTGATTCTCTTTTCCGCCATGCGCTGACCGCTGACCCCAGCTCATTCCCCGCGCAAGAAGCTCTTGCTAATCTAGACTTCCAGCGCGGTCAGCCCGCCGCCGCTATGGAGCGTCTTAAGGATCAGTTTCAAAAGTCTCCTGACAACGCAGGCCTGGCGTTTCTTCTCGGTCAGGCGCAACTCCGCAATTCCCAACCAGCCGATGCGGAACAATCCTTCGCTCGCGCCGCCGAGCTTTCTCCTGCGAACGCCGCACCGGTCATCGCTCTCGCCGGCGTTCAAGCTGCGCGTGGCGAAACCGATGCCGCCATCGCCAGCTACAAACGTGCGATTGCGCT
>WNFR01000180.1_pt1 | contig 62103 bp, 52 predicted proteins | sample 5400221 | NCBI WGS metagenome assembly WNFR01 (sample SAMN13153357, study PRJNA577476) | soil metagenome | isolation source: 40 cm soil under Madrone tree | place: USA:California | collected 2016-06-14
AGCTCACCGACTACGAGTTGGGATTCAAGACGACCTTCTGGGAGCAACGCGCCCGCCTCAACGGCTCGCTGTTCTATTACGACTACAAGGACTACCAGGGATTCTTCCTGTACGGGACGAACACCGTGGTCCGGAACGTGAATGCGAAGGACAAAGGCGGAGAGCTGGAGTTGACGCTCGTGCCCCTGGAGAGGCTGAACCTGCAATTGGGGGTGTCGCACCTGGAGTCGTACGTCCCGAGCATTCCGTTGGCCGCGGGGGGAACCGCAAGCGCTCAATTGCCTCAGGCGCCGCGTTGGAGCTTCAATGCCGCGGCCCACTACGAGTGGCCGATGTTCGGCGGCACGATGTCGGCGCAGGTGGATGGCAAGTGGGACAGCGTTCAGTACCTGGAGCTCGAGAACTCGCAATCCGACATACAAGCCTCGTACGCGATCACGAATGCACGCCTTGGATTTCGCACCGCGGATGATCGCTGGGAGCTCTCTGCGTTCGTTAGAAACGCGGCCAACAAATACTATCGGATCTATAACCTGGACGTCGCCGGGCTCTTCGGCAACGTCGTCAGTGTCTACGGGACGCCACGCGTTTACGGTGCAACAATTACTTACCGCTGGGGTCGCTGAGACGACGGAGGAATCGGGATGAGCGAGCAGGGTCCGAGCGCGAGTTTTGGAGTTCGATTATGATTGAAGCGGTTGATTGGAGCGCGCGCGCCGAGTCCTTGCAAGTGCCGCAGACCATTCTCATCGGAGGGTGGCGAGGAGCTGCCCAGAGCGGCAAAACCTATGACGTGGTGAGCCCGCGTAACGGCAGGATCATCTCGACGCTGCCGGAGTGCGATCGAGGAGACGTCGATCGGGCAGTGACGGAGGCGCGCCGCAGCTTCGACTCAGGGGTGTGGACTGATATGGCGCCGAGGGAGCGGAAAAAGCGCTTGCGCCGACTTGCCGAACTCATCGATGCGCACCGCGGTGAGCTGGCGCTCATGGATTCCATGTGCATGGGGGTGCCGATTTCGATTGCTATGAACTACTGCGTGCAGTGGGCGGTCGATGGCTTCGAGTGGTACGGTGAGGCGATCGACAAGATTTACGATGAGGTCGCTCCAACGGACAAGTCCGTCGTGGCGACGATCACCCGCGAGCCGGTTGGAGTAGTCGCCGCGGTGCTGCCCTGGAACTGGCCCGTGGGGCTCCTGGGCTGGAAGGTGCCTCCGGCACTCGCAGCGGGGAACAGCGTGGTGCTAAAGCCCGATGAGCAGAGTTCTCTCTCCGCGCTGCGCATTGCGGAGTTGGCGCTGGAAGCGGGAATACCGGAAGGAGTCTTCAATGTCGTGACCGGTGGCCCGGCAGTGGGAGAAGCCATCGGCCGGCATCTCGACATCGATATGGTCGGGTTTACAGGCTCCACGGAGGTCGGCAAGCTTTTCTTAAAATACTCCGCCGAGTCCAACATGAAGCCGGTGTGGACCGAATGCGGGGGCAAGAGTCCGAACATCGTCTTTGCCGATGCTCCTGATCTCGATGAGACGGCGAGAGAATCCGCGATGGCGATTTTCATCAACACAGGCCAGGTCTGTGCGGCGGGTTCCCGGCTCATCGTCGAGGAGTCGGTGCGCGAGCGGGTGATCGACACTCTCAGACAGGTCGGTAGGAGCATGACGCCGGCGGACCCGTTGCTGGCGGACACCCTACTCGGGCCGATCGCCAAAGCGGCGCAGCTTGAGCGCGTACTGTCTTATATTGCCATCGGTCAGAGCGAGGGGGCCCGGTTGCGGCTGGGCGGTGAGCGCATCAATCAGAAGAGTGGTGGCTTCTTCGTGGAGCCGACCGTATTCGATGCAGTCGACAACAGAATGCGAATCGCTCAGGAGGAGATTTTCGGGCCCGTGCTTTCGGTGATTTCCTTTAGGACCACGGAGGAGGCGATTGCGCTCGCCAACGACACGAGCTACGGGCTGGCGAGCGCGATCTGGACACGGGATCTCAGTAAGGCACACCGGGTATCGCGGGCCATTCGCGCGGGCAGCGTATCGGTCAACTGCTACGGACCCGATGCACACGATGTGACGGTGCCCTTCGGAGGCTATAAGCAGTCGGGCTTCGGCCGCGACAAGTCGCTCCACGCACTCGACAAGTATTTGCAGCTCAAGACCACTTGGATCAAACTATGAATCGGCATACCACGCCGCTGAGCGCCCGCAACAGGGGAGCATGGCATCCTTCCCACGGACGCGGATCGACTGGACGATGGTTAATCTAGCTCGTACATGGGGCATTGCGCTCGCACTACTGTGGGTGCTGGAGGCGCGCGTCTTCGGGGCGCCTGTGCCGCCCGATCCGGCTCCCTTGCCGCCCGATCCGCCGAATCTCGTGCAGTCATTGCCGGGCACGCCATCGCCCCATTGGGTGTGGGTGAACGACATCGTTTTCACGCATATGGCTTCCGGACAAGCGCTGCTCGTGGACGGCGACAGCGGGCAGTTCCTCGGGTTGCTCGGAAGCACCGGGTTTAGTTTCGAGCGCATCGTCCTGGTCCGAGGCGGCAGTCTGATTTTCTCGCCGGAGATCTATTTTTCGCGCGGTACTCGCGGCGTCCGCACCGACGTCGTGACCGTCTACGATGCGGCGCATCTCAAACCACTGGAAGAGATCGTCATCCCTCCCAAGCGATCCTCGAATTTCCCCATGATGGCGAATGCCGAAGTCACCGACGACGATCGCTTTCTGCTGATCTACAACTTCACTCCGGCCCAATCCGTCACCGTCGTTGACACGCAGGCACGCAAGTTCGTCGGCGAGATCGAAACGGCAGGCTGTGGACTCGTTTATCCCACAGGGCCTCGTTCGTTTTTCAGCATCTGTGCCGATGGCGCGCTGCTCGATGTGCGCCTCGACGATACTGGCCACGCAACCAGCCGGCAGCGAACCGATCGGATGTTCGATGTCGGCACCGATCCCGTGACGGAGAGAGCGGTGCGGCTTGGGGCGACCTGGCTGTTCGTGTCGTTCGGAGGAACGATGTATCCTATCAACATCACGCCAAACGGGTTGAGGCTCGCCGCAACATGGTCGCTGCTTGCACCGACGGAAACTGCGCAAGGCTGGCGTCCGGGGGGCGTACAGCAACTCGCGGTGCACGCAGGCCTGAACCGGCTGTACTCGATCATGCATCAAGGGCCCATCGAGACGCACAAGGACCCCGGCAAGGAAGTGTGGGTCTATGATCTGGCGCGCCGCGTGCGCATTCAGCGCATCGCCATGAAGAGTACCGCGGGGTCCATCCAAGTCACGCGTGACACGAAGCCGCTGCTTTTTGCCGCTTTCAATGAGAGCAGTACGCTCGATGTTTACAATGCAGCCACGGGGAACCATCTGCGCTCGATTGATAACATCGGCACGACACCGACGCTGCTCGTCACGCCATGAGCACAGCTGGACGACACCAATGATAGATCCCGCCTTGGCACTATTGATCTCCTCATGTGCGATGCTGTTGTTCGGTGCAGCGGCCGCCCACAAGCTGCGGGCGGTCGGTGAATTCGCGCAAACGTTGGCGCAATACCGACTGCTGCCCGCTGCCTTCATTCGAATCGCCGGTCCTGCGCTCGGCCTGATGGAGTTCGCCGTTTGTCTCGGGCTGCCGTGGCCGGCGCTGCGGCCAGTCGGCGCGGCGGCGGGCGTGGTCTTGTTGCTCATGTACTCGGCTGCCATCACGATTAATCTTGCGCGAGGTCGTCGTGACCTCGATTGCGGCTGTGGCGGGTTCGGCCGACGCGCACCGATTGCGTCCTGGATGGTGGTTCGCAATCTGAGTGTGGCCTGCATGCTGTGCCTCCTGGAGTTTTCCGAAGCCTCCCGAAGTCTTGAGCCTATCGACGCCGTGACCATCGCAGGAGGTGTGATGGCGGCGAGCTTCCTATACCTGTCGTGCGACGTACTCTTCGGGCAGGTGACCACGCGCAGACTCAGCTCGACGGGGCACTCATGACGGCGTTCATGATTTCGCAGTTGATCCTTTGGGTGATGGTGATCGCTCTGTCGCTGGTCGTGCTGGCGCTCGCCCGGCAAGTCGGCGTTCTGCATGCTCGCATTGGACCGACCGGAGCCTTGATGCTGGCCAAGGGGCTCAAGGTCGGAGAGGCGGCGCCGCTGGTCGACGTGAACGATGCGGATGGCAAGGCGCACACCATAGGTGCGCCCGGTGATGAGGGCAGGAGCACGCTGCTCATGTTCGTTTCACCGACGTGCCCGATCTGCAAGACGCTGCTGCCCGTGCTCAAGTCGAGTCGGCGAGACGAACGGGATTGGCTCGAGATCATTCTGGCGAGCGACGGTGAGGGAGCTTCGCACACCGAGTTTCGGCGGGTACACGGCCTTGAGCCGTTCCCTTATGTCATTTCGCCTGCCCTCGGGATGGCCTACCAAATCAACCGTCTGCCGTACGCGGTGCTGCTCGATGATCGGGGAGTGGTTCTAGCACGCGGGATCATCAACTCCCGCGAACACCTTGAGAGCCTATTCGAAGCGAAAAAACTTGGTGTCGCGTCCCTGCAGGAATATTTGGAAGACCGGCATCGAGCTGCATGACCATGTGTCCCGAGGTAATCCATGAGTTGGTTTGACGCATTGACGGAAGGTTCGGTTCGGGCGATAGCGCGGCGCACATCCCGGCGCAGCCTTCTCGCCTCGCTCGGATCGATGTTGATGGGTGCCTCGGTGCTGCCCCTGCTGCCCATCGCTCGCGGTGCCGCGGCCGCCGAAAATCCCGGCCCAGACGGCAAATCGACGAACGCGAACGACCCCAACGCCTGCGAATATTGGCGCCACTGCGGGATCGACGGCTTTCTGTGCGGCTGCTGTGGCGGTTCGGCGAGCACCTGTCCGCCCGGTACGGAGATGTCGGCGATCACCTGGGTCGGCACCTGTCACAATCCGGACGACGGCCGGATGTACATAGTCTCGTACAACGATTGCTGCGGCAAGAGCGCCTGCGGCCGGTGCCTGTGCAACCGCAATGAACGGGACACGCCGCTGTACATCCCGTTTCAATCCAACGACTACGACTGGTGCTCGGCCAGCAGCGAGGCCAACATTGCCTATCATTGTTCGACGTCGCGCATCGTAGGGCTGGCGAAATAAGCTACCGCCTACATCGAAGGATCCATGGCCAAGCGGCGCATCAGCGTACCAATTCTCTACGCGGCACTGACCGGAATCGGCGGCCTATGGCTTTGCGCGATGGCTGCGGCCTTCGAGCCGTCGGTCAACTACATGCTTCAGTGCATGGGTTGCCATACGCCTGATGGTTCTGGTGCTGCGGGCCGGGTTCCCTCGATTCGCTCGACGCTGCTGCCATTCTCGGCTGTCGCCGCAGGACGGCAGTTTCTTGTCCAGGTGCCCGGCGCGTCGCAGTCTACTCTTTCAAACGCCGAGCTTGCCGAGCTGATCAACTGGATGATCGAGAATCTCAGCAACGGGCCGCGAGCCGTGGTTTTCGAGCGCTTCACAGGCGCTGAAGTCGCGAGTTACCGGCGGAAGCCGCTCGTCGAAGTCCGCGCCACGCGCGAGCGTCTGCTCAACGCGACGGGCCATTGAGGAGATGACGCAGAATGCGCCTAGGTGCCTTCACTTCCCGCTCGCCGGCGGCGATGACGGTAGCAACGTTTTCGCTGAGGGATCCGGGGTGTTTTCCTTCCAGCGCACTGACCCAAATGGCCTTTCCAGGAGCCTTCGGACACGGAAAGGCTGGGCGCCAAAATGAAAGCCCGTCGCAGTACGCTCGAGCAATCGCTCTGCTGCAGTCAAGCGCTCGCGCTGGCGGAGGTAGTCATGCCAGGTCGGGCAGTGGTAGCGCTCGATCCATAATTCCGGGTCGGCAATGTCACGTGACAGCGTCCACCCATAGGCGCCATTGCGTTGGCGCGCAAGCTGAAGCGCGAGCATCGCGTTGTAGAATCGCCGCGCCGATATGGGATCGATACGGTATTCGATCTCTACGACTATTGGGCCGCTTCGACCGGTTAGCGGTAAGGCGACATCGGGAATTGCCAGCAGCGCCTCCTGAGTCTCGGTGTCCGAAGGGCTCGAAGCAGGCATGCGCAGCCATCGGCCGAGCGATATGAATGCCGCCATTAAGAGCCCGGAGCCTAGCATTGCCATTGAGGTACCGACGGCATCCGCCACATTGCCCCAAACCCAGCTCCCAATGGCGACACCACCCGAAATGGAGGCTTGATAAGCTGCCAAGGCTCGACCTGCAACCCAACGCGGTGCCGCAAGCTGAATGGTGATGTTGAATGAGGTAAGGCTCGTCATCCATGCCGCACCCGCAATGACCAGGGCCGAGCCTGTGGCGATCGCCGACTGGCTGAACGCTACGCAAATGAGCGCTGCGCCCATCACACACGCACACCCACGTCCGATTGTCTCCGCCGTGAAGAGTCTACGCAGCCCGGACACATAAAGCGCTCCCAGCACGGCGCCGATTCCAAAGGTACCCAACATCACTCCGTAGATTTGTGCTGCGCCGCCCAGAAGATTGCGTGCTACGAATGGCATTAGTGCCGATACCGAACTCCCGGCGAAACCAACCAAGAATGTGCGGCAAAGAACGGCCCGGATGGGTGGAGAGTGCATGACGAATCGTATTCCGGATAGCATCGCCCGCCCGATCCTCTCTGGTGGGAGCCGTGCTTCAGAGCGTTCCCGGCGCCAAAAAAAGAGCGCGGTCAAAAGAGGCAAACACAATAGAGCATTTGTCAGGAAGGCGGCCGCGACTCCTGCCACACCAACTATTAGGCCGCCTACTGCTGGGGCGAAACTGCGCGCGAGGTTGTAACTGATCGAATTGAGCGCGACCGCAGCCGGCAATACATTGATAGGTACTTGTTCCGCGACGGAAGCTTGCCAAGATGGTCCAAAGATCGCCATGCCGCTGCCGATCAGGAAGCAGAAGATCAAAATACCGTAAGGTTCGAGCTTTCCGGCCACCGACACGGCCGAGAGGCCAGCGGCGGCGATGAATGACACCGACAGAGCGGCGAGTCCGACCAGACGACGGTCATACATGTCGGCAACCGCCCCGGCCGCGACCGATAGCAGCGTGGTCGGCAGCATGAGGGCACTCTGGACGAGCGCTACCCAGTTTGGCCGCCCGGTGAGTTCGGTCATCGCCCAAGCGGCACCGACACCCTGGATGAGCAAACCGAAATTGGACAGTAAGCTTGCAGTCCATATGCGGCGGAAGAAAATGTGGCGGAAGGGTGCGACAATGCTGTCGGAGTGTAGATTCGGCGGAGAATTTATGTTCATCAACTTCTCATTAACGTGCTGCTCGTGTAGTTTGCTTCGATACTTAACGTGCATGTTGCATGTAGATACGATCAGCCTTATCCTATCAGCAGTTGGCAAGCAGCCGGCAATCTCGTGCGGAGATTGAGATTTTGCAGTGCACACCCGGTTCTTCGAAGAGAAAACACCCAATGACAAATTATCGCGGCAAATGGCTCCAGCGGCCCGAGCACCTCCTCTTCGAGGTCAGCGAAGGCGTCGCTACCATCACGCTCAATCGCCCGGAGAAGCGCAACGCTTTGTCCAATGCTCTATTGTCGGAGTTGCATGACGGAATGTTGGAGGCGGACGATCGAACTGATGTGAACTGCATCCTGCTCGCCGGCGCGGGCAAGGATTTCTGTGCCGGGTACGATCTCGTCAGCGCTTATTCGGGCCCCAAGGGCGAAGATTCGGCCCGCGCAACAGCACCGGGGGGACCGCCGAGTTACCGTAGCGCGGGCAACAGCGTCGATGACGATGCTTGGGGGCTCGAACGTGCTCAAAAATTCTCAACCGTAATGTTCGACCTGCATAAGCCGGTCATCGCCAAGATCCATGGCAATTGTCTTGCCGGAGGGACTGATCTTGCGCTGGGTTGCGACATGGTTGTCGTTGCCGAGGATGCAAAGATCGGATTCCCAGCGACCAGGGCCAATGGCAGTCCGCCAAATCACATGTGGATTTATCATTGCGGCCCGCAATGGGCAAAGCGCCTGCTGATGACAGGCGACAAGCTCTCGGGGGCAGACGCGGTCAAGATTGGTCTTGCGATTGACGCTGTTCCTGCAGATCGCCTCGATGAGGAAGTGTGGGCATTGGCCCGGCGGGTGGCCGCAGTCGATCCGGAGCTACTGGCTGCGCACAAGAGAATCGTGAATCTGGCCCTTGAACACATGGGTCTCCGAACCATCCAACGTCTCGCGGCAGAGAACGATGCTCGAGCGCATCTTTGCAAGGGGCCGCGCCGCAGTCAATTCAAACAAGACATGGCTGAGCATGGTCTCAAAGTTGCTCTGGCCAACCGAGACGCACCCTTTGGAGACGGCATGGTGAAGGTGCGAGGGCGCTGACGTGTCCGACGACATTCTGATCGATGAACCGATAGCCGGCGTTCGACGGCTGACGCTCAATCGGCCAGAGGCACTCAATGCGTTCACTTTTGCGATGTACCACACCCTTCTCTCCATCTTCGAGGGGATTCGGGCGGATCCGGATGTCCGGGTTGTCGTGCTCACAGGTAGCGGGCGTGGTTTCTGCTCGGGCCACGATCTGAAAAATGCGGGGTCTTCACCTTGGGTGGGGGAGAAGCTAGGCAAAGTCTATGCCAACCGCGCGACGATGACGGCGCTTGGGACCATACCCGTTGTCATGCGGACGCTGCCTCAGCCGATCATCGCAGCGATAAACGGCGTCACCGCTGGGATAGGGCTCACTCTCACGCTTGCTTCGGACATGGCGATCGCATCTCGATCGGCCAAGTTCATCAACACGATTCACAATGCGGCCACCGGCACGGAACTCGGTCTCTCCTATTTGCTGCCGCGCGCGGTGGGCAGCCAACGGGCAGCCGAGATGCTCTATACTGCCCGCCCGATATTGGCTGACGAGGCGGAGCGCATAGGTTTGATCTTGCGCGCGGTCGACGACGACAAGCTGATCGATGAGGCCTTGGCGATTGCCAAGGGTATTATCGTAAACGTACCGCTCGGCATCGCGCTCACCAAGCAATCACTATGGCTGAATCAATCGGCGTCCAGCTTTGAAGCGGCGGTCGAGTTCGAGGCGCGTGCAGCGGCGATGGCGCTGTCGACCGAGGATGCGGCCGAAAAGCGCGAGGCGTTCTGGGAAAAGCGTGCGCCGCAATTCAACAACCGATGAATGATGGTCCGACTTTCGACGCTTCGCGTCCGGGGGTTTGGGATGGGCGGGACGCGCCGAAGTTGCTGACCCTCGAACGCCTGGGCACCGATTTATTCCGCAATTACTACAATCAATCGAATGTAAACTCCGTTCTATATGGCGGCCAGGTTCTAAGCCAGGCACTGGCAGCGGCTCAGGCGACAGTCGATGATCGACAAATACATTCGCTCCATGGCTATTTCCTGCGGGCCGGGCGCGCGGCGCAGCGGATACTCTTTGAGGTCGAACGCATGCGCGACGGCGCCAGTTTCTCGACCCGCCGAGTCGTCGCACGTCAGTCTAACTCGGTGATTTTTCACATGCAGTGCTCGTTTCGAGTATCTGAAGATGGATTCGACCACCAGGTTGCGCCACCGGTTGTGCCGGCACCGGAGGGTCTCGATGATCTCGCTGAAATCGCGCTCTCGGGCGACCCGAGGTTACCGCGATATGTGATGCAAAGAGTCGCAGATCCTTTTCCTATCGAACTGAAGCCGGTCCAACCCGAGCAAATGTTCGCTCCCTCGGCGCAGGCGCGGCGTCAAGTTTGGTTTCGTGTACCTAGCGCCGCACCGGTCGCAGAACCGAACGTGCATCGGCTCATACTTGCCTATCTTTCGGATTATTGGTTGAGCGGCACGGCGCTCCTTCCGCATACTGCGCCGGTTCCCAGCACCAATCTAGTCTTCGCCTCGCTGGATCATGGTCTCTGGTTCCACCGCTACGCTCGTGTCGATGATTGGTTGCTTTACGACACCGACAGTCCCTCAGCGTCATGCGGTACGGGGATCTCACGTGGATTGATTTATGACCGCGCCGGTCGTTTGATTGCATCGTCAGTTCAAGAGTCTCTGCAGCGCATCAGGGCAACAACCAACTGACACTGGACGCCTATCTGTAATGATGTGTCGGATACGTGCAGTATCCGCACTATGTATTGAACATCCAACCTAGCTTGCCCCTTCCAGGCAACATCCGACCGAACTGCAGTTCAGGGAAGTGAGGTGCCCCGACCAGAACATCGCCACCCTCGATCTCGCGCCTGATTCTCTCTCGCGTGCGATCCGCCAAAGCTTGATCCATGTCTGTCATGAGTGAAAAATCCGGGTCCGTCAGTTCAAGTGGACAATGCACGGCATCGCCGAGAACCATCGCGCGCGCGGTCCCTGAGGAAAGGACGAAGATGCAACTGCCCGGAGTGTGTCCCGGAGAGAAGCATGCGTTGACGCCCTCGGCAATCGTGGCGTCTCCGTCCCACGGCTCCAAACGGTGCATTACCGGGCCAAATCGTTTTGTGGCCGGCATGGTGTTCCACGCCAGATGGGGGAGGGTTTCATCGTGAGGAGCAGGCCCCAGAAAAAAGTCGGCCTCACGTCTTTCGCACCGATAAGTCGCATTGGGGAAATAGGGCAGTCCATCTTTGCTGACCCAGCCGACGTGGTCGAAATGCAAATGAGAAAGAACGACGTCCGTGATCTCTTCCGGTGAGATACCCAGGCGCGACAGGCTGCGCCCCAATGAGCCGGTGCGAAACTCGGTTTGACCGATCAAGCTCATGGCATGTGCCAAGGCGTCACCGTCAAGGCCCATGCGGCGGTGGTACGCAAGGAGCGCTGGATCCGCAGCCTCGACGGTGGTGAAGGGTCGTGGACGGATCGCTTCCGCGCTCCCGGGTCCCGCACCCGCATCGAGCAGCAATACTCGGTTTTCGGTGCGCACGACGAACGCTCCAATATCCATGATCCATCGGCCGTCTTCGGTGAGGTAGTTGCGGTGCGGAGCAAATTCAGGGGAGTCCTTCGCGGGAACGCCGGGAGGAGCAGCGAATATCAACTGGCCATCGTAGACAGGCAAAATTTCAATCGTGCCAATGAACATATCGACCGCCCAATAAATTCGCTAACGGCGTGATTGCGTTAGATCCGTCACCTCGATCACGGCAGCAGCGGCATTGAAACAAACGCTGGACCGAGATTCCAAAACCGAAAGATCACGTGGACTCGAAACACAGTGTGGGCGCGCATCCGCATAATTGCAAATGGTAAGCACTAGGCGACCGCGGGAGCCAATACGATGACCCGAGTGGGTACGCATTCTCTCGCGCGCAGGGCCAATTACTTGGATCTGCGACGATTCCACCTGTTGGATAAAACTGCGCGAAGCACTAAGATAGACGTTAGATAAATCTAACGCGACATGCGGGCCGGCTGAAGGCGGCCGGCCTCGAGCCGGTTTTCCGAGGAGCAGCAATACGATGATGAATTCGCAGATTTTTGATGCGCTTGGCAATTCGGTGCGCCATACGATCCTGGAATGCCTGGCGCGTAAGCCGCAATCGGTGGGGAACATTGCCGCAGTAATGCCGGTCACGCGGTCTGCCGTCTCTCAACACCTGAAGATTCTCAAGGACAGCGGACTGATTCATAAAGCCAAATCCGGCAGGAGGAATATTTATGCGGTGATTCCGGGTTCGCTGGAGGCAATATCCGATTTTGTCGCTTACATTCGGCACCTCGGATCTCGGCGCGGCTCGCTGCCGAGTGACCCGCCGCGCAGTCGGGAGACAGGCGCCCACCCAATGCCATTGTCGCGCGTTCAGATCGCAGATGAGTCCCGCGATGATCTCGATGACGCAAGCGAGATATGGGCGAGATTTTCGCCGTCCCTCGATCCGAAGACGATCGCGATCGTTTCGCGACTGTTGCTGGTGGCGCGCATCATGGGAGAGCTGTTGAGCCGTGCGGCAAAGAGGCATGGTCTCAGATCGGGGGAGGCGATGATCCTGGGTACTCTCCGGCGTTTAGGCGAGCCGTTTCAGGCAACACCCACTGAATTGTCCAAAGTGTCCATCGTTGCGCCACCAGGCGTAGCGAAACGATTGGATCGCCTGCAGCGCTTGGGGCTGATCAGTCGAATCGGTAATCCAGCGGATCGCCGCTCGCATCGGGTTCGTTTGACTGCGAAGGGATGCAGGGTCGCCGACGCAATCGCAATTCAGAACATTGGAAGGGACTACGCCTCCATCGTCGAATTGCCCGAGCACGAGAAGGAGCAATTGGCGAGGACTCTGAGATATATCCGCAGGCACCTGCAAGAAAGGGTTGGATGAGATTGCATAGGCTGTGACACCCAGTATGTGCCAGGCAATGCAGATTATCGCAGCCTGAAACGTTAGGAAAAACTAACGGAAGAAGGACATTCACCCATTCCGCCTTGCACCGCGTCTGGCGATGAGGCGGTCGCTATTGCACTGTAATGACCGAGACTATGCGTTAACGACGATGGAACGCGCCAAGTTGGACAACGTGGGAAATATTAGTTACTATTGGAAACCATATTCGCGAAAGCACGATGGTCAGTATTTCGTCCGGGGGCCGAAAATGAATTCGGATAGACAACATCTGCTCGATATGATCCTCGATCCCGATGATGCGTATGGCCGGCATCCGCGGGAGATAGAACCCATGCAAATATCCGCCGTCAACGACGTGTTCAAGCAGCGCCGCGGGCAAATTCCGCTCGTGGGGCGGCGCGCCGAGGATGCGGGTATCACGGAGGTACGGTCGCTCGCCGATCTGGTCCCGTTGCTCTTTGCGCACACCACTTACAAATCCTATCCGATCTCCCTTGTGGAGCAGGCTCGCTGGGACCGGTTGCTGCAGTGGCTGAACTCCCTATCAGTCGCGGACACCACCAAGGTCGATGTGTCGGGCGTCAGGAACATCGACGAATGGCTGGAGCGGCTTTGGGCCGAGGGCCACATGGTTCTCTCCACCAGCGGTTCGAGCGGAAAGTGCTCCTTCCTGAATCACACACGCGGTGATTCTACCTTGAAGAAACGCCACTTCAAGTACTCGGTGGGCTGGCCCTTCGTACGATCAAGCCCGGACCGGCCGGTATTCTGGCTCGGACCTCTCGAAGGCCCTAACAGCAATGTCGAGGCAGGTAAATTCACTGTCGAGAATTGGGGACGGCCCGGTAAGATCTATGCACTCACTGACCAGCCGCTGCGCATGTCCGAGGTGAGCAAGATGGCGGCGATGCGGAAGAGATTGGCCGACGGCACTGCGACACCCAATGAGATCGCCGATTTCGAGGAGGAGTCGCGGGTGAAGGGTGCAGCGGGCATGGAATCGATGCGTCGGCTGGCGGACGCCGTCATCGATCATCGTCATGAACCGATCTATGTGACCGGTCAGTGGGGACAGGCGATGATGATCGTCGAGCGAGGGCGCGAGCGCGGCATCGCCGACGGAGAATTCCACCCGAAAAGCATCGTTAGTCCCGGAGGCGGAATCAAGGGTATCAATCTGCCGTCGGATTACAAGGAACAGATCGCGGCCTTCTTCGGCGACGTCCTGCGGCCGGGTTCCTACGGTATGACCGAGATGGCGCAGGTGCACCCGACCTGCGAGGCGGGCCGCTACCATCGTCCTCCGGGTCTGATCTGGCTCATCCTCGACAAGAGCGGTGAACGGCTGGTGACCCCGGCTGACGGTCGCGACGGTGTTGTGGAGGGTCGTTTTGCCTTTTTCGATCTTGTCTATGAAGGCCGCTGGGGCGGAACCATCACCGGCGATAGAGTGACGGTTGACTTCTCGGATCGCTGTCCGTGCGGCCGACCCGGCCCGACGCTGCTCGACAATATCACCCGATACGCCCCCATAGGCGAGGACGACCATATCGGCTGCGCCGGCACCATCGATGGCTATATCCGCGGAGCGTTGGCGGTATGAACACCCAATCCATTCTCAGTGTCGCGACGCCCGTTTGCCACGTCATCAAAGGCGAAACAATCATTGGTTGCGATCTTGAATTCGGGCCCACGGATGCCCGCTTCGCGACCCCCAATCTCGATCTCGATGCGCTGGTCTGGCCCCGGCACGAGCCCGGCCCCGCGTTCGACGTTCCGCTCGCGGAGATCATGGACGTGCTGGTCGAGACAGGAAAGTGGGTGACGGCCGATCCGCACGGCCTCATTGCAGAAGCTCTGGAGTTTTCCGTCAAGACGTGTCCATTGCCGCGCGGAGTGCTCGAGCGCTCGTATGCGAACTTGGGCCAGATCTTTGATCGCGGCAGCATGGAATTCCAAATACGGACCGAACTCGGCGGGGCGGACGTCGTGGACGGCTGGAGGGAGATCGTTGGCTCACCGAGCGGGCGCAAACATCGCGTTCGGGCCTTTCCACCGCGGTTGATTCATATCATGGCAGGAAATTCTCCGGGAGTATCAGCGCTCACCATTATTCGCGGTGCGTTGACCAAGGGCGTCAACCTACTGAAGATTCCCTCCAACGATCTGTTCACCGCCACGGCGCTTCTTCGTGCCATGGCAGTCGTCGCACCTAGCCATCCGCTCACTCGCTCGTTCTCGGCTGCTTATTGGCGAGGCGGTGATGAGCGTGTGGAGAGCAGGTTGTTTCGGCCCCAGTTCTTCGACAAATTGGTGGCCTGGGGAGGGGAAAGCGCCCTGCGTAGCGCCAAGAACTACATTGGACCGGGTTTTGAATTGGTGGCCTTCGATCCGAAGACTTCGATTTCGATGATTGGCCGCGAAGCGTTTGCGTCGGATGAGATTCTTGCCTCTGTGGCAGATCGTGCCGCAACCGATGTGACGCTGTTCAACCAGCAAGCCTGCGCCGCAAGTCGTATTCAATTCGTAGAAGGCAGCAAAGAGCAAGTCGACCGCTATTGCGCGCTGCTGCAGACTCGTCTTGGTGTCGAACGAGAATATGCATCAGCGTGCGGCAATCCGCCGTCCTCCGATATCCGTGATGAAATCGAAGGTATGCGCGACATGGATCCGTACTATCGCGTATGGGGCAACTTTGATGGAAAGGGCATAGTAATACGCTCCGATGAGCAGGTCAGCTTTCACCCCGACGACCGAGTCGTCAACGTCGTCAAGGTTGAAAACCTGAGAGATGCGACACGATTCGCCAATGTCGCGACCCAGACCGTGGGCATCTTTCCCAGCGAGCGCAAGGCGGAATTGCGCGACGCGCTGTCCTCCATGGGAGTGCAACGCGTGGTGGAGCTCGGCGCTGCGATTGGCGTCGAAATCGGGATTCCCCACGACGGCTTTTTCCCGCTGCAGCGATTCGTGCGATGGTTGAATGACGAAGGGTGAAATCGATCTGTTCAGCCAAGACTTATCGCTGCATAAGTGAAAATGGATCGTCGTGCGTTCAACGGCGATCCCCAGTGGCCACTGCTGGTCATTGAGAATCGAACGGATTTTTACTTCCCCTGCCTTAAGTCCGGCAGGCAAGGGCTGTCTGCCGCGTTTGATCGACGACCCGGGCGTGAAAGCTGTACGGGTAGATCTGTTTCAGCGCCGTGGCCTGGTCTAGCAACCCGATGTCCTCGGGTGTCAGCCGAATGCTCACCGCGTTCAAATTAGCCTCAAGCTGTTGCAGCTTCGACGAGCCGACAATGATGCTGTTCACTACCGGCCTGGCGAGCAGCCAAGCCATGGCGATATCCGCGACAGTGGCGCCGTGCTCTGCGGCGATTGGGCGCATGAGCTGTACGAGCTTGAAACCGAAATCTCTCTCGAAGGGTACGATGTCAAATGCAGAATGCCGATTCTCGCTGTTGCTGATGTTTTCGCGCGTGTATTTTCCGCTGAGAAAGCCCCCTGCAAGCGGACTCCAAACATTCATGCCGAGGCCCGTATATTGCATGAATGGGATCATGTCATGCTCAACCTCCCGGTTGAGCAGGGAGTAGTGCATCTGACCGGAGGTAAACTCGGCCCAGCCGTTCGCCTTCTGGATCTGCAGCGCCGTGGCCGCCTTCCAAGCGGACCAGTTTGAAAAGCCGAGATACCGGACCTTCCCCTCCCTTACCAGGTCGTCCAGTGCGCCAAGAGTCTCCTCGAGCGGCGCATAGGGGTCTTCCGTATGAACGATGTAGAGATCGATGTAATCCGTATTCAGTCGCTCGAGGCTCGCCGTACAGGCAGCAAGGATATGCTTGCGGGAAAGTCCCGACTGAGTCACGGCCGAGCCGGTCCGAAATGCCACTTTCGTGGCGATGACCACGTCACTACGCACCGGGGCGAGTATCTTTCCCAACATGCTCTCAGACTGGCCATTGCCATAAACGTCGGCCGTATCGAAGAAATTGATTCCTGCGTCCATACTCTTGCGAATCATGGCCTCGGCGATGTCCGTGTCGACTTTATTCAGCGCCGGCATGCCGGCGTTGACGCCGAAGGTCATGGAGCCGAAGCACAACCTCGAGACGATCAAGCCCGTATTACCGAGACGTGTATATTGCATGATTAGTTCCAATATGGAGGTTAATGAATTGGGTGCCGCTATTGCGATTCGAGGTGGGTGTCGAAGAACTCGATGGCAGCACCGATCGTCTTCGCGCGCCCATGCGGTTTGTAGCAATCGAGCTGGTCGATCGGGATCGAGAACATCCGCTTGGGCTCTCCCGCCAGCTTGTATGCCTCTTGGATGGGTACCTGCGGATGGTAAACGTCGTGGCCCGTGAGTTGCACGATGGCATAGGCACGCGGTGCTATCTTCGCGGCGGCGCGCACGGTGTCGAACTCGGCCACTCGTTCAAGGCTTTCGATCGTCAGTTCCGAAGCGGAGTGCATCAGCGGGTCACCGGTCTTCGCGTACCAGTTGGCAACGTCCTCGATCATTTGCGGGTCCGGCGGCATCGGCGTGAACCCATCCTCGGGCAGTTTGCCCAACGGCATGGAAACGTCTGCGCCCCCAGCGAAACGTTTGCGGCGCGCCTCGATCAGGTACTTGCGGATGGCGAGATAGTCAGCTTCCCGGTTGAGTGAGCGAAACCAGTAGCTGCCATCGAGGATCGGTGCTTGCGCGACGCAAGCTTTCACGCGTATGTCGTGAGCGGCGACGTGAGTGACGATGGCCCCTCCGAAGCTCGTGCCCCAAATTCCGATTCGCTTCCCATCGATTCCGGGTTGGGCCTCGAGCCAATCGATCGCGCTCTTGAAGTCTTCAGTCTCGTTGAGAGGCCACAGCCGACCGCGAGGCATGCCTCCGGAGGTACCAAAATGCCGATAGTCGATCGCCAGCGTTACATAACCGGACTCCGCGAAGAGGCGTCCTTCCTCGACGAGACTCGTCCGAGCAACCGTGAAGCCATGCCCGATGACGAGGGCCGGATGGAGGCCGGCAGGATCGAAATCCGTGGGCAGGTAGAGGTCCCCTTCACAAGTGATGCCTTCGGACTGAAACTGGATGGTCTTCCGACCCATCATTTCGTTCGTCATCCGAGTTCAGTCGAACCGCACATATAAATGCTCCGGACCGCGGAGGCTGAGTCCGCTGACGACCGGTGCAGGTTTCTCAGGGTCGGCACGCAGCTTCGGCAGGCGATCCAGCAGCGCATTCATCGCATTGACCATCTCAAGCCGCGCCAGATGCTGACCAATACAGATGTGAGGGCCGTAGCCGAAGGCGACGTGGTTACGAGTTGTTCGACCGATGTCGAAGGCATCCGGGTCTGGAAACACCTTTTCGTCCCTGTTGGCAGATGCAAGCATCACCATCATGTGGTCCCCGGGATTGATCGTCACTCCGCCAAGTTCCACCTTCTCGGTCGGGGTGCGTGAGATGCCGGGCACCGGGCAGTTCCAGCGCAACCCTTCCTCGATGGCCTGGGGAACCAGCCTTCGATCCCCTTTGACGGCGTCAAACTGATCCGGGTGCTGCAGCAGTCCGGCGAGCACGCTGGAAAAGCCATTGAAGCTGGTATCCCCGCCCGCATTCATCAACTGGCGAAAAAAAGAGATGATGATGTTGTCGGGCAGGCGTTCGCCATCAATTTCGGCGGTGGCCATGGTTGACATGAAGTCTCCCGGCCTAGGATTCGCACGGCGTTCGTGCACGACCTGAGTCAGATAGTCCTTGAGCTTCAGTGTCGCCTCCATGCCGTGCGTGCGGTCGAATGTCACGGCTATCTGGCCGAAGGCAAGCTTGTGGAAGACGTCGCGATCTTCCAGGGGCAATCCCATCAACTCATGAATGAAGTGAAATGGGAAATGCAGCGTGAACTCGCTTACCAGTTCGGCATTTCCGCGCTGTTCGAAACCATCGATCAGCCGATTGATCATTCTGGGAATTATTTCCTCGCCCCATTCGGCGATCATCTTCGGCATGAACGCCTTCTGAAAGAATCTCCGGTAGTGGCCGTGCACCGGACTATCCATCACCGTCACGGAGTCGCCGAAGAACACTCCGATATTGTTGGAGTAGATGCGATTCGAATAGAGTTCTGGCTTGAAAAGCACTTCTTTCACTTCAGCGTAACCTAGCACGGCGACGTGGCGCAGATGCGCCATGGTGAGATCGCCCCCAAGACCAAAATGGGCGCGTATCTCACCATCAAACACCGGGCCCAGGCTTCGCAGCCGTTTGAACTCTGGATAAATGTCCTGAACTACAGCTTCACCTCCAAGCTTCTTCAGGGCGGTGAACGGATTGTAAGTGGGATCATCGAAATCATTGATGCGGAGAATCGCGCTCATGGTCTGAATTCCTCGTGCGTGTTGCGCTTCGGGCTAGATTGTGGGCCAGACCAGCGGGAGATTCTTGATGCCAGCCACGCCACCGCTGAGGTACCGAACGTTCGCTCCCGAAGCAATGGTGAAATCGGGAATGCGCGCCAGCCATTCTTCAAGAAAGATCTTGATCTCCACTCGGGCTAGGTTGGCGCCGGGGCATTTGTGAGTGCCCTTACCGAAAGCCATGTGGTCGTTTGGACATCGATCCAGGTCGACCGTCATCGAATTCTTGTAACGCCGCTCGTCGAGGCCATGCAGACAGGTCGGCAGCATCACCCGGTCGCCGGCCTTCATCGCTACACCGCGGATCTCCGTGTCGCGAGTCAGGCTGCGAGCGACCGTCGGGATCGAATAGCGGCGCAGAAATTCCTCGATTGCCCGGGGAATTGTGGCCGGATTGGCGACAAGGCGCCTGCGGTCGTCCTCATGGGTGGCGAGATGGTATGCGATCAGCGCCATTGTTCCGCCAACGGTATCCAAGCCGCCGAACATGACCATCGCCACATACCCCAACCTTTCGTCATGCGTAAGGGGCCGGTCTCCGATGTGGATGTTGACGATCTTGCTCATCAAATCGTTGCCGGGTGCCTCGGTCCGCTTACGTACCCAGCCGTCTAGATAGCCGAACATTTCCTTCATTGCTTGGCCGCGTTTGTCCATGTCCGGGCTATGCGTCGTCGTTGCGGCGAGCGAGATCAGCCCTTCGCGATCATGCGATGGCAAGTTCACCATCCGGAGAAAAAGCTCCATTGGCATCTTGAGCGAAAAGTCCTCAACGAAGTCGCAATGTCCCATCGGCTTGAGCGCATCGATCAGCGATACTGCAAGTTCGCGTGCCGCCTCGCCCAGCAGTTGCACCGCCTTGGGCGAGAGTGCCATGTTGAGCGGCGCACGAAGCTGACGGTGGTAGGGGTCGTCGGAATCGATCGGAATCAGAGGAGGCACCTCCTTCGGCGGGGGAGGGATGCCCACACTTTCGGCCGAAGACAGTAGGGCTGCGTCAGGCCAAGCGGCCTCGAGCAGATCCGCGCGAGTGAGAACCCAGTAGCCCCCGAAGTGCGGCGTAAAGAACACTTCCGGCCATTCGTCTTGAATCCGTTTCCACGCATCGTGGATACCCGCATCCGACCCAGGAAACTGATAGAGGTTGAAATCACGCACGAGTTCCGGTGGAACATGTGCCGGAATCCCAAAGTGCTCCGATGTTTCGGTAGACGAATTGCCCGGCATTTCGAATTTCTCCTTTTCACTCTGCCTGTCAGCACGCCGAATATTCGCAAGTGGCGAGAGGAGCGTCGCCACTAAGAAATTTGGCAGTATCCGAGGCGCCGCCGCGAAACGATCGTGATCGATGCGAAAGCACCACGCGCGTCCCCGTCAGCGAATTTCCCTTCACAGCATAAGGTTCAATCAGTATGCATGCAACATGTAATAAATTCTAGAAAGCTAAGACCGCCACCGCGGTGACCCGGCGAAGGGGTCAAGCATCGCAGGCTTACGAGGAACCTCCTAATAATTCAATGCGTTACGTTCAATTGCAATGCGCTAGAGATGCGCAAAACGCCGCGGGTTGCCGCGGGTTAGCCGAATTTCTCGCCAACATTGGGAACTGGTCAGGCGGTGGGCTCGGGTCGAGCCGCCGTACGGGGTCAACCAGCGGGTAAACTACACAGCCATCGCGGAGAACACGGATTCAGGGCGGCAGTCGCCCGCCGCGTCGCTCGCAATTTGGATTAGGCTGCGGTGGCTCGAGATATCGCACTGAGATAGAAGTTACGCATCCGCTGCACGTGCCTGCGCATCGCCGCTTCCGCACGATCCGGATCGCGCGCCGCAATCGCGTCCGCTATCGCCTTATGGTCCTTCTTCAACGCACGCGGTTCAAATCCGATCGAATCCGAAAGCCCGCGGTTGATTAGCACCACTTGATTTTCAATTCGTTCAAGCATGCTGGCAAGCTTGCTGTTGTTCGCGCCCTCGCGCAACAATCGGTGGAATTTGGCGTCGAGCTCCACATGTCGGTCAAGATCGTGCTCTTCCAGAGCGCTGAGGTGAAGCTCGATTAGTTTTGACAGTCGTGCACGGTCAGCATCCGCCATGCGATCCGCAGCGAGTCTAGCGGCGAGCCCCTCCATCGCCTCGCGAATCTCGAGTACCTCGACGAGACCCCGCTGGTCGCCGACCAATACTTCCATTCCATTGCTACTGCGCATACCTATCAATCCGTCGCGCTCGAGCACCAATAGCGCTTCGCGTGCCGGGGTGCGACTGACGCCAAGCTGGCGAGCAATCTTTGGGACGCTAAGCCGTGTCCCTGGAGGCAGTTGTCCAGCCAAAATTGCACGCCGTATGGTCTCTGCAACGCGCTCGGTCAGGGGTTCGGAGCGCTCGAGCGTCTGGGCCATCAAGTTGCCCTTCTCAGCACGCTTCATTTTGGTTTCAGTTCTCATTGTCCGCCGCATGTTCGATCCACGCCAAAGTTCCTGTTTCAGGTGTACCTTCAGCGCGGAAGGCCAACGCGCCTCAAGTGCGACTAACAGAAGTTAGGTGCTGCATGTTACTGCATCTATGCTGACCACACCACGAAAATTCGCTTTTTTGCATGCGACATGCAGAGCCCGACGACCGCTTCCCCTGCCGCAAAATGGGTGCTTCAAAACGCGACGTCCCCGGCACGGCCATTCATCCCGGATACGATCACCAAAATACTACATGTTGCATGTAGGATGAATTGGTTTTATTCTATGGTATGGCCGAGTGCTTCGTGTCCATGTAGGTTATTAGGACCGATTTCGACTCACTAGCACACCTCGGGCGCGATTTCGTTTGTCGTTGAAAAATCGGCCCCTACGCTGACAGTTCTACTACGATAAGTATCAAGGGGCGAGGGACGCAGTTGTTTTTTTGGGGGATCTGAGAATGACCAATCACTATGGGGCCTTCAATCACTTGTTGTTTGACCGACCGGCTCCGCATGTTCTGCGAATCACAATCAACAATCCAGCAAAGATGAACGCGCTGGTCCGTGAGGCTTCGCAGCAGCTGCATAGGATTTGGGCTGTGGTCGATTCCGATCCTGAGACACGCGTTACGATCATTACGGGGGCCGGTCGCGCCTTTTGTGCCGGTGGGTCGTTTGACGGGATGACTGAGGGCGCATCGTCGCGCGATCCGCAGGAAAAATTCTGTGAAATGTTCGGCGATGCACGCGGGCTCATCGCGCGGCTCACCGAGGCGAAGAAGCCAATCGTCTCAGCCATCAATGGTCCGGCAATCGGAGAAGGACTCGCCATCGCGCTACTGGCGGACATTTCGATCGCATCGAACACGGCGAAGTTGTTCGACGGGCATCTACGCATAGGGGTCGTGCCGGGAGATCATGCAGCTCTGATCTGGCCCCTGCTGTGCGGTCTGGCCAAGTCGAAGTTTCACCTGATGACCAATACACCCCTCACCGGCGAGGAGGCCGCTCGCTGCAATTTGGTGAGCCTCGCTGTGCCGCCGGGGGAGCTTGAAGCGAAGTCGGTTGAGATTGCGTCCCAACTGGCGAATGTGGCGCCTACCGCGCTCAGGATGACTAAGTATGTCATGAATCATTACCTGCGCCAGAATCAGGCAATCTTTGATTTGTCGGCTGCACTGGAGATGGTGAATTTCACGGGAGCCGAGGCTACCGAAGCGATGCGGGCGATGATGGCGAAGGACCAGCCGGTCTTCGGCTCCGAATCCAATTTCTCCTGAGGGTAGGGTGGACGAAACAATCGATCTGGAGGCCCTTAGACTTGGTATCCGCGACGTATTGCGGGCGGAATGTTCTCCCGGCGCCGTGCTTCGTCACATCGAGAACGGCGGAGGGGTGCACGAGAAGTTGTGGAAAGAGGCGGGATCTCTCGGCTGGACGTCGCTTGCGGTGCCGGAGGAGTTCGGTGGGCTCGGGCTAGGGCTTGACGCATTGGCGGTTCTGTATGAGGAGGCAGGGCGCGCTGTGGCGCCGGTTCCGCTGCTCGCGACCTTGCTCGGGGCGGACATCATCGTTCGGACCGGCTCGAAGGAGCAGCAGGCACGCTGGCTCACCACTATCGCCGGCGGAGCGACAAGAGCTGCTGTCTCGCCTCCGCTCCCCTTTGCGCCCGCGGAAGTCGCACTGGTGCAAAGCGATGGGCATATCGTCCTGTCGGGAACGGCCGCGGCGATATTGGACGGGGCCGATGCCGATCTGATCCTGATCCTTGCGGCTCGCTCCGATGGCGGCATTGTTCGCGTGGCGATTGAACCGCATGCCGATGGCATACCGGTGCGGCGCACCTCGACGTGGGACATGACGCGCAGCGTCGCGTCCGTCGAGTTCTCGGCATTGAAACTACCGGCCAACCGGTTGCTTTCAGCAGATATCGCCAGCGAGGACGCGGTGGCAATTCATGCTGCGATCGGTATCGCTGCCGATGCTATAGGAGGAGCCCAACAGATCCTGGATATCACCGTCGAATACCTGAAGTCGCGACAGCAGTTCGGTAGGCCTATCGGATCGTTTCAAGGACTCAAGCACCGCGTGGCCAACCACAAGGTAGCGCTCGTCGCCGACGCGGCGTTGGTCGCGTCGGCCGCAGCTCTGGCGGCGGGCAACGACCGCCATGCGACCGCCGAAGTCTCCAGCGCCAAGGCGCAGGCCTGCACCAATTATGTCAATCTAAGCCGGGATGCAATCCAGCTGCATGGCGGCATCGGCTTCACGGCGGAACATGCCTGTCACCTATTCCTGAAACGAGCTCGATTGAACGAGGTCTTGTTCGGTTCTGGCGGTTGGCATTTGCAACGCGTGCTGGATCTGGTTATTCGGGATCTCGCCGCGTGAGCGCTTCTCCTGTGGCCGGCCGGCACTTCGACCCGCTGGCACACTGTAACGATCTCAACGCGTTTCGTGCCGAAGTGGCTGCTTGGTTGAATGCGGTCGTGCCCTTGAATTGGATGGAACGGGTCCGCGAAGGGGGCGAGAAAGCGTATTTCGAGTTCCAGCGTCAATGGTTCGGCTGTCTGCGCGCTGTCGGCCTGCATGCCGCGCATTGGCCGAGGGAGTGGGGCGGCAATGAGCTGTCTCTGAGGGCGCAGGTCGCCCTCTACGAGGAGTTCGCACTCGCCAACGCGCCCTTTACCGACATGTTCACGATATCTCTTTACCACCTCCCCGCGACCCTGTTTGCGCATGGGACGCCCGAGCAGCGCGACCGCTATCTGACCGGGGTGCGCGATCGCGCGGAAGTGTGGTGCCAAGGTTTTTCCGAACCCGGCGCCGGATCCGATCTTGCCTCGCTACGTACTCGGGCCGAGCGCCAGACGCGTGCGGGACAAGACGTATACGTCATCAATGGTCAAAAGATCTGGTCATCCTACGGGATGTTCGCCGATTTCTGCTTGCTGCTCGCACGTACCGATTCGAATGCTCCCAAGAAACAGGCGGGCATTTCCTATTTCGTCCTCGACATGAAGACGGCCGGCGTTACCGTTCGGCCAATTCGCCAGATCACTGGAGAGGCCGAATTTGCGGAAATCTTCCTGGACGAGGTCGTGATTCCCGCCGAGAATCTGATCGGCGCTGAGAATGACGGCTGGCGTATTGCTCAGTCGACTCTGACTGCCGAGCGCGGCATCCTCATCTTCGAATATAGCCTACGGCTGCGCTACGCCATCGCCCGCGACGCCGCGCGTGGCAAGGATACGTGGCTTCGGGATCCTGCGCTTGCACAAGAATTTGCCGGTTTCTATCCGCGTGCCAGGGCGCTCAGCTTACTGATCCGTCGCATGCTGGCCGAAATCGAAACGGACCCGCGTAAGGGAGGAAGTGAACTGGCCATCTATACCAAATTATATTGGGGGACGCTTCTCCAAGACTATAACGGGTTTCTCGTTCGTGCCGGAGGCCTCGAGGCGCAATTTCTCACCCAGCCGGTGCGCTGCGGCGGACTCACCACCGGTGACTACATGTACGATTTCTTAAAAAGCTATAGCTGGACGATTGCCGGCGGATCGAGTGAGGTTATGCGGAATGTGATCGCCGAACGCTTCCTGGGACTTCCACGCTAGGCCGTATGGAGGAGATTCAACCCGAGTATCGGAATAAGAAGGTCATACCGGAGCGACAGCCATGAATCTCGAACTTGATCCGGCCGATGTCGAATTTCGGGAAGAAGTCCGAGCGTTTCTTGCAAAGAAGCTGGATTCCAGGGTGGCGGAGCGCAATCGGCGTGGTTTTCACACGTCTTGCGAGGACAAACGAGCGTGGACACGAATCCTGGCCGAGAAAGGCTGGGCCGGTCCGGCGTGGCCAAAAGAATATGGAGGTCCCGGTTGGACCGACATGCAGGTTATGATCTTTGAAGAAGAATGTTTCCTTGCCGGTGCGCCGCTGGTTGACCAGGGAGGATTCAAGCTGCTGGGCCCCGTCGTGTGGACCTTTGGTACTGAGGAGCAAAAGCGTCGCTTCCTCGAGCCGACCCGCAGAGGCGATATATTCTGGGGGCAGGGTTTTTCCGAACCGAATGCCGGTTCCGATCTCGCATCCCTCACCACGCGCGCAGTCCGCGACGGTGACGAATACGTAGTGAACGGGCACAAGATCTGGACATCAGACGCTCATTTCGCCGACTACATATTCGCCTTGGTGAAGACCGATCCCGAGGCGAAGTCGCGCGGCATCTCCTTTGTTGTGTTCGATGCCAAATCACCCGGGGTGACCATTCGGCCGATCATCGATATTGGTGAGGGGCACTGTCTAAATGAAATTTTCATCGATAGTGTTCGCTTGCCGGTAAGCAACCTAATAGGGGAGGAGAACCGCGGCTGGAGCTATGCAAAGTTCCTGCTGGACAATGAGCGCGCGTATTCGGCGGAAGTGCCGCGCAACAAACTGGCCTTGAACCGCTTGAAGGCAATCGCCGCCACTCGGCAAGACGACGACCGGCGTCTAATCGACGATCCGATTTTCGCCAGCCGAATCGCTCAGCTCGAGGCTGAGCTTGCTGCGCTCGAGTATCAAACGTTGCGCGCACTTTCCGATAAGCTCGGCGGATCCCAGCTGCCGGTGGGATCGATCCTCAAGGTCCGTGGCTCCGAGCTCATCCAGAAGATCGGTGAAATGCAGATAGAGGCGCTTGGTGAATTCGGGTCTGTTGTTTACCCGGAACACAACAGTTCCGATTCATCTCCGGGTCCGGATTACGCCCACGGTGTATTGGCTGATTTCATGTATCGCCGCTCGACGACTATCTACGGCGGCACGAACGAGATTCAGCGGACGATCATTGCCAAATCATTTTTGGGGTTGTGAAACCATGAATTTCGAACTCGACGAGATGCAGACGCTTTTGAAGAACAGTGTTGCGCACTGGACTGCGAAGAACTACGGTTTTGAGGCGCGATCCAAACTCGTCCACGAGGGAGGCGGTTTTTCAGAGGCACATTGGAGCGCCTTCGTCGAATTCGGATGGCTCGGAGCCTCGCTAGCGGAAGAGAACGGAGGCTACGGCGGCGGTCCGATCGAGGCAGCGATTATCATGGAGGAATTCGGTAAGGCTCTCGTCGCGGAGCCTTTTTTCGCCGTCGGCGTACTCGCCGCACAGACGTTGATAGGAATGGGCGGGGAAGCCGCGATCGCCCTGGTGCATGCGATGCAGGCAGGCGAAACGCGAGCGGTTCTCGCGCACACCGAGGCGGCAGCTCGCGGCGACGTCGGTTGCGTCAGCTCGATCGCTCGGCGAACCGGTGCCGGGTGGTCGATCAACGGTACCAAGGCGATGGTATGGGGCGGCCCTTTCGCCGACCAGTTCATTGTTTCGGCCCGCTCCTTCGGGGCGACGCGGGACCGTCAAGGTATCAGCCTGTTTCTCGTACCCGCCGATGCACCTGGCTTGTCGCGTCGCAACGCGCGACTGTGCGACGGTTCGCGCGCCGCGGCGCTGTCGTTCACTGATGTGTCGATACCGCAAGACGCCTTACTGGGCACCGAGGGCGGGGCCTTAGACGCGCTCGCCCGCGGTCAGGCCCATGGCATCGTGGCGCTATGCGCGGAAGCAGTGGGTGTGATGGATCGAGTCCTATGGATGACCCGCGACTATCTGCTGATGCGCAAGCAATTCAAGCAACCGATTGGTAATTTCCAAGCGCTGCAACATCGCATGGCCGACATGTTGATCGAGTTGGAACTGTCGCGGTCGGTCCTATATCGCGCACTTTCGAGGCTCGGTTCGCCGGTGGATGAGCGCGATCACGCCGTATCGCTCGCAAAGGTGCAAATCGGCAAGGCGGCCAAGTTCGTTGGCGGACAGGCAATTCAATTGCATGGCGCTATCGGCGTTACTGAGGAATGCGCAGTTGGCCAGTATTTCCGTCGATTGACTTTAATCGACAACAGTTTCGGCTCCGTACAGAACCATCTGCAGCGGATCGCCGCTCATTTTCAGAGAGCTGCGTGACCGCGGCAAAAGTTTCCAAGCTATCAACCCTGACGCGGCGCGGGGAGCGCATTCTAGAGCGCCTCGATGATGGTGACGTTGGCAATACCTCCACCCTCGCACATGGTCTGAAGGCCAAACCGCTTTCCCCGGACGCGGAGCGCGTGGACCAGCGTCGCCATCAATTTGGCGCCTGAAGCCCCGAGAGGATGACCCAAGGCGATTGCGCCGCCGTTGACGTTGAGCTTGGCCGGATCTGCACCGATTTCTCGGAGCCAAGCAAGCGGGATGGGTGCGAATGCTTCGTTGACCTCGTAGAGATCAATATCCTCTATCGTCATGCCCGTGCGTCTCAGCGCTTGCCGTGTCGCCGCGATCGGTTCTTCGAGCATGATGATCGGATCGCCCGCCGTCACCGTCAACCCGTGAATGCGGGCGAGCGGGGTCAGTCCATGTTCTTTGAGGGCCTTTTCGCTGACCATCAACACACCGGATGCTCCGTCGCAAATCTGGCTGGCAACGGCAGCAGTGAGTATGGTGCCCTCTTGAAGGAGTTTTACCGATGCGATGGACTCCTTGGTCGCGTCAAAGCGTATGCCTTCATCCACTTCGTGAAGCTTGGGCCCAGCCGCGGTGTCGATCGGCACAGGCACGATCTCGCGTTTGAATGCCCCCGTTTTCGTGGCCGCCGCCGCTCGCCGGTGACTTTCCAGTGCGAATGCATCCAGCTGATCCCTCGTCATGCCATATTTATTGGCGATCATCTGTGCCCCGGCAAATTGGCTGAAGCTGTCGACCCTAAACCGATCGCGGATGCGTTTCGTGAAGGACCCTGGCCCACCGCCTCGAGTGGATCCCATAGGCACTCGCGTCATGCTCTCGACGCCCGCGGCGATGACCGCTTCCTGCGTGCCGGACATGATCGCCTGCGCTGCAAACTGGATCGATTGCTGCGAAGAACCGCACTGCCGGTCGATCGTTACCGCGGGAACCGAAACTGGTAGTTTTGACGCGAGTACTGCACTACGTCCGATTTGACCGCTTTGATCGCCAAAAGCGTTCACGCAACCCATGATGACGTCGTCAATTGCCGCCGGATCGATACCTGTGCGGTCGACGATCGCATTCAGCACTTCCGCAGCCAGATCGGCCGGATGCCATGCTGCCAGTGCGCCATTTTTCCTTCCGCCGGCGACGCGCAGCGCTTCCACGATGTATGCGTCAGTCATCATGCACCTTTAAACACCGGCTTGCGTTTTTCCTTGAAGCTTGCCGTGCCTTCACGGAAGTCCTCGGTCTGCGTCATCAACGGTTGGATGTTTGCCTCGAAATCCAGCGCGCTGTCGAGATTTTGGGCCGGGGTCGCGTCAAATTGTCTTTTCATCATGGTGAGAGCAATCGTCGGCGCGGCTGCAAAACCTTGTGCCATATCGATTGCACGCGGCAGTACCTCGTCCGCAGTAAGCGCTTCGAGAGCAAGCCCGAGCTGTTTTGCCTCCAACCCGTTGACGAACCGCCCCGAATACATTAGCTCCTTGGCGCGCTGAATGCCGATGTACCGCGTAAGGAGAAATGCGGCGCCGCCGTCCGGAGCGAGCCCGATGTGTCTAAACGCAAACTGGAAGCGAGCATCCTCGGCCGCGATGATGAAATCGGATGCAAGGGCCATCGACCAGCTTACGCCGATACAGACACCGCGCACCGCGGCGATGACGGGTTTGTTGGTCGACGCCACTGCGCGCACCATGCGGTGCAGAAGGCGCATCTTCAGCAGAGACCCCGGTACGCCCCCGGTTCCCATCTCGCCGACGTCGGCGCCGGCCGAAAAATCGGCGCCGGCTCCCGTAAATACGATTGCCCGGACGTTCATATCGTCTTGCAATTGTTGGAATACGGTCTGAACCTGTCCGCGCATTGCGAACGTCAATGCATTTTTCTTCTCCGGACGGTTGATCGTGACGACGGCAACCCCGCCATCGATGGTGAAGTCGATTGACATAAATGGCTATTCCTTGGCGGCTCTTGTGAGTCGATCAAGTGACATTATGCATGCAATATGCACGATAGACTAAAGTTTCCGGTCATCCTTAAAAATTGCATGTTGCATGTAAAGATGGCATTATCCCCCCTACTGGTACTGGTCCGCCAATCGCGCGCGGCACGGAGAGAGGGTGTACTTATGACCATAGGCAATGTTCTCGATCCGACGTCCTCGTTCAGTAATGACATCGCCGGCAGTGGACCTGATGTAGGCGATCTCGCCGGGCGGAAGATCGGATTTCGCGTTGACATGCTGTGGCGATCTTGGGATTGGGTGAGCGAGATCTGGGCTGAAAGCTTGCGCGCCGACGGGGCCGAAGTCTCTTTCTGGCGCAGCTTGGGGCGCACCGCGGAGGAAGGGGTGCGGATGAAAGCAGAAATGAATGCATTCTTCGACGGCGTCGACACGGCAATTGTTGGGCTCGGCAATTGCGGGTCGTGCACGTCGTGGACCATCCATGATGCCCTGGCGGCTGCGGAGCGGAACATTCCGACAGTTGCGATCGCGACCGCCCATTTCGAGGACTTGGCCCGTGCGCTGGCCAAACGCGGTGGCCGGTCAGGTCTGCGCCTCCATATTCTTCCATATCCGCTCGATATTCTTCAGAAGGAACAGGTTCATGCAATCGCCCGTGACCAATACAGATCGCTCTTGCGGACCCTCGGGGTGCGAGACAGACTGGCTGAGCAGTCGGCGGCATGAGGTTGATCTAGACGTCGTCAGTTTTGCCGCCTACGCGGAGGCGCTGGGCTGGGGGGACGGTCTCCCTTTGATTCCCCCGACGGAAGAACGAGTACAGCAACACATCGTTGCAGGTCAACGTTATCCGGACGAGACGATTGCCATTCTGCCGCCCCTGCGTTCGGAGGCGACAGCCGAGAAGATCGCAATCAACGCCGTGATGGCCGGCGCGCCTGCCGCAGCGATGCCGCTAATTTATGCTGCGATCGAGGCGATGGCGGACCCGGACTTCGATTTGGCGGGACTTAACGCCACGACTGGATCGGTTGTGCCGGCGGTGATCGTCAACGGGCCCATCCGGCATCGTCTCGGCATTCCGTATGGCGCAGGACTGTTTGGGGGTGTTGAGGGCTCTGCTCCCGGTATTGGTCGAGCCATCCGGCTCGCGATGCGGAATATCGCCGGCCAGCACGTTGGCACCACCTCCAAAAGCGTGTACGGCAATCCGGGCCGCATCGCGGGTATCGTGATCGGCGAGTGGGAAGAGCGCTCACCTTGGGCGCCACTGGCCGAGCGACGCGGTGTGCCAGGAGATGCAGTTACCATTTACGGAGCCATGGGCACCGCGAACATTTGCGATGTCGTCGCGGATTCCGGCATCGGCCTTCTCGAGATGATCGGCAAGTCGCTAGCCTATCCCGGTGCGAATGGCTTCCTTCCGTCGACAGCCTATTCGGAGACGCTGGTAGTGATCAATCCGGTCTGGGCTGATCTGATCGCGCGGGAATTCCCCAAAATCGAATCCGTCCAGGAAGTACTGTGGGATAAGGCTGCCCTCCCGATTGACTGGTTCCGTCCCGAATATCGCAAACCAATTGACGCATTGGGCCGAATTCGCGCCGATGGTCGAGTGCACCTCGTGCCGGAGCCTAAGGACGTGTTGGTCTTGGTAGCAGGTGGAGAAGGCGGGCTTCATGCACACATGGTGCACAGCTGGGGTGCGTGCCTGACCGTCACACGACCTATCGCAGCATGAGTGATACCAGCGGCGGCCGAAGGGTGGTTCGCCACCTCAAGACCGCGCTTGTCACGGACTCGATGTATCACGTAAACAACCCGGCTACAGCGCTGAGCACACCGAACGTCGTTGCTTCAGTTACGGTCATGCTATCTTGCGATTCGGTAGTGTCGACGCCGTTCGGCCGCCGGGGAAGCGCCCGCGGATGACAAGCCCCTTGGCCCTCGCCGGTTTGCGGGTGCTCGATATCGCCTCGCTTTATGCAGCCCCGCTCGCTGCAACGATGCTCGCCGATTTTGGCGCCGAAGTAGTGAAAGTGGAGCCTCCGGCCGGCGACAGTTTTCGCAGGACGAAGATGTGGCCAGTCGTAGCGCGCGGCAAGCGTTCGATCGTTCTCGATCTGCGCTCGCCCGAGGGATGCTCGGCATTCAAGAAACTCGTCGCTACGGCTGACGTCGTCGTCGAAAACTATCCTGCCAAAGTCCTCGAGGCACGCGGAATCGGTTGGAACGAGTTGTCAACAATCAATCCTGCGTTGATCATGCTTTCCGTTAGCTGTTTCGGGCGGACAGGCCCCTACGCAGACCGACCGGGTTCCGGATCGATAGGGGAGGGTTTTGCGGGGCTAACTTATGTTTCTGGGCAGGCTGATGGCCCGCCGACATTGCCCGGCGCGGCGCTGGGTGACGCCGTCGGTGCAATGAATGCCGTGATCGGGGTCATGACGGCACTCTATGCGCGCGACCGCAATGGAGGCATCGGACAGCAAGTGGACGTCTCACTGTATGAACCCATCCTTCAGATCATGGGTCAAGCGATGCATCGCTGGTCGCCAGGCAATTCGCCCACTCGCAATGGCAGCAAAATGCCGGGAGGTGGCTTGCGCAACGTCTACGCGACTCGGGATGGGAAATATGTCGTGATTTCAGCGAGCACGGAGCGCCACGAGCGTGAACTGATTGAACTTACCGCAGGCGACATGGCTAGTACCGATCCTGATGCTCAAGTCGCAGCGTGGATATCGAACCGAATGCTGGCCGATGTGGTTGATGAACTCGTCCAGCGACGCCTTCCGGTCACTCCGGTCAATAATATTGACGCACAGCTGGCAGACCCCCATATTGTGGCCCGTGGCAGCCTAGTGCGCGAAACTGATTCCGAACTGGGCGATCTTGTGCTTGCCGCACCGACACCCAAGCTTAGTGCTACACCGGGACGAATTCGGTCGCTGGGCCCGGAGCTTGGGATAGATACGGATGCAGTGCTACGAGAGTGGGCGAACATTCCCGCGAAGAAGATCGCCAAAGGATGGGACGACGCCGGATGAGGCTCCCTGAAGCAACAGCCTCGCTCACAAGATCTCACCGATAACGGTGCCTACCGCGTAGGACTCTCCGGCCTTCTTGATGATTTTCAGGGTGCCCGCGGCAGGCGCCTCGATCTCCTCGATGGATTTCTCGCTCTCCAAGGAGAACAGCGGTTGACCCTGTCGGACCTGCGCACCATCTGCAATCAGCCATTCGGCCACGGTGCCTTCATTTACGGAAAAGCCCAACTTCGGCAGCAGAATCTGCGTGCTCATGATGTCACATACCTATCTATTTCGACGGTGGAAAATATTCATGGCTTCTCAACGCAGCGTTTTCCTCACGGCTAGCTCGATTTCATCGTGGCTATACACAAAGGCGGTTTCCAAGACCTTTGAGAAGGGCACGGGGCAGTTCTTCGAGGCGACGCGCTGTACGGGCGCTTTCAGCTTGCTCCAGAGGGCTTCATGGATGAGCGCCGAAATTTCGGCGCCGACGCCGAAGGATCTGACCGCTTCGTGCACGACCACCGCCCGGCCTGTTTTTGCCACCGAGCTAAGGACGGTATCAATATCCATCGGATGTACGGTGCGAAGGTCGATCACTTCCGCATCGACTCCATCCTTAGCCAAGTTGCCGGCCACAGAAACAATGTCACCCACCGAACGGCTGTAGCCGATCAATGTCACGTCTTTGCCCGATCTGATGACATTAGCCTTGCCGAGCGGGATGCGCTGACCGCGAACGGGCGCCGCACCCGTGGTCCAATAGCCCGGCATGTGCTCAATGAAGATGACGGGGTCATCGTCGAAAATCGAGGAGAGCAAGAGACCATAGGCGTCCGCGGGATTCGACGGAGCGACCACCTTCAGGCCAGGCGTATGGCAGAACCAAGCCTCCAAGAAATCGGAATGCTGACCGCCGGTACCGAAGCCGGCACCGGTCATCATCCGGACCACCAGCGGCACATGGGTTTGACCACCGGACATGAAGCGGAGCTTCGCCGCGTGATTGGTAATCTGATCCATGCATACGGCGGTGAAGTTCATCAGCATGACTTCGACCACGGGCCGCATGCCGACGATGGCCGCCCCCACCGCGGCTCCAACGAAGCCCATCTCCGAGATCGGCGTGGAGCGTACTCGTTCACCGAACTTCGAAGACAACCCGGCGGTGACACCAATGATGCCTCCTCCCTCAGGGTCGGCGACTTCCTCGCCGAATGCAATCACATTTGGATCCGCCTCCATGGCGTCGTGCAACGCCCAGTTCAATGCCAGGACACTGTTGATCGCGTCCGTCTTGGATGGCGTTTTGATATTCATGGCTGGATCGCTCTTAGGCAAGTTCGTATGCGTAGACATCGCGCTTGAGTTCGGCGATGTCCGGTTGCGGGCTGCTCATTGCAAATGCCACGGCCTCGTCGATCTCCTTGGTGATCGCCGCGTCAATCGAGTCGAGCTGCGAAGCGGCCGCATGTCCTTGCCCTTCCAACCAGCCACGAAATCGCGGATAGGGATCATTGGCAACCGCCTTCGCGTATTCAGCCCCTGGAATGTAGCTGCCGGCATCGCCCAGCACGTGACCGTTGAAGCGGAAGGTTTTTGCCTCGATCAAAGTGGGGCCGCCACCGCCGCGCGCACGTTCGATCGCTTGTTTGGCCGCCCCGAATACCGCCACCGGATCATTGCCATCGACATGGATTCCCGGCATGTTATAGGCGGCCGCACGATCTGAAACGCGACCGATCGAAGTGCCCTTGGCATAAACCGTGTGCTCGGCATATTGATTGTTCTGGCAGACGAAGACGACCGGTAGTTTCCAGACCGAGGCCAAGTTCAACGATTCGTGAAACGCGCCTATGTTGCTCGCGCCGTCACCGAAATTGGCAACGCTCACGCGTCCATCGCCGCGCAACTGCGACGCCAGCGCCATGCCGCAGGCGATCGGCATGCCCGCGCCGACGATACCGGTCGTTACCATGCAGCCCGTGGCCGGGTGCGTTATGTGCATCGTTCCACCCTTGCCTTTGCATGTGCCGGTGGCGCGGCCTGCAATTTCCGCCCACAGCAGCTTGCTCGGAACGCCTTTCGCGAGCATGTCGTGGACTCCACGATAAATCGTGGTGATGTAATCGCGTTCGTTCAGGACTACGCAAATGGCGGCGGGTATCGCTTCTTGGCCCCGCGCCGAATAATACGGAGCAGTCAACCTTCCCGCTCTTGTCGCGGCAGTGATGCGGTCGTCGTTGAACTTAATCAACGTCATTTTCCGGTAGATTTCGACGAGAGTATTGCTATCCGGCGCAGCGTCGGCCATATGATCTCCTCTTTGTCTGTTCGAGGGTTGACGTTATTTGACGTTGACCCTGGGTTCACCGAGAACAAGGGTTTCTAGAACGCGGTGAAAGTTCAACGTTTCCATCTCCTGGACCGGATTCGGCCGCGCAAATCTGAAGCCTCGCGACTTCATCCCCTTGTGTACGCGCCGGATGTTGGCAATATCCTGATCGACGATGAGCCCAAAACTTTGGCCCTCGACGTCCTTGTACACTCTGCGCTGAAGTTTGGGCTCGCCGCCAGGCACGTAACGCTTCAGTGACCAGATATTGAAGATGCAACTGTCGGGATTGTCGCCGTTCGGTCGCGCGCGGTACCACACCGCGCCATCCCAGTAGGGCAGAGTTACGCTATTCGGGAACACATGCCAGTCCGACCCGGCCCGATCGAGCGTCTGCCAGTCGAGTCCTTTCGGGTAGCCCGCGCCCTCGGCTTCGGCGGCCTGCCGACCGAATTCAACGGCGTTGGCGAATGCCGTGGCGGTATCGCCGGTAGGAGGGGTTTCCGTTAACAGCCTATGAGCGGCGGTCGCATCGCGGTCGGTAAAAATAGCTGCGAAATCGCGTTCCATCATGTCAAAAAACTCGACCACTCCGGGGCGGACGTCGTCGGGTTTGGGCATGTTCAAACGAGGGGAAGGTGCTCCGGGGGCATCGCGTGACCCCCAATACCCAAAATGCGAATGTTTGCCGCGCGCGAAGCTCTTGGTGTAATCGTTGCCTTGTAAGGGCAAGAGTTGCGAGTGTGTAGCCGCGACGTGGTAGCCGTCCATGAACGCTTCCATCGCAACTTTCCAGTTTGCCGGCAACGTGAGTTCCAGGTACCAGCGATACCGCAGATTCTCATACTCGAATGGGTCGAGGTACTCTTGAATCGGATGGAGAAACTCGGCCAAAGGTTCACAGGTAGGGTCCATGTTGATGAACACGAATCCGCCCCAGGTGTCGACCTTGCACTCGATCAAGTGCAGGTCGGCCAGTTTGAGCGTCTCGCCGTAGTCCCCGGCGTCCTGTACCGAAATGCACTTCCCATCGAGATTGTATGTCCAGCCGTGGTAACGGCAAACGAACGCCTGCTTGCGACCGCAGCCCTCGGCAAGTTGGCTGCCGCGGTGCGGACAGGTGTTGTGGTAGGCCTTGACGGTGTTTTCATGGCTCCGAACGACGATGATTGAATCATCCGCGACGTCATAGGTCACGAAGTCGCCGAACTTCGGAATTTCCTCCAGCCGGCACGCCACCTGCCAGGTCTTCGGCCAAAGATTCTTCTTCTCGAGGTTCAGGAATTCCTGGGAAAGGTAATTATCCTTGCTGATAAAAGCAGCGGTACTGTTGGTTTCGCCGTACCAGCCATACATTTCGCCGGGGATAGTACCGTGCATGTTTCAAGTGCTCCTAATCACCACTGTACCGCGATCCGATACCGATATAATGCATGTTGCATGTAAAATAAGCAAAGCACACCGTGAGTTAACGACCCTGCGAGCGCCGCGGAAATAGTATTACAGCGGCCGTAATTCCGCTTACCCGGCCGGGTTCCTGAAGTTCGCTGAACTCTTACCGGGTGCCGAGCGCCATGTGGTTGGGTTAGCCGCGTCCGTCTGCTCAATGAGGGCGTAGATCGATAGACCCTGCAGCGCGAGTCCGTGTCCGAGCTCGTTGAGCAGGAGCCGCTTCAATTGCTGCGTGACCAGGAGCCTAGTATTTCGCATAGTCACCGGCGGCAGGCTCGCGAGTTGCTGCGCCAATTCAGTCGCACGGGCAAGCAATCGTTCCCTGGGCAAAACCTCGGCCACGATGCCCGCAGCTAGCAACTCGGTTGCACCGAGTTTGCGACCGCTCAGCAGGAAGTGTCGACCCCGGTTGGGGCCGAGCATTTCCATCCATATCGCATGAACGCCATCGCCGGGCATTACCCCGGCAGGAATGTGAGCGGCATCCTGTATGTACGCATCGTCCGCGGCGAGCACGATGTCTCCTAGGGCAGGCAGCTCGGCATGGATGGCCGCCGGACCGTTGATCACGCCAATTACAGGTACCTCGATATTCAACAGGTTCATCAGCAGGTCGCGACCTTCGTGCATGAGGCGCGACCAAGATTCGGCGTTCAGCGTCGGATATTCTGCGATGTCACCCTCCGTGCAGAATCTGTCGCCGGTACCCGTGAAGATCACAATACGATTGTCTCGATCATGTCCCACATCGAAGAATGCCTTGCCCAGTTGCGCCTGAATACTGCTCTCAAGGGCTCCCCACTTCAGCGATCCACCGTCGCTATGCACACGCATCGTCAATACCGCGTCGCTGCGCTCGATGGAAATGTTGGGGAAGCGGTTTCGATACTCCTCGAAGTGGCTCACTAGTCAACGTCCTCTTCTGAAACTTACTCCGCGCACGCGATGCAAGGGCCCCAGGTCCGAAGGCGCCATCCCACGCAAGGGCGCGCGCAGGCGGGCCGGTATCGCCAGCAGCACGCAGAGACAAATGGCGCACACCGCCGCAATATACGCAAAGGCCAGCGTGTAAGCATGACTGCTGGGAAACACCCCGACGCCGTGTCGCGGGTCCCTCACCGTGTCCGATGCCAAAATCTTGAATAGAATCTGTGATGCGACCGCCATGGCGATTGCGAGAACAACGCTGGCCATTCCCGTCGCTTCGCTGGTGCTCTCGGGCGGCGTGGCTTCGACGATCAAGTTGTAGATGGCGCTGAAAACGAAGGAAAGTCCGATCATATTCACTACTGCCGTGCCAACTACGACCGGAAACGAGGCGTGCTCGTATGTCAATATTGACCATGCGCCAAGCACGATGATTGCACCGTACAGCGACGCGCGCCGGGCGCCATACCGGCTCGCCATCCTGCCGCTCATCGGCGATGCGATGGCCGATGTGCTGGCTTGAGCAAGAAACGCCCAACCCGCTGCCGTTGCAGTCAACCCGAAGCCGACGTGCGTCCACGACGGCTGCTGCAACAGTAGCGACAGCATTTGGCCAACCTGAATACAACCCAGACCCATGCACGCCATGGCACAATTGGCGAGCAGCACCTGGCGCCCCAAGAGCAAGCGGATATTGATCAGCGGGATAGTTTGACGGAGCTGATGGCGCGCCCAGATTAAAAGCAATATCGAACAGGGAATGATGAGACCGGTCGCCCACGGCCAACCCCAAACACGTATTCGGTCGACGCCGATCAGAACCCCGGCGATAGCGGGGGCAAAGAGTATCCCGCGCACGAAGTCGATACGCTCGAGGTTTGCCGGCCGGTGTCCCTGTTTGGGAACCAGTTTGACTACGGCAATCATTGCCAGGGCGGCGAGGGCAGTTTTCATCAGGAAAGCCCCGTGCGAGGCAAAGTGGTCAGTGACCCATCCGGCGAAGAGGTACGTGATGCCTGCGCCCACGATGCCAGCGGCCGATATGATGCCGACCGCGAACGAGACCTTCCGAGGCGGCAGCAACTCGCGCGCCAATCCGATATCCAACGGAGTCAGGGATCCTGCCAAGCCCTGCATCGCGCATCCAGCTATGAGACCTACGAGACTCGGCACAACCGCGCTGATGGCGGCGCCGGAGCCGGAGATTGCGAGCGCGATCAGTATCATAAGCCTGCGGCCCAGCAAATCGCCCAAACGCCCGCACAGAGCGGACCCGCAGGCCGAGAACAACAGATACGAAGTGACCGCCCAGCCAACATTGTTCGAGCCTGCATATTCCTTGTAGAGGCTGGTCAGTGTTGTATATACCGTAGTAAGCCCTGCGGCTGACACGGCTTGAACGAGGATTAACACCAGGTAGATCGAGCCGACGGAACGGACCTGCGAAGTTGAGGGCGCCACCTGATTCATGCGCAGTTCGCGAAACAAGTTCGAATGTAAGTTGCATGTTGCATGTAGCATATATACCATTACAATCGACTGATTGTAAATGTGCGGTGGATTAGTCCGTTCCGCGCAATCGATCAGAGTGGACCAGCAACCATCGACGCCTTGACGACCGGCGTTTCCCGGACGACATATGTCATCTCTCGAATCAAAATACGACTTCGTCATTGTGGGCAGCGGTGGCGGATCCATGTGCGCGGCTCTCGCGGCGAAACGGCTGGGCAAGCGTGCGGTGATTCTCGAAAAGCGCGGCAAAATTGGCGGGTCGACGGGATTTTCCGGCGGTGTCTGGTGGGTTCCCAATAACGCGCTCATGGCGCGCCAAGGCATTGTCGACAGCTATGAGATGGCGAAGACCTATTTCGAGGCGGTGGTGACTTATAAAGGGCCGGCGGTCACCCGCGAACGCCGCGATGCGTTTCTCAATGCTGCGCCGCGGATGGTGAGGTTCCTCGAACAGGAAGGAATGAAGTTCCGGCGGCCGCGAACCTGGCCTGATTACTATGATGATCTTCCCGGGGGAGTACCTGAGGGACGGTCATTGATGGCGGTCAACTACAATATCCGCAGGTTGGGCAAATGGGCCGATCGATTGTCGACCTACGCGCCAATGCGTGTAATTCCGGTCGGTGCGGACCTCTTTCCCACACTGTTCATGATGAAACGCACGATCGCGGGAAAGATTGCCGCAGCGAGAGTCGCGGCGGCGCTGATGGCCAAGCGGCTCTTCCCGTGGCGCGAAATCGTCGCCAATGGCGCGGCAATTCAAGGGCGCATGTTGGAAATCGCTCTGCGCGAACAGTTGCCTATCTTTCCCGATACGGCGGTTGTCAATTTCATCGTGGAAAATAACCGCATAGCCGGCGTCGTTGCGGAACACGAGGGGAATCGCACGAGAGTCCTCGCAACGGATGGCGTGTTGGTGAATGCGGGGGGGTTTTCGCGCAATCAAGCCTTGCGCGACAAATATCAACGCCGCGGCGAGTCGAACGTGGATTGGACCAATGCCAATCCCGGAGATACGGGCGAAGTGCTGGAAGCCATGATAGAGCTCGGCGCCGCCACCGACTGCATGGACACCGCCTGGTGGGTTCCGACGTCGCGCAATCTCGATGGTTCATGGCCCAAGGGCCAGGTGTCCGCCAATGGCAGCGTCTACCCGTCCATGCACCATCTGGATCTTTCTTTGCCGCATCTCATCCTGGTTGATCAAGACGGGAAGCGGGTGGCGGACGAGAGCGGGGCGTACATGGAGATCGGCGAGCGCATGTACGACCGCCAACGGGAAACCGGCCGGGCGATCCCATGCTGGACAATTTTCGAGAGACGCAATCGTGAGAGGTATCCGTGGGGTGCATTCCCGCCGGGCATCACTCCGCAGGAGTGGATCGAGAGCGGCTACATGAAGAAGGCCGACACGCTCGAGGAGCTTGCCGACATGTGTGGCATTGACAAGGCGGGGCTCCTGGCCGAGGTGAAGAAGTTCAATGGCTACTGTCGCGCCGGCGTGGACCCCGAGTTCAATCGCGGGGGGCGATCATTCGATCGTGCGCATGGAGATCCTACCAATAGACCGAATTTCAATCTCGGCGCCCTCGAGGAGGGACCCTTCTACGCGGTAGCCATGTATCCGGGTGATGTCGGAACCGCGGGCGGCGTGGTAACGGATCAATATGCCCGCGTCCTGCGCTCAGACGGATCTTCAATTTCCGGGCTCTACGCCACTGGAAATTCGACTGCGTCGGTGTTCGGGCGTGTTTATCCGGGGGCCGGCGCATCGATCGCGGCGTCCTTCACATTCGCGTTGATCGCCGCATATCACTCAGCCGGAGCCGATGATCAACTCGAGAAGTTGATCGGTTAGCGTCACCTCGCAACGGGGAAAGCTTGCATGCGCGAAGTAGTCATCGTGTCAACCGCACGGACGCCGATTGGCAGGGCGCCACGCGGCGCCTTGAATAACATCAAGCCGCCGACTTTGGCCGGACGGCGCCGCAATGCAACATTCGTGGTCGTTACCATGTGCGTGGGCGGTGGAATGGGCGCGGCTGGCTTGTTCGAGGTGTTGTAGGAGGTCAGGGCGGAGCGAGACGGCGAGAAGCGCGGGTTTGGGATGCAGCGCGGCGGGAGCAGCATAATGGTTGAGACACTTGGCGAGCTGATCGAACGCAACGAAGTGTACTACCGCGACAACGTCGCGTTTGTCATGGGTCCGCAGCGGCTCACCTATGCGGCGTACGCAGATCGCGTGCGTCGCCTGGCGAGCGCACTGTTCCGACTCGGTGTCCGCCGGCAGGATCGCGTCGGAATACTATCCACCAATCGCATCGAATATTTTGAGGCATATGGAGTCTGCGAATGGGCGGGCTACATCCTGACCCTGTACAACTTCCGCCTCGCGCCGCCCGAATACGTATGGCTCTTCGAGGATTCAGCGCCGTCGGTCGTCATTTTCGAGGCGCAATATGCGGCCACCGTCGATAGCCTGCGGGCGCGGTTTCCCGGCGTTGGACACTATATATGCGTGGGGGGGCCGCCCCCGGAATGGGCGCACTCTTACGAAGCACTGATCTCCAGCGGTGATCCGACCGGCCCACCATTGCGCGCCCGGGCGAACGACTATTGCTATCTGTACTACACGAGCGGTTCCACAGGTAGGCCCAAGGGCGTGCCGTGCACGCAGACAGCGGCCCTCGGCCTCGCCCAGTACAACGGACGTCTGCTCGGTGCCGGAATGCGCGTGCTGCAGATTACACCGGCGTATCACACCGGCGGCAAGGGATCTCCGCTGGGCGCCTTATGGTTGGCGGGCACCGTCGTACTCCAGCGCAGCTTCGACGCTTTGAAGTTTCTCGAGGTGGTGCAAGAGGAACGCGTCAGTTTCACCTTCATGGTGGCTGCGATGATACAGGCAGTGATTGATCATCCACGCTTCGGTGAATTCGATGTGTCGAGCCTGAGACAGATCATGTCAGCCTCGGCGCCCATCCCGGTGCCATTGCTCAAAAGGGCGATGGAGGCGTTCGGCCCGATTTTCTTCATAGCCTACGGTGCAACGGAGACGGGAACAATCTGCCAGTTGGATCAGCATGAATTGCGCCCGAGCGGAACGCCTGAAGAGATAACGCGCCTCGGTTCCGTCGGCCATGTCATTCCCGAAGAGGAGGGCGCGATATTGGACGAGGAAGGTTTGGAGTGCATTCCCGGCGAAGTCGGAGAAATATGCTTCAAGAGTCCGATTTTCGATGGCTATTGGAACAACAGCGTGGCGACGCTCGAGGCAACCCGCGGCGGTTGGTTCCACACCGGCGATCTGGGATATGCGGATGAGGAAGGCTATGTGTTTCTCGTCGACCGCAAGAAGGATGTGATCATTTCCGGCGGTGAAAACATCTATTCACGCGAGGTCGAGGACGCGATTTACCGTCATCCGGCCGTTTTGGAGGTCGGTGTCATTGGCATTCCGGACGACAAATGGGGCGAAGTGGTCAAAGCCGTGGTGGTATTAAGGGCGGCACAAAGAATTACCAAGGTCGATTTGGACGCCTTTTGCGGGACGCAGATCGCACGCTACAAATGTCCGAAGCACATCGACTTCGTCAGCGAACTGCCGCATCTCGGCAACGGCAAGCTGGACAAAGTCAGCCTGCGCAAGCAACACCGGCCGGCGTGATCGCCCCAAGCGGTGCCCTTGCCGTGGATTCACACGAATTCGGTGGGAGACGCGAGACCGTTTGACGGGCAACGTAAACGGCGTAGACGATTTTTTGTCCATCCATGGTGAATGCAACAAGCACTACAATATACATGTTGCATGCAACATGGATACGCGCTATCTTTCATATGCGCTGAACAAGTACCGAACCAAGCGCGCGCAGTCCTGGCTGTTCGTGGTTGACATTCGGAATTGCAGCTTTTGACGCGAATGGCGGGGCGTTTGCATTCGCGACGGAACATTCGCCCGCAGAGGCGATGCACTAGGTCCCAAGGGGGGGATTGATGTTCAACGGCCAATCCGATGAGGAAGAGGGTGGTCCCATCGGACCACGTCTTGCGCTGCACGCCGCGATCAGAAGCCTGTCAGCCTGGGCGGGTTTAGATTCCGAAGTACACGCCGCAGATGCAGTGTCGCTCCGCCGGAAGCGCATTGGAACTCGTAAACATCACCCGTCCTGCAAATCGAGAAATTCGAGTAGGGAAACCAACATGTTCAAAGACAAAGTAGTGGTATGTTTCATGTGTGTCGTCGTGGCGATGTCGGCGCGCGTGCTTGCGCTGGCGGATGCGCCGGGCGCGACAGCTTCCAGCGCCGCAACAACGGGCCAGCCGTCGCCTAGTCCGTCAACGGCGACTGAACACACCTCCGACGCTGCGCCCGGGCCGGTCCAGTCCCGCCGGGTTGCCGACCAAAAATCTGATAGCCTGGAAGAAATCGTGGTGACGGCGCAGATACGCTCCGAGTCTGCGCAAAACATTCCGCTGGCCATCACTGCGCTTGGGTCTGACGAACTCGAAAAGCGCGGAATCACCAGTGTCGGCGATTTGGTCACGGGCGCGATTCCCACCCTGAAGGTCAATCAGGTCGCCGGCAGCCCCACGGTGCTGGAAGTGGCCATTCGTGGCTTCGTGAATCCCAACGGTACGGACATCACCACGGAGAATCCCGTGCCGTTCTACATCGACGGTGTATATTTCGGTCGCGAACAGGGGTCAGCTCTGGATCTGACGGAAATCGACAGCTTGACGGTGCTGCGAGGTCCGCAAGGGACCCTGTTCGGCAAGAATGCCATGGGTGGTGCAGTCCAGATCAATTCGAAAGAGCCGTCCGGAGAATTCGGCCTGCGCCAGACCGTTGAAGGTGGCAACCTCGGTTACTGGAAAAGCATAACCCACCTGGATCTGCCGAGGATTGGCGACGTGTCGGCGAAGATTGATTTTCTCGCCACCGACAACAACGGCTGGCAGACAAACCCATCTGGACCGGCTGCGAATGGAAACTTCCCTTACGACCCAACCAGCACACATCCGACCGTGCAGGAGGAGAACTTCGGCCGTGTGAAGGCCACTGGCGGCCAGCTTACATTGCGCTACCAGCCGACTGATACGTTCAGCGTGGACTTCGCTACCGATTTGACGAAGGCGGGTTCAACCAACGTCATCAGTCAAGTGCTGTCCTCGAGCGATTTGTATACCCCTTCGGTGTGGCCAAACCAGACTAGTCGCGTCGACGCATCTCAATATCCCATCTTCAGGCCGCTCGATGACCAGGAGTATTACGGCCAGCGGCTGACCGCGCATTGGCGCGTGTCTGACGAACTCACTGTCAAATCGATCACCGCCTTTCGGCACGATTCGTCTCTCGAGTACAATACACCCGAGCCGGCCGCCACGCTGCCTGGCGTTTTCCTGGGGCGCGGGGATCTGGGCGTGGCGTCAGGTGTGGTAGTAACTTACGACATACACCACAAACAGATCTCGCAAGAGTTTCAGTTCATTGGGACCGGAAACGAGTTGCGGTGGGTAGGCGGCCTGTTCTTCATGAACGAGCGTGGCTCGCAGATTGACAATACCTATTTCAGCCTCGCATTTCCGAATGCGGTCCTGGGGGCCAGCCCAGTGCCTGGGTTGCCCGGCATCGCTAGTTTGGGAAAGGCGACGACTCTGGACCCGGCGTTCTATTTGCCTTCGCAGATCACGGGCGCCGACGTTAAGAATACATCCGCGGCTGTCTTCGGCCAGGCGACGTGGAGCCCATCAGCCTTCGATTCGAAGCTGGCACTGACCGCAGGTGTGCGGCTCGGAATGGACAAGAAGACGGTGATGCGGCCGTTTGGATTTGTCTGGGACAGCGTGACCTACGCGGCTAGGCAGGGCGCTTCCCCTCCGACACCCCCGCAAGTGCCGGGTGAAGTGTGTCCATGTGCGCCGGCGAGCATCACCGAAAGGCGCGCATTGCCGCTGTTCATCGCCGCATACGACTGGACGGAAAACCAAAAGACTTATCTGAGTTACTCCACCGGCTATCGCCCGGCGACGTATAGCCTCTCCTCACAGACTCTCAACCCGGCCAGGGCTGACTCCGCGGCTACGGTCGAATTGGGTTCGAAGACCGAGTTCTTCGATCATCGTGCTCGCATCAATCTGGCGGCGTTCCGTGTGCTCTGGAGGCACCCGCAGGAGAACGCCAGTACTACAGCCGCGAATACGGTAGAGTTCTTCAACGGCCCGACGGTGACCATTGAAGGACTCGAATTGGACTCCTCCTTTGCACCCATGGAGGGTCTCGTTATAAGCATCGCCGGGGCTTACAATAATGGCAAGCAGCCGACATTGGTCAGTCCCTTTGCCCCGCCGGGCGGTGCTCCAGAGCAGCAGTTCGTGCACATTGTCGATTTGCCGAGACTTAGTGGTACGGTCTCGGTGTTATATGATGTCTTGAAGGCGAACTATGGTACTTGGCGTCTTAATCTCGATGCGAGCGGAACCTCACACTATTTCAGCAATCCAGGTATCTCCAATGAGAATCCCGGGTACGGCCTGCTGAACGCTCGTTTCGGTTTGGCCGGCATGCGGATCGGCGAAAACGGCGGCTCACTGGATCTCATGCTCTTCGGGAAAAACCTGCTGGACAGGAGCTATCAGGTCTACGACTACCACACCTCGGGCGTGACGGGCCAAAATTCAATTGCCGTGTTCGGACAGAGAGCAACCTACGGCGTAAGTCTTTTGTACAAATACTGATCATCAACTGAGCATGCTTCTTCGAGTCCTCATGGAGTTCGCTCAACAGCGGACGCGGTGCCGGCGGGCTTGTCGCGTCGTCTGGCACCGTCGCCGTGGCCCCATTGTCGTCCGGACAGGGGCCGAATGTTCAGAGCGGTATAGGCCCGAGTTTGCCCGTCAAGTTGCCGCAATCGCGCCCATGATCGCCGCATCGAGCCGCCAATCACCTGCCGCCACGTTACGAGCGACCTGAGTTGCGCTCGTAGCACCACAGATTACCGAACCGACCACCGGTAGGGATGCAAGCCAAGCCACTGCGAGCTCGAGCAGCGATCGGCCCTCGGCATTCGCGATCCGATCGAGCGCTTCGATCCGATCGAACGTCGCATCCGACAGTACCTTCGCAGCAACCTCGGGCGGGACATTCTCGCTGAGCCTGCTTCCCGGGGGCGGCGGCATGCCACGACGGTATTTTCCGGTCAACAGACCCGATGCCAGGGGGAAGTAAGGAATGAGCACCATGCCTTCGGCGACGCAGGCCGGTGCAACATCGTTGAGCCGTTCACGGCGAAGCAGGTTGAGTTTCGTCTGCGCGCTCGCGAAGGATGAGAAACGGCCGGCGCGGGCCGCGGCCGCCGCCGTGTGGATTGCCGGGGGATCGAAATTGCAGCAGCCGATCGTGCGCACTTTGCCTGCCCTCACCAGGCCATCGAGCGCGGACAATGTTTCCTCGATGGGTACCTGGTCATCGGGGAAATGAAGCTGATAAAGGTCGATCCGATCGGTACCTAGTCGGCGCAGGCTGTCTTCTAGTGCGCGCGTGATCCAGCGTGCCGAGGCACCGGAACAGGCCGGATCGGTTCCTATCGGGCACCCGAACTTGGTGGCAAGGACGACTTCGTTTCTGTGGCCACGTAATAGCCGGCCGAGCACCTCTTCCGAGCGGCCGTTTCCATATTCGTCCGCGGTGTCGAACAGCGTGATGCCTCGTTCAAGCGCGGCATGAACGATGGCACGCGACTCCAGCTCATCGCAAGTAGTGCCGATCTGATTGCATCCTAGTCCGACGACGGAGACGGCCAGGGGGCCTATGGATCGAGCTTCGATCATGAAATTCCGGCCGCGGAATAGGTGCGTTCGGCACAGGCGGCGAGTGCTTGAATCACTTGCGCCGGATTGCGATCTGCGAAGCTCGGCTGATATAGCTCCGGCCCTATCGCCGCCGACGCTCCCATGGCGTTCAGCAATCGTAGCAGGCCGGTGAGATTGAAATCTCCATCGCCCGGCCAGCGACGATGGAACATCGCTTCCTGAACCAAATCGTTTGGCGGTTTCGCGGGTCCGTCGGAGAACTGCACGGTGTAAATGCGGTCGGGCGCCACCCGGGCAAGGGCAGCGTCATCGCCGCCACCGCGAATATGATGCCAAAGGTCGACGATCAGACCCGCATTGGGCCGGCCGGATTTTTCCACGATGGACCAGGCGGTGGCAACATCCGGGATATTGCTGAACGGGACGAATTCGATACCCACTCGGAGCCCGCGCTCAGCGGCTTTATCGCAGATTTGCACGAACTCGGCGACGTCCCGATCCCAGTTGAAGGGGGTATCTGTGAGGTGAACTGCCACGAGGGTGCGGCCGCCGAGAGCAGCGAGCACGTCGAGACACTCGTCGAGAGGGAAGCCCCGTTTCATCGGCCCGAAGACGCCGCTTTCGCTGGTACGCGGTGGCCCCCAGTCTCGATAGGCATCGACGTCGGTAAGCACAAGCCCGTGATCATCAAGCATCGCGCGCATGTCGGCGATCGACAAACGATCCTTCGCCATTGCATGTCGCCAGATGTTGGGCCAAATCGTGATTGCCTCGAAACCGGCCGCGGTAGCACTCGCGATCTGCTCGCGGAACGGCGTGCGCGCGAGGCAGCCCGCCATAAATGTGCGCTTACCGATCAATCCCAATGTGCGATCCTCCGAGTTTGGATACCGCAGCTGACTACCTGACTCACGGTGGCGGTGCCAGTTCGGGTATGAGCTCGAGAGCCGATCGTCCTGAATTGCGCGATTCCCTCGCCCCGTCGAGGTCGCTCAAGCGGGGCCAAAGCTCGCCGATGTCTTCACCCGTAGTTTCCAGGATCTGTCCTTCCACCACGCCGACTCGCCGTACTCTGCCGGCGCCGGCCGACAGGACGATGCCCGTATGCTCACAACTTTCATGAGCCAGCCATCCGACCACGGGAGCGACCCGGTCGGGTGACATAATCGCTTCCAATCGGTCGCCAATTGCATGCCGGGATCCCTTCGTAAAGGCATAGGGCGAAATAAGATTCACCTTGACATTTCGCTTGCCGATTTCCACCGCGAGGGCCCGTGCGAAACCGACCAGGGCGAGCTTGCTGGCAGCATAGGGGACATGATTCTTTTGGCCGAACAAGCCGGCGGCCGAGGTCGTGAGCACGATTCGTCCATAGTTCGCTTCGAAGAACCGCGGGAGAGCTTCCAAGACAGGGTAGACGGTACCCCAAAAGTTGAGATCTATGTTCTGGCGGAATTCGTCGAGCGACGTTTCGACGATCGGTTTTTTTACGTTACCCCCGGCATTGGCGACGATGATATCCAATCGCCCAAAAGCGGCATAAGCGGCCTCGATCATGGCGCGGCCGCTTTCCTCGCGGTCCACAGCATGATGATCGGCCACGGCGTGGCCTCCCGCAGAGCGGATTGATTCCACTACCGCTTCGGCAGAGGAGGGCAGGCCGTCATGTACGCGGTTGTTAACGACGACTCGTGCGCCGCGCGCTGCAAGCCATTCCGCATACGCACGCCCCAGTCCACTGCCGGCGCCAGTGACGAGTGCCACGCGCTCATCGAAACGCAATGCCATTGTCGGTCTCCTCGGGTAAACTGCGGCCGGCCCGCTGCCGCCGCGTTGCAGCCGAGACAGCGGTGAACTCGTCATAGACCGTCAGCGGCCGGTGCCAGATGTCGTGATTGCCAATTTGATCAGCATGGGCGGCGATATCCTCAGGTGTGGGCGGCAATTCGCCCGCCGGCGATACCCATCCATCAGCGGCGGCAATTGCGATCTCTGCATATCGGCCGCCGTTCTGCGAGAAAATGCCATGGGTCTTATTGCATTGCTCACTGACCAACCATAGAACGAGCGGTGTATTGAATTGCGGAGTTGTGCGGCCTTTGACCTCCGAGAAATCCGCGTTTTGAATCGATTTGACGAACTCGGGGATTTCGTGGAAACCGGTGGTCATTTCGTCGGCCAACCGAGAATTTGCGTTAGGCAGCATGAGATTGGAATGGATGCCGTGGGCCGAGCCCTCGATTGCAACGATATGAGAGAGGCCCATCAGGCCGCCCTTTGCCGCTGCATAATTTGCCTGCCAGGCGTGACCAAACATCGCCGAGGCCGAACCTGTAAAGATGAAGCGTCCGTATTTGTTAGCCGCCATCACCCTGTAAGCCGGCTGGCTGACGTAGAAGGCTCCCTTGAGATGCACGTCCACGATCGCATCGATCTGACTGTCACTCAGATCCTCAAACCTGTTGTTGCGCAGAAACCCTGCGTTGTTGATGACGATGTCGACGCGTCCGAAGGCATCGAGTGCCGTGCGCACGATCGCTTCACCACCGGATCGCGTGGCCACACTGTCATGGCTGGCTACCGCCTCACCACCGGCACTGCGGATTGCATTAACCACGGCATCGGCAGGTCGGTGTGATGCGCCCGTGCCTGCGCCGCTGCCGCCGAGATCATTGACCACTACTTTTGCGCCACGCTTCGCCAATTCGGTCGCGTAGTCTCGGCCAAGGCCGCTGCCCGCGCCGGTGACAATGGCCACTCGTCCGTCAAACCGTATCGTCATGTCGTAGGTCCCTGAGGTTGATGACGGCGGGATTCACGCCAATCCCTGACCATCGGTCCGAGCCGCCGCAGCCGCCGAACTCACTGCGTCAAGAGCCGCGAGGGCCTCCTCATCCAATGATAGCCCTGCCGCCGCGATCAGATCGGTCAGTTGACCGACGGAGGTGGCGCTGACCATTGCCGCCGTCACGCTCGGGCGATGGAGCAGCCACGCAACAGCCACTTTGGCAGGCGTTGTTTCCAGGCGAGCCGCAATGCCATCGAGTGCGGCAATAATCGCCAAGCCTCGCGGGTTGAGATATGAGCGTACGCGAAAGGCGCGTGCACGGTTCCTGAGGTCCGCCTCACTACGATACTTGCCGCTCAAGAAACCCGCCGCTAATCCGAAATACGGCAGGATCGCGATACCGCGCGCCTTGGCGATTGGTTCCATTCCAAATTCGTAATCCGAACGGTCGTATAAATTGTAGAGGGGCTGATAGAGCTGAAATGAGGGCACTCCGCTGGCATCCGCCAGCCGAAGTGCCTCTTCGAAGCGAGTCAGCGAATAGTTGGATGCGCCGATCACGCGTACTTTGCCCGCCGCGATGAGTTCCGCGAAGGCGCCGAGAGTCTCATCGATCGGCGTCTCTCTATCGTCAACATGCGCCATGTAGACATCGAGGTGGTCACGGTTCAGGCGCCGCAGCGTGCCGTCGATCGAACGGAGGATGTGCTCGCGGCGTAGTCCTGCCGGCTGTCCCAGGGTAGCCTGTCCCACTTTGGAAATGATAATCAGGTCATCGCTGCGTCCTCGCCGCGCAATCCAGCGACCGATCATTGTTTCGCTTTCGCCGCCCTGGTGCCCCTCAATCCAGGCCGAATACGAATCAGCAGTGTCGATCGTGCGAAAGCCGGCTGCGACAAACGCGTCGAGAACCGAAAACGACGCCTTTTCGTCGGCGGTCCAGCCGAAGACGTTTCCGCCCAATACCAGTCGGCCAAAATCAGGCATGCGCGCGACAGAATCGATGATCTTAGTACTCCCCATAGCAGCCCGCTTCCCGGGGTAGAGAATACTAGTTCAAAATGCATGTTACATGCAATAATTGCCTGGCATGAATACTGGACCGGCTGCCTCACGCGTGAACGGAAGCTACGATTTCATAATTGTCGGCGCGGGTTCGGCCGGCTGCGTGCTCGCCAACCGGCTGTCCGAAAACCTAAGCAACCGTGTGTTACTGCTGGAAGAGGGGCCGGTCGACGATCACTGGCTCATCCGCATGCCCAAGGGCTTCGGAAAACTGCTGGCCGGTACCAAGTACGCTTCTCACTATGTCACCTCCCACGACCGCGGCCCGGGCCAGCGGCCGGATGTATGGTCTCGCGGCAAGGTGCTGGGGGGATCCAGCGCGGTCAACGGCATGGTCTGGGTGCGGGGCCAGAAAGAGGACTACGATCGCATGGCCGAACTGGGCAACGGCGGCTGGGCTTGGGATGACGTAGCTCCTTACTTCAGGAAATTGGAAAGGCACGGTCTGGGCGCCGACGAGCTGCGCGGCGCCGACGGTCCGATTGAGGTGAACCCTCATCCGGGGCGCTCGCCGCTAGGTGAAGCCGTGATTCAGGCCGGCGAATCACTGGGCGTGCCGCGCAAGCAAGATCTCAATCGATTGGACCAGTACGGCATCGGTTACATCGTGGCCAACATTGACCGGCACGGCCGACGTGTCAGCGCAGCTCGCGGCTTTCTCGACCCAGCACGCAAGCGGCGGAATCTGGAGATTCGGACCGGCGTGCGCGTCGACCAGATCATCTTCGAGGGCAGGCGTGCAGTCGGTGTGCGCGGAATTCAGGATGGGGAAATGCAAGAGTTTCGCTGCGCCGGCGAGGTGATACTTAGCTCGGGCGCCATCGTCTCGCCCAAGCTGCTCCAGCTCTCCGGCGTGGGTCCGGGTGCACTGATGCAGAGACTCGGCATTCCCCTGGTGCACAATAGCCCCGGCGTCGGCCGCAATATGCGCGAGCACTTGCTGCTCGATCTGCAATACACAGCTAGCGATGCGAGCCTGAGCTACAACAACCAGTTCTCCGGTGCGCGATTGTTGAAGAACGTGCTGCACTATGTGCTGACCGGCAAGGGCGTGATGGGCTGGGGTCCCTATGAGATTGCGGCATTCGTCAAAACCGACGCAACACGGGAGCGGCCGGACGCGCAGTTGATGTTCGCGCCGTTCTCATTCGATCTAGACACCATGCAGTTCGAGACGGCGCCAGGTGCCCAGCTGTTCGGCTATGCCTTGCGACCTTACAGCCAGGGAGAGGTCGCCATTCAATCCACCGATCCCGGGGCGCCACCCCGCATCGTGCCAAACTATCTCCAGGACGAGCGCGACCGCAAGACCAGCGTGGCGATGCTGCGGATCATGCGGCGCCTGATGACACAACCGATGCTGCGGCCATTTCTTGGTTCCGAGTCGCGCTTCACCGCGGCGGCGCAGAGCGACGAAGAGATCATCGAAGTATTCCGGAAATACGGCCACGCGGGTTTTCACGCCGCGGGCACCTGCAAAATGGGCCGCGACGATCAGGCCGTGCTCGATGAGCGCTTACGGGTGCGCGGGATCGAGCGCCTGCGGGTGATGGACTGCTCCATATATCCGGAACTGATTTCGGGGAATACCAATGCGCCGACCATGGCTCTAGCGTGGCGAGCATCCGACCTTATTCTGGAAGACCACCGCCCCTGACGCGAGGAGATGAACGCCGTGGCCCGATATGTCTATACCGTTTTCAGCAATGCCGTATCCGGCAAGGAAGACGAATACAACCGTTGGTACACCGTACAGCATCTCGACGATGTGCTCCGCGTACCGGGATTCGTCGCCGCGCAGCGTTTCCGGTTGGCACTGGAGGACGCCGCGGCGCCGGCTCAATACCTCGCCATTTACGAGTTGGACACCGACGATCCCCACAAGTCGCTGGCCGAGTTGCAGGCGTGTGCCGGCACGCGAGCCATGCCGATATCCCCTGCCTTGGATGTGGCGACCGTGAAAGTGCTGCTGTACGGCGCAATCACCGCGCCCAAGAGGGCATAGCGATGAGTCGAAGCGCGACGGTTCACGGGTCAGTTCACTTCGAACAAGGCGGCCGCGCCCATGCCGCCGCCCACGCACATGGTAGCGACGACGTAGCGTGCCCCTCTACGCCGGCCCTCGATCAGCGCATGGCCGGCCAAGCGCGCACCCGATACACCGAAAGGGTGACCGATGGCAATCGCGCCACCGTCGACATTGAGTCGCTCACCGGGGATGCCCAGCCGGTTGCGGCAATACACTGCCTGCACGGCAAAGGCTTCGTTCAGTTCCCACAAGCCGATGTCGTCAACCTTCAGCCCGGCCTTGTGCAGCAACTTCGGCACGGCGAAGACCGGACCCACTCCCATCTCGTCGGGGTGGCAACCGGCCACCTGAAAGCCTCGATACACGCCGAGCGGGCGCAGACCGCGCCGTCCTGCTTCGTTGGCGCTCATCAGTACGCAGGCGACGGCACCGTCGGAAAGCTGGCTGGAATTGCCGGCGGTGACCGTGAACCCCTCGCCCATCACCGGCCTGAGCCTGGCGAGGCCATCCAGGGTGGTATCGGGGCGGTTGCCCTCGTCCTTCGATAGGGTCACGGACTCCTCCGAAATTACCTTGCCTTCCTTGTCCTTCACCTGGCGCGTGGTGGTGAAAGGGGCAATCTCGCCGTCGAAGCGGCCTGCGATTTGCGCGGCAGCGGTGCGCTGCTGGCTCTCCACCGAGAAGCAGTCTGACTGTTCGCGCGTGATACCGTAGCGTCGTGCCACGGTCTCCGCAGTCTGAATCATCGTCATGTAGACGCCAGGCCGGTTGCGTGCCAACCAGACCTCCTTGCTCCGGAATGTGTTGCGGTGATCCTGCACCAGGGACACCGATTCGACGCCGCCGGCGACGATCACGTCCGCTTCGCCTGCCATGATGCGGACGGCGGCGCTGGCGATGGTGTTGAGGCCGGAGGAGCATTTGCGGTCCAGCGTGGCAGCGGCCACGGTCACCGGCAGACCGGCGCGCAAGGCAGCCTGGCGCGCAATATTGGAGCCGGTGGCACCCTCCTGCCACGCGCAGCCCAGCAGCACGTCCTCCACTTCGCCGCCGTCGAGTCCGGCGCGCCTGACCGCTTCGGCGATCACGTGGCCGGCCATTGTGGCGCCATGAGTATCATTGAGCCCACCGCGGGAAGCCCGGCCTATGCCGGTGCGGACGTACGAGACGATGACGGCTTCTGGCATATGGGTGTCCGTTGAAATTTCGTTCAGGTCACGAGTGCCGCGGCGTCATCGCGGGCGGTGAGGTCGCTCCAGAAACGGTCGGCGCCCCGCGCCGCGATGGCGTCGCCGAGGCGTTCACTCCAGTAACGGTCGTTGCCGAATTCGCTGCGCCACGACATCAGGCGCTGCGTTAGATGATGCAGGCCGTGCTCCCAGGTGAAGCCAATGGCGGCGTGCACCTGGTGCGCGGTGGCGGTGGCAGGGCCGATGGCCATGTTGGCGCGCAGCTTTGCCGCGGCGATCTGAAAAAAAGCGTCGCCGCAGGTCGCCGCCCGAAAAGCTGCGCGCACCGCGCAGGCGACCGCGGCGGCTTCAGCGCCAAACAGTGCCAGCTGTTGCTGCACCGCCTGAAAATGACCAATGGCTCGGCCGAATTGCTTGCGCTCGCACGCATAGTCTATTGACAGCGTCAGCGCGGCGTCCAGCGCGCCGACCACCTGCGCCAAGCGCAACAGAGCGCAGAAGTCGTAGAGCTGCGCCGCTTCCGGCGCATCGCAGGGCGCAGCGCGCGCGGCACAAGCTTCGAAGCGCAGTTCGTCGCGCGGTTCACCGGCGAGGTTGGTGGCAGGCTGCAGGGTAGCGCCGTCGCTTGGAAGCACCACCACGTGGGGCGTCTCATCCAGCACGACGCAGGTGACGATGGACTTTGCGTTCCGGCCCCACGGAAGGCTGTGGAAGCTGCCGCTGAAGCGGAAGCCCTGCCTTCGTTTCTGCAGCGCACCCTCGCCCGGCGCAGCGACTGCCATGAGGGCGTCGCTTTCCAGTCTGGCCGCCGCCAGCAGGCGGCAAGCGAGCATGTTTTCGGCAACGGGCAGAGCGATCGCGTAAAAGCCCGCGGGCTGCAGCACCGCCAGTGCGTCTTCCCAGCTGCCGCCGATGCCACCCTGATCTTCGCTGACCAGCAGGGCCGAGAGCCCCATCTCCTGTGTTTGGTTCCACAGCGCGGTGTCGAACTCGGCTGTGGCGGTGCGTTGGGCACTACCCTCGCGGAACAACCGGGTGACGCTGTCGGCCAGCAAGTCGCTCACGTCGCTCACTACCTCAATCCCAGGCCGCGGGCGATGATGCCGCGCAGTATTTCGCGCGTGCCCCCACGCAGCGAGAAGGACGGGGAGGTCTGCAGCAGAAGGCCCAACGTGCGGGTGAAGGCACTGCCATCTTCCAGGTACACCGCGTGATCGGCGATGGATTGCACCAGCATTGGCAGCGCCTGTTCGAAACTGTTGCCGAGGTCCTTGACGATGGCGGCTTCCACCGCAGGGTCCTTGTCCGCCGACAGCTGGCCTGCGACGGAGAGGGACATCTGACGCAGTGTCCAAATCTCCGCGGCGATGCGGCCGATGACCTGTTTGACCGATTCGACAGGATCGGGGCCGGCAACGCGCAACAACTCCAAGAACAGCGCCAAGCTCGACATGTAGCGCTCCGGGCCGCTACGTTCCAATGACAGCTCGCCGGTGACCTGCCTCCAGCCTTCGCCTTCCACGCCCAGCAGGCTTTCCGAGCCGACGACGACGTCCTCGAAAAATACCTCGTTGAAATGGCTACTGCCGACCAAGTCGACAATCGGGCGCACGCTGATGCCGGGCGTGTCGAGTTCGATCAGGAATTGAGACAAGCCGGTCTGTCTGGCCTTCTCGTTGAATGCCCCAGTGCGCACCAGGGCGATGATGAGGCGGCAGTTCTGCGCATTGGTGGTCCAGATCTTCTGTCCGTTGATCTTCCAGCGGCCGTCGGGAAGCCTCTCGGCGCGGGTGCGCACCGAAGCGAGGTCGGAGCCGGCGTTCGGCTCGCTCATGCCGATACAGCAATAAGTTTCACCTCGTGCCATGCCGGGTAGGTATTGGCTGCGTTGCGACTCGGTGCCGAACTTGAGCAGCGCCGGCCCGGACTGGCGGTCGGCGATCCAGTGCGCGCCCACCGGGGCGCCGGCGGCGAGCAGCTCCTCCAGCAGCACGTAGCGCTCGATATTGCTGCGCTCGTGGCCTCCGTAGCGTTTGGGCCAAGCCAGGCCTATCCAACCCTGGGCGCCGAGCTTGCGCGAGAATTCGGGGTCGTACACGGCCCAGGAGTTGGCTCTCTGCTCGGCCGGCCGGTCGGGCAGCTCCCGCCTCAGGAACTCGCGGATCTGGGAGCGGAATTGAGGGATCCCAGCGGGTAGGGCGACCGGACAGAAGCTGAAGGTGGACATGAAGGCGGACGTCCAATGAATGGCTAATCGGCCGGAGCAGCATGTTGCTGGCGCAAAATCACCTTGTTCACCTTGCCCGTATCGAGCCGCGGGAGGGCTGATATGAAACTCACGGATTTCGGGCACTTATAGGATGCAATGAGGTTTCTGCAAAATTCGATGAGCGCGTCCGAATCGGTCGTGCTACCGGGCGTCAATACCACGACTGCGTGGACGGCCTCGCCCCACTTGGGATCGGGCACGCCGATTACCGCGACTTCACGCACGGCGGGATGCTGAACCACGGCTTCCTCCACCTCGCGGGAATAGATGTTTTCGCCGCCGCTGACGATCATGTCCTTCTTGCGATCTACCAGGAACAAGTAACCCTGTTCGTCGAGGTATCCGAGATCGCCGGTATGTACCCAGCCGTCGCGGATGGCCGCCAGGGTTGCGACGGTATTGTTCCAGTAGCCGGCCATCGCAGTCTCGGACTTCGCCACCACTTCTCCAATCTCATTCGGTGCGCAGTCACGGCCATCATCGGTCCGAATCCGGATCTCGCATTGCCAGTGCGTTTGCCCTACCGACGCCAGGCGCTTCAATTGCTGCGGTGTGCCCTCGAGAAAGTGCTGGTGCGGATGGAGGCTCGTGATGAAGTTGATTTCGGTTTGACCATAGCCGTTGTAGGTGATCGGACCGAAGGCTTTCACCGCACGCCTCAGCACCGGTAGCGGCATGGGCGCCGCGGCGTACAGCAGCATGCGCAACGATGACAGGTCGTATTTGCCGAAATTTGCACTATCCAGAAGGCTATGCACCATGGTCGGCACTAGATGGATGGCGCTGATGCGTTCCGCTTCTATTGCACGTAGTACCCGTTCCGCATCGAAGCCGCGATGCAGTACGGTGCAACCCCCGCGAAATCCTGCGCCCCAAGACATCGTGCTTGCACCGGCGTGAAATAGCGGGGCACTGGCCAGCAGACGGCAATCGCTGCCCAGGCAAAGCTCACTCGACACGATTTCCGCGCATCGCGCCATGGAGTGATTGCTTTGCAACACTCCCTTGGGCCTACCGGTAGTGCCGCTGGTATAGACCAAACAGAAATAGTCGTCGCTGTGCGAGCGGATGGGGACTCCCGAATCCCGGCCGGATTCTAGAACGGCATCATAGCTTTCGGCCCATTGCGCGGCGGTTTGCGGCACGGCCCCGATGCAGATATAGCGCTCGATGCCGGGCAACCTGGAGCGCAGTGCGCCGATCAATTCCGCGTACTGCGCTTCGAAGACCAGCAGCTTCGGCGCGGCGTCCTGGAGAATCCAGTGAATTTCAGGCGAGGCAAGCCGGAAGTTGACGGTATTGATGATGAACCCGGCCCACTGTGCGGCGCCGTAGCATTCTAGATATTCACTATTGTTCATCGCCAGGACCGAAAAGCGGTCCTGATGGCGCATACCGAGCTGCCATAAGCCGCCGCTCAGCCGACGCACGCGTGCGGCGAATTCCGCGTGCGTCCATCGCAGATCACCGTAGACCACAGCGGGGCGGTCGGGACAATGGCGGGCGTTACTGTCGATTATTTGGCCGAGTGTTGCCATGATACTTGCGGTTCGCCAGCGCCCGGGTCGGCCGCACTGCGGCCAACCCACTCCAAGATTTCTACCATCACGAGAATTCAAAGCCGCACTGCAGCCCTTGATTCTACATGCAACATGCAGATATCATGACGACATAACAACCTGGAGTCAATGCCTCGGCCAATGATGGAGAGCACGCCCAGAACCTATCTTTTTCATCGGCAGCCGGTCGACTTCCCTGGAATCAAAGACCATCGTGGACTTCAGTCTCACCGCAGACCAACTGAGCATGCAGGCTCGCGCGCGCAAACTCGCCGACGAAAGTCTGCGGCCGCATGCCAGCGACGTCGATCTTGCCGAGCGCTATCCCGAAGAAGGTCTATGCGCTCTCGCCCAGTCGGGCCTTTGCGGACTCACCGTTCCCAAGAAGTATGGAGGCCTCGCCGCCGACGCGATGACTTCGTGCGTGGTCATCGAGGAGCTTGCTCGTGGATGCCCGTCGACGGCGGCCCTGATGCTCACCTACGGTGGCACCGTGTTGTCGATCGCCGCCTTCGGCTCGGAGGAGCAGAAGCGCAAATACTTACCCGGCGTGGCGCAGGGGACGTTGGCGCTGTCATTCGCGTTGACCGAGCTCCACTGCGGATCGGATGCTGGCGCCATAACGGCGAGTGCGACTCGTGCCGGCGACCATTGGGTGATGAATGGCCGCAAGGCTTGGATCGGCAATCTAGGGCGCGCTGACTTGACTGTAGTTGCCCTCAAGACCGATCCAGCGGCCGGGTCGAAGGGTGTGTCGAGCTTCCTGATCGAAAAAGGCACGCCGGGCTTCTCGGTGGGCGAGATCTACTCGAAAATGGGCGCCCGCGGCACCATACACGGCGAACTCGTTTTCGAAGACGCGCGCGTGCCGCACGCGCAGTTGCTCGGCGAAGTCAATCGAGGCTTCCAGCAGATGATGCATTCTCTGGACTTCGTGCGTCTGATTACCGCCTCGCATGCCATCGGCATCGCCCAAGCTGCGTATGAAGATGCGGTGGAATATGCGAAACAGCGCCGTAGCTTCGGTCAGGCGTTGCACAAGCATCAGGCGATCGCCTTCATGATCGCAGACATGGCAACCGACCTGCATGCGGCGCGGATGATTACGCGCCATGCAGCCGCGCAGCTCGATGCCGGTCGCAAGATTCCGACTGAAGCGGCGATGGCGAAGCTCTACGCCAGCGAAGCGGCGACTCGCATTACGCACAAGGCAATGCAGGTATTCGGTGCCTGGGGCGTAAAAAAGGGCAGTCTCGTCGAGCAGATGTACCGTGAAGCGCGGATCACGGAAATCTGGGACGGCACCTCGGAGATCCAGCGCCTCATCATCTCGCGCAATATTTTCGGCCGGTCATGAAGAAGTTGCCACAAAAGGATGTGACCGTGAGCGAAACTCAGCGCGTTGTTCCGATGGAAACGCGAAAGTGGGGCCTGCCGCCGGACGAGTTGGCGAAATTACCGACGATCTACCGCGACGATCTTCTGAGCGGGCAGGTGATCGTGGTATCCGGCGGTGGCAGCGGCATGGGGCGTGCCATTGCCTTTCTGGCGCTGCGTCTCGGTGCCGAGGTGATGATTTGCGGCCGTGACGAAGCCAAGCTGACGCGCGCCGCAGAAGATGCGAAACGCTTGCTCGGCAAGGACATTGCGTATCGGGCCATGACTATCCGAAATCCGGAGCAGGTGGATACACTTGCCGAGGAGGCCTTCACGCGGTTCGGCCGCATCGACACTCTTGTAAACAATGCCGGCGGACAGTTTCCGCAGAATGCACTCGACTTTTCCACCAAAGGCTGGCTCGCCGTCGTCGACACCAATCTCAACGGCACCTGGTGGATGATGCAGGCCTTCGCACGTCGCTGGCGTGACAAGGAACAGGCCGGCAATGTGGTTAATATCATTGCAACTTACGATCGTGGCATTCCGCAGTCGGCTCATACTTGTGCAGCGCGCGCTGGCGTGGCGCATTTGTCCAAGTCGGTGGCGGTGGAATGGGCACCGCTGAAAATTAGGGTCAATTGCATAGCGCCCGGGACGATTGAAACCGAGGGACTGAACAACTATCCACCAGAGCTGCTGCAACGTACCGGGAAAGGTAACCCCATGCGTGTCATGGGCGACACCTGGGACATTGCGCAGAGTGTGGTGTACCTATCCGCGCCTTCGGCAAAGTTCGTAACCGGAGAAGTACTGCATGTCGATGGTGGTATGCAGCTTTGGGGCACGAATTGGCCGTTAGGTGTCCCGGAGTATTTTCGTGAACCTTAAGACAGGCGCGGCGATATTCGAATCGCTGCCGGCGCATCATCAACCGTTCGCTCAGACTTATCGTCAAAAGGGTTACTGGAGCAAGAAGCCGGTCCCGGATTTCGTTGCTGATGCGGCCCGGGCGCGAGCGGACACTGTGGCGGTGGTGGATCGCAAGGGCAGCGTCAGTTACCGTGAACTGGCGGAGATAGTGCGCCGGCTCGCCGCAGGTTTGTGGATGCTTGGTGTGCGTCCCGGAGACGCTGTGGCCATCCAGTTGCCCAACTGGCGCGAATTTGTGTTTTTCCAACAGGCCGCGGTTCGCATCGGTGCGGTCTATATCCCGCTGCTACCGCAACTACGCGCCGGTGACTTGGAATACCTGCTCGGTGCCTGCCGAGCCAAAATGTTGGTGGTGCCGGCCACATTTCGTAAATTCGATCATGCGGCCATGGCAATGGAACTACGGGCGCGCCTGCCGCGATTGTTGCAAGTGTTCGTAGTCGACCCTGTTGCGCCGCTGTCGAACGGATGCGCCTCAGTGGAGGAATTTTTGTCGCAGCCTTGGGAGAGCGAGGCCGGAGCGGCGGTTGACGATCGGGTCATTAGTCCGGACGCCGTGCGGACGATTTTGTTCACGTCAGGCACCGAATCGCGGCCCAAAGGCGTATTGCACTCCTACAATACCTTGTTCTTCGGACTGCATAGGCATGTTGACTATTTCGGCTTCAACTCTGACGACGCAGTCCTGACCGCCTCGCCCGTGGGTCACGGCACCGGAGCGGTCAACGGCTCGGAATTCGGGCTGCTGATTGGCGGTAAGGTCGTTCTTCTCGATACTTGGAATGCGGCGGCTGCGACTGAACTGATAGCGCGCGAACGTTGCAGCTTCATGTGGGGTGCCGCGACGTTTTTCACGGACCTAATCGAGGTGCCGGAGCGAAGCCAGTATGATTTGTCCTCGTTCCGCCTTGCGCTGACCGCCGGCGCGCCGATTCCGCCTGGTCTGGTAGCCGCCGTGCGTGAAAAACTGGGCGCGCGCCTGGTCACCGCCTACGGACAGTCAGAAGGACAGAACATTGCCATCACGCGCCCGGACGATCCGGGGGAGCGCGTCAGCGGCAGTGACGGCCGTATCAACGAAGGAATCGAATACAAGTTGGTCGACGAACTGCACCGGCGTTCTGCCTGCGGCGCGGCCGGGGAGTTCGCTTATCGTGGTCCGAACGTTTGCCTTGGTTACCTCGATCCCTCACACACTGCGCGAGCTTTCGATAGTGAGGGCTTCATTTACAGTGGCGACCTGGCTGCAGTGGATCAGGCGGGGTACCTCAGAATCGTTGGGAGGCGCAAGGACATCATCATTCGCGGCGGTGAGAACATCAGTCCCGCAGAAGTTGAAAATCTGCTTTTCCAGCATCCGATGATCCGGGCTGTATCGGTCGTGGGCTATCCCGACCAACGCCTGGGCCAGCGCGCCTGTGCCTTCGTCGTACCCCAGCCGTGCGCGCATCCTACTATTCTGGATCTTGCTGCTTTCCTCGAACAATTGCGGGTCGCCAAATTCAAATATCCCGAACGTGTCGAGCTGGTGGATGCGCTGCCGATGACCGCAAGCGGCAAAGTACGCAAGGAGGCCCTGCGCGAACTGCTGCAGGTACGGCTGGCTCAAGAGGTCAGTGGATGATTCCGTCACTGCAGGGTATCCGCGTGCTCGATTTCAGCACCCTGTTGCCCGGGCCATTCGCGACGCTGATGATGGCCGAGGCTGGAGCCGACGTGCTGAAGATCGAAAGGCCGGGGAAGGGGGACGAGATGCGCCGCTCCGAGGCGGACTTCACGTTGCTAAATCGCGGCAAGCGCAGCCTTGCGCTCGATCTGAAGGATCCGCAGGACCGCATTAGGTTGCAACCGCTGCTCGAGAGCGCCGACATACTGGTGGAGCAATTCCGCCCCGGTGTAATGGAACGACTTGGACTGGATTACGAGGTACTCAGCCGCATCAATGCCGGTCTCATCTACTGTTCGATCACCGGTTACGGCGCAAACGGTCCTGACGCACTAAAAGTGGGCCATGATCTGACCTATGCCGCCGAGGCTGGCCTTCTGGCGCAGACCGCCGGCGCCGACGGGGTACCCACCATGCCGCCCACACTAATCGCCGATATCGGCGGGGGCACCTATCCAGCCTTCATGAATATCCTTTTGGCGCTGTTCCAACGAACGCGTAGCGGACGAGGATGTCGTATCGAAGTCTCCATGTTCGACAACATCTTCCCCTTTCTCCAGCATTGTTTTGCGGCGGCGTACGGGCGAGGACATTGGCCGCTGCCCGGTGACGCCGTCGAAACCGGTGCTTCGCCGCGCTATCGCATCTACCGCACCGGCGACGGGCGCTTTCTGTCTGTAGCACCCGGCGAAGACAGGTTCTGGCGGAACTTCTGCGAAGTCATCAGTCTTGCGCCGCAGTTCATCGACGATCGTTGCGATCCGGCTGCCACTGCGGCTGCTGTGGCAGACTTAATCCGCGGCCGCACTGCGGCTGAATGGGAGCAGGCTTTCCACGGCCGTGATGTTGCCTGTGCCCTGGTCAGGACGTTTGAGGAGGCGGTGCACTCGCGGCAGTTCATCAG
>WNFR01000182.1_pt1 | contig 62046 bp, 61 predicted proteins | sample 5400221 | NCBI WGS metagenome assembly WNFR01 (sample SAMN13153357, study PRJNA577476) | soil metagenome | isolation source: 40 cm soil under Madrone tree | place: USA:California | collected 2016-06-14
TTCTTGATCTGGTCCTTGAGGATCGCGGAAATTTCCGCGGCGCGGATGTCCATCAGCCTGCCTCTTTCATCGCGTGCTTGATCGAATTGAGTTTGGTGCGAAGCGAACTATCCACCATGCGGCTGCCGAGCTTGACCACCAGGCCGCCGATGATTGAAGCATCGACTTTCACGTTAAGCGCGACGTCCTTGCCGGTCACCGACTTCAGTGCGGTCTTGAGAGCGTCGAGATTCTTGTCGCTGAGCTTTTCGGCAACGGTCACGTCGGCCGTCGCTTCGCCCTTGAACTTGGCGACCAGCGCGCGGAACGCGCGGATAACGTCGCCAACGGCGAACAGCCTGCGGTTGGCGGTGAGTACTTTGAGGAAATTCGCCGAAATGCCGGAAATACCGGCCTTGTCGAGTACCGCGGTCAACGCCTTCAACTGCGTGTCGGCGGAGAAAACCGGGCTGCGAACCAGGCGCTTCAAATCGGCGCTCTCGACCAGCATCGCATCGAACTTGTCGAGATCGGCCTTGACCGCATCGATGGATTTTTCATCGCGCGCCAATTCGAACAAGGCCGTTGCGTAACGACCGGATACTCCCGAGACGGACGGATCTTCAGCTGCCACAGCGCGCTCTTTATTATTGCTGTCAAACTCGCAAGGGAAAAACCATCGCCATGATGCGGCGCCTAGCGATCCAAGCCCTTGGAATTCAAGCGGGACTTCGATTTTCGTCCGGCACGTCGCGTCCCGGAGCCTTAAAAATCGCGGCTTTGCTAACATAGCAGGAGCGCAGGTGCAACATGACGGCGGCGACCGGCGCTCGCTTGTCGCACGTCCTTGGCGACCTTTCTAGCCGAGCGATTTTCGTCACCTCATCGCATCAGAAAATTCGCCTGCGTCCCCTCCAGCAGCGATCACCCTAATGGACGATCGTTCCGTCTATTTGCTGCATAGCCGCATGAGCCAAATGCAGAACGGTACTCCGCTCTTGTACCTGTCCAACCTTGGCCATTACTTGTCCGCACCCTATCGTGGCAAACGATGACTTAATTCAATAGTATTCCTAAGTAAAAATATAGTTAAATAATCGTTAAAATGCCAAGTAAGTGAATAGCTGCAATCAATAACAAGATGTTTCAGCCAAATAAAGACCGGTCTACCGCCCACTTTACGCCTTATTAGGTCACCAAACGGCAACCGCTCAAGACGGGACGGGGGTTCCACTTGCCCATAGGGGGCAATACTACCTAAGGGGACTAAATAATGCTGACATCCAAGAAGCCAACGCCGGGAAATGTAACCCGGTCGTCGCGTACGGCGCTTTCTCTTATCGCCGCAACTTTCCTGGTTGGTGGGGCCGTCACCGAAGCCTCGGCCAAATCTCATCACCGGCATCATCCTCTCCACCAGGCCGATGGTTTGGCTGGGGGTGCTTCCAGCGACTCCTGGCGCAGCGCCAACGCCGCGATCGCTCCAGCTACGGGTTCCGGGCATAGTTTCGCGGGACTGGCGTCCTTCTACGGCAACGAATCCGGTTCCAAGACCGCCTCCGGCCAGCGTTTCAACCAGAACGCCATGACCGCGGCTCACCGCACCCTGCCATTCGGCACCAAGCTTAAGGTGACCCATGGCGGCCGCAGCGTCGTCGTGACGATCAATGACCGTGGCCCGTTCATTCGTGGCCGGGTGCTCGACCTCTCCACTGGCGCCGCCCGTGTGATCGGCCTCACCAGCGCAGGTGTCGGCCGCGTCGTCGCCGAGGTCATATAACCTCCTGATGGCGTTTGAACGCCGTTCCCACATTAAGTCAGGCTGAATTGGCGTCCCGCAATGGACGCGAAAGTTCCTGCACGTGGAAAACGAGCCTGCCGTCGAATGACGGCAGGCTTTCACGCTCCCTCTACAAAAAGCTTTGCGGATCGACGTCGACCTCGAGCTTGAGATTGCCTTTGGTTTTCGGACCGGCCGCGAGCCATTCGCGCAAATAGGCGGAGAGATCGACGCCGCGCAGCGATTTGACCAGCAAGCGGAACCGATAACGGCCCTTGATCACCGCGAGCGGGGCTTCGGCGGGGCCCAGCACCTGGATTCGCTCGTCGAGCGGCGCGATCGCGACGAGTTTTCGGGCAAAGCCTTCGGCCGTGGGCCGGTCCCCGGCGGAAACGATCAGGCTCGCGAGCCGGCCGAATGGCGGGTACAGCGTGCGCTCGCGCGCCTCGATCTCGCCCGCATAAAACGCCTCGCGGTCGCATGCCACCAGCGCCCGCATCACCGGGTGTTCGGGCTGATGGGTCTGCAGATAGCCGACGCCGCGCCCCTGATCGCGCCCGGCACGCCCGATCACCTGGTTGAGCAATTGGAAGGTGCGCTCGGCGGCGCGCGGATCGCCGTTGCCAAGCCCCAGATCGGCATCGACCACACCAACCAGATTGAGGCGGGGAAAGTTATGGCCCTTCGCCACCAACTGGGTGCCGACGATGATGTCGACGCGGCCTTCCGCGATTTCGTTCAGCTCGCTGCGCATGGTCTCGATCGAGGTGATCAGATCGCTTGAGAGCACCATGGTGCGCGCGTTCGGAAACAATTGAGAGGCTTCCTCCTGCAGACGTTCGACGCCGGGCCCGACCGCGACCAGCGATTCCTCCGCCGCGCAATGCGGACAGACAGGCGGGCGCGGCATCGAGAAGCCGCAATGATGGCAGACGAGGCGCTGGCGAAAGCGATGATCGACCAGCCAGGCGTTACAAATCGTGCAGGCGAAGCGGTGCCCGCAGGCGCGACAGAGTGTGAGCGGCGCGTAGCCGCGACGATTGAGGAACAACAACGCCTGCTCGCGCCGTTCGACCGCGATTTGTATTTCCTCCGCGAGCCGCGGCGAAATGAAACGCCCGCGCGGCGGCGCCTCGCGCCGCAGATCGATCGCCTCGATATGCGGCATATGCTGGCCGCCGAATCGCGACGGCAACGCGACGCGCTGGTAGCGGCCCTTGCGCGCATTGACCTCGGATTCGACCGACGGTGTTGCGGAAGCCAGCACGATCGGAATTTTCGCGATATGCGCACGCACCACCGCCATGTCGCGGGCGTGGTAATGCGCGCCTTCGTCCTGTTTGTAGGCCTGGTCGTGCTCCTCATCGACCACGATCAATCCGAGATTGGCGTAAGGCAGAAACAGCGCCGAGCGCGCGCCCACCACCACCGGGGCCTCGCCCGCCGAGATCGCCGCCCAATTGCGTTGCCGCGTGCGCGGGGTCAGTTCGGAATGCCATTCCATCGGGCGCACGCCGAAGCGTCGCGCGAAGCGGTCGAGGAACTGCCCGGTCAACGCGATCTCCGGCATCAGAATCAGCGACTGCTTAGCCCGGCGAATGGTTTCCGCGATAGCCTCGAAATAAACTTCGGTCTTGCCCGAGCCCGTGACGCCGTCGAGCAGCGCGACGTGAAAGCTGCCATTCGCGGCCAGCGCCCGCATCGCGTCCACGGCGGACCGCTGCTGGCGGGAAAAATCAGGCGTCGCGAAAGACGGATCGGGCGCGGGCGGCGGCGCGGCGCGCGGCATGGCTTCCGTCGTCAGCGTGCCTTCATCGACGAGGCCGTCGATCACGCTTGTGCTGACGCCGGCTTCCTTCGCCGCGTCGGTTTTGCCGTGCAAGAGACCGTCCGACAAAACCTCGATCAAGCGTCGCCGCGCCGGCGTCATGCGCGCCGGCACCGCCCCGACCAGACGCACGCCCATCCGTTGCCGCTCCGGGCCGAGATGTTCGCCCATCCGCAAACACATCCGCAGCACCATGCCGCGCGCCGACAGCGTGTAATTGGCGACCCAATCGACCAGCGTGCGCAGCTCTTCTTTCAGCGGCGGTACGTCGAGCTTTTCGCCGATGTCCTTGAGGCGGTTGTGAAGCCGCGGATCGGGGTTGGCGTTTTCGACCCACACCACCGCGACCACCTCGCGCGGTCCGAGCGGCACGCACACCAAGTCGCCCGGCTTGAGCTCCATGCCGCGCGGCACCCGGTAGGAATAGGCGCGGTCGAGCGCGACCGGCACCAGCACATCGACGACGCGCGCCGATGCGGCCGATGCGGTGAAGGTGCGCGCGGAATGGTCCATGGGAGAATCAGGCTCGAAGCCGGAAAGGCCGCGCTTAACTTAAGGCGCCGCGGGGGCGGGGGCCAGTACCCGCAAGTTAGCGAACGGTAAAGTAAAGAGGTGCGATATAATCGTGTGGAATCATCGGCAAGCCAATCCAAAGGATGGCGCGTGTCCAAGCCAGCGGCTCGATCGGACGAAACTGCAAACAGCGTCGCGGGAGAACTTGCCAGCACCCTCGGCTGCGCCGACGATCGCCTCGCCCAGGAGATGACGCGCTGGCTGGCGCATTTGCGCAGCGAGCGGCGGCTTTCGCCAAAGACGCTGGAAGCCTATGCCCGCGACGTTCGCCAGTGTCTCGCCTTCCTGTGCGAGCACTGGGGCAAAGTGGTGACGCTGTCGCGGTTTGCCGCGCTTGAAGCCAGCGACGTCAGGGCTTTCATGGCAATGCGGCGCGGCAACGACATTGGCGGGCGTTCGCTGATGCGCGCGCTTGCGGGCTTGCGTTCGTTCGCCCGCTTCCTTGAACGCGAAGGCAAGGGCAAGGTCGGTGCGCTCTCGGCGATCCGCGCGCCCAAGGTCGGCAAAAGCCTGCCGAAGCCGGTTCCGATAACGGCGGCCAAACGCTTCGCGGACGCCGACGAGCGCGCCGGCGAAACCCGTGATCCCTGGATCTGGGCACGTGACGCCGCCGTGATGGCGCTATTGTACGGCTCCGGCTTGCGCATTTCCGAAGCGCTCGGCTTGAAATGCCGCGACGTGCCGTTGCCCGGCAAAGGCGACGTGCTGGTGGTGACCGGCAAGGGTAACAAGACCCGTATGGTACCGGTGCTGCAAAACGTGCTCGGCCTGATCCAGGAATATGTGGCGATGTGTCCGTACCCGCTGCCGTCCGAGGGAGCCATTTTCGTCGGCGCGCGCGGCGGCCCGCTGAACCCACGAATCATTCAGCTCACCATGGAGCGCCTGCGCGGCGCACTCGGCCTGCCGGACAGCGCGACGCCCCATGCGCTGCGGCATTCTTTCGCGACCCATCTTTTGTCCCGCGGCGGCGATCTGCGCGCGATCCAGGAGTTGCTCGGCCACGCTTCGCTTTCAACCACACAAATTTACACCGGCATCGACAGCGAGCGGCTGCTGGAAGTCTATAAAATCGCGCACCCCCGCGCCTGAGATCGACCATCCTACCTCTCGACACAGTCTCGTCACATCGGTTTGGCCTTTGCGTCGGTGCGTTTGGCCCTTGCGCGAACGCGCGGTTCGGTCAATCGTGGACGTTGTGAAATGGGGAGGGGAATCATGAGTGCACATGAAAGCATGGAGCAGGCGGAGCACGCCGAACACGCCTTGGGCAAGAACAAAAATATCGCGCTGCTGATTGCCGTAATCGCGCTGTTTCTGGCCTTCTCCGAGACGCTGGGCAAAGGCGCCCAGACCGAGACCATCAGCAAGAACGTCGAAGCTTCGAACCTGTGGGCGTTCTTCCAGGCCAAGAGCATCCGCCGCACGGTGGTCCAGGCCGTCTCGGACGAGGCCAAACTAAGCCTCGGCCTGATGGGCGACGATGCCGCCAAGACGGCATTGCAAAAGCAGATCGACGAATGGCAGAAGACCGCGGCGCGTTACCGCTCCGAGCCTGAAACCGGGGAGGGATCGGAGCAACTGTCCGAGCGCGCCAAACACGCCGAGCATGAGCGCGATCTTGCCACCGCCAGATATCATCACTTCGAGATCGCCTCGGCGACCTTTCAGATCGGCATCGTGCTGGCGTCGGCGACCATCATCACCGGCATGATCGCGCTGGCCTGGATATCGGGTCTCTTGGCCGTGATCGGCCTCGCCTTCACCGCGATCGGCCTGTTCGCTCCGCACGCGGTGCATCTGTTGTAATTTTTGGAATTTGTCAGACCGCCGGCGAATCAGCGCGCTTCGTGCACGCTTTTGCGAAAGCGTTGGACCAGCCGCAACATCCGCGACGACCAGCCGTCATTGCCGCCGCGCAAAATTTCCCTGATTCGCAATTTGATCGGCGCGATCAGCGCGGACGCTCTCGCTCTCAAATCGAGGACGAATTCATAGAGCGTTTCGAACCACCGCATTTCCAGCAATTTGTCCCGCGTCACATCGAACACGAAAGCGGCGACGCCGACGCCAAGGAACTTTGCGAACACGATGGTGAAAATGGCGCTGAACCAATATTCGTGGGTGAGCAGCCAGAAGCCGGCCAGCTTGAGCGGGAACAACGGGATCACCGGCACGATGAAGACGACCAGCGTCATCGCCGGCGACAGCGTATCGACACGCTCGGCGAGCCATTGTTTGAAGGCCCGCAACGGGATCAGCTCCACCACCCGTGCCACGATCGGCTCGAGGTGATCCCACAGCCAAGCCTCGATCAAAAAAATGATCGCAAGCAAAACCCAGATCGGCTGAAGGAAACGGCGCATCATCTCTGTGATTCGAAAGTTCGTGCCCACTTTACCCGCAAGTCACCGGGAGCCCCGAACAAATTTTTTTGTTCGGAACGTGATCTCCATTCCAACGCATACGCGGTTTTCCCGCTCGAGCCGAGTCATGCCCGGGGAATCGTGGGTTTCTAATGTCCTTTTAAAGGTTTAGGCCACCAACCTTCACGGGCGTAAATCACATATGGATCGCACGCTTGCCGACCGCAAGTGCGGCTTCCTTGACGGCTTCCGAACGGGTCGGGTGGGCATGGCAGGTGCGCGCGAGGTCCTCGGCGGAACCGCCAAATTCCATCAAAACCGCGGCCTCGTGGATCATTTCACCGGCCTCACGTCCCACAATATGCACGCCGAGCACCCGGTCGGTTTTCGCATCCGCGAGAACCTTCACAAAACCGTCAGTGGTCTGATTGACCTTGGAACGGCCGTTGGCGGTGAAAGGAAATTTGCCGACGGTGAAGGCCACGCCGGCCTCCTTGAGCTCTTCCTCGGTCTTGCCCACCGCCGAAACTTCCGGCGTCGTATACACGACGCCGGGAATGACGTCGTAATTCACATGGCCGGCCTGGCCGGCCAAAATTTCAGCGACGGCCACGCCTTCGTCCTCGGCCTTGTGGGCGAGCATCGGACCCGCGATGACGTCGCCGATCGCGTAGACGCCTTTCACGCTGGTCGCGAAATGCGCGTCGATCTGGACGCGGCCGCGATTGTCGAGCGCGATGCCCGCTTCCTTCAAACCGAGGCCTTCGGTGTAAGGCACGCGGCCGATCGCCACCAGCACAACGTCGGCCTCCAGCGTTTCCGATTTGCCGCCCGCCGCCGGCTCGATTTTCGCCGAGAGTTTTTTGCCCGAAGTGTCGACGCCGGTGACCTTGGTGCCGAGGCGGAACGCAAAGCCCTGCTTTTCGAGAAGCCGCTGGAATTGCTTGGCGACCTCACCGTCCATGCCCGGCAGGATACGGTCGAGAAATTCAACCACGGTGACGTCGGCACCAAGCCGTCGCCATACTGAGCCAAGCTCAAGCCCGATCACGCCGGCGCCGACGATCAAGAGCTTCGACGGCACCTTGTCGAGCGAGAGCGCCCCGGTCGACGACACGATGCGTTTCTCGTCGATCTCGACGCCTTTCAATTTGGCGACGTCGGAGCCGGTGGCGATGACGATGTTCTTGGTTTCCAAGGCTTGCGCCTTACCGTTGCCGCTTGACACCTCGACCTTGCCGGTGCCGAGGATCTTCCCCATTCCCTTGATGACGTCGATCTTGTTCTTCTTCATCAGGAAATCGACGCCTTTGACGTTGCCGTCGATGCCCTGCTGCTTGAAATTCATCATCGCGGGAAGATCGAGCTTCGGCTGCGGCACGCTGACGCCCATTTTCGCAAATGTGTGCCCGGCCTCCTCGAACATTTCCGAGGCGTGCAACAGCGCCTTCGACGGCATGCATCCGATATTGAGGCAGGTGCCGCCCAGCGTCGCGTTCTTCTCCACCACGGCGACCTTCATGCCAAGTTGGGCGGCGCGCACCGCACAGACATAGCCGCCGGGGCCGGTGCCGATGACAACGAGATCGTAGCTGGCCATGATCGATGTCCTGTAGCTGAATGGCTGAGAATTATCGCCCGCCCGACACATCAAGTATGGCGCTGGTCACATAAGACGCCTCGTCCGACAGCAGCCAGACCACGGCGTTGGCGATTTCCTCCGCGGTGCCGACGCGCTTCATCGGTACCATGTGACTGAGCCGGTGGGCACGATCCGGCTCGCCGCCCGAGGCGTGGATTTCAGTATCGATCAGCCCGGGCCGAATCGCCGCGACGCGAATGCCCTCGCCGGCAACTTCGTAGCCGAGGCCGATCGTGAAGGAATCGATCGCACCCTTGGACGCGGCATAATCGACATAGGTATTGGGTGAACCGAGCTTCGCGGCAACCGACGACAGGTTGACGATGACGCCGCCTTTGCCGCCATGGCGCGTCGACATCCGCTTCACCGCCTCGCGCGCGCAGAGCATGCTGCCGGTGATGTTAACAGCCATGATGCGGGCAATGCGCTCGGCGGACATCTCGTCCACGCGCGAGGTCGGCCCGACGATGCCGGCATTGTTGATGAGCGCGCCCAAGGTTCCGAACGCGTCGGCGGCCTTGAACATTTTGAGAATGTCGCCCTCGTCGCCGACGTCGCATTTCACAGCGATGGCCTTGCCGTTTTTCGCCTCGATCGCGGAGACCACGTTGCGCGCCGCGGCTTCATTGCTGGCATAGCCGACGCAAATCCGAAAACCGCGCGCGGCGGCGGCAAGCGCGGTGGCACGGCCGATACCGCGGCTACCGCCCGTGATGATGACAACCCTGTCGTTCAAATTAACCCCCGCAAGCTATTGGAATAGCCGCACCAGCATCGCGATCAGCGAAAAGATCGAGACGAACCACACCAGCGTGCGCGCGAACGGAATCTGGATGAAATAAAGCGGCACGTAAAGCACGCGCGCGACCACCCAGGCCTGCGCGGCGAGCGCGCCGATACCGCCCGTGCGTCCCGTGACGACGAGTGCCAGTGTCAGCGCCACGAAGGCCGGAAAGGTCTGCAACAGATTGCGAAAAGCGCGATCGGCGCGGTTGGCGAATGCACCTTTCAGCTCCCGCTGCTCGTCGCGCGGTCCCGCCATATAGTCGTTGCCCATCTCCGCGCCCGCGGAAAGCGCTTGCAAGAAAAGCTGCGCCAGCAGCAACACCACGCCCAGCGCGAGCATCACGATTTCGGTCGGTAACGATTGCATGTTTTCCCCCTCTAAATTTATTGGCTACGTTTAGTTGCTTGGCGATAGCGTCATCGAACCCGGCGGCACAATTCCCGAAAAATCTCTCACAAGTCCAGCACCAGCCGTGCCGGATCTTCCAGGCTCTCCTTGACCCGCACCAGGAACGTCACGGCTTCCTTGCCGTCGATGACGCGGTGATCGTAGGACAGCGCCAGATACATCATCGGGCGAATCTCGATTTTGCCGCCGACGGCGACCGGGCGATCCTGAATCTTGTGCATGCCGAGGATGGCGGATTGCGGCGCGTTCAGAATCGGCGTCGACATCAACGAGCCATAGATGCCGCCATTGGTGATGGTGAAGGTGCCGCCCTGCATCTCGTCGATCTTGAGTTGGCCGTCGCGCGCGCGACGGCCGAAATCGCCGATGCTCTTTTCGACTTCGGCGATAGACTTCTGGTCGCAATCGCGGACCACCGGCACCACGAGGCCCTTGTCGGTGCCGACCGCGACGCCAATGTGATAATAATTCTTATAAATGATGTCGCCGCCGTCGATCTCGGCATTGGCCGCGGGAATATCCTTCAGCGCCTGCACGCAGGCCTTGGCGAAGAAGCCCATAAATCCAAGCTTGACCTCGTGCTTCTTCTCGAACACGTCCTTGTACTGGGCGCGCATCGCCATGATGTGGCTCATATCGACCTCGTTGAAGGTCGTGAGCATCGCGGCGGTGTTCTGCACGTCTTTCAAGCGCCGCGCGATGGTCTGTCGCAGCCGCGTCATCTTTACGCGCTCTTCGCGCGCGGCGTCGTCGGCCGGCGAGGGCGCGCGCACCTGCACCGCGGCGGCCGGCTGGTTGACCGGCGTCGGTGCCGACGCCGCCTTCTCGATCGCGGCAAGCATGTCGCCCTTGGTCACGCGACCGTCCTTGCCCGAGCCGGGAACGGTCGTGGCATCGATCCCGTTCTCGGCGGCGAGCTTGCGCACCGAGGGCGCCAACGCCGCGTCCGCCGGCGGAGCCTTTTCGGCGGCAGGGGCGGCGGGTTGCGGCGGCGGCGCGGGAGAGGCGGACTTGGCAGTCGCCGCCGGCTTGGCGGCAGCGGCGGCCGCACCATCGTTGATCTGCCCAAGCAACGCGCCGACCGCGACGGTTTCGCCGTCCTTGGCGACGATGTCGCCGAGCGTGCCCGCCGAAGGCGAGGGGACTTCGATGGTGACCTTGTCGGTCTCGAGCTCGACCAACGGCTCATCGACCGTGACAGCGTCGCCGGCCTTCTTGAACCAGCGGCCGATGGTGGCCTCGGTCACGGATTCGCCGAGCGTCGGAACGCGAATTTCAGTCATCGTTGCTTCCTCAAATATCCAAAATGATCAGTCCCGATCGAAAACGAACGACGCGGGTTACTGGATGCCCCGCTTTCGCGGGGCATGACGAAGTGTGATTAACCTAACGCCTCATCGAGCAGCGCCTTAAGCTGCGCCAGATGCTTCGACATCAAACCGGTGGCGGTCGCAGCCGCAGCGGCGCGTCCGGCGTAACGCGGGCGCTTGCTCGGCGCGTGGACCTGGTTGAGCACCCATTCGAGATAGGGCTCGATGAAATGCCACGCGCCCATGTTGCGCGGCTCTTCCTGGCACCAGACCACTTCGGCATTCTTGAAATGTCCAAGCTCCTGCACCAGCGCCTTCAACGGCACCGGATAAAGCTGCTCGACGCGCATGAGGTAGACGTCGTCGATGCCGCGCTTTTCGCGTTCCTCGTAGAGGTCGTAATAGACCTTGCCCGAGCACAGCACGACGCGGCGAATCTTGTCGTTGGCCACCAGCTTGATCTTTTCGTCCGGCAGCATCGCCGCGTCGTCGTAGAGAATGCGATGGAACGTGGTGCCCGCCCCCAATTCGTCCAGTCTCGAGACCGCGCGCTTGTGCCGCAACAGCGATTTTGGCGTCATCAGGATCAAGGGCTTGCGAATCTCGCGGTGCAATTGACGCCGCAGTACGTGGAAAAAATTGGCCGGCGTGGTGGGATAGACCACCTGCATGTTGTCTTCCGCGCACATCTGCAGGAAACGCTCAAGCCGGGCGGACGAATGTTCCGGTCCCTGTCCTTCATAGCCATGCGGCAGCATGCAGACGAGGCCGGACATCCGCAACCATTTGCGTTCACCCGACGAGATGAACTGATCGAACAGCACCTGCGCACCGTTGGCGAAGTCGCCGAACTGCGCTTCCCACACCGTCAACGCCTTCGGCTCCGCCAGCGAATAGCCATACTCGAAGCCAAGCACCGCTTCTTCCGACAGCAACGAATTGATGACCTCGTAATGGCCCTGATCGCCGCCGAGATGATTGAACGGCGTATAACGGCTCTCGTCTTCCTGATCGATCAGCACCGAATGCCGCTGCGAGAAGGTGCCACGCTCGCTGTCCTGACCCGACAGCCGCACGTGATGGCGCTCCTGCATCAACGTGCAGAACGCCAGCGCTTCGCCGGTCGCCCAATCAATCCCGACGCCGTTCTCGATCGCCTTGGCCCGGCTCTCCAGAAAACGTTGCACGGTACGATGCACATGAAAGCCGTCGGGCACCTTGGTGATCTTGCGCCCGATGTCCTTGAGCACCGCAACATCGACGCCGGTGACGCCGCGCCGCGCCTCCTCTTCGGCGTCAGCCGTCTTGAAGCCGGCCCATTTGCCGTCGAGCCAGTCGGCCTTGTTCGGCTTGTAACCGGAGCCCGCTTCAAGCTCGGCATCGAGCCGTGCGCGCCAATCGGCCTTGGCCTTCTCGACCTCGCCTTCGGTCATCACGCCTTCGGCAATCAAGCGCCTGGAATAAATCTCCAGCGTGGTCGGATGGGTAGCGATTTTCTTGTACATCACCGGCTGGGTGAACGCCGGCTCATCGCCTTCGTTATGGCCGTGCCGGCGGTAGCAGAACATGTCGATGACGACCGGCTTGTGGAATTTCTGCCGGAATTCGATCGCGACCTTGGCCGCGAACACCACGGCTTCCGGATCGTCGCCGTTCACATGGAAAATTGGCGCGTCGATCATCTTCGCCACATCGGACGGGTAGGGCGAGGAGCGCGAATAGCGCGGATAGGTCGTGAACCCGATCTGGTTGTTGACGATGAAATGCAGCGAGCCGCCGGTGCGGTAGCCTTTCAGGTCGGACAGGCCGAAGCATTCCGCCACCACGCCCTGTCCGGCGAACGCCGCATCGCCGTGCATCAGCATCGGCAACACGGAGATGCGCTGATCCGGCGGATCGCCGTGCTGATCCTGCTTGGCGCGCACCTTGCCGAGCACGACGGGATCGACGATTTCCAGATGCGACGGATTGGCGGTCAGTGACAGGTGAATCCGGTTGTTGTCGAATTCGCGGTCCGACGACGCGCCCAGATGGTATTTGACGTCGCCGGAACCCTCGACCGCGTCGGGATTGGCGGAACCGCCCTTGAATTCATGAAACAGCGCGCGATGCGGCTTGCCCATCACCTGGGTCAAAACGTTCAAGCGTCCGCGATGCGGCATGCCGATGACGATCTCTTTGACGCCCAGATTGCCGCCGCGCTTGATGATTTGCTCGAGCGCCGGAATCAGCGATTCCGCGCCGTCCAGACCGAAGCGTTTGGTGCCGGTGAATTTGAGATCGCAAAATTTCTCGAAGCCTTCGGCCTCGATCAGTTTCATCAGGATGGCGCGCCGGCCTTCGCGGGTGAAACTGATTTCCTTGTCCGGACCCTCGATGCGTTCCTGAATCCACGCCTTCTGCGCGGCGTTGGTGATGTGCATGAACTCGACGCCGAGCGTCTGGCAGTAAGTGCGTTCGCAGATCGCGACGATTTCCCGCAACGTGCCGTATTCGAGGCCGAGAACGTGATCGAGGAAAATCTTGCGGTCGAAATCGGCCTCGGTGAAGGCGTAAGTCCGCGGGTCGAGTTCTTCGCGATCGCGCGGCGGCTCGATGCCGAGCGGGTCGAGCTTGGCGTGGAAGTGACCGCGCATGCGGTAGGCGCGAATCAGCATCAAGGCGCGCACCGAATCGCGCGTCGCCCGATGGACCTCGGCCGAGGTCAGCTCGGCGCCCCTGACCTGGGCCTTGGCCGCAAGCTTGCCGCCGATCGCCCTTTCGGTCTCCGCCCAATTACCGTCGAGCGCGGAGGTCAGCTCGTCGCGCGGCGTCAGCGGCCAATTGTCCCGGCCCCAGGACGGTCCTTCGGCGTTCTTGCGGACGTCGGCCGGCTGGTCTTTCAGGCTTTTGAAGAACGCCTGCCATTCGGGATCGACCGAGGCCGGGTCGCTCTCGTAGCGGGCGTAGATGTCGTCGATGTAGGGGCCGTTCGTGCCTTGGAGAAACGAAGAGAGAGCAAATGCAGCATTCGCGTCCTGGCGAGACATGATGGCGTCCTGGTGATTTCAACTTCGCGCATGGAAAACGGCGCAATAGCCGGTCCGGGCACCGGATCAGCGTGATCGGATGCCTTTTAACCTATTTAGGGCGATTCTTCGCCCGGAAAAGAACCAAGGACTGAATTAGGACTTCAATTTTTCGACAAGCGTCTTTCCAAGCCGGGCTGGCGACGGCGAAACCGTGATTCCCGCGGCTTCCATCGCCTCGGTCTTGGACCCGGCGTCGCCCTTGCCGCCGGAAATGATCGCACCGGCATGACCCATGCGGCGGCCGGGAGGGGCGGTGACGCCGGCGATAAAGCCGACCATCGGCTTCTTGCGGCCGCGCTTGGCTTCATCTTTCAGGAATTGCGCGGCGTCTTCTTCCGCCGAGCCGCCGATTTCGCCGATCATCACGATCGAGGTCGTCTTGGGGTCGGCCAGGAACATTTCCAACACGTCGATGAATTCGGTACCCTTGACCGGATCGCCGCCGATGCCGACCGCGGTGGTCTGGCCGAGGCCTTCTTGAGAGGTCTGGAACACAGCTTCGTAAGTCAGCGTGCCGGAGCGCGAGACGATGCCGACATTGCCCGGCTTGAAAATATTCGCCGGCATGATGCCGATCTTGCATTCGCCGGCGGTCATCACGCCGGGGCAATTCGGTCCGATCAGCCGCGACTTCGACCCGGAAAGCGAACGCTTGACCCGCACCATGTCGAGCACCGGAATGCCTTCGGTGATGCAGACGATCAGCGGAATTTCCGCGTCGATGGCTTCGCAGATCGCATCCGCAGCGCCCGGCGGCGGCACATAGATCACGCTCGCATCGGCGCCGGTCTTGTCGCGCGCTTCCGCCACGGTGTCGAACACCGGCAGACCAAGATGCGTGGCGCCGCCTTTGCCGGGCGAGGTCCCGCCGACCATCCTGGTGCCATAGGCGATCGCCGCTTCCGAGTGAAACGTACCGTTCTTGCCGGTGAAGCCCTGGCAAATGACTTTGGTGTTCTTGTCGATCAGGATGGACATGATTGGGATTGCCTTCGCAAAACGATCGGTAAACGGGTCAGAACTGGATTTTCATCGCGAAAATGCCGAAAGACAGGTCTCGGCCGTCAAGCTCCCTTCACGGCCTTGACGATTTTCTGCGCGGCGTCGTCGAGATTATCGGCCGGCAGCACATTGAGGCCGCTTTCCCGGATGATCTTCTTGCCGGCATCGACATTGGTGCCTTCCAAACGAACCACCAACGGCACTTGGAGGCCGACTTCCTTCACCGCGGCAACAACGCCCTCGGCGATAACGTCGCATTTCATGATGCCGCCGAAAATATTGATCAAAATGCCCTTCACGTTGGGGTCGGCGGTGATGATCTTGAAGGCAGCCGCGACCTTGGCCTTGTCGGCGCTTCCGCCGACGTCGAGGAAGTTCGCCGGCGCCATGCCGTAGAGCTTGATGATGTCCATCGTCGCCATCGCAAGGCCGGCGCCGTTGACCATGCAGCCGATGGTGCCGTCGAGCGTGATGTAATTGAGATCGTATTTCGACGCCTCGACTTCCTTGGCGTCTTCCTCGGTCTCGTCGCGCAGCGCCATCACGTCGGGATGACGATAGAGCGCGTTGCCGTCGAACGACACTTTGGCGTCGAGCACGCGCAACTGGCCCTGCTTGGTGACGACCAGCGGATTGATTTCCAGCATCGCCATGTCCTTGGCGACGAAGGCCGTATAGAGCTGCGCCGCGAGCTTTTCCGCCTGTTTGGCGAGGTCGCCGGACAGGCCAAGCGCCTTTGCCACCGTGCGGCCGTGATGGCCCATGATACCGGTCGCCGGGTCGACCGAGAAGGTCACGATCTTCTCCGGCGTGTCGTGCGCGACATCCTCGATGTTCACGCCGCCCTCGGTGGAGACCACGAACGATACTTCCGAGGTTTCACGGTTGACCAGGATCGAGAGATAGAACTCCTTGTCGATCTCGGAGCCTTCTTCGATGTAGAGGCGGTTGACCTGCTTGCCTGCCGCGCCGGTCTGCACCGTGACCAGCGTCGCGCCCAGCATCTGCTTGGCGAATTCATTGACCTCGGCGACCGATTTGGCGATGCGCACGCCGCCCTTGTCGCCGGCGGAAGCCTCCTTGAACTTGCCCTTGCCGCGCCCGCCGGCGTGAATCTGGCTCTTCACCACCCAGACCGGGCCCGGAAGCGCCTTGGCGGCGGCTTCCGAATCAGACGCCTTCAACACCGGCACACCCTTCGAGATCGGCACGCCGAATTCGCCGAGCAGCGCCTTGGCCTGGTATTCATGAATATTCATTGAGACACTCCCCCGAATTCTGGCGCGGTGAACTCAAAATCCACCCCTATTTGCGGCTGGCATACCACATACCAGAACAACTGCAAATTCAAAACCCGTTTGGAAAATTGACTTCGAAATTCAACGGGTTTGCCCACGCTTAAGCCGGCGGTGCGCGCGGCACGCCGGCGGACTTCGCAAACAGGGCGCGGAAATCGCTTCGCCGCCCTTAATCCCAACCGGTGGACGCGCTCAGCGGCCGAGCAGATCGGGCGCGATCTTCTTGCAGGCGTCGACCAGGCCCTGGACCGCGCCGACCGACTTGTCGAAGGCTTCGCGATCCTTGCCCGCGAGTTCGATCTCGACGACGCGCTCGACGCCCTTGGAGCCAATCACGACGGGCACGCCGACATACATGTCCTTCACGCCGTATTCGCCGGAAAGATAGGCGGCGCAGGGCAGCACGCGCTTCTTGTCCCTCAGATAGCTCTCGGCCATCGCAATCGCGGACGCCGCCGGCGCATAGAACGCCGAGCCGGTCTTCAACAGGTTGACGATCTCGGCGCCGCCGTTGCGGGTACGGTCCACGATCTCGTCGATGCGCGATTGCGAGGTCCAGCCCATCTTGACGAGATCGGGCAGCGGAATGCCGGCCACGGTGGAATATCGCACCAGCGGCACCATGGTGTCGCCATGGCCGCCAAGCACGAAGGCGGTGACGTCTTCGACCGAGACGTTGAATTCGTCGGCCAGGAAATAACGAAAACGCGAGGAATCCAGCACGCCGGCCATGCCCACCACTTTCTTATGCGACAGGCCGGAAGCCTTCTGCAGCGCCCATACCATGGCGTCGAGCGGGTTGGTGATGCAGATGACGAAAGCATCGGGCGCGTATTTCTTGATCCCCGCGCCGACCTGTTCCATCACCTTGAGATTGATGCTCAAGAGATCGTCGCGGCTCATGCCCGGCTTGCGCGGCACGCCGGCGGTAACGATACAGACCTTGGCGTTGTCGAGCGCCTCATAGGAATTGGCACCGGTGAAATGGGCATCGAAGCCGTCCACCGGCGAGGATTGCGCGATATCGAGCGACTTGCCCTGCGGGACCCCTTCCGCGATATCGAACAACACGACGTCACCCAGCTCCTTGAGCCCGATGAGGTGTGCCAACGTTCCGCCGATCTGACCGGAGCCAATCAAGGCAATCTTGTCGCGCGCCATGGGAATCTGTCCTTTGAAGGTCACGGATTAAAGGGTGGAAGAAAACTCGAGGGGCTGGTTATCCTTTTCGACCGGCCCGTTCAAGTCGCGCCGCGGTCAATTGTCGGCAACTTGCATCATAGCGGACCCGCGCCAATCGGCATGGGCGTACGACGCCGGCTACGTCTCCACCAACCCGGTGCTCAAGCCGCTCGCGGTAGAATCCTTGTGCCCGTGCGGTAGCGCCAAATAGGATTCCGAACTCATCTCAATCAGCCGCGACGACGTCCGCTTGAACTCGTTCGCCTCATTGCCTTCGGTCGCAAGATAAAGCGAAGCCGGTTCGGCCGCGGCCGACGCCATCAGTTTCACGGCGTTATCGTAGAGCGTGTCGATCAAGGCGATGAAGCGCTTGGCGGCGTCACGCGCGGCATAGTCCATCACCGGAATGCGATCGATCAGGAGCGTGTGATAGTCGTGCGCCAGCCGGAGGTAATCCGAGGCCGCGAGCGGCTTCTCGCAAATCTCCGCGAACGAAAATCGCGCGACCCCATCCGCCGAGCACGGCACGTGCAGGACACGGCCCTTGATCGAAATATCGCGCGGCTTGCACGGCGCATTGCCGGTCAATTTTTCCCACGCTTTGTCGAGCGCGGCATCGGCATCGCGACTAACCGGCACCAGCCACATCTTTACGCCGGCGAGCTTTTCCAGCCGAAAATCGGTGCGTGCGTCGAGCCGCAGCACATCCATGTGATCCGATATCTGGGCGATGAAGGGAAGGAACAGCGCCCGATTGAGGCCGCCTTTGTAGAGATCGTCGGGCGCAACGTTGGAGGTCGCCACCACCACGGTGCCAAGCTCGAACAGCTTGGCGAACAACCGTCCCAGGATCATCGCGTCCGCGATGTCGGTGACGTGAAATTCATCGAAACACAACAGCCAGGCCTCGTCGAAAATTGACGCGGCCGTGAGCGCGATCACGTCGCCGTCGGCGATCGCGCCGCGCGCGATGTCCTGACGAAAGCCGTGGATCGCCTCATGCGCCTCGGCCATGAATTCGTGGAAGTGCGCACGGCGCTTGTGCGCGACCGGGCTGTGGTGAAAAAACAGATCCATCAGCATGGTCTTGCCGCGCCCGACTTCGCCGTGAACATAGAGCCCACGCGGCGGCGCCTCGTCCTTGTCGGCAAACAGCCGGCCCAGCAGACCCTGCTTGCGCAACGGCATGTAGTTCGCGAGCCGCTGTTCAAGGCAAGCGAATGCCTCGGCGGCTTCCGCCTGCGCGGCATCGGGCTCGATCGCGCCGGAGGCGACGAGGGCCTGATAATGCGCGCGAAACGAGGCGACGGAAGGAGACAGCATGGCCACCTTTACGGGCCCCAGCGCGGCGAAAATTGCAAGCCGTGAATTGGTGCAGGGGGTATGCGGTGGGAGCCCCTTCACGCGCTCAGCGCATAGGTATCCTCGACCACGTAGGGCCCGCCGCCGGTGGAGGCCCGCGACGAGAACAGCACGAAGCGCGACGCCGTGAACACCCGGGTCGGGAAATAACCACGCACCGAGAGGTAATCGGCCACATCCTGATTGGAAGCATCGCGCAACCGCGCCAGCGTCACATGCGGCGTGAATTTCCGCCCCTCGGGGTCGAGCCCGATCCGTTGCATCAGACGTTCAAGCTCGGCCTGCAGCTCGATCAAGGGCCGGCTCGGCACCACGGAGGCCACCACCGCGCGCGGCTTCTTTCCGCCGAAACTTGCCAAGCCTTGCAGGGTCACATCGAACGGCTTGCGATTGATCCGAAACAGCATCGAGGCGATTTCATTCGCCGCAATGCCGTCGATGTCGCCGATGAAGCGCAAGGTGACATGATAATTTTCGGGGTCGATCCAGCGCGCGCCCGGAAGGCCGCCGCGCAAATTGGAAAGCGTCTGGCCGATGTCGGCCGGGATCTCCAGTCCAGCGAACAAACGCGGCATCGCGAAATCCTCGATGCGAAGGCAAGAACGTTACGGAACCTCGGAAAGCTCTACTCGAAAAGCTCCAGCAAAGATCATGCCTTTAGAAACCATCCCGGCGCCGAATCACCGATGGCAATTTTTTACCGTAGTTATGTGACTCTGCGAAGCATCCCGCATGAACCCCAGAATAATCCGGTATCGGCCGGGTGTTGTCTGCTTTTCAACCGCGTTGCCCGGATATCGGGCCGACCAATGCCTCCACCGTGGGCAGGATATTTTTGACGATCACATCGATGCCCTCCGCGGTCGGATGCAAGCCATCGGCCTGATTGAGCGCGGCCCGCGTCGCCACACCTTCCAGGAAAAACGGATACAGCGGGACCCCAAACGACTTTGCCAACTCCGGATAGATCGCGTTGAACCGGGCCGAATAATCGGCCCCGTAATTCGGCGGCGCCAGCATCCCGCACAACAGAACCGCGATTTTGCGTGCCTTCAGCCGCCTCAAAATGTCCGCCAGCGCGGCGCGGGTGATCGCGGGATCGGTGCCGCGCAAGGCGTCGTTGGCGCCGAGCTCGACGATCACGGCTTCGGTCCCTTCGGGCACCGACCAGTCGAGCCGGTCGCGACCTCCGGAAGACGTATCGCCGGAGACCCCGGCGTTGATCATATTGACTTCTATGCCATTGAGTTTCAAAGATTTTTGAAGACGGACCGGGAACGCGGCAATGGCGGGGAGGCCATAACCCGCGCTCAGCGAATCACCCAAGACGACCATCTTGATCGGCTTTGTCACCGCCGCGACCGGGGCTTGGGCTAGAGCTGTTCCCGCCACCGTCAAAGCCAGACTCAACACAAGCATGTGCACGAACAACCGCCCCTGCCTCTCGACCGGAGCGGCGGAAGTGCCATATGACCCACCCATGGACAGTCTCATCGAACCCTCATCGCTTGCCGGCCTTGAGCCGGACAGCATTTCCGTCTCCAACGTCAACCTCTCGCTCGGCTCGGGCGCGGCGCGCGTCCACATCCTCAAAGATATAAGCCTGCGCGTGGCGAGCGGGGAAGCCATCGGCCTGATCGGACCGTCAGGCTCGGGGAAATCCACGCTCCTGATGGTGATGGCCGGATTGGAACGACCAGACAGCGGAGAGGTGGTGGTGAACGGCACCCCTTTCAATGACCTCGACGAAGACGCGCTGGCGCGCTTTCGCGGCCGCCAAGTCGGAATCGTGTTTCAGTCGTTTCATCTGATTCCGACCATGACGGCGCTGGAAAACGTCGCGGTGCCGCTGGAACTTGCAGGGACGCGGGACGCGGCCCAACGCGCCGCGCAAGAACTCGTCTCCGTCGGCCTCGGCGACCGCCTGCATCACTATCCCACGCAATTGTCCGGCGGCGAGCAGCAACGCGTCGCGCTGGCCCGCGCGCTCGCGCCCGATCCCGCCATCCTGGTGGCGGACGAGCCGACCGGAAATCTCGACGAGGCGACCGGCAAGCAGATCGTCGATCTTCTTTTCACGAAACACGCCGAGCGCGGCATGACGCTGGTGCTGGTCACCCACGACACGTCGCTGGCGCAGCGCTGCGACCGCGTGGTGCGGCTGCGCTCGGGACGGATCGATGGAGGGCTTGCGGACCGCAAAGCCGCCCCATGACGATTGTCTCCGAAACGATCGCTGCCGAACCCATCGCCAAAAGCCGAGCCTCCTCGCTCGGCTTGCGTTACGCGTTGCGCGAATTGCGCGGCGGCTTGCGCGGCTTTTACGTTTTCATCGCCTGCATCGCGCTCGGCGTGATGGCGATCGCCGGCGTCGGCTCGGTGGCGGCGAGCCTCGGCGAAGGCATGGCGCGCGAGGGCCGCATTTTGCTCGGCGGCGACGTCGCCTTTTCGCTGATCCAACGCGAAGCCAAGCCCGACGAAGTCGCGTTTCTGCGTTCGCGGGGCGACGTATCGGTCGCGACGACGCTGCGGGCGATGGCGCGTGCCGGCGATGGCGGGCTCGCGCTCGTCGAACTCAAGGCCGTCGATGGCGCCTATCCGATGCTCGGCGCGTTGACGCTCGATCCGAAGATGCCGGTGACCGATCTGTTCGCTGAGCGCGAGGGGGCGTTCGGTGCCGCCGCCGATTCGACCCTGCTGGCGCGGCTTAATCTCAGGCTCGGCGATCGCGTCAGCATCGGCAGCGTGACGTTCCAAATCCGCAGTCTCGTCATCGCCGAGCCGGACAAGCTCGCCGGCGGCGGGCTCAGTTTCGGTCCGCGCTTCCTGGTCGGTCAGGCGGCCCTGCGCGCCAGCCAGTTGCTGCAGCCCGGAAGCCTCGTGCGCTGGACCTATCGCGTCAAACTACCGGACAACGCGGCCGACGATCGCGCCGCGACCGCGTTCGTCGAGGACACGCGAAACGCCTTGCCGCAAGCCGGCTGGGAAATTCGTCGCCGCGACAATGCCTCGCCGCAGCTTGAACGCACCATCAGCCGTTTTACGCAGTTCCTCACCCTGGTCGGGCTTGCCGCGCTTTTGGTCGGCGGCATCGGCGTCGCCAACGCGGTCAAAAGCCATATCGACCGTCGCCACGACGTCATCGCCGCCTTCAAGGCGCTCGGCGCCACCGGCCGCGAGGTCTTCACGATTTACCTCACGCAAGTGATCATGCTTGCCGTCATCGGCTCGGCGATCGGGCTCGCCGCGGGCGCCGCGCTGCCATTCATCATCGCCGGCATATTCGGCAAGCTGTTGCCGCTGCCGGTGGTGCCGGCGCTGCATCTCGATGCGCTCTTGCTGTCGTTCGTTTACGGCCTTTTGACCGCGCTCGCCTTCGGATTATGGCCGCTCGGCCGAGTGCACGACGTGCCGGTGGCGGCGCTGTTCCGCGAAGCCGCCGCGAGCGAATGGCATCGTCCGCGCTGGCGCTATCTCGCGCTGATGGCGGTGGTGATCGCGCTCCTGATCGCGGTTGCGATCGGGCTTGCTTACGACAAACGCATCGCCGCTGTGTTCGTCGCGTCCTCGATTCTCGTGTTCGCGCTGTTGCAAGGCATCGCCGCGGGCCTGATGGCGCTGGCGAAAGCCCTGCCGCGTCCCCGCATCACCATGCTGCGGCTCGCAATCGCCAACATCTATCGGCCCGGCGCGTTGACGCCCTCGGTGGTACTCTCGCTCGGCCTCGGCATCGCCGTCCTGGTGACGATCACGCAAATCGACGGCAATTTGCGGCGGCAATTTTTGGCGGCGCTGCCCGACCGCGCGCCGTCGTTCTATTTCATCGACATCCCAAGCGCCGAAGCTGACCGGTTCGGTGCGTTTCTCAAGGCCACGGCGCCGCAATCGACGATCGAGGACGTGCCGATGCTGCGCGGACACATCGTCGCCGCCCGCGGCGTCAAGGCCGAAGACCTCAAGCCGTCGCCCGACGCCGAATGGGTGCTGCAGAGCGACCGCGGCCTGACCCATACCGGCCAAATTCCCAAGGGCTCCAAAATCGTGGAGGGCGAGTGGTGGGGCGCCGACTATGTCGGCCCGCCGCTGGTCTCGATCGAGAAGAAGATCGCCGACGGGCTCCAGCTCAAAATCGGCGACGAGATCGTCGTCAACGTGCTTGGCCGCGACATCCCGGCCACCATCGGCAACATGCGCACCATCGACTGGCAAAGCTTCGGCATCAATTTCGTGCTGGTGTTCTCGCCCAACGCCTTCAAAGGCGCCCCCCATACCCACGTCGCGACGCTGACCGAGAGCCACCCGGACCAGGCCGGCGACGCCCGGATCGTCAAATCGGTGGCCGAGGCCTTCCCGATGGTGACGAGTGTACGGGTCCGCGAGGCGCTGGAGGCGGTCGGCACCGTGGTCAGCAACCTGGTGCTGGCGATTCGCGGCGCCAGCGCGGTGGCGCTGATTTCGGCCGTTTTGGTGCTGGGTGGCGCGCTTGCCGCCGGTCACCGTCACCGGGTCTACGATGCGGTGATCTTGAAGGCCTTGGGGGCGACCCGCGCGCGGCTGCTTGGCGCCTACGCCCTGGAATATCTGATGATCGGCCTTGCCACCGCGGTTTTCGGCGTCATCGCGGGCTCGATCGCGGCATGGCAGATCGTGACCCGGTTGATGACGCTGAGTTTCGTCTGGCAGGCGGGTAGCGCGGTGGGCGTGGTCGCGGCGGCGCTGATCGTCACGGTCGGGCTCGGGCTCGCCGGCACGCTGCTGGCCCTGAACCAGAAGCCGGCCACTGTATTGCGGAATTTATGATCATTTTAAGCAAGGGCCGGGCGGGCGGCCTGGCAACCGCCATGTCCGAAACCGTCCACACGGAGCGACATTCAGCCGCGCATGGACGCTTGAAGCGCGTGTGCTAATTTCCCACATACCGCTTAAGCTCAGCCGCCGGTTTGATGACATAAAATTAATGTCAGCAAATCGCGGTATCTGGGATAGATTTTTTGAACCGGCGCCGTAAACCCCTTGCGTTCCGCCGGGCAACCAAACGGGAATTCGACCATGTCGGACCTAGACCGCAACTATGCTTCCCCCTTCGGCCGGGCCGCCGGGCGCATCGACGCCGCGGCGGTCGACGCCGGTCTGCGCGCCTATATGCTGCGCATCTACAACTACATGAGCATCGGCCTTGCCATCACCGGCCTTGCCGCGCTCGGCGTTTATATGGCCGCGGTGACGAACGACCCGTCGGCTGGAGTTCTCAAGATCGGCAGTTCATATCTGACGGCGACAGGTTACCAAATTTATGTGGGCCCGCTGAAATGGCTGTTCATGCTGGCGCCGCTCGTCATGGTGTTCGCCATCTCGGCCGGCATCAACCGACTGCGGCCGGCGACCGCCCAGATGCTGTTCTGGGTGTTCTCGGCGCTAATGGGCATTTCGCTGTCCTCGATCTTCCTGGTGTATACGCACACCTCGATCGTGCGGGTGTTCTTCATCACCGCGGCCACCTTCGGCGCGCTCAGCCTTTACGGCTACACCACCAAGCGTGACATGACCGCGATGGGCTCGTTCCTGATCATGGGCCTGTTCGGCATTATTATCGCGAGCCTGGTCAACCTCTTCCTCGCCAGCTCGATGCTGCAATTCGTGGTGTCGGTCGTCGGCGTGCTGGTGTTCGCGGGCCTCACCGCTTACGACACCCAGCGGTTGAAGAACGACTACATTTACGGCTATGCCTCGCAGGGCGGTGACATCGCGGAGCGCGCGGCGATCACCGGCGCATTGTCGCTGTACTTGAACTTCATCAACCTGTTCACGCTGCTCCTGCAGTTGCTCGGTCAGCGCGACTGATCGCTGGAGCATGATCCGGAAAAGTGGGAACCGGTTTTCCGAAAAGATCATGCTCAACTAAAGAGTTGCGAGAAATCCAAGCCCCGGCCCTCACCGGCCGGGGCTTTTCTTTTGTTCAAAGCAAAAATAATCTTGAAGCCATGTCCTCGCTTGAAATCAGGCCCGCAGCCGCGGCCGACCTCCCGACCATTACCGAGATCTATGCGCAAGCCGTGCTCCGCGGCACCGCAACTTTCGAGCTGATCCCGCCTGATCTCGCCGAGATGACCCGGCGCTTCGAAGCGTTGAGGGACGGCGGCTTTCCTTATCTCGCCGCCGCGCTCGATGGCCGCATCGTCGGATACGCCTATGCCGGCGTGCACCGGCCACGGCCGGCCTATCGCTTTACGGTGGAGAATTCGGTCTATCTCGAGCCTGCGATCCATCGGCGCGGGATCGGCCTGCAATTGATGCAACGCCTGATCGCGGAATCGGAGGCGCGCGGCTATCGGCAGATGATCGCGGTGATCGGCGATTCCGCCAACGCCGGATCGATCGGCGTGCACACCAAATGCGGATTTCAGATGATCGGGACGCATCCCAGTGTCGGCTTCAAGTTCGGCCGCTGGCTCGACACCGTGATGATGCAACGCGCACTCGGAGAAGGCGCGAGCACGCTGCCGAAGGACGATTTCCAACAGCGCTAGAGCCTTTTCCGTTCCGATTGAATCGGAACGGAGACTCTACTTCTTTGTTTTGACGCGTTTTCTTGACGCGAACCGGTATCCATTTCGCTCGAAAACGCTCTAGACCACCGCCAGCTTGCGGTCGATCGCGAGCAGCACGCGGTCAAGTTCGTGGCCGCGGCGCAAGATCAAGCCGCTGGCCGAGATCACGCTGTAGATGCCCTGCTTGCGCGCGAGCCGCGGGTCTTTTTCGATGCGATAGATCGGCACTTCGGAGGCGCGGCGGAACACCGAGAACACCGCGCGGTCCTTGAGAAAGTCGATGGCATAGTCGCGCCACTCGCCATCGGCGACCATACGGCCATATAGATTGAGAATTCGATTGAGTTCGAAACGGTTGAACGTCACCCGGCTTGGCGTTGGAGCCGCAGCGGCATTGCGCGCCGCTGCGCGAACTTCGCTTGGATCGGCTTCCTCCGGCATCAGGCTCATGGGGCGTCTCCTGTCATCTCGGGCATGACGCTTTCCGAAGGCTCGGTTTCCCCTTTCGGTGTCATGCCACCGACATGATCGCGCCAACGGCACGCCGCCGCAAGGGGGCCTGAGGCCTCGGTTGGCTCTCAAGTTTCGACCGAAATGCCTCTCCCGCCAGAGACATAACGTCACGGCATCGTTAGCGTAATCATAAAGCCGCCCAACTTCCGCCCAGCGACCGCCCTTCTGCATTGCGATAAGAAATCACTGCGTTGGCCCGGTTCTTTCGGTTCCGGATTCCTCAGCCCCCAGCCCCCCGGGGTCGTCGGGACCGGGCCTGTTCGCAGGTAATTTATCCCCATACTGGACCAACGCGAGTTGGTCCTTTTGTTTTGTGAGCATGATCGGAAAAAGTGGAAACCCGGTTTTCCGATAAGATCATGCTCAAACATAGAGCTGAGATCATGATGCGATTCCACTTAATCGCATCATGATCTAGGTTTTGTCGTTCAGGCGCGCTTGCGCGATGGCACACCGGCCGGAAGTGCAAGGACAAAACGGGGATAAAGCCCGAGCGGGATAAAACCGAATTCAGTGCAGCGACGTGAACGCTGCCCCTAGCATCGGACCCGGTTTGTCGCGATTGCCGTCCTGGACATAGACCACCGCGGCATCGACGCCGTCGCGGGAAATATTTTCCAGCGGCACCGTCCAGCTCCCGGAGCTGCCATTCCAGTCGCCCACCTTAAGCAGGCTGCGCACCACATTGTGATAGGTGACTTCGTGCCCGCTGTTCTCGCCACGCCCAATGGCGATCGACACCGCCTTCGAGATCGCGCAGATCCAGACTTCGCCGTGCATGGCGGCGGGCCCCTTGCCCGAGGCCGCGACCGTAACATATATCTGTTTGCCGGCGAGCGCCATCGCCACCGGCACCGACATCACGCCATCGGCCTTCTTGGTATCGCCAATGGCGCCATCAATGCCCTCGCGATCGCTGCCGACCACATGCGCCGATCCGTTGACGACAACCTGCGGCGTGTAGACTTCGCGGTCGCCTCGCATCTGGGAGTAGGCTTTTTGACGCGCGGAAAACCGTGCATCCGCCAGCGTGTCCTTCCAGCCAAGATAATCCCAATAGTCGATCGGCATGCTCAGCGCGATGACCGACGGATCCTTGGCCAACTCGCCGATGATCTTGTCGGCCGGCGGACAAGCCGAGCATCCTTGCGACGTGAACAGCTCCACCACCGCCCGCGGTTCGGCATGGGCCGGACCAACAATCGCAATCATCGCGGAGAATCCAACCAAACCTGCTCCAAGCAAGCCCATCCCAAAAACGCCTGCTCCCCGCGCACCCGCTCCGGGCGCGCCTGACCATCGCGAAATCGAATTATAAGCCATCGTCCCTGTCATACTGGAAGCTGTCTTACTGGAAGCTGTCTTACTGGAAGCTGTCTTACTGGAAGCTGTCTTATTGCAAACCGAGAACCACCCGCATCCGCGGTTAACGCATGTCGCGGTTAACGAACCTTGCCGTTAGCACATTGCAGCGCCAAAAGCCGCCAACCTTCGAACGGCCTCAAGAAGGCGAACCTTTCATAGGCTGCCTTCCCTTGACTCGCTACTCACTTCGCAGTGAAGCCTCGTCGGCCGTCTCGCATCACGCGGCCAGCTTGCGCAGCACGTACTGCAGAATACCGCCGTTGCGATAATATTCGAGCTCGTCGAGCGTATCGATCCGGCACAGAAGCGAGACGCGCCGCAGCGAGCCGTCGCCTGACACGATCTCCGCCGTCAGTTTCTGGCGCGGCTTCAGATCGCCCTGCAATCCCCGTATTGTTACGGTCTCATCGCCCTTCAAGCCGAGGGACTGCCAGGACGCGCCGTCTTCGAAAGTGAGCGGCAGCACGCCCATGCCGACAAGGTTGGAGCGATGGATACGCTCGAAGCTTTGGCAAATCACCGCGCGCACGCCAAGCAGCCGCGTTCCCTTGGCGGCCCAGTCCCGCGAGGAGCCGTTGCCATATTCGGCACCCGCGAACACCACCAACGGCACGCTCTCTTCCTGATACTTCATCGCAGCGTCGTAGATCGACATCGGCTCGCCGTCGGGCCAATGCTTGGTCAGGCCGCCTTCGGGAATATTGCCGTCGGCGCCCTTGAGCATGAAGTTCTTGATGCGGATGTTGGCGAAAGTGCCGCGCATCATGATCTCGTGATTGCCGCGCCGCGTGCCGTATTGGTTGAAGTCGGCCGGGCGCACCTGATGTTCGGAGAGATATTTGCCGGCGGGCGAGGTCAATTTGATCGAGCCGGCCGGCGAGATGTGGTCGGTGGTGATCTTGTCGCCGAACATCGCCAGGATTCTCGCATCGACGACGTCGACGATCGGCTCCGGCTCCTTCTTCATGCCTTCGAAGTAGGGCGGGTTTTGCACGTAGGTCGAGCTCATGCTCCAGCGATAGGTTTCGCTCTCGACCGTCTTGATCTTGCGCCAGTTGGCGTCGCCCTTGAACACGTCGGCGTAACGTTTCTTGAAGATCGTCGAGGTCACGAACTTCTTCATATACGCGTTGATCTCTTTCGTCGTCGGCCAGATGTCCTTCAAGTAGACCGGCTCGCCGTCCTTTCCGGTGCCGATCGGCTCGACCGCCAGATTTTTCGTCACCGTCCCAGCGAGCGCATAGGCCACCACCAGCGGCGGCGAGGCGAGGTAATTGGCCTGCACGTCGGGGCTGACCCGGCCTTCGAAGTTGCGGTTACCCGACAGCACCGCGGCGGCGATGATGCCATTGTCGTTGATCGATTTCGAAATCTCTTCCGGCAGCGGGCCGGAATTGCCGATGCAGGTGGTGCAGCCGAAGCCGACCAGGTTGAAGCCGACCTTGTCGAGATCGAGCTGCAGCCCGGAATTGGCGAGATATTCCGCGACCACCTGGCTGCCCGGCGCCAGCGAGGTCTTGACCCAGGGCTTCGCGGCCAAGCCCTTGGCGGCGGCGTTGCGCGCCAGCAAGCCCGCGCCGATCAAGACGCTCGGGTTGGAGGTGTTGGTGCAGGAGGTGATCGCCGCGATCACGACGTCGCCATGGCCGAGGTCGAAATTGCGATTCTCGACCGCATAACGCTTCGACGAGTCCGTCGCCTTTTTGTATTCGCTCGCCATTGCAGCAGTGAATCCTTCCGCGACCGCGGGCAGCGCAACACGGCCTTCGGGCCGCTTCGGGCCGGCCATCGAGGGCACCACGTCGCCGAGATCGAGCGTCAGAGTTTCCGTAAAGACCGGATCGGGCGACTTCGCGGTGCGGAACAGGCCTTGCGCCTTGGCATAGGCGGCGACCAGCGCGACGCGGTCGGACTTGCGCCCCGACGTCTTGAGATAATCGATGGTCTCGGCATCGACCGGGAAGAAGCCGCAGGTCGCGCCATATTCCGGCGCCATATTGCCGATGGTCGCTTTGTCCGCGACCGAAAGATGGTCCAGGCCGGGACCGAAGAATTCCACGAATTTCCCGACCACGCCCTGCTTGCGCAGCATCTGCGTTACCGTCAGCACGAGGTCGGTCGCGGTGACGCCTTCCTTGAGCTGTCCCTTGAGCTTGAAGCCGACCACTTCCGGCAGCAGCATCGACAGCGGCTGGCCGAGCATCGCGGCTTCCGCCTCGATGCCGCCGACGCCCCAGCCGAGCACGGCGAGGCCGTTGACCATGGTGGTGTGCGAATCGGTGCCGACGAGTGAGTCAGGATAGGCGACCTCGAAGGTGCCTTTCTTCTTGCCGACCGTCATCTTCTCCTTGCGGGTCCACACCGTCTGCGCGAGGTATTCGAGATTGACCTGATGGCAGATGCCGGTGCCGGGCGGCACCACGGAGAAATTCGAAAACGCCTTCTGACCCCATTTCAGGAATTCGTAGCGCTCCTGATTCTGCTTGTATTCCTCGACCACATTCTTGCCGAAGGCCTTGTTGTCGCCGAAGAAGTTCACGATCACGGAATGATCGATGACGAGATCGACCGGCACCAAGGGATTGATCCTCTCGGCATCGCCGCCGAGCTTCTGCATCGCGTTGCGCATCGCGGCGAGATCGACCACCGCCGGCACGCCGGTGAAATCCTGCATCAAGACGCGCGCGGGGCGGAACGCGATTTCATGTTCGAGCGCGCGCTTCTTCAGCCATTTCGACACCGCGACGATATCGTCCTTCTTGACGGTACGGTCGTCTTCATTGCGCAGCAGGTTTTCCAACAGCACCTTCATCGAATAAGGAAGCTTGGAAATCCCTTTCAGACCGTTTTTTTCCGCGGTGGGCAGGCTGTAATAGACATAGGTCTTGCCACCGACCTTGAGGGTCTTCCGGCACTTGAAGCTGTCGAGCGAGGTCATGTGAGGCAATCCCAGTTCTTAAGTTGCGCCCTGGCAATGGTATTAAAACACCGTTTGCGAGGCTTGGCCTGATGGCTTGCAGACGCGGGTTGTGTGCTGCATCAGGTTCCGGCTTATAGAATCTTTCCTGTGGCGCCGCCACACTGACAATCGAGCCGCAGCAATGCGGCATCCATTCTGGAAGGCTTTGGGACGGCAGATGCGGCTCGCAGGACGCGGTGTCAGGTGTGTGCGAGGCGGCCGGGAGGTGTTCTCTGGCGTCGATTTCGACGCTGGCGCCGGCGAAGCGCTGGCCGTCACCGGCCCCAACGGATCGGGCAAAACTTCCCTGTTGCGGCTGATCGCCGGTCTTCTCACGGTGGCCGGCGGATCGATCGATCTTGAAGGCGGCGGAGCCGAGCTGACCTTGCCCGAACAGGCGCATTATCTCGGCCATCGCGACGCGTTGAAGCCGGCGTTGAGCGTCGCGGAAAACCTCGCTTTCTGGCGCGATTTTTTCGGCGGCGAGGCGCTCGAGGCGGAATCGAGCCTTGCCAAAGTGGGGCTCGCTCACGCCGCCCATCTTCCGGCGGCGTACCTGTCGGCCGGCCAGCGCCGGCGGCTCTCGATTGCGCGATTGCTGGCGGTAAAGCGGCCGATCTGGCTGCTGGACGAGCCCACCAATGCGCTCGATGCCGCCGGGCAAAACCTGTTCGCGAGCCTGATGACCGATCATCTGTCCAGCGGCGGCGTGATCGTCGCCGCAACCCATGCGCCGCTGGGGATCCCCACGAAAGAGCTGCGAATCGGAGGCGTCGCATGACCAGCCTGCTCGCGCTGATTCGAAGAGAGCTGCGCATCGCGCTGCGTGTCGGCGGCGGGGCGCTGATCGGAGTGTTGTTCTTTCTCACCGTGGTGGTGCTGATGCCGTTCGCGGTCGGCCCCGAGCTTGCGCTGTTGAGCCGGCTCGGCCCCGCGATTCTCTGGCTCGGCGCGTTGCTCGCAAGCCTGCTCACGCTCGACCGGTTGTTCACGGCCGACCACGAGGACGGCTCGCTCGACCTGATCGTGATGAGCCGGACACCGTTGGAATTGACCTGCGCGGCGAAAGCGCTGGCACATTGGCTCGCCGCCGGATTGCCGTTGATCGTCGCAACGCCGGTGCTCGGCCTGTTGTTGAATCTCGACACGGCATCGACCTCGGCGGTCGCGTTGACCTTGCTCGCAGGGACGCCAGCGCTGACTTTCACCGGCATGATCGGTGCGGCGCTCGCGGTGACGCTGCATCGCGGCGGATTGTTGCTCGCCGTGGTGGTGCTGCCGCTCTCGATCCCGGTCCTGATCTTCGGCGTCGCCGCTTCCGAGGCGGCGATCTCGGGCCCGGTCTCGTTCGGAGCGCCGTTCTCGATCCTGTGCGCGCTGTCACTCTTCAGTTTGGTGATCGGACCGTTCGCCGCCGCCGCGAGCTTGCGGCACGGGCTGGATTGATCAACTCTCGCGGAAGAACGCTCAAACCGCGCGCTACCGATTGCCTGCAACGGCCACGACGACTATCAGGATGCCCATGACGCTGATCGACCTCGCCAACCCGACCCGGTTCCTGACGCTCACCTCACGCCTGTTGCCGTGGCTTGCGGGTACGACCGCGCTTCTGCTCCTGATCGGTCTTTATCAATCGGCCATGGCGCCCGACGATTACCAGCAGGGCGCCACCGTCAAGATCATGTTCATTCACGTGCCGAATGCGTGGCTCTCGATGTTCGTGTGGGGCGTGATGAGCCTTGCGGCGCTCGGCACGCTGGTGTGGCGGCATCCCTTGGCGGACGTTGCTGCCAAGGCCGCCGCCCCGATCGGCGCGGCCTTCACGTTTCTGGCGCTGGTGACGGGGTCGCTGTGGGGGCGGCCGATGTGGGGCACCTATTGGGAATGGGATGCGCGGCTGACGTCTGTGCTGATTTTGTTTCTGATGTATCTCGGCCTGATCGCGCTGTGGCGCGCGGTCGAGGACCCGTCGCGCGCCGCGCGCGCCGCTGCGATCTTGACGCTGGTCGGCGCCATCAACCTGCCGATCATCAAATTCTCGGTGGATTGGTGGAATACGCTGCATCAGCCGGCGTCGGTGATGCGGATCGGCGGGCCGACGCTCGACCGCGCCTTTTTGAGTCCGTTATTGGTGATGGCGGTGGCGTTTTCGCTGCTGTTCGTGACCCTGCATCTCGCCGCCATGCGCAACGAAATCCTGCGCCGCCGCGTGCGCGCCTTGCAGATGATGCAAGCCAGCCAAGGCATGATGTGAAAGAAGGCATGGCGTGAAAGGCACGGCGTGAACGCGATGTGGCTCGGTCCTTACGCTTCCTTTATCGTGACATCCTACACACTGGTGACAGCCGTGGTGTTGGTTTTGATCGGCTGGATCGCGATCGATTATCGTCAACAGAAGCAACGCTTGCGGGAATTCGAGACCAGCGGCGTTGTCCGGCGCTCGGGGCGCGGCGCGGCGGAGATTCCATGAGCGAGCCTTCGACAAACGAGCCTTCGACATCGAGCGCGTCGCCGCAAAGACGCCGCTCCTGGTTGATGGCGCTGCCGCTGGTCGCCTTCGCAGGCCTTGCCGCGATCTTCTGGTTTCGGCTTGGCAGCGGCGACCCGTCGAAGATTCCCTCGGCCTTGATCGGCCGCCCGGCGCCGCAAACCACGCTGCCGCCGCTCGAAGGCCTCGCCACCGGCGGCGCTCAGGTGCCGGGGCTCGATCCTTCCGTCTTCAAAGGCAAGGTCAGCGTCGTCAACGTCTGGGCGTCGTGGTGCGTGCCGTGCCACGACGAAGCGCCGCTTTTGACCGAACTGGGCAAGGACAAGCGGCTGCAAATCGTCGGCATCAATTACAAGGACGCACCGGAAAACGCGCGGCGTTTTCTCGGCCGCTACGGTAATCCGTTCGGCATTGTCGGCGTCGACGGCAACGGCCGGGCCGCGATCGAATGGGGGGTCTATGGCGTGCCGGAGACCTTCGTCGTGGGGCGCGAAGGCACCATCGTCTACAAGCTCGTCGGTCCGGTGACGCCGGACAATATCGACCGCGTGCTTAAGGCCGAGATCGACAAGGCGCTGAAGGCAGGGTCTTAAAATCATTGACGTTATTCCGGGGCACCGCCAACGGGTTCGCGCGAAGCGCCGCCCGATGACAGGCTCCGCGATGAACTTTCGCCTTTCTCCAGCGTTCATTTGACGGCCACGTGGCCGCAACGAATTTAAGGCGCTACTTAAACCGTCCCTGGAGGACATAGCCATGCGTTATTTTACGCTCGCTTCACTTGCTGCAACTGCGCTCACCTTGGGTCTGCTGACGGCCCCGCCGTCGATGGCCCAGACGACCCAGCCCGCCGCCAAGTCCGACAAGATGGCGCCTGCTCCAAAAGCCGACAAGATGGCGCCCGCCGCCAAATCCGATCTGGTCGATATCAATTCGGCGAGCGCCGCCGAACTCGATGCCCTGCCGGGGGTCGGCAAGGCCTATTCGGCCGCGATCATCAAGGGCCGTCCCTACAAGGGCAAAGATGATCTGGTGAACAAAAACATCGTGCCGCAGAAGACCTATGACGGCATCAAGGACAAGGTCATCGCCAAGCAGAAGAGCTGAGGATTTCTTCCCTCTCCCCGCGAAGTGCGGGGCGAGGGAGCAGCTCACCCCTTCGACACATCTCCACCTTCCGCCTCGCTCGCGTCCAATGACGCGGGCTCCAAATGGTAGCGTTTGGTGAGCGGCATCTGCGCGATCGCAAAACCCATCGTCAGCGGAAGCACGCCGAACGCCTTGAAGGTGACCCAGAAATCCGTGCTCTGGGTACGCCAGATGATTTCGTTCAGAATCGCCATCGCGAAGAAGAACAATGCCCAACGCGCGGTGAGGATCCGCCAGCCTTGCGGCGTCAGGTTGAACATCTGGTCGAACATGATCGCGATGAACGAGCGGCCGAACAGCAACCCGCCGCCGAGAATCGCCGCGAACAGACCGTAAATGATCGTCGGCTTGACCTTGATGAAGGTCTCGTCATGCAGCACCAGCGTCAACGTGCCGAACACGATGACGATGACGCCGGTCACCAGCGCCATCACCGGCACATGCCGCGTCACCACATAAGACGCGATCATCGCCGCGACGATCGCCACCATGAAGGCAGCCGTGGCGACGAACAGATTGAACTTGGCGTTGGCGACAAAGAAAACGATCAGCGGGCCGAGTTCGGTCGCGAGCTTGAACAGCGGATGCGGCGTGGTTTTGTCCATTACTCAATCCATTCTCTCAATCTCCATCCTTCGAGACGGCGCTTCGCGCCTCCTCAGGATGAGGATTTCCGTTTCGTCCTCTCCCTCATCCTGAGGAGCGGCGCCTTCGCCGCGTCTCGAAGGATGATACTTACTCAATCCCTGCGATCGCCTGCGCGAAGTCACGCGCGGTGAAGGGCGCGAGATCGTCGATACCCTCACCAACGCCGATGAAATGCACCGGCAGTTTATATTTTTCGGCCAACGCCACCAGGATGCCGCCGCGCGCGGTGCCGTCGAGCTTCGTCATCACCAAGCCCGTGACGCCCGCGGTGCGATGAAACGCCTCGACCTGCGACAGCGCATTTTGTCCGACCGTGGCGTCCAGCACCAATAGCACCGCATGCGGCGCCGAGGCATCGACCTTTTTGATGACGCGAACGACCTTCTCAAGCTCGTTCATCAATTCGGCCTTGTTCTGCAACCTGCCTGCGGTATCGACCAACAGCACGTCGCGCTTGGCCTCCCGCGCCGCGGTGAACGCATTGAAGGCAAGGCTCGCGGAATCCGAGCCTTGCGCACCCGCAATGACGGGCGATTGGGTGCGTTCGCCCCAAACCTTCAACTGCTCGATCGCGGCGGCACGAAAGGTGTCGCCGGCGGCGAGCATCACCGTGCGGCCCTCCGTGGAGAATTTCGCGGCAAGCTTGCCGATGGTGGTGGTTTTGCCCGACCCGTTGACGCCGACCACGAGAATGACGAACGGCTTTTGCGTCGCGTCGATCGCAAGCGGCTTCGCCACGGGGCCAAGCACTTTTTCGACTTCGGTCGCGACGACGGATTTCACTTCATCCGCCGAGATCGCCTTGTCGTACCGGCCGATGCCGACGGCGGCCGAAATGCGGGAGGCGACCTCCGTGCCCAAATCGGCGCGCAGCAGCACGTCCTCGATATCGTCGAGCATCGCGCGGTCGAGCTTGCGCTTGGTCACGAGATCGGCCACCGCCGTCCCGAGCGAACTCGACGTGCGCTTCAAACCGGCGGATAGCCGCCGCCACCAGCTCAATGTGGTCGTTCCGGAAGTGGTATCGTTCATGTTGGCGCTGTGTTAGCGGTTTCGCGCCATGAGCGAAAGTCTCGACCGATCGATCCAGGTTCCCGAATTGACCGCGGAGGAAATCCAGGCCCGTGTGCTTCACCGCGACGGACTGATGCTGGTGATCGACAAGCCGGCAGGGCTGCCGGTGCATCGCGGCCCCAAGGGCGGCGCCAATCTCGAGACCTCGTTCGAGGCGCTGCGGTTCGGACTTCCCCACCCGCCGGTTCTCGCCCACCGGCTCGACCGCGATACGTCGGGCTGTCTCGTGCTCGGACGCCACCGCAAGGCAACGGCCTCGCTCGGGCTTTTGTTCAAGCATGGCCGGATCGGCAAGACCTATTGGGCGGTGGTCGAAGGCCGCCCGGTCGAAGACGAGGGCACGATCGACATGCCGCTCGGCCGCCTCAACGCCGAGCGCGGCTGGTGGCAAAAGCCCGACCCGGACGGACAATCGGCGGTCACCAAGTGGAAAGTATTGGGGCGCGGCGAAGGCCTCACTTCACCTCTCACTTGGCTCGCGCTCGAACCGGTCACCGGCCGCACCCATCAATTGCGCGTTCACAGCGCCGCGCAGGGTTGGCCGATCGTCGGCGACAATATCTACGGCACCGGCCCGCGATTCGGCGAGCCACGGCTGCATCTGCATTCCCGCGAACTCGTGATTCCGATTTCCAGGAATAAGGACCCGGTGCGCGTGGTCGCACCGGCGCCGGCGGATTTGCACGAACGGCTGAAGGCCTGCGGGTGGAAGGGGGAGTAGGGTCGCTCCTCACACCGTCAGCCGCGCGCCGTCGATTCCCACAATCGCAAGCCGCCGCACCACGCCGGGCACTTCACCCGCAATCGCCACCGGCAGAAAATGTTCGGTGCGGCCCTGCGTGGCGCTCTCGATCAGGACCTCGCGCATCGAACCAATCTCGGACGCGAGCCGCTTTTGCAAGGCGGCCTCTCCGCTCGCCCGCAACCGTTTCGCGCGCTCCCGAATCACTTCGCCCGAGACCTGCGGCATTCGGGCCGCCGGCGTGCCCGGCCGCTTCGAATAGGGAAACACATGCAAAAAGGTGAGGCCGCATTCCTCGATCAAATCCTGCGAGCGTTCGAACATCTCTTCGGTCTCGGTCGGAAAGCCGGCGATGATGTCGGCGCCGAGCGCGATGTCGGGTCGCAGCCGCCGCACCTGCGCACAGAAATCGATCGCCTGCTGACGCGAATGCCGCCGCTTCATCCGCTTCAAGATCAGGTCGTCGCCGGATTGCAGCGACAGATGCAAATGCGGCATCAAGCGCTCGTCGCTTGCAATCACATCGAGCAAATCGCGGTCCACCTCGACCTGGTCGATCGATGAAATGCGCAAGCGTTTCAATTCCGGCACGTGCCGCAAGATTTGCTTGGCGAGTTGCCCCAGTTTCGGCGCACCGGGCAAATCCGCGCCATAGCTTGTGAGATCGACGCCGGTGAGCACGATCTCGGCATGGCCGCGCACGACCAGGGCCCGAACTTGATCCACCACCGCGCCCATCGGCACCGAGCGCGAATTGCCGCGGCCGAACGGGATGATGCAAAACGTGCAACGGTGATCGCAGCCGTTCTGCACCTGCACGAAAACCCGCGGCAGGCCGTTCTGGAATCCGTCAACGAGATGCGGCGCCATGTCTTTGACCGCCATGATGTCGGCGACCGCGATCTTTTCGCTCGGCTCCACGCCGAATTTGGCGGCAAGGTCGAGCGCGGTTCTGGTTACGCGCCAAGCCTCGTTCCGCATCTTGTCGTCATTGCCGACGACGCGATCGACCTCCGCCATACGTGCGAACATCTCGGGCTCGATCTGCGCCGCGCAGCCGGTGACGACGATGCGCGCGTGCGGCCGCTCGCGCTTGAGCCGGCGGATCGATTGCCGGGCCTGCGCCACGGCCTCATTGGTGACCGCGCAACTATTGATGACGATGGTGTCGCTAAGCCCGGCGCTTTCGGCCTCGCGGGCGATCACCTCGGATTCGAAGGCGTTGAGGCGGCAGCCAAACGTGACGACGTCGACGCCCATGATCTAAGCGACCGACGCAAACAGAGCCGGGTCGAACCGGCCTTCATATTCGAACGTCGCCGAACCCGTCATCAACACATGATCGTCGTGCTCACGCCACTCGATCGAGAGGTCGCCGCCGGGCAACGAAATATTGACGATACGATTGGCGCGCTTCAAGCGCGCCGCGGCCACCGCCGTGGCGCAAGCCGCCGAGCCGCAGGCCTTTGTCAGTCCCGCACCACGCTCCCAGGTGCGGATTGTGACGTGATCGCGATCGACGATATGGGCGAGCGTGATATTCGCTCGCTCGGGAAAGATCGGGTGATTTTCCAACAGTGGCCCGAAGCGAGGAAGATCGTGGGCGTTGACGTCGTCGACCCAAAAGATCGCATGCGGATTGCCCATCGAGACCACCGACGGCGTGTGCAAGACCGGCGCGTCGATCGGGCCGATCTGCAGCTCGATCGAGCGGGTGTCGCGAAACTCTTCCGCGAGCGGAATGTCCTTCCAACCGAACTTCGGCGGGCCCATGTCGACGGTATAGAGATCGCTCGACGGACCCTGCCAGCAATTCAAGAGCCCGGCTTTGGTCTCGAAGGTGGCCTGGGTCTGGCCGGTCGCCTCGAACAGCCGGCGCACCACGCAGCGCATGCCATTGCCGCAGGCGGCCGCTTCCGAGCCGTCATTGTTGTAGATTCGGATGAAAGCCTCGGTGCCGTGCAGGCGCGGCGGCTGCAGCACCATCAACTGGTCGTAAGGCACGCCGGCGGGCGAGGCGATGGCGCGCGCGTCCTCCGGCGTGACCGGGCCCGGTCTGTCGCGCAAATCGACCACGACGATCTCGTTGCCGATGCCGTTCATCTTGGCAAAGGCGTGGTTGGCAAGGGGGCTCATCGAATTTGCGCTGGCGGAATTTGCGCTCATGGAATTTTTCCGAATTCTGCAGGCTCTATATGGCGAATGATGCCGCTCTTGACCAGTGCGGCAAATCCGTGTCCGCAGCCTGCATCGAAGCCGAGAACCCATGACGTATCTGCTATGGGACGAAACTAGCCGGCCATGTTAGCATGGCGCTGGGTACGAAACGTGCTCTGCCACAGCTCTAAAAATAAGCTGCACACCCGCTGATCACGGAGAAATGCCCGAAATGAATTGTATCCGCCCCTTCCGCCTCGCCTTGGTCGCGCTGATCCCGGCCGCGATTTCGCTAGGTCTAGATGGTGCCCTGGCGCAGTCGCCGCCGCCGCCCGCGAAAAACACCCCGGTGACGCCAAGCCCGACTCCGGTCACCCCCGCCCCGCCGCCGGCCGAGACGAAATCTCCGGCCGACCTCCCTTCGACGGCGCAGACCCCCGCGGCGCCAGCGACGGTCCAGGCCGCGGACCCGTTCGGCGAGGAAATCACGCTGACGCCGAAAACAATGCTCATCGTCAAGGGCAGCGCCAATTGGGATTCGGCGTTCGACACGTTGCTCGAATCGTTCAAAATCCTGTCAGCCTTGCTGGACAAGCAGGGCATCAAGCGGACCGGAAATGGGATGATCGTCTATACGTCCACCGACGATGCCGGCTTCACATATTTGGCGGAAATTCCGGTCGAGCAGGAGCCGAAGAATCTGGGCAAGGACATGAGCGTCGGCAAATCGCCCGAAGGCAAGGCATTGAAGTTCGTCCATCGCGGCTCTTACGACAACATGGACAACACCTATGAGGCGATCACCAATCACCTCGACGACAAGAAGCTCGAAGCGAAAGACACCTTCATCGAGGAATACATCACCGATCCCCTGAAGACGGAGGAGGATAAATTGGTGATCAACGTCTACGTGCCGCTGAAGTGAACCGAAATTAAATCTCCACCACCTGCCCCGGCTTGAGCGCGACAAAACGCTCGCGCGGAACCTTCGCTTCATCGAGCGCCGCATGCAAGGCGATCACCGGCGCGTCGATTGCCTCGTCGGTCAATTGAAACGTGCCGTGATGATGCGCGAGTGCCCGTTCCGCACCGCAATCGGCCAGTGCTTTGACGGCGTCGGACGGGTTCATGTGCTGGTCGCGCATGAACCAGCGCGGCTCATAGGCGCCGATCGGCAAGATCGCGAGCCGAAACGGGCCGTGCGTCTGCGCGACGCGACGGAAATGCCGGCCGTCGCCGTAGCCGGAATCGCACACGATGTAGAGCTTGCCCGCCGGCGTCTCCAAGACAAAACTCGCCCACAACGTCTTGTTGCGGTCGAACAATCCGCGCGCCGACCAATGCCGGGTCGGCACCAGCGTCACCGCGGCGCCGTTGCCGAGTTCGAGGCGGTCGTGCCAATCGAAGGCCTCGGCGCGAATGGCGTTATCGGCGCTGCGCATGGTGACGTCGTTGCCGAGCGGGGTGATCACGCGCGGGGAGAACTTCGCGGTCAGTTTCGACAAGGTCGCGACGTCGAGATGGTCGTAATGGCCGTGCGACACCAGCACGACATCGATCGGCGGCAACGCGTCGAAGGCGATACCGGGGTCGTTGTGACGCTTCGGTCCGGCAAAGCTGAACGGTGAGGCGCGTGCCGACCAGACCGGATCGACCAGAATGTTCAGGCCCGCGGCCTGGATCAACCAACTGGCGTGGCCGATGAAGGACAGCCGCACTTTTTTGCCGGTGACCCGCGCCGGCGGCGTGTCGGCGTAAGGGCTCGGCACCCATTCGGGCCAAACCACGCGTAGTCTTCCGGAGCCGAACTGCCAGCGCAGCACGTCACCAAGCGATTTCGGCGGCGAACCGTCGGGATCGAAAAAATGCAGCCCGTCGAAATGGTCGGAGACGGGCCCGTCATAGGTTTTCATTCTGTACATCCAGACCGACGTCCCGCCGATCAGCGTAGCGGCGCCGGAGAAGAGCCCCATAATACCTTTGAGAACATTGCGGCGGGTCATGTTCATGGTTCGATTGGCCTTAAAATGCGTAATTCGGCAAGGCCCGAGCCGCTGTCCGGTTCACCAAGATCCCCTTTGACCGGGACTTTTCTTGACTTTCCGGGGCCAGCGGGGTTTAACGCCCGCAAATCTCGGAAAGACGTTCTTTTCGACCCGCCGCCCGGCCCTGGAGGCCGGAGGTCAACGCCCGACAGCGCGATGCGCCCTCGGGCGCAAAAGTGTTTGGTTAACCGTCATCGCGGCGTTGCCGAGGCGCGAAGCGAGACACAAGTTAAGGCGTCATCCTGAGGAGCCGCGAAGCGGCGTCTCGAAGGATGGGCCACGGCAGAACTCCACCCTTCGAGACGCAGGCTGCGCCTGCTCCTCAGGGTGAGGCAGCAGGAAGAAAGCAATTGTTCGACAATCTGTCGGAAAAGCTTGGTGGCATTCTTGATCGGCTGACGCGGCGCGGGTCGCTGACGGAAGCCGACGTCGATGCCGCCATGCGCGAGGTGCGCCGCGCGCTGCTTGAGGCCGACGTCTCGCTCGACGTGGTGCGAAGCTTCACCGAAAGGGTCCGCGAACAGGCGATCGGCGCCACCGTGGTCAAGTCGGTGACGCCCGGCCAGATGGTGGTCAAGATCGTTCATGACGAGTTGATCGCCACGCTAGGCTCCGACGGCCAGCCGATCGACCTCAATGCCGTCCCGCCGGTGGCGATCATGATGGTCGGTCTTCAAGGCTCCGGCAAAACCACCACCACCGCCAAGCTCGCCCGCCGCCTGACCCAGCGCGACAAGCGCAAGGTGCTGATGGCCTCGCTCGATATTTATCGCCCCGCCGCGATGGAGCAGCTCGCGGTGCTCGGGCGCGACCTCGACATCCAGACCCTGCCGATCGTGGCCGGCCAGAAGCCGGCGCAGATTGCGAAACGCGCGCTGGAAGCCGGCAAACTCGGCGGCTACGACGTGGTGCTGCTCGACACGGCGGGCCGCACCACGCTCGACGAAGAGATGATGACGGAAGCGGCCGAGATCAAAGCTTTCGCCAATCCGCACGAAGTGCTGCTGGTCGCGGATTCCTTGACCGGCCAGGACGCGGTCAATCTGGCGCGCGCCTTCGACGAGCGCGTCGGTCTCACCGGCATCGTGCTGACGCGGGTCGATGGCGATGGCCGCGGCGGCGCGGCGTTGTCGATGCGCGCGGTCACCGGCAAGCCGATCAAGCTGATCGGCACCGGCGAAAAGACCGACGCGCTGGAAGATTTTCACCCGAGCCGCATCGCCGGACGCATCCTCGGCATGGGCGACGTGGTGTCGCTGGTCGAAAAGGCGGCGGCGAATATCGACGCGGAAAAAGCCGCGCGCGTCGCAGAGAAAATGCGCAAGGGTCAGTTCGACCTTTCCGACATGCGCGAACAGCTTTCGCAGATGGCGAATATGGGCGGCATCAGCGGGCTGATGGGCATGATGCCGGGCGTTGCCAAGATGAAGAACCAGATCGCCAATGCCGGGCTCGACGACAAGATTCTCAAGCGTCAGGTCGCGATCATCGATTCGATGACGCGGCAGGAGCGCAAGAGCCCGGATATTCTCAAAGCAAGCCGCAAGAAGCGGATCGCCGCCGGCGCCGGACAGAAGGTCGAGGAAGTCAACAAGCTCCTCAAGATGCACCGGAACATGGCCGACATGATGAAGGCGATGGGCTCAGGCAAGCGAGGTCCGATGGCCGGCATCGCGCAGGCGATGGGCTTCGGCGGCGGCATGCCCTCGCCCGAGCAAATGAAAGCGCTCGCCGAGAAGATGCCCGGTGGGGCGCCGGGCGGCATGCCGGCGCTGCCGAAAGACCTTCCCGCCGGTCTTCGCTCCGGCTTGCCGAATTTGCCGGGGTTTACCGGCCTGAGCGGCAAGCCAACGTTACCAGGCCTCGGTGGCTTCCCCGGATTGGGGAAGAAGAAATGAGAAACATCCGAATTCTTTTCTACCCGTCATTCCGGGACGCGCGTTTACGCGCGGCCCCGGAATCCATACTCCCGATCGTGGTTATGGATTCCGGGTTCGCTTCGCGCCCCGGAATGACGAACTAAACAGACATCCGATCAACCCAACACCATCAGGAGAACTAAATGTCAGTCGTTATCCGCCTCGCTCGCGCCGGCACCAAGAAGCGTCCCGTCTATCACGTCGTCGTCGCCGATTCGCGCTTTCCCCGCGATGGCCGCTTCATCGAACGTCTCGGCCATTTCAATCCGCTGCTGCCGAAGGACAACGAGGCGCGGTTGAAGCTCGACATGGACAAGGTCAAGGCCTGGCTCGCCAAGGGCGCGCAGCCGTCCGACCGCGTCTCGCGCTTCCTCGATGCCGCCGGCGTCGTAAAGCGTGCCGCGCGCAACAACCCGGAAAAGGCGGTGCCGCGCAAGGAGCGCAAGGCGCAAGCCGAAGCCGCCGCCAAGTCGTAAGCGCCGGGGCGAGCGACGGTGGCAGCACCGATTTGCGTTGCCCGGATCGGCGCCCCGCATGGCGTGCGCGGCGCGGTGAAACTGTGGACGTTTACCGAAGACCCGTTGGCGGTGAAACGCTACGGGCCACTTCTGACAAAAGACGGCGCGCGTCAATTCGAGGTGACGCACGCGCGCGAGGCCAAAGGTCATCTGGTCGCGACGTTCAAAGGCATCGCGACGCGCGAGGCCGCCGAGAAACTCAACGGCATCGAGCTCTACATCGCGCGCGACAAACTGCCGGCGCCCGGCGAGGGTGAATATTACCACGCCGATTTGATCGGGCTCGCCGCGGTAACTCAAGCGAACGAACCGCTCGGCCGCGTCGTTGCGATCCACAATTTCGGCGCCGGCGATATCATCGAAATCGCGCCGCCGCATGGCGCGACAATGCTGCTGCCGTTCACCAACGCCGTGGTGCCCACGGTCGATCTTGCGGGCGGACGCGTGGTGATCGATTTGCCGGGCGAGATTGAGGGCGAAGGCGAGAACGAAATATCGATTTAGTTTCGGCTTGCCGCGCGGCATACCCGACATTCACCCGTCATAAAGTTCCGCGTAGTTGCGCGGTTCCATCTACAAAAAAACTTGTATTGAATTTTTCGCTCGAGCACGCTCAGGTTGCTGCATCCTCCACGCCGTCGAGAATCTTTTCGATTCGCTCCCTCGATGCCCCAGCCCTGGAGTCATTCATTCCATGTTCCGTAGCGCTTTTCTGGCGACCATTAGTCTGCTCGCCACAGCCTGTGTCCTGCATGCCCAAACGGTGCCTGCCGAGTCACCCGCAGCGGCGTCCTCATCCAGCACTGAGGCGGCGAACGGCCCGGAACCCATGGAAGAGACGCAAACCGGCGATCACTGGACTTACGAGATTCGGGACGAGATCACTGGTGAAGTCAAATTGACGGTGACCAATATCGTTACCGACGTCTCGGCGTCCGAGATCGGCACGCGCTCCGCGCAGCTTGGGAACAGCAACTTCGGCTACCAGACGTTCGATCGTTCCTGGAATGTGACGAATAACGGAACTTGGCGATTTACGCCCAATGACGGCACCGGCATTCGGCTGCCGCTCGCGGTCGGCAAGAGCTGGTCGTTCAAATCCACCGACGTCAACAGCTCGGCCGGGGTTAGCTGGAAGCGCTCGGGCACATCGAAAGTGACCGCGAAGGAAAGCGTGACGACCCGAGCGGGCACGTTCGACACCTTCAAGATCGAAACCTCGATCGAGACACAAAACGCGAATGACCCAACCAAGAAATTCCAGTCCGTCCAGCAGACCTGGTACGCCCCGCTGATCGATCATTGGGTGAAGCGCTCCTCGCAGTCGCGGTCGGAGGGACGTGTTCGCGACAAGAGCACAGCGGAGCTGGTCGAGTATGGCCGCCGCTAATCCGCTGCTACGCGCCCGCCAACCACGCGGTGCAACAGGGGGGCCGTAAGCAAATGCACATGCTTCGTTACGTCGTTCTGGGGGTGATTGGTTTGGTTGCCGGTGGCGCGTGGGCGCAACAGCCGGCGCCCCCATCATCGCCCGCTGCGGTCCAGCCTTCAAAAGCCATTGTCCCGATGGAAGAGCCGATGCCCGGCGACCACTGGACTTATGAGGTGCGGGACGAGATCGCCGGGACCACCACCGCTACCCGCACCAACGTCGTGACAGAGGTAACACCGAAGGACATCAGCACCCGCGTCGACACTGTGGGTAAGCCTGACCCGGGCCAGATCGTTTACGATCGGTCGTGGAACGTGACCCTTTCGGGACAATGGAAATATTCTCCCAACGACGGCGCGGGAATTCAACCGCCGCTTGCGGCCGGCAAAATCTGGAATTTTCAAGCCAACGAAACCAACATTTCCAACGGCTACATCTGGAACCGGTCGGGCCAATCGAAGGTCGTCGGACTGGAGACGGTGACCACAAAGGCTGGCACCTTCGATACATTCAAGATTGAAACGTCGCTCTCGAGGAAAAACGTCAAGGACCCGACCCAAAAGGCCGAAGTTACGTCAGTGACTTGGTATGCGCCCACAATAAATCACTGGGTCAAGCGCACCTTCGTCTCGCGGGTCGACAAGCATTTGCTGGTCAACAACACCATCGAACTCACCGAATACGGTCGCAAGCCGTGAACTCCGGAAGAGCGTCCGACAGGATGCGCTTTCATCCCGGCGTCTCCGCGTGCCACAAGCCTGTGAGCCACGACTCCTGATTTGACGGTCCCCGCCGGAAGCGCCATTGGAAAGCCATGGCTTCCAAACCGACAATCTGGCGCGCAACCGTCCTGACCCTGTTTCCGGCGATGTTTCCCGGCCCGCTCGGCGTAAGCCTCGCGGGCAAGGCGCTGGCTTCCGGCCTGTGGGCCTTGGAAGCGCGCGATATCAGGGACTCAGCCACTGACCGACATCGCAGCGTCGACGATACCCCTGCCGGGGGCGGCCCCGGCATGGTGCTGCGCGCCGACGTGCTGGCAGCCGCCATCGATGCGGCGGATGGCGCTTCCGATCGCCAAAAAGAGCGGCCCCGCCTGCTGATGAGCCCGCGGGGTCGGCCATTGACCCAGTCGCGGGTTGCGGAACTCGCCAGCGGGCCCGGGCCGTTGATCGTCTGCGGCCGATTCGAGGGCGTCGATCAGCGGGGCATCGAGGCCCGCGGTCTCGAGGAGGTCTCGGTCGGCGATTACGTGCTTTCGGGGGGCGAAATCGCGGCCATGGCCGTGATCGATGCCTGCGTCCGGCTTTTGCCCGGCGTGATGGGGAAATTGGCCTCCGGTGCGGACGAGAGCTTTTCCGACGGCCTCTTGGAATACCCGCAATATACCCGCCCCCAGGAGTTCGAGGGCCGCCCGATCCCCGAGGTCTTGCTATCGGGGGATCACGCCCGGGTCGCGGCCTGGCGCCGGGCCGAGGCGGAAGCCCTGACCCAAGCGCGGCGGCCGGATCTCTGGGCCAAGGGCCAAAAACCTCCAAAAAGCACGACGGAAGGGTGACAACGCCCTACCTTTGCCGTATACGAGCGCCAAATCCGCGCAACAATAGTGGACGTTCGCGTAGCCGCGCCGGGATGGCTGGGCGCGCCGCCGATGGAGATTTGCGATGAACCTCATTCAAGAGCTCGAAAAAGAGCAGTTCGAAAAATTGTCCGCCGGCAAGGCGATTCCGGAGTTCGGACCCGGCGATACCGTGATCGTCAACGTCAAGGTGGTCGAAGGCGACCGCTCGCGCGTGCAAGCCTATGAAGGCGTCTGCATCGGCCGCTCCGGCGGCGGGCTCAACGAGAGCTTCACGGTACGCAAGATTTCCTACGGCGAAGGCGTGGAGCGCGTCTTCCCCGTGATGTCGCCGATGATCGACTCGATCAAGGTGGTGCGCCGCGGCAAGGTGCGCCGCGCCAAGCTCTATTACCTGCGCAATCTGCGCGGCAAGTCGGCCCGCATCGTCGAGAAGTCGGAACGCACCACGGCCGTCGGCGGGTAGTTTCCGCCGCAATGGATTTCACGAAAGCGCGGGAGCTTGCCCCGCGCTTTTTTGTTGCCGACGCCGTGGTGACGATCCGTGCCCGTCACGACAGCGACCGCAACCCATATCGCGCTCGGTTTCCCCATGTGCTATAAGGCCCGCATGCTCAGGGATCGCCAAACAACCGCCTCGCGCGTCGTTCTCGACGACCGCCGTCGTTTGCCCTGGCGTTTCTTCGGTCGGTTGACGACAGCCGCGCTCACGGCTTGATGCCCGGCGCGCGCACCACGCGCGGCTTTCATTTTCCGACTTAAAATTCCGATTTAGAGCGCAAGACCATGTCCGATAAAAAGCCGACCACCCTGTACGACAAAATCTGGAACGATCATCTGGTTCACGAGGCCGATGACGGCACCTGCCTGATCTATATCGACCGTCATCTCGTCCACGAGGTGACCTCGCCGCAGGCCTTCGAAGGCTTGCGCGCCTCGAAGCGAAAAGTTCGCGCGCCCGAGAAGACGCTCGCCGTGGTCGATCACAACGTTCCGACTACCGATCGCACCAAGCCGAACCCCGACCCCGAATCCGCCGAGCAGATTCGGGTGATGGCGGAGAACGCGAAAGAATTCGGCATCGAATATTACAACGAGTTCGACAAGCGTCAGGGCATCGTGCACGTCATCGGCCCCGAGCAGGGCTTCACGCTGCCCGGCACCACCATCGTTTGCGGCGACAGCCACACCTCCACCCACGGCGCGTTCGGCGCGCTCGCGCACGGCATCGGCACTTCCGAGGTCGAGCATGTGTTGGCGACGCAAACCTTGATCCAGAAAAAAGCCAAAAACATGCGCGCCGTCGTCGACGGAAAATTGCCCGACGGCGTCACCGGCAAGGACATTATTCTTTCGATCATCGGCGAGATCGGCACCGCCGGCGGCACCGGCTATGTGCTCGAATATGCCGGCGAGGCGATCCGCGCGCTTTCGATGGAAGGCCGCATGACCGTCTGCAACATGTCGATCGAGGGCGGCGCCCGCGCCGGCCTGGTCGCGCCGGATGAAAAAGCGTTCGCATTTTTGAAGGGCCGCCCGATGGCCCCGAAGGGCGATGCCTGGGACGCCGCGATGCGCTACTGGGAGACGCTCCGCTCCGACGACGGCGCCCATTTCGATCACGAGATCAGGCTGGACGCCGCCAAGCTGCCGCCGATCGTGACCTGGGGCACCTCGCCCGAGGACGTCGTCTCGATCACCGGCTTCGTCCCTGATCCCGACAAGATCGAGGACGAGGCCAAGCGGCTCTCGAAACACCGCGCGCTCAATTACATGGGGCTGAAGCCCGGCACCAGGATCACCGACATCAAGCTCGACCGCATCTTCATCGGCTCCTGTACCAACGGCCGGATCGAGGATCTGCGCGCCGCGGCGAAAGTGGTCGAAGGCAAGACCGTCAACGGCAATCTCAATGCGATGATCGTGCCGGGCTCCGGCATCGTGAAAGAGCAGGCGGAAGCCGAAGGCCTCGACAAGATTTTCATCAAGGCCGGCTTCGAATGGCGCGAGCCGGGTTGCTCGATGTGCCTGGCGATGAATCCCGACAAGCTCCAGCCCGAAGAGCGCTGCGCCTCGACCTCGAACCGCAACTTCGAAGGCCGCCAGGGTTTCAAAGGCCGCACGCACCTTGTGTCACCGGCGATGGCGGCGGCCGCGGCGATCGCCGGGCATTTCGTCGATATCCGGGAGTGGCGGTAACCAGAGCATTTTCGAGCGAAAGCCTGCCCCGGACTCGATCCGGGGTGGGTACCGGTTCGCGTGAAGAAAACGCGTCAAACTAAAGACTCACTCCCTCAACCTCGACCCATCCTCGAAGCAACTCGTTAAGCAGTTGGGCGCAGACTTGCATCCCACGACAAGGCTAAACGAGGTGCCCGCCATGGCCGACAAACCTGAATTCGTCGACATGATCGGCGAGGCGACGCGCCAGATCCGGCGACGGGTCGTGCGGCACGCCGTCGAACCCGAGGTCAAGGAAAGATCGCGTCTCAGTCACTGGCCGCCGGATCGGTGGGTACAGTGGCGCATGGAAACGCTGACGCCGTGGAAGCTCAAATCCTGGAAATTCAAGAATTGGAGTTAGCGCATGATCCGGAAAAGCATGCCTTCGGACTTGATCCGAGGGTGGGCACCGGTGCAGATCATGCGCAAAAAAAAGAGATGGGATCATGATGCGATTCGCATCATGATTTAAGGCCACCAAAATATGCGCGGCCAGAAGACATAGCCGTAATTGAACGGGACGAACGGCGCCGGCGTGTAATAACGAGGCCGGTCAATATAATAGAGCTGGTCCTGCGGGCGATCGGCGGAACGCGTGTCCCGCGTGCGGCGCCGAGCGCTGATTTCGGTTGGAGCGCGCGCCGGCATCTGCACCACGGCGCGCAATGGCGCCGCCACCGCGCGATCGATCGCGGCCGAGCCGTCAAACATCCAGCCGACCACAAAGAAGGCAACGCCGATCCATCTGATCATGAAGGCCTCCGTATCAACGCCAAACCGGTCGGTGGCGAGCACTTTAGCCTAAAACCGATCTAGGTTTGGGCCGTATCTTCTAAGAGCTTCGTCATCACGGGAGATCGTCATGGCATCATCTCGAAAAACTTGGATATCGCGCCTTGTCTTCGTTACCCCACCACTCATCAGTTCGTGGACCGGCGCGGCTTTCGCGTCCCAAGGCCCCGGCGGAGGCCCGGGCACCGCAAGCAGCTTCACCCAACTGGCCATGGCGCTGATCGTTTATGGAACGGTGGCCGTGGTGGTCGGTGCCGGACTGATCGGTGCGCTGCGCCGGCTACGCTAGATCATCGCGCGTTAGCCACGTCGCCAATAGCAGCTCATATGCGGTGCGATCACCGTGCCGCTCGGCCGGTATTCCGGCACGTAAGCTACGTTGCATTCCCGCACCGCATTCGGCCCGGGATAATACCGCGGGTAAACGCCATCGGCGTCCGGTGCAAAACGCGGAAAGACGCGCAAGCGGGTCGGCGGCCGAACCCGGCGCGCGGGTAATTCTTCCGTGGCAACCGCCGGCGACGCCTGCGCCACCCGCACAGCCGACGACGCATTTTGCGCGTCGCCGCCGGCCGCGGGCCAGGAAAATGTGCCTGCAAAAGCGAGCAATATTGCCGCCGTCCCGATCCGCCTCATGACGCCCACCCAAACTCTTTTCCTGCCGCAACGTCTCCGATTGCCACGCCAACGTCAACTGCGGGCGGAGGCTAGATCATGATGCGATTAAGTGGAATCGCATCATGATCTCATCTCTTTGTTTGAGCATGATCTTTTCGGAAAACCGGTTTCCACTTTTCCGGATCATGCTCTTACAAACGGGTAGGCATTCGCCTGGAACCCGGGTTAAACAAGCCTCCATGTGGACCTCCGCTAAAGCGCCCTCGCTGGCCGAGATGGAAGCCATGGCGCACGCCATTTTCGAGCGCCTGCCGAAAGGCTTTCGCGACCTCTGCGAAGGCCTGATCATCCGAGTCGACGATTTTCCGACCGAGGACGTGCTCGACGAGATGAACGCGGAAAGCGAGTTCGACCTGCTCGGCCTGTTTGTCGGCGTGGGCCTGCCGCATCAAAGTCATGGCGACATCGCACGCCTGCCCAACATGATCTGGCTCTACCGGCGCCCGATCCTGGATTACTGGGCCGAGCATGAGGAAACGCTGGGCCACATCGTCCGCCATGTGCTGATTCACGAGGTCGGCCATCATTTCGGCCTCTCCGACGACGACATGGAGGCGATCGAGGCTGGCGCTTAGCCTGTTGTTGCGGGCGGCCGAATTTGCCCTTTAATGCCCGCCGCATTCGCGATAAACTAAGCTTCGGACAACGCTTTTCTCAAACCAAGAAGTGCGATCGATGGACAAGTTCACCACGCTGGAAGGCGTCGCGGCGCCGCTGAAGATCATCAATGTCGACACCGACATGATCATCCCGAAGCAGTATTTGAAGACCATCAAGCGCACCGGTCTCGGCAAGGGCCTGTTCTCGGAACAACGCTACAAGGACGACGGCAGCGAGAACCCGGATTTCGTTCTCAACAAGCCGGCCTACCGCAACTCGAAGGTTCTCGTTGCCGGCGGTAATTTCGGCTGCGGGTCAAGCCGCGAGCACGCGCCATGGGCGTTGCTCGATTTCGGCATTCGCTGCGTGATCTCGACCTCGTTCGGCGATATTTTCTACAACAACTGTTTCAAGAACGGGATTCTGCCGATCCGCGTCAGCCAGGACGACCTCGACAAACTGTTCGACGACGCCGAACGCGGCGCCAATGCGACGCTGACCATCGATCTTGCCAATCAGGAAATCCGCGGGCCCGATGGCGGCACGGTGAAATTCGAGATCGACGCGTTCCGTAAGCACTGCCTGATGAACGGCCTCGACGATATCGGCCTCACCATGGAAAAGAAGGCTTCGATCGACGAGTATGAGGCGAAGGCCAAGACCGCGCGTGCCTGGGCTTAAATTTCAGCGCCGGAACTGATTCAACTCAAGATCATGATGCGATTGATCGCATCAATGTCCGGCAGCCGCGATCGCGTCCGCAATTGCGATCGTCCGTTTGGCCATTTCGGCGTGCAGCCGCTCCACCATCTGACCGTCGAGCCGGATCGCGCCGCGTGAGGCGTTCTCGGGCTGCTGAAACGCCTCGATCACCTTGCGGGCATAGGCGACCTCTTCCGCCGGCGGCGTGAAGATGGCGTTGCAGGCTTCGATCTGGCCTGGATGAATCAGCGTCTTGCCGTCGAAGCCGAGATCGCGGCCTTGCGCGCATTCCTGCGCAAAGCCGTCGACATTGCTGAAATCGCTATAAGGCCCGTCGAGAATTTCGAGGCCGTAGGCGTGGGCCGCCAGAATGCAATGCGCGATCATCGGCAGCATGGTGGCGCGGCCCGGCAGCATCCGAATTCGCGTTTCGCGGGAAATATCGTTCGGCCCGAACACGAAGCCGGCGAGCCGGGTCTCGGAATTGCGCGAGGTGGCGGCGAGTTCCTCGGCATGCAGCACCGCCCGCGCGGTCTCGATCATCGTCCAGACCCGGATCGAGGGGTCGGCGCCGAGATCGCGCAAGCAACGGGCGATGGTGTCGATATCCTCCACGCTGGAGATTTTCGGAACCAGGATGCCGTCCGGCCGGGCCTTGCCGGCCATGGCGATGTCCTCGATCCACCACGGCGTATCCAGGCTGTTGGTGCGGATCAGCACCTCGCGCTTGCCGAACCCGCCGGCCGCGATCGCCTGCGCGATTTGGTCGCGCGCCGTCGCCTTGGCCTCCGGAGCGACCGAATCCTCAAGATCGAGGATGATGCCGTCGGCCGGGAGGTTGCGCGCCTTTTCCAGCGCCCGCGCGTTCGATCCCGGCATGAACAACAGGCTACGGCGCGGGCGGATCATGGGCGTTTCCTTAGGTCTCTTTGTTTGAGCATGATCTGCGCGCAAACGCGTTTTCGCGTTTGTCGCGTGGAAAACCGGTTTCCACTTTTCCGGATCATGCTCTACGTTTCCACGCGATAGCATTTCAGCACGCCGTCCGAAAGACTTGTTCCGGCTTGCGCCATATGGTTAGCAACGCCTATGGCCTCGTTCCCGCAACATCTGCTTGACGGCTACCGTACCTTCACCTCGCAGCGGCTGCCCACCGAACAGTCGCGTTACCGCGAACTGGCCGAACGCGGCCAGGCGCCCGAAGTGATGGTGATCGGCTGCTGCGATTCCCGCGTCTCGCCGGAGGTGATCTTCGACGCCGGCCCCGGCGAATTGTTCGTGGTCCGCAACGTCGCCAACCTGGTGCCGGTCTATGCGCCCGACGGCGGCGCCCACGGCGTCTCGGCGGCACTGGAATATGCGGTTCGGGTGCTTCGCGTGAAGCACATCGTGGTGCTCGGCCACGCCCAATGCGGCGGTATCCGCGCTTTCATCGACAACATCGCGCCGTTGTCGCCGGGCGACTTCATCGGCCGATGGATGTCGATGTTCATCAAGCCGGGCGAAAAAGTCGGGCAGCGCGACCACGAGACGATGGCCGACTTCACCACAAGGATCGAGAAGGCGGCGGTGTTTCGAAGCCTGGAAAACCTGATGACGTTTCCGTTCGTCCAAAACCTCGCCGAGCGCGACGAACTACAGTTGCACGGCGCCTATTTCGGCGTCGCCGAGGGCTCGCTCGCCGTGCTCGACCAAGAAGCGAAGGAATTTCGTCGTGTGAGGGAAGTGAGCGAATGGTGAGTAGCGAATAGCGAATGGCAAGATTTCCACTCCATCCGCTATTCGCCACTCGCTATTCACCCTTACCACCCCACCGATCCGACAGCGCCAGCATCAGCGTCGAGACCACGAACACCAAAAGCACGGCGACTTGCCAGCCGATCTTTTGCGGGTTGAAGTCGGCGTCGATAGGACGCCGGCTGCACAGTCATTGCACTCCGGCTCCCGTTATCTCTGGAGCATGATCTGCGCGCAAACGCTTTGCGTTTGTCGCGTGGAAAACCGGTTCCCACTTTTCCGGATCATTGCTCTAGGCCTTCTCACGCCGCCTTTTTCTTGGCGCTGATCAGCTTGCGGTTGATCAGGCATTCGGCGATTTGCACCGCGTTCAGCGCGGCCCCTTTGCGCAAATTGTCCGACACGCACCACATCACCAGACCATTCTCGACGGTGGCATCTTCGCGGATGCGGCTGATATAGGTCGCGTCCTCGCCCGCGGCTTCATAGGGCGTGACGTAACCGCCCGGTTCGCGCTTGTCGATCACGAGGCATCCCGGCGCGTTGCGCAGGATGTCGCGCGCTTCATCCGCCGAAATCGGATTCTCGAATTCGATGTTGACGGCCTCGGAGTGACCGACGAACACCGGCACCCGCACGCAGGTCGCGGTCAGCTTGATTTTGGGATCAAGAATCTTCTTGGTCTCCATCATCATCTTCCACTCTTCCTTGGTGTAGCCGTCCTCCATGAACACGTCGATCTCGGGGATCACGTTGAAGGCGATGCGCTTGGCGAATTTCTTGTTGATCAGCTCACTGTTGGTGTAGACCGCCTTGGTCTGCGAGAACAATTCGTCCATCGCGTCCTTGCCGGCACCCGACACCGATTGATAGGTCGCGACCACGACGCGCTTGATCACGGCCTTGTCGTGCAGCGGCTTCAACGCCACCACGAGTTGCGCGGTCGAGCAGTTCGGGTTGGCGATGATGTTCTTCTTGACGAAGCCGGCCACCGCGTCGGCATTCACCTCGGGCACGATTAACGGCACGTCGGGGTCCATCCGCCAGGCGGACGAATTGTCGATCACGACCGCGCCGGCGGCGGCGATTTTTGGCGACCATTCCTTCGACACCGCGCCGCCCGCCGACATCAGGCAGATATCGACCTCAGAGAAGTCGTAATGCTCGAGCGCTTTGACTTTCAGGGTACGGTCGCCATACGACACTTCGACGCCCATGCTGCGGCGTGACGCCAGCGCCACCACCTCGTCCGCCGGGAACTTGCGTTCGTCGAGGATGTTGAGCATTTCCCGCCCGACATTGCCGGTCGCTCCGACCAGCGCGACTTTGTAACCCATCGTTCACTCTCCGAAGAAAAATGCCTCGTCCCAGCCTTTCGAGAGAAGGGAAGAGGCAGCGCTTCTATGCGAGAAACGCCCGCAAGACAACTTTGGAGCCGAGCACCGTCTTGTCGGTGCTCCCCGGCGCTTGGGCGTTTGATGCGACCGTTTTGGACCACCCCATATTACCCGACCGAAATTCATCCGGCACTGAACAACTTTGCCGAGGAGTGTTGCGCCGTGCTGGCGCGCTTGTTGGCCTATCTGGGAACTTTGGCTTTGCTGATCCTCGTCGGCATCCATCTATGGGGCCAGTTGCCACCTGGTGAAGCGAGCGAGCAGGCGGCCAAGCCGGGATGGAACCAGGCTTTGCGCTCGCATCCGGCGTTCGCCGTCAGCCAGATCGATATCCGGGATAAATCAGAGATTTACGAGATATTCCGGCACCCCGAAGGCGGCCGTAAGGACGTCCTTCGCTGGGCGGTCCGAGACGGCAAACCGAGCGAAAAGCCGGTTGCGGAGCTGGAAATCTACCGTCCCGGAGGGGAAGTCGACCCGTTGGAGGCGGCTCTCGCCCAGATCGCCACGCGAATAGAACCTTCGGGCGGTCGCGAACTCGAAACCGCCGGGGTGATCGACAGTAAATTCGGCAATGTGATGCTGTTGCGACCCGTGGGCTATGCGGACGACGCGCGGACTTGCCTTGGCTTCGTCAAACGCATCGACGAGCCAAACTTGCAGATCTCCGGCTGGTCCTGCCAGGGCGAGACGATACCCGCCCGGCGCGCCGCGATTGGCTGTATTTTGAACCGGCTGGTGCTGCTGGCGGCCGGAAACGACCCGAAACTGGCCGAATTATTCGCCCGCGCCGAACTCAAGCGGGGGAGTTGCGCGGTCTCAGCGACGTCCGGCGATTGGCTGACCTCGGCGGACAATCCGAGGCTGCGCGGCACGCTCTGATCCGGTCATGCCGGCTGGAAGGTTGGTTTTCGTGCAACATTCTGGCAGCAAAGACATTATTGTGAAGCCCTGTGGCCCGATTGACCTTGTGACCTCATACTCCCGCCAGCTAAAGTGGCCTTCGAAGACGGACATGGCGACCTGCCAGCCCAAGAGGACGTGATGATTTTGAAATTTCCCGCCGTGAACACGCTTGCGGTGTTGCTTTCGGCAGCCGCCATTGTCGCCATCGATCTGAGCGCCACGCAGGCCGACGCGCAAACGCAGGTCGATGTACAAAAGCCGAAAAGCGACAAATACAGCCGGTCCAGCTACCGGCAGAACGGTCCCAACGTGTCCTATCAGCAGGGCCCGAACACCCGCATCTACGTCACCAGGCGTTCATGGCTCGATGCCGGCACCGAAGTCTTGCCCGGCGACCGCAAATTCCTCGACTACGCGTTTCCGCCGGAGATTGGGTACCCGTCGTTCGCACGCGAAAACAAAAACCGCCCAATCGACCGCCAGCCGCTGAGCCCAGCGCAGGACCTCGGCGGATATCCGCAGAGATTCCCGATTCCTTAAGTCAAAGTAGGGTGGGCAAAGGCGCTCTCGCGCCGTGCCCACCATTTCGCTTTGTGGGATTTCGCGCTGACCGGTGGGCACGCTTGCGCTTTGCCCACCCTACGGATCGTTACCCGTGCAGCGCCTGCAATTCCTTCAGGATCGCTTCCCCCATCTGTGCCGTGCTCGCCGCTGTCATGCCCTCGGACTTGATGTCCGCGGTGCGCAGGCCGCTGGCGAGCGCTTTCGCGATCGCCGCCTCGACCTTGTCCGCCAATGCCCCCATGTCGAAAGAATAACGCAGCGCCATCGCGAATGACGCGATCATGGCGATCGGATTGGCGAGACCTTTGCCGGCGATGTCGGGGGCCGAGCCGTGCACCGGCTCATACAGCGCCTTGCGCTTTTTGGTTTTGACGTCGACCTCGCCGAGCGAAGCCGACGGCAGCATGCCGAGCGAACCCGTCAGCATCGCCGCGATATCGGAAAGCATGTCGCCGAACAGATTGTCGGTGACGATGACGTCGAATTGCTTCGGCCATTTCACCAGATTCATCCCGCCGGAATCGGCGAGCTGATGCTCAAGCTGCACGTCCTTATATTCGCGCGCATGTACTTGAGTAACTACCTCGTTCCAGAGCACGCCCGATTTCATGACGTTGCGCTTTTCCATCGAGGTCATCTTGTTGCGGCGCTTGCGCGCCAGATCGAAGGCGACGCGGGCGATGCGCTCGATCTCATAGGTGTCGTAAACCTGCGTATCGATCGCGCGCTTCTGGCCGTTGCCGAGATCGGTGATGGTTTTCGGCTCGCCGAAATAGACCCCGCCCGTCAGCTCGCGCACGATCATAATGTCGAGGCCTTCGACCACCTCGCGCTTGAGGCTCGAGGCCTCCGCGAGCGCCGGATAGCACACCGCCGGGCGCAGATTGGCGAACAGCGCAAGCTCCTTGCGCAACCGCAGCAGCCCGGCCTCCGGGCGCGCCTCATACGGAACATTGTCCCACTTCGGACCGCCGACCGCGCCGAAGATCACCGCGTCCGCGGCTTTCGCCTTCACCATGGTCTCATCGGTGATGCTCAGCTTGCTCGCATCATAGGCCGCGCCGCCGACCAACCCCTGCTCGGTCTCGAAATGCGCAATGCCTTGCGAATCGAGCCAGTCGATCAGGCGCTTCATCTCCGCCATCACTTCGGGGCCGATGCCGTCGCCGGGGAGAAGCAGCAGTTTATGGGTCGCCATGGTTCGTTACCTCTAGAGTATCAATGGTCCGTCATTGCCAGACTTGATCCGGCAATCCAGCTTCTTTTCTGAAGACGATGGATGCCCGAGTCGAGCCCGGGCATGACGGGTTATTTCGTGCGCGCGGGAGTGCTAAAGCGGCGTTGCGCAATTGGCAAGCCGGGTTCGGTCGGTCACGATCGGATGCTGGCGCTAAACGTGACGGCAGCGCGTTTCCGGGGAAAGCCCCACGCATTCCTTATCCTGAGGAGCCGCGCTTGTGCGGCGTCTCGAAGGATGAGTTCGTGCCGTAACTTCATGGTTCGAGACGGCGCAAGCGCACCTCCTCACCATGAAGAAAATCAGCTCCCGCTATACGAATTATACCCCTGGTCTTCCCAGTACCCGCCCTTGTACTCGTTGGTGACTTCCATCGAGACCACGTATTTCGGATTTTTGAATCCGAGTTTGGTCGGCACCCTGATCTTCATCGGGAAGCCATAGGCGCGGGGCAGAATTTCGTTGCCGAATTTGAACGTCATCTGGGTTTGCGGATGCAACGCGGTGGGCATGTCGAGCGGGCTGTTGTAGCCTTCCGCGTCGGCGCACTGGAACCAGCAATATTTGGCGCGGGTGTCGGCGCCGACCAGTTTGAGAAAATCGCGCAACGGCGTGCCGGTCCAGCTTCCGATCGCGCTCCAGCCCTCGACGCAGATATGGCGGGTGATCTGGGTGACCTGCGGCAGCTTGTAAAGCTCTTCCAGCGTCCACGACTTCTTGTTGTCGACGAGGCCGCGCACCTCGAACTTCCAGGCCTTGCCATCGACCTCGGGCGCGTCTTCGAGCTCGTAATAGGCGTTGAACGGGAACGGCTTGGTGATCGCGCTTTCCGGAAAGGTCGGCGCCAGCGCATTGGGGTTGAACATCAATGCTTGCACGCCGTCGTTGAATTTCGAGATTTGCGTCAGCATCGATTCGGCCGAAAAACTGTCCGACACGTCGCAGCCGGTCAGGAGCGTGAGCGCGCCGAGGCTCGCGCCGCTGGCGATGAAACGCCGGCGCGTCAATTCCGGCATCAGCTTGGTCGCGTCCTTGACCAGCAATTGCTTGTCGACGCCGGGAACCAGAAGGGAACGAATGCGGCCCATGATATGTCCTCCTCGAAACCTATTAGTTTGAGCATGATCTGTGCGCAAACGCGTTTCGCGTTTGTCGCGTGGAAAACCGGATTCCACTTTTCCGGATCATGCTCTAACGCCCGATGATCATAGCGCGCAGGCTTTTCGGCACCAGCACCGCCAGGACGACGTGAACCACCAGGAATGCACAGATCGCCGCCATGCAGATAAAGTGCACGTAGCGCGCCGCGTCATAGCCGCCGAACAGCGCCGTCAGCCATTGCAACTGCACCGGCTTCCAGATCGAGAGCCCCGAAAGCACGATGACGATTCCGACCACGATGATCCCGGCATAGAGCAGCTTCTGCACGTAATTATAGGTCGTCAGGTCGTCGTGCGAGAGCTTGCCGGTCAGCGCGGCCTTCGTGTCTGAAATCACGCCCTGCGCGGTGATCGGCAGCAGCTTCTTGCGGAACCGCCCGGTGACGAACCCCAGGGCGAGATAGACGAGGCCGTTCACGACCAACAGCCACATCGCCGCGAAATGCCAGAGCAATGCGCCACCCAGCCAACCGCCCAACGTGATCGCGTGCGAAAACTTGAAAGCAAACAGCGGCGAGGCGTTGTAGATCTGCCATCCCGACATGATCATCAGGACCATCGCCACCGCGTTGATCCAGTGCACGACGCGGACCCAGGCCGGCTGAATCACTTTCGCCGACGGAGGCGCCACGCGCTCGTCGCTGATTACAAGACCGGACGCAGGAAGGCTTGACATGGGTGTTCCATCGCTAAAGTCGGTGTTCATTTATACGCCGGAATCGGCGCGCCGTTACTGCACCGCACTCTATCAGATTGTCGCACGTCGCGCACGATGGTCACAAAAAGCGAACCGGGTTGTCCCCGGCTCGCCTTTCGTATCCTCCTGCAGGGGAACCGGGGAAGCCCCGATGTCAGGACGCCGGCATCAGGACGGTGTCAACCACATGGATGACGCCGTTGGACTGATTGACATCCGCAATCGTGACGGTCGAAGCGCCACCCTTGGCGTCGACGATGGTTACCTTGTCGCCCGTTCGCTTCACGGTCAGCTCTTCGCCTTCGACGGTCTTGAGCTTCTTGCCGTCGGCCAGACTTGAGGCTTCAAGCTTGCCCGGAACCACGTGGTAGGTGAGGATTTTGGTCAGGGTCGCCTTGTTTTCGGGCTTCACCAGCGTGTCGACCGTGCCGGCCGGTAACTTGCCGAACGCGGCGTTGGTCGGCGCGAACACCGTGAACGGACCTTTGCCTTCCAGCGTATCGACGAGGCCGGCGGCTTTCACCGCCGCGACCAGCGTGGTGTGATCCTTGGAGTTGACCGCGTTTTGGATGATGTTCTTCGACCGGAACATCGCCGCGCCGCCGACCATCACGGTCTTCTCGCCCGACAGCTCGCTTTTCGTCATCTTGTCTTGCGCGTTGACAGGCGCAACGACCACGGCCGTCAAAACCAGCGCGCCAAAGGCGGCGGCGGAAAAAAATGCAATGCGCTTGGACATGGTTTCGTCTCCTGATGGGTTGAGTGACCGGCGAAGGTCCGCCGGTGCTAAGTCCAACAACGACGCCGGTTGATCGTCCGACCGCGTCGCCATTGGCCCGAGTTACGGGAGGGCAGGAGGGTGGTTTCAGGAAAAAAGTTTTCGTGAAGTTTGAAACTTTTGCAGGCGGCGAACGTGTGCGAACATCCTCATGGTGAGGAGCGCGGCGACGCCGCGCGTCTCGAACCATGACGCCAATGCACCTCCCTCTCAGGATGAGGTAAACATCGAAGCCGCTAATCCCTGTTCGCCGGCGTCTGCACGAATCCCCGGTTCCAGGTCGGGCTGATCAGGATCTCGTTGACGCAAACGCGCGGCGGCAGGCTGGCGACGAAGGCGATGGTGCGGCCGAGGTCTTCGGATTGCAGCATCTTCGCCCGCTCTTCTTCCGACGGCACGACGGGGCGTTGTTGCAAGATCGGGGTCGCGACCTCGCCGGGCGAGAGGCAACACGCGCGCAAGCCGTTGACGCATTCGTCCATGTTGAAGGAATGCGTCAGCGCCAACACCGCGTGCTTGGTGGTGGTGTAGGCCGGGCCCGGCATTTTCGAGACGTGGCGGCCGGCCCAGGATGCGACGTTGATGATGCAGCCGTCTTTTTGCGCCCGCATCGCCGGCAACACCGCGCGCATGCAATAGAGCACGCCGTTGAGATTAATCTCGACGAGCTTGTTCCAGCCTTCGATTTCCATGTCCGCCCAGCTGCGTTTCGGCACATTGACGCCGGCGCTGTTGACGAGAAGATCGATGCGACCATGACGCGTGAGAATTTGCTCGGCGGCCTTGTTCACGTCACAGGCCTTGCTGACATCCAGCGCGATCGCCTCGGCCTTGCCACCGCTTTTGACAATCTTCGCCACCACGGCGTCCAACGCATCTTTCCGCCGACCTGAAACCACCAATGTCCAGCCGTCCGCGGCCAGCGCCTCCGCACCGGCTTCCCCAATCCCGCTGCCGCCGCCGGTCACCCACGCCACGCGTTTCCCGTTTTTTGACATGCAAACTGTCTCCGTTGCCTTTTCAGGGCCGTTCTTGCTATTGAGCCCGTATCGCGGGCCATCTGGGCCGCGGCCCCAAATCGAATGATGCATGAATGCGTCCCGGAAAACCATCATGAACGCCAATCTGTTTTCGCGCCTGTTCGACGGCCTCGACGATCCAAGCCGGCTTGCGATCGAAACCACGGACGGGCAGCGCATCAGCTATGGCGATTTGATTTCCCGGACCGGGCAAATGGCGAATGTGCTTGTTGCGCACGGCGTCAAGCCCGGCGACCGCGTCGCCGCGCAAACCGAGAAGTCCGTGCCGGGCCTGGTGCTCTATCTCGCCACGGTGCGCGCGGGCGCGGTGTATCTGCCGCTTAACACGGCGTACACGCTCAACGAGCTTGAATATTTCATCGCCGACGCCGAGCCGTCGCTGGTGGCGTGCGATCCTTCCAAGGCCGAAGGCATCGGCGCGATCGCCGCGAAAGTCGGCGCCAAAGTTTTGACCTTGGGCGCCGACGGACATGGATCGCTCACCGACGCTGCGGCGAAGGCGGCAACCGCGTTTGAAACCGTCGCGCGTGCCGACGACGATCTCGCCGCGATCCTCTATACCTCCGGCACCACCGGACGTTCCAAGGGCGCGATGCTGACGCACGACAACCTCGCGTCGAATTCGCTCTCGCTGGTCGACTACTGGCGCTTCACCGACAAAGACGTGCTGATCCACGCCCTGCCGATCTACCACACCCACGGATTGTTCGTGGCGAGCAACGTCGTGCTGTTCGCGCGCGCCTCGATGATCTTCCTGCCGAAATTCGATCCCGATCTGATCATCAAGCTGATGGGCCGCGCCACCGCGCTCATGGGTGTGCCGACGTTCTACACGCGGCTGTTGCAAAACCCGGCGCTGACGCGTGAATCCACCAAGCACATGCGGCTGTTCATTTCCGGCTCCGCGCCGCTGCTCGCCGACACCCACCGCGAATGGTCGGCGCGCACCGGCCACGCCGTGCTCGAGCGCTACGGCATGACCGAAACCAACATGAACACCTCGAATCCGTATGACGGCGATCGCGTCCCCGGCGCCGTCGGCCATCCGCTGCCCGGCGTGTCGGTGCGCGTGACCGATCCGGAAACCGCCAAAGAACTTCCGCGCGAAGCAATCGGGATGATCGAGGTCAAGGGCCCGAACGTCTTCAAAGGCTATTGGCGGATGCCGGAAAAGACCAAAGCCGAATTCCGCGACGACGGCTTCTTCATCACCGGCGACCTCGGCAAGATCGACGCCCAGGGCTACGTGCACATCCTCGGCCGCGGCAAGGACCTCGTGATCTCCGGCGGCTTCAATGTTTATCCGAAAGAGATCGAGAGCGAGATCGACGCGATGCCGGGCGTGATCGAATCCGCCGTGATCGGCGTACCCCACGCCGATTTCGGCGAGGGTGTCACCGCGGTGGTGGTGTGCAACAAAGGCGCCAAGGTCGATGAAGCTTCAGTGCTCAGCGCGCTCGAGGGACGGCTCGCGAAATTCAAAATGCCGAAACGCGTGATCGTCGTCGACGAATTGCCACGCAACGCCATGGGCAAGGTGCAGAAGAATATCTTGCGCGACACGTATGCGAAGATTTACGCGAAATAGGTATGCCACTCCTCATGGTGAGGAGTGCGCCTTCGCGCGTCTCGAACCATGAGGCCCGATCATTGCATCCTTCGAGACGCGCGTAAGAGCGCGCTCCTCAGAGTCTGACTCAAAAAGCGATCAATGTTTTGTGGTTGCGGCGAGACGTCTGGTCAGCAGTCGTAGATGGGCGACGAGGAGCCAGGCGGCTTCGGTGGCTGCAGATCCTTCGAAGTCCTTGGTGAGG
>WNFR01000183.1_pt1 | contig 61987 bp, 62 predicted proteins | sample 5400221 | NCBI WGS metagenome assembly WNFR01 (sample SAMN13153357, study PRJNA577476) | soil metagenome | isolation source: 40 cm soil under Madrone tree | place: USA:California | collected 2016-06-14
TGGGACCGTATCGAACAGCTCAAGACCAAGGGCGCCATTACCTGATGGACAATCCATGAAACCCGGAATGAAATTGAAGAGTGCGGTGTGCGACACCGAAGTGGTGGTGATCAAGACCAGCGGTACCCCGGTCGAGTGCGGTGGTATGCCCATGGTGCCGGAACGGCCGGTGCAACGCGGCACCCTCGATGCGGCCTTTGCGGGCGGCACGAAGATCGGCAAGCGCTATGTCGATGCCGCGAACACGCTCGAGCTGCTGTGCACCAAGGCGGGACAGGGGACGCTCGCGAGCGGCGGAGTCGCGTTGCTGCTCAGGGAAGCCAAACCGCTGCCATCGTCTGACTGACCGCGCACCGTCGATGAATCTTTCACTCGTTCTGCAGATGGCCGCCGACGCCGAGCCTGAGCGCATCGGCCTGGTATGCGACGGACGGCGCTGGTCCTACGGCGCATTGTGGGGCGCCGCACGCGGCGCGGCGGCTGCCATCCGGGACAGCGGTTGCGCCTATGTGGCGCTGCTGGATGAGAGCAGTGAAGCGGCGGCGATCGCGCTATTCGGTGCGGCCATTGCGGGCGTGCCTTACGTACCGCTCAATTACCGGCTCGCCGACGCCGATCTTACGGCGTTGCTGAAGCGAATCGCGCCCGCCAGCCTCATCGGCGACGTGGACCGCATCCAACGCCTCGCCCCCGGCGGCGGCAATGTGTCCTGGACTCGCGCCGCGTTCGTCGGCGCAGCGGAACGACGGGCCGACACCGAGATCTCGCCCGACGATGACGCCGGGATCGCCATCCAGCTGTTCACCAGCGGCACCACTGCGGCCCCGAAGGCTGCCGTACTACGCCACGCGAATCTGCTGGCCTACATCCTCGGAACCGTGGAATTCGGCTCGGCATCGACGGACGAGGCGGCGCTCGTGTGCGTGCCGCCCTACCACATCGCAGGAATTGCGGCGCTGCTCAGTTCGATCTACGCGCAACGGCGCATCGTGCTGCTGCCGGCCTTCGATCCGGAGGACTGGCTCGCACTCGCCGCGCAGGAGCGCGCCACCAACGCCTTTGTGGTGCCGACGATGCTCGCCCGGATCATTGCCCGAATGGATGCCGGCGTGTCGGCCGATCTTGAGGCCTTGAGGTCCGTCGCCTACGGCGGCGGGCGCATGCCCTTGGAGCTGATCGCCCGCGCTCTGGAATTGTTTCCGCAGACCGGCTTTACCAACGCCTACGGCCTGACCGAGACCAGCTCGACCATTGCGCTGTTGGGTCCCGAGGAGCATCGCGCGGCGCACCGGGCGACCGATCCGCTCGTGCGCGGCCGCCTGGGCTCGGTTGGTCGTCCGCTGCCCACGGTGGAGATCGAAATTCGCGACGAGGCCGGCCGCAAGCTCCCTGCCGGCGAGCGCGGTGAGATCTACGTGCGCGGCGAGCAGGTCTCCGGGGAATATCGCGAGCGCAGCGCCCTCGATGCAGAGGGTTGGTTCCCGACGCGTGATGCGGGCTGGATCGACGCAGAAGGCTATTTGTACCTGACGGGCCGGGCCGATGATGTGATCGTGCGCGGCGGCGAGAACATTTCGCCGGGCGAGATCGAGGACGTGCTGCGCTCACATCCGGCGATCGCGGACGCCGCAGCGTTCGCGGTGCCCTCCCCGGAATGGGGTGAGGCGGTCGGTATCGCCGTGGTCGCAAGGCCCGACCACACTCCGCCCACCGCGGCCGAACTACAGCAGCTCATCAAGAGCCGCCTGCGCTCCTCGCGCGTGCCCGAACGCGTCGCATTCCGGGATGCGCTGCCGTACAACGAAATGGGCAAGCTGCTGAGACGCGAGCTCCGCAAGCAGTTCAGCGAACCATCACGATGATTCGGCGCTGCGCACAACGATGTCCTTCGCGGCGCCGCGCAGCCCACGCGCGCGCTCCATGACGGGACTCGCGGAGCTCTGCGCGCGGGCGTTGGAACGGAAGGCGCCGCAGCCCGCCATCGAATTCGAAGGCCGGTGGCTGCACTGGGGCGACATGCGGCGGGTTGCCGATCAACTGCGCGCGTCGATCGACGCGTGCGGCGCCGGGCCGGGCGCCCCGGTTGCCTTCGTCCCACGTAATCGGCCCTCGGCCGTCGCCGCCTTGTTGGGCCTCATTGCGGCAAGCCGTACGATCAAGATGATCTACGCCTTCCAGTCTGGCGCCGGCATCGCGCGCGACATCGAACGGCTCAAGCCGGCCGTCGTGGTGGCAGCCGCGGAAGATTATTCCCAAGAATTGCTCACCGTACTTCGAACGCTGGACATCGCTGCGATTGCGCTCACCGAAATGGACGCGGCCGCCGTGCCAGGCCTCGAGCGAGTGCAGCGCCCGGCCCAGAGCGCGGCCTCCACGCCGCCACAGATCGAGATTCTGACCAGCGGTACGACGGGGCCGCCCAAGCAGTTCGCGATCAGCTTTGAGGTAATCGCCCGACACTACGTCAATACGACGCCAATCTCTGCCGCACAGGACGGCGGCCGATCGCAGCCGCCTCCCACTCTGCTGTTTTTTCCGGTGAGCAATATCTCCGGAATCTATACCACGCTGCCGGCCCTTCTGAGCGGGCATTGCGCAGTCCTGCTGGAGCGTTTCACCGTCGCCGGTTGGCATGACTATGTGCTGCGCTATCGCCCGGCCGCCGGCGGCCTGCCGCCCGCAGGCGTGCAGATGGTGCTGGATGCCGACATCCCGAAGGCGGACCTGGCCAGCATCCGCACCCTCGGAACGGGGGCGGCGCCGCTCGATCCCACCGTACAGCGGGCCTTCGAGGCACGCTACCGCATTCCGATTCTGCTCTCCTACGGTGCCACGGAATTCGTGGGACCCGTGGCTGCGATGACCGCCGCTCTGCATGCGGAATGGGGCGAGAAAAAATTCGGCAGCGTCGGGCGCGCACTACCCGGGTCGCAACTGCGTGTCGTCGATCCCGGGACCGGCGAGCTCGTGCCTGCCGGCCACGAAGGCTTGCTCGAGGTCATTTCGCCACGAGTTGGGCCGGAGTGGATCCGCACCTCCGACATCGCGATGATCGATGAAGACGGCTTTCTCTTTCATCGCGGGCGCGCCGACGGCGCCATCATGCGCGGCGGTTTCAAGCTGCTGCCCGAGACGATAGAACGTGCCCTGCTGCTGCATCCCGCCGTCTCGGCGGCGGCGGTCATCGGCATTGCCGACCGGCGGCTGGGACAAGTGCCGGCTGCCGCCGTCCAGTTCAAACCCGGCGTCGAAACGCCCAGCGAGCCCGACCTCGAAACTCACTTGCGGCAGCATGTTCCGGCGACGCACATTCCGGTCAGGTGGCGGTTTGTCGATGAACTTCCCCGAACACCCTCGTTCAAGGTGGATCGGCCGGGTCTCTCCAGGCTTTTCAGTTGACCCGGCGCCGGAGTCGTCAACCGCGATAGCCGCGCATCCGGTTGCCGGCATCGCAGCTGATGATGTCGTTGTTGATGAAGCGGCCTTCTTCGGAGGCGAGAAACACCCCCAAAGCCGCGATGTCCCCGGCGGTGCCATGCAGCGGCACGAGCTGCATACTCTTTATGCGAGTGATCTGTTCTTGCGTCAGGTGCGCAAAGGAAGCGGGCGTCTCCATGATCCCCGGAGCGATCGCGTTGACGCGGATTCCATCCGCACCGAACGCATTGGCCATGCCGAAGGTCATCGCGTTCAGGGCAGCCTTGGTCAGGCCGTACGCGGTCGCCGGAAGGTAACTGGCCATCGACGACTGGTTGATGATGAGCCCACGAGCCTGCGCCAATGGCTTGCGCAGCGCCTGCGCCAGAATCAACGGTGCGACCGTATTGACCGCGAAATACCGCAGCCATTTCTCCTGGGTCAAGTTTTCGAACCCGCGAGTGATCTCGCCGTAGGCGATGCCGGCGTTGTTGATGAGCACATCGAGACGCGGCTGCGTACGGCTGATTTCGGCGCCAAAATCCTGTATCTCTTTCTCGACCGCGAGGTCAATCCGATGCGACGAGCAGAATGCACCCTGCGCCTTGAGCAGCGCCGCGGTTTCCTCGAGGCCGGACGCCTCAAGATCGGTCACGATCAGGCGGGCGCCCTCCTTCGCAAATGCGAGGGCAAAGGCGCGCCCCAGGCCGCCCGCAGCGCCGGTGATCAGCACGATTTTGTCAGTCAGTCGATTTACCATGAACCTTGTCCCTCATTGCCTCAACCCTCGCGCTCGACTTCGTACCGGGCGAGATAACGCGCAAACCGCGGCCGCACCATCTCCGGGGTCAGGCCGAATTTCGCGAGCTGGTATTCATGCCGTCCGAACTTATCCTGCGGGTTGTCGGCGAGCCAGGTTCGCATGCCCGTCTCGGCTCTGGGCGTGAACTCATCGCCCAACGCGCGGTATAGCGTGCGCATCGTCCGGATCGGATCGCGCATCAGGTCGGCGTAGTGCACGTCGATGATCCGGTCCTCGCCGACCTGGTCGCGGGCATCCATGAGACGATTGGCGTGCTGTTCCGCCTGCCAGGGACAGTTCTCCCCGAGCCATTGATAATCGACGCGGCCAAGGAATCCCTGGTGCGCGAGCGAGAGCAGACTGCAGAACGAACCCACCGCGGTCAAAGGATCGCGATGAGTCCAGACCAACCGCGCATCCGGGTAGGTCTTGAGCAGCGTCGGAACGTTGAGTGCGTGCGACGGCAGCTTCAGGTTCCAGGTCCCGGGCGCCTCGGACTGCAGAACTTGCAGAAACTGCTTGTGATATTCGTAGGCCGACGTCCAGTCGGTGGAGTAAATCCAGTCGCGATAAGTCGGCAGTTTGCCGCGCGATTCCCACATCACCGTCTTGAAGTCGTTCGCCATGATGAAGGCGTCTTCGTTCGGGTAGATCGCGGAATTGCGGTAATACTTGCCCGCCTCGGGCCGCGCCGCCAACATCGCCTTCTCCGCCTCCAGGCGCTTCAGCGCCCGCGGATCGCTGTACAGCGTCGCCGTCGCGGGCGGCGGCACCGGGTCGTCGATCTCCCAGGTCAGCGGCGAGCGATGCACCGGGTCGGCGGCCAACAGATTGCTCAGCAGCGTCGTGCCGGTGCGCGGAACACCCATGACGAACACCGGCCGCTTGATCGGTCGGGACTTGAGTTCCGGATGCGCATCGAGGTGGGCGGTCGTCTTGAGACGGTTGGACAGCGCCATCACGGCCTGCGCCCGCAGCCGCTGGACGCCGGAGTCCGGGCAGTCATTGCGATTGAAGTCGGCCAGCAGAATGCCGAGACCTTCGCGAAAGCTCTCACTGTCGAAACGCGTGAGGCCGGTGGCCTTGCAGGCGGCTTCGATCAACTCATCGGCGACTAACATCTGTGCCATGTGTACCACTCTTTTGTTTGGACATTCCGCAGCGCCCGCTGCTAGTCAACAGTGTTGTCCGCCTATGGCTCATTGTAGCGCACGGATGCCTCACTGAGCGAGATTGGGCAGAACGTCGTCGACGGCGCGACGGAGGTAGGCCCATGCGAGGTCGGGCGGGCAGCCCCCGCACAGCGGGTGCAGCGGCAGGCGGCCCCAGCGCCGGGCGATCTGCACGGCTTCGGCGACGTCAACCACGCGGTGTGCTGCCTGCTCCGCACGCAGTTCCTCGATGGTCCTGCCCTGCGACAGACGCACCGTCGGACGGCCGGCATTCTTGTTCCAGTCGGCGTATGAAATCGCGTCCTCCAGCAGATAAGGGCCCACTTCCTGCCAGCCCTGGTCGGGGTCGGGGTGAACGAACACCGCACCCGGCATCTCAGGCGACGGCAGCATGCAGGCGCCCGGCTCGAATCCAGCCTCCCGAGCCGCGGCCGCATACGCTTCGGCCAGACCGGGGGTGTTTGTCTGCGCGAAAAATCCGAGTCCATTGCGGCCGGCGCGGCGGGCGGCTGCTTTGGTGGCGCCGCCCCAGGCAATGCCCGGGCGCCCGGGTGTGAACGAGGGCGGGGTCGCACGCGGCATGGCCACCTCTTCGGAGGCCTGCCGCAAAACGTCCAGCAACCGGGTGAGCTTCGCATCGGCGATGGCGCCCCGTTGGCTGTAATCGAGCCCGTAAAGTTCGTACTCGAGCGGCCGGTAGCCGATGCCGAGAATGAACATCACCCGTCCGCGGCTGACGTGATCGAGCATGATCATGTCTTCGGCAAGACGAACCGGATCGTACATGGGCAGCAATGCGGCCCCCACGACGATGGGCACCTTCTTGGTCACCGCCGCCATCGCGGTTGCCAGCACCAGGGGCGAGGCCATGTAGCCATCCTCGGCGGCATGGTGTTCCGATACACCAATCGAGGTGCAACCTTTGTTCTCGGCCCACTGCGCCATCTCGATCGCGGTCTGGTACTGATCGGCGATTTGTGCCGGCTTCATGCCGGGCACTCGCATATCGAATCGCATCATGAACACTTCAAAGTTCCCCCCAAGCCTGTCTCCCGCAGATATTACCTGTTGGTCGACACTGTTGACTAATTAACTATTGTGTCGCGGCGTCCGATACCCCAAACTTGCGGAAATCCACACGGCAGGGGGTACCCATGGCAAAGAGTCTCTTCGACCTGAATGGCAAGGTCACGGTGGTGACCGGCGGCAATAGCGGCATTGGCCTCGGATTTGCGCGCGGCATAGCGAAACAGGGCGGCGATCTCGCCATCTGGGCCCGCTCCAAGGAAAAGAATGATGCCGCGCAACAGGAGCTGGAATCCTTCGGCGTGCGGGTCACGACGCGACAGGTGGATGTGACCTCGGAGAAGGAAGTAGCCGCTGCCTTCGATGCACTCGTTGCCGACATGGGCCGGGTCGATTGCGTGTTCGCGAATTCCGGCATGGGCCCTCTGCCGGGAATCGACTCGATCCTCGATCTACCCACCGAGGAGTATCACAAGCTCATCAACCTGAATTTGCATGGCGCCTACTACACGCTGCGCGAAGGCGCGAGGCACATGGTCAAGCGTGCGAAGGCCGGTGATCCGGGCGGTTCGCTGGTGCAATGCGGGAGCCTCTCGATGTTTGTCGGCCTGAAAGGCAAGGAGCATTACGCCGCGGCTAAAGGTGCAATGGGCGCGGTGGTGCGCTGCCTCGCGGTCGAGCTCGGCCAGTACGGAATACGCGTCAATACCGTCGCCCCGGGCTACATCAAGACCGGCCTGACGGGCTCGCAGCAGGCCGACCCGGTCGACAAGTTCTTCGCCTCGACCACGCCGATCCCACGCGTCGGCTATCCGGCGGACTTCGAGGGCATCGCAGCCTATCTCGCGAGCGATGCTTCGTCCTTCCACAGCGGCGATACGATCGTGATCGATGGCGCCTATTTAGTGCAGATGTAGGAGTTTCACATGCGAGTACTCAACGTTCACGGCGTCAACGATGTGCGCATGGACCTGATCGACCCCCCAACACCGGGCGCGGACGATGTCGTGGTGCGCATAAGGGCCTGCGGCGTCTGCGGCACCGACCTCACGTTCATCACGATCGGCGGCATGCCGCTACCCGGCGGTAAGCCGATGCCTTTGGGGCACGAAGCGTCGGGCGAGGTCATCGCAGTCGGAACTGCGGTCAAGAGTACGAAGCTGGGGCAGCGCGTGGTCGTCAACCCGCAGACCAAGAGCGGCGTGATCGGCAACGGCGGTTCCGAAGGCGCCTTCACGGAACACTTGCTGGTGCGCGACGCCGATGTGGGCAGCGTGCTGCTGCCCATACCGGAGGGCGTGTCCTATGAAATCGCCGCGCTGACAGAGCCGCTGGGCGTTGCGCTGCACGGCGCCAACCGCTCCGAGGCGAAGCCCGGCGACAAGGTCGTGGTGTTCGGCTGCGGGCCCATCGGCCTGGGCGTCGTCCTGTGGCTTGTAGACCGCGGCGTCACCGACGTCATCGCCGTCGACCTGTCCGTGGAGAGGCTCGAACGCGCCAAGGCGCTGGGCGCACGCGCCACCATCCAGGCGGGCAAGGAGGACCTGCGTGCGCGCCTGGTGGAGTTGCATGGCCGTGAGTGGGTGTTCAACCATGAAGGCGTGGGTACCAACATTTACATCGATGCTGCCGGCGCGCCCAGCATCCTGTCCGATGTGGCCGCCATGGCGCGGCTGCATGCGCGGCTGGTGATCATTGCGGCCTACATGAAGCCGGTCGAGTTCCGGCTGGGCTCCATCCTCACCAACGAGATGACGATCACCGGTTCGATGGGTTACCCGAAAGAGCTGCCCGAAGTCGTCGCCGCCCTGCCACGGCTGCAGCACAAGCTCGGTGCGCTGATCAGCCATCGTTTCCCTTTCGAGCGCGCGCTGGAAGCGATTGGTATTGCGGGCACACCCGGCTCCGCCAAGGTCATGGTCGAGTTCGACGGCGGTGTACCGGCATGAGCGGTTCTGCGCCGGGGGCGAGACCCGAGGAGAGCAGGCCGCCACTGGCATCGCTGGTGCTGTCGGGAGACACCCAGACCGAGGCGGTCGCGATCACCGGCTACATTTTCATGGCGAAGGATCTGTCCAACGCCTACCTGGTGACGACCCAAGCCGGCGATTTGCTGGTCAATACCGGTTTCAACACCGGGGCCGAGCGCACCAAGGGCCTGTTCGCGCCGCACCGCACCGGGCCGCTGCGCAAGATCATCGTCACCCAGAGTCATGGCGACCATTATGGAGGCGTACCGGCGTTGCGCGAGCCTGGGACGGAGATCATCACCGAGCGGCGCTTCGTCGAAACGCGCCGCTACTACCAGGAGCTTGCGCCCTACTTTGGCCCGCGGACCAACAAGCTCTGGGGCAGCACCGTCAAGAAGGATCGCAATTTCAAGCCGCCCGATGAGATCGTGCCGGATACCACGGTCGATCGGCGCCTCGAATTCGAGCTCGGCGGCCGGCACTTCGTGCTGCTGTCGACGCCGGGCGGCGAAACCATCGACTCGCTGACGGTCTGGATGCCCGATGAGCGCGTGGCTTTCATCGGAAATCTATTCGGTCCGGTGTTCATGTCCATGCCCTTTCTTTGCACGCTGCGCGGCGACAAACCGCGTTCGGTGCTGCGCTATCTTGATTCGCTCGATACGGTCCGCAAACTCGGTGCGGACCTGCTGATCACGGGCCATGGAGATCCCATCCGCGGCACTGACAAGATTAGTGCCGACCTCGACAAACTCCACGCCGCAGTATCCCATGTGAATGATGCAACCGTTGCGGGCATGATTGCGGGCAAGGATGTGCACACGCTGATGCGCGAGATCCGCCTGCCCGAGGATCTTCGCATCGGGGAGTTTCATGGCAAGGTATCGTGGGCCGTGCGGACGATCTGGGAAGAATATTCGGGCTGGTTTCATTACGACTCCACCACCTCGCTGTATGGCGTGCCGCGCTCCAGCATCGACCATGATCTTGCCGAGCTCAGCGGTGGCGCAGCGGTGCTTGCGGCACGAGCCCGCGAGCGGCTGCAGGAAAGCCAACCGTTGCAGGCGATGCACCTTCTGGATGTTGCACTGGGTGCCGACCCGGCGAACAAGGATGCCTTATCCGTCAAGCAGGATGCATTGCGGGCGCTGCTAGCCGCCTCGGGCGGCACAAATCTGAGCGAAGTGATGTGGCTGAGGTCAGAAATCGCGGCCGTCGAAGCGCGTTTGGCGTGAGTACCGCCCACTACGCATTCCTGCATGGCGGCGGACAAGGTGGTTGGGTCTGGGAAGACACGATCGCGGCGCTTCACCAGCAAACGGGCGGCGCGTGCGGCCAGGTGCATGCGCTTGACGCGCCCGGTTGCGGCGCGAAGCGCGGCCGGGATACGTCCGGACTCGGCATCGACGATATAGCCTCGGAGCTGATCGCCGACTTGGAAGATGCCGGCATGAAGGACGTGATCCTGGTCGGTCATTCGCAGGCGGGCACGATGCTGCCGCGGTTGGCTGAAATACGCCCCGGCCTGTTCCGTCGGCTGGTCTACGTGTCCTGCTGCGCGCCGCTTCCGGGGCAGACCATCCCGCAGATGATCGGCAGGGGTCAACACGGCAGCCACCCGGAGGAAGTGGGCTGGCCGCTGGACCCCGCGCAGCACCCGCATCAGGAACAGTATCGCCATATGTTCTGCAACGACATGGGCGAAGACGAAGCGGCCCGTTTCCTGGCCAAACTGGGCCGCGACCGCTGGCCTGACCAGACCATGCAGGCGTCGGACTGGCGCTACGATCACCTGAAGAACATTCCATCGACTTTCGTGCTCTGCCTCCAGGACAGCATACTGACTCCGCCCTGGCAGGAAAAATTCGCGCAGCGCCTCCACACACAGCGAACGATTCGCATCGATGCCGGACATCAGGTGATGAACACCCGGCCGCAGGCGCTGGCGGAATCGCTGCGGCATGAAGCGTCGATCACGTAAGCAGCGGCACGAGGGACTTTTCACTTGGAACGGATCGGAATCGAAAATATCAGCGTATTCGGCCTTCCACCGGTCGCTTTCGTCAATCTCGCGGCGGATTTGGGGTGTCACCATATTTCGATGACCCTGTTTCCGTTCGACTACAATCCGCACGGCTATCCGTGCTTTTCTCTGAAAGAGGATTCTGCCCTGCGTCGCGAAATGGTTGCGGCCATGCGCGATCGTGCAGTTTCCATATCGCTGGGCGAGGTCTTCGCAGTCAGAGCGGACACGGAAGTGCGCGACTGGGCGGCCGATCTTGGGGCGATGGCAAAGCCAAACCAGCGGAACCCGAGGAGTAACCAGCCATGGTAGAAGTTTCGGTCGCATCATTCAGCCTCAGCGGAAAGGTCGCCCTCGTTACCGGAGGCGCCAGCGGCATTGGGATTGGCATCTCGACGGTTCTGGCAGAAGCCGGTGCCACCGTGGTCATCGCCGATCGTGATGAGGGAGCTGCCAAGCGTGTGGTTGCAACTCTGAAGGAGTCCGGGCACGGAGCGGGAAGCGTCCAAGTCGATCTCGCTGACGAGAAATCGATCGTGCTCGCCTGCGCCGAGGTGATTTCGAGCTTCGGTACTCCTTGGGTGCTGGTGAACAACGCCGGAATCCAGGACCGCCAACTCTTGTTGGAAGGCACCGCCCTGGAGTGGGACCGCATGAACGCGGTCAACGGACGGGGCCCTTTCCTGATGATCCGCGAGATCGGCCGCGCCATGGCGGCGCAAGGAGCAGGTGGACGGATCATCAACATCGCCACGGCAGGCCTGCGCGGTTCGGTTGTGAAGGGTCTTGCGGCTTACGTCAGCTCCAAGGGCGCATTGCTGGCCTTGAGCCAGGTGAGCGCGTTTGAGTTGGCGGAGCACAAGATAACGGTAAACACCGTCATGCCAGGCGCCGTCCCCACGCCCGGCGCCAGGTCTGCGAAGGGACCTCCGGCCGAGGGGCCGGCCCGGCGACCACTGCCGCTCGGGATGAGCGAGCCTCACGATATCGGCGCAGCTGTCTACTTTTTCGCCACGCCCGCAGCCCGCTGTATCACCAATCAAGTGCTGGCTGTCGACGGAGGCTTCTCGGTCACGTGACCCGCAGCAGCGTTCCCGGGCAAACACTTGCCCCGTGACAACCTTGGCGCGATCGGAGGCTTGCGTCCTCCAATTGGATGATCGAGATCAATCTTGGATGATCGAGATCAATCGAACCCGATTACAATCTTGCCCATGTGTTGCCCGCTCTTGAGGTGATGCAGCGCTTCAGGGAGCTGCTCGAAGCGATAGCGGGCAGCGATTAGCGGGTGTGATTCGTGGAATGCCACGGCGCGGTTCATTGCCTCGAAATCATCCCGGCTGCCGACTCTGACCGGCGTAATGTCCACCCCTGCGGTGGCGAGCGACGAGACGGCGTTGGCCCTTCCGGTCAGAATGCCGACCAGTGCAAGCCGACCGCCGTTCCGGGTCGACGCGAGCGAGCGCTCCACGGTTTCCGCACCGCCGATGTCGATCGTCAGGTCCACGCCCACGCCGTTGGTGAGAGCACGAACCTTCTTGTTCCACTCCGGCTCCGCCCTGTAGTCGATCACTGCATCAGCGCCGAACTCCTTGAGGCGCTGGCAGCGCTCCGGGCGGGACGATGTCATGATCACGCGGGCTCCGAACATCTTGGCAAACTGAAGCGCCAGCATGGAGACACCCCCTCCACCTTCCAGAAGGACCGACATGCCCGGCATGAGCGGCGTCGCCGCGCACAGCGCATGCCAGGCGGTGACGCCGGCGCAGGGGTACGCTGCGCCTTCGTCGAAGCTCAGATGCTCCGGCAGGAGGACCGCCTCCGAATGATGCACGACGATCTCCTCACGCATCGTTCCGGGCATGCGGCTGCTGCCGCGCCCCATCGCGCCTGCAGTTGCCCGGTACGGGCCGCCGATCCAGTCCGGATTGAAAGTCAGCGCGACGCGTTCGCCCACCTTGAACCGCGAGACGTCCGGGGCGACTTCGACAATCTCTCCCGCTCCGTCCGAACATGGGATCAACCCCTGCGGTCCCGGCGGGCCGAAAGCCCCGGAGATAACCGCCGTGTCGCGATAATTGATCGATGCCGCCCGCATGGCGATGCGGATTTGACCGGACGCAATCGGCTCCGGCCGCGGAACATCCTCGACCGCCAAAGAGTCAATGCCAACGGCTCGCGACACAAATGCTTTCATGAGCTAGGACTTGGAGGATAACTTTGCGATCACATTCTCACCCATACGCTCTGCGTTATCGCACCACTCCCGACGCGTCTGTCCGTCCACACTGATGGCTGCGCCGGCGACGCCCAATTCGCCGAATCGGGACAGGCGGTCGACCAGCTGCTGGGTCGACCATTTCTCACCGGGCGAGGTAATGCTGCCAAGGATCACGTCGGGCAGACCCACGCGGCCGATCTTCTCGCAATGTTCCTTCATATAGGCGATACCCGCGGCCAGATCTTCTTCCGTCTCCATCGCTGCAGTACGCGTGACGTTGCTGGCGCCCCGTCCGGTGGCGACCGCCGCAGCCGCGGATTTGACGGTGAAAAAAGGGTTCCAGCCGTCGCCGAGTTCGACAGCGCGGCGGATGGCGCGATGACTGTTGCCGCCCACCAGCAACGGTGGATGCGGCTTCTGCACCGGACCGGGCAGGATGCGATTGCCGAATGCCTTGTAGCCCGTTCCTTCAAACTCGAATTCTTGACCCGTGAGCGACAACTTGAGCGCGCGCATATATTCGTCCATGAGCTCGTTGCGCTGCTCGAAATCGACGCCGAGCGCGCGATATTCGCCCTTGAGATAGCCTGCACCAAGACTCAGCGTCAAACGGCCGTTCGAATAACGGTCAAGTGTAGCCGCATCGCGCGCCACGATGAACGGGTTACGATAGGGCAGCACGAGAATGCCGGTTTGCAAGCGTACCTTCGTCGTTACCGCCGCAAGGAGGGCAAGCATGACGAAGGGAGCCTGCGCGTGGTGGCCGCCGCTATCGAGCCAGCGCCCGGTCGGACAGGGATGGTCGGTCACCAGCCCCGCATGAAAGCCCGCGCGATCGACCGCCGCGCCGACCTCTTGCACGGCAGCCATCGTCAGGAACTGCTCGGGGTCTGTTGTCCGGTCGAACGGGAGCGGGATATTGATTTTCATGCTCCTGAACCACCCTTCCGTGCCACATCGGTGAGCGACCACTGGCCCGTCGCGTGATGCCGGGTCCAGCCCGACGATGCCCAACTGCCACCGTCCACCGGCAGGATGACGCCGGTCACATAGCTGCTCATCGCCGAGGCAAGAAATAGAGCCGCCTGGCCGCACTCGACGTCAAGGCCCGGCCGCCCCAACGGGATACGGCGGTTGGTGGCGTTTTGGACTTCGGGCGGAGACTCGATCCACTTGGACGGATCGACCGGCCCCGTGACGTTGCCCTGCAGTCCCGGCGTCAGCGTGAAGTCCGGCGCAATGGCGTTGACGCGAATGCCGTGATCTGCAAGCTCCAGCGCCAGGGTGCGCGTGAAATTGTTCATGCCGGCCTTGCAGGCGGCATAGACGGCGTAACAGGGGGCCGCCCGCGAACCCTCGATACTGCTGATATTGATGATCGCGCCGCCCCTACCGCCACGGATCATGACGGGTACCGCCGCTGACGTCGCCGCCAGCATGCTGACGAGATTGAGGTCGATATGGCGGCGCCAGGATTTTTCACTCTGTTCAAGAAAAGGCCGGCGCCCCACGCCGCCGGCATTGTTCACCAAAATATCGAGGCGCCCAAACCGCTTGTCCGCCTGCTCCACCATGGCACGGACCTGGTCCGTCTGCGCCACATCGGTCGGCACGCCAAGTGCCGAACGTCCCAACTCCTTGACCCGCTCGACCGCTTCCTCGCACCGCTCGGGCACGATGTCGGCTATGACGATATCGGCACCGGCTTGCGCGAGCGTCAGTGCGATCGCGCGACCGATACCGCCGCCGCCGCCGGTCACGATCGCGACCCGATCCGTCAGGTGATAATCGATCGATTGCACGGCGACGCGTCAACCGGCCGTCACGACGCCTTGCGATGGCGCGTGAACATGTTGACGACGTCGCCCGAAGTGATCGGACGCGGCGCTTCACCATCGGCCAGCGGCTTCTCGCCGCCGAAGGACTTCAGCGTCACGTCGACTTTGTCCGCGGCCGCCTTGGCCCGCAGGGCTCCGACCGTCAAGTCCTGGCGCTTGTGATGCTTGAACGGATCGAAGCGGAAAAAGCGCATGGCATTCAGGTGGGTCACCTTGTCGATCTGCTTGTCGGTCAGGTGCTGAATGCTCTTGTACAGATACTCCGGCACGTCGGGCCACAGGCTGTCGGAGTGCGGGTAGTCGCATTCGTAGGCGACCATGTCCTCGCCGATGAACTCGAGGTTCCGGAGGCCAAAGGCATCGTCGATGAAGCAGGACAGGAAGTGCTTCTTGAACACCTCGCTGGGCGTCGTGCCCTTGAATCGCGAGTGCGTCCAGGCCTTGTGGCGCTCGTGACTGTAATCATTGCGCTCGATGAAATACGGGATCCACCCAATACCGCCTTCCGATAGTGCGATCTTCATCGTCGGATAACGCTCCAGCGCCTCCAGATGCAGCCAGTCCGCCGCCCCGACGGCGATGGAAATGGGCATGGTGCTGATCCAGGCTTCGATGGGCGTTTCCATGGACGCATGCGGCGCCGGGTTGCCTCCGCCGATGTGCAGGCAGATGGTCATGTCCTCTTCCGTCACGGCCTTGAACAGGGGTTCCCAGTATGGGTTGTGGATGCTCGGCAGGCCCTGGATCGTCGGGTTCTCGTTGATCGAGATCGCCGTGCAGCCCTTGCGGGCAACGCGCTTCAATTCCTGCGCCATCAATTTCGGGTCCCAGCAAGGCAGAATCGCACAGGGAATGAACCGTCCCGGATTCGACCCGCACCACTCGTCGATGTGCCAGTCGTTGTAGGCGCGCAGGTGCGTGATCGCCTGGGCCTTGTCCGGCGCCTTGACGAAAACGCCGCCGTCAAATCCCGGCCAGCTGCCGAAGTTGAGCGACGCCGCAACGCCATTGACGTTCATGTCGTCGACGCGAGCGTTTGGCTCGTAGATGCCCTTGCGCAATTGGGAAAAGGCCGTCGGCTCGACGCCGTATTCCTCCGGCACGCGCCCGACCACGGCGTTGAGACCCACGGACGGTAGTTTCATCCCCTGGTAGTCCCAGTAATTCGTACCCTTCTCGGTGGTACGCAGTTTGGGAGCCGTGGCCAAGGCCTCGCCCGATAGGTGCCGGTCGAACATGGTCGGCGGCTCGCTGATGTGATCGTCGACGCTGACGATCACCATGTCGTTCATTTTCATACGGTCCTCGCTAACAACGGTGTTGTGCCTTGACTGAAATCTCGAATGTCGCTGATGCGCTTGGCAGCGGCGACGCGGTGCGCCTGAAAGGTATAACAACGGCCGACACCCAGAGCGCTGGCATCGGACTGTTGGTCCAGCGACCTGCCGCGGCCGTTGGCAATGATGGCTCCCCACTGCAACAGGCGGGCGCCCTCCCGCTGCTCGGGCGGCAGCGAATCGATCCAGGGCCGCAACTTATCCAGTGTGACGCCGGCGAGTTCCGCGGGTTCGACGATGCGATTTCGCTCGTCGCTCCAGGCCAGAACCGCGGCGCCGTTGCGCCGCAGTTCCACCCTTCGTTTGCCGTCGATCGGATCGGAAACCAGGATGTCATAGACAAGTTGCTCGCCGTCGAAGGCATGCGCGGCAGCCCACATCGCCAGATCGTGCAGGTGCGTGCAGTTCTCGCGTTTCTCGCCGCGCGCTGCGAAGTCCGCGAGTGCGACGCCGGTAAAGGTCCGCTGCAACTGATCCGCCGCACCCGGACAGGTGGTCCAGGGTACGCGTTCCATCAGGGCCTCGATGCGGCTCACCGTCCGGCCATCGTGAGTCAGCGTGACGCTCATCCGGTGATAATCGTCCTCGAGCTCACTGCGCACAGACTCCGCTCGCGGCGTAATTCGAACGCGCCGGCGGAACCCTGGCAATTGATCAAGTGGTGTCGGCTGAGCGCTCATGCGTCAATCCTTGGCCAGCAACAAAGCCGTGGCGAGCGGCCCACCGCCGGACGCGGCCACCGCGAGACGCGGATCGCCCGGAATCTGGCGCTCGCCGCCCCGGCCGCGGAGTTGCATTACCGATTCATGCGCAAACCCAAAACCGTGCAGCCGGCCGGCGCCGAGCTGGCCGCCGCCCGTGTTGAGCGGCAGCTCACCGTCGATTGCGATCCGCTTGCCGCCCTCGATGAATTGTCCACCCTCGCCGGTCCCGCAAAAACCCAGTCCTTCGAGCCACAGAATCACCTGAAAACTGAACCCGTCGTAGAGCTGCACCGTGTCGACATCCTTGGGCTTGAAGTCGGTGTGCTGCCACAGGTCACGGCCCGTGGGCGCGCAGGCCATGAACTCGGTCTGGTCCCAACTCGGCCGCTCCACCGTACCCGCCATCGCCGCAATCCGGATCGGTGTGCATTTCACCTCATCGACCGCATCGCCCGCCGACACGATCAGCACCGTCGACGCGTCGGTGAACCGGTCGCAGTCATAGAGACACAGCGGCGTGGTAATCATCCGCGACGACATGTATTCGTCCATCGTCAGCGGTTTACGCACGAGCGCGCGCGGATTGCGCGCGGCGTTCGCATGACCGTTGAGCGCGATCTGCGCGAGCTGCTCTCTCGTCAGCCCGTAGTATTTGACGTGCCGGCTGGCATACTGCGCCGTCCAGTTGGCCGCCGAGTACGCAAAGAAGGGCGCGGTCCACTGAGAGCCTCCGTCGACCGTATCGCGCCTCAATGGCGGCCACTCCTGCGGATTGGCCAGCGCAGCTGCCTCGTACACCGTGCGAAAACAGATCACATGGCGGCACATGCCGGTGCGCACCGCCTGCGCGGCGGCAACCACGGCGCCGAGCTGCGATGAGATTTCCGCGGCACCCGAGCGCCACACTGCGCGTATGCCCATCGCGTCGATCAGCTCATCCGGGCCGATCGGGGAAAAGCCGAGGAAAAGGGACATACGGCCCGGATAGGTCGAGACGCCATCGATTTGTTCGAGGGTCAGCCCGGCATCCTGCAGCGCTTCCTTGACGGCATCGACGGTCAGCAGCATCGGAGAGCGCGTCAGCCTGACGCCCACCTCGGACTGGCCGATGCCAGTGATGTAAGCCGAGTCGCTTTTCATGATTTCTCGAACAACGGATAGTAGATGTCGCCCTGCTGCTCGAACGTCACGCGCACGCGATCGCCGATACCGACCGAATCCACCGGACACCCCACGATGTTCGTCGTCAGCAGCACGCCGGGCGCACCATCGATCGCGACCCGCGCAATGACAAAAGGGACCTCCAATGCCGGATTCCACTTCTGGTAATTGACGGTGAAACTGTATATCTCACCCGTGCCTGGAACCGCCTGTGGCGCGACATTCTCCGACAGGCAGTGACGGCATATCGGATACGGCGGATGGATGGTCGTCTCGCAATCGTTGCAGCGCATGAAGCGCAGCCGGCCGTCGGCGCCGGAGGTCCAGAAGAACCGATTTTCCTCGGTAAGCCTTGGTACCGGGCGTTGCAATGTCATCGGTCAGACATCCCAGACCAGCGGCAGCGAATCGGGACCGATCACATGGCCGCCGTGGAAAGTCGGCGCTTTCTGCGGATCGAGCCGGAATCGCGGCAATTGCGACATCATTTGCTCGGTGATGATCTGCAACTCGACCCGGGCAAGATGCGATCCGAGGCAACGATGCGGACCGGCGCCGAACGCGATGTGCGTTTTTTCCTCACGCTTGAGATCGTAGGATTCGGGATTCTTGAATTGTTTCGGATCCATATCCGCCGCCGGGTCATACATCAGAACACGCTCACCGGCCTTCATCGTCATGCCCTCGTAGACGACGTCCTTGGCGACGCTGCGCACCGGCACCGTAAAAGTGTAGCGGCGCAGCATTTCTTCGACGGCTTCAGGAACGATCTTGGGATTCGCGCGCAATTCCTCCTGCAGCGCGGGATTCTGCGCGAGGTGGAGCATCAGGAACGAAGCGCCGTTTACCACGGTATCGAGGCCGGCGAGAAAGAGCAGGACCGCGTAATCTTCCATATCGTCCATGGTCGTCGGCCGGCCGTCGACGCCCGCCTTCCACAGCATGCTGATGATGTCGTCGCGAGGATTGTCGCGGCGATCGATCAGCGTATCGCGCATGACGTTCAAGAGCCTGAGCTGCTTCACCATCATGGCCTTCGGATCCATGGTGGAGCTGGACATGTGCTCCTTCGCGAGCGCGCGATACTCCGCTTGGCGCTCGAGCGGCAGACCAAATAACTTGAGGAACACCTGCACCGGAAGTTGCTCGGCAACCGCCGGCACGAAGTCGCAACGTCCCTGGGCGGCGACGTTGGCGATGAGTTCGTCGGCGAGCTTGCGGATATCGTCCTTCAACGCCAATGCGGATTTCGGCGAGAAGGTTTTTTGCAGCGGTGCGCGATACTTCGTGTGTTCAGGCGGATCGAGGTTGATGGGCCGCGCCTGGGGGATGCGCGGCGTGCCGGGCGGAAGGCCGGCCATCATCGCCTTCATCTGATCCGCGTTCATGAATTGGCTGGAGAAAGTCGCGGGATCGCGGTACGCGTTGAACAGCGCCTCGTAGCCCAGAATGACCCATTGCCCGCCGTTGCGCGGGGTCCAGAAGATCGGCGGCGCCTCCCTGACCATCTCGGCGATGCGCTTCACGGGATCAACCAGCAAACCGGGATCGCGGTAGGCATCGAAATCGTACACCGCCGAGTCGGGGATATGCGCCGGCTTGGGCACCGCGGGACTCAAGGGAGCGACTGCATTCATCGACCTCTCCGAATTTGTATGTCCGATTTGCCGGGCCTGTGCTTACGCGGTTTTCTTGGCGGCGCCGGCCATCATGGCGCTGATATCGACCTGACCGGTCGAAACGCCGCCGATGAAGCCGCCGTCCACTGGGAAGGCGACGCCGTTGACGTAACTTGCGGCATCGCTGTTGAGGAACACGAGCGGGCCCGCCTGTTCTTCGGGCGTCGAGCGGCGGTTGATCGGCTGCGTGGCGGCGGCAATCACCGAGGCTGCGCTCTTGGATTCGAATTCCGTCATCATTGGCGTCTGTGTAGGTCCCGGCAGCGTGCAATTGAGCCGGATGCCACGCTTGATGAGATGGGCCGCGGTCATCATGGTCCAGACGATCATGGCTTCCTTCGAGAAAGAGTAGCCCTCGCCGACCGTCTCCAGATTGGCCTCGCACCACTTGACGGCGCCGGCAAACGTGTCGTTCTTCAGCAACTCCATGATGACGGGTACCTTGCGGCCCCAGCCGAAGCCGGCAGTCGATGCGACGCAGGCGATGGCGCCGCCGCTCGGCATCAGGGGCACCATGCGCTCGGTGAGAAACCGGGTTCCGGCGTAGTTGACCTTCATGACCTCGAGCGGTGGAAAGGTCTGCGGCAGGCCCGCGCAATTGAAGAGCGCATCGACCCGGCCGCCGATCTTATTGGCGGCAGCGTCGATCGACGACGGATCGCGCAAGTCGATGCGCGTAAACGACGACAGCGGCAAACTGCTGTCCTTGTAATCGAGGCCATGGACCTCGGCACCGAGTTTCAACAGCAGCCTGGCCGTTGCCTCGCCCATTCCGGAAAAGCAGCCGCTGACCACAACCCGCTTGTTTTGGTAGTTCACTAAATCAGTCATAAATCCCTCTTGATTTCGGGTGCAACTGCACTTGAGTCGTCCTCGATCGCGATGATGCGCTCAGGGCAGGCGCGCTTGCCGCGCCGGGCGAGACCTTCCATGCCCGGAGGCACGTCGATCTCGTGGACGGCGATATAGCCCTCCTCATCCAGCGGAAACAATTCGGGCGAGACGGCTGCGCAGCGTGCATTGCCGACGCATTTTGCCTTGTCGATGCGGATTTTCATGCCGTAGCCCCCGTACTCATGTTAATAATCGCCCTGCCGATGCGATTATACTGAGTATACTTAGTAATGTCCGGGCGTTTCGCAAGCGATACTCGTCGGCGGTCAGCATCGCCCGGGACGCGGTGGGAATTGTCTTCTTAAGTTTCAATAGCTTAGAGAACCTTTCAATAATGGTTCATATAAATCATCACGTTCGACGCTGCCACCCAACTTGATTATACTAGTACACAACGCTGGTGATTAGATACTGTGCCGTGTGATTTACTGCGGCAGCGTCGCTTACAAACAATGGCTGGGAAACGATGAGCTTGTACACCACTCTGCATCTTCACAACGTAGCCGGCGCCCGCGAGGCCGAATATGCCGGCTGGTTCGACGGGCCGCAGCGGACGGCAGCAGCCAAGCTGCCCGGCTTCATGGCCCTGGACCGGTACGAAGTGACTCCGGAGCAGATCATGCGGGATATCCCGCAACCCTGGCGCTACGTAAGCGTCTTTGACTTCGATTACCCCGACCCGGTGGTCGGCATCCCCCTGCTCGGTCCGCTGATTGCGCAGGCGCGCCTGACGGGCCTGATCGCGGATGACGAGACCGAGCGCCTCTACACGTTTCGCCTGTATGGCGACTGGAAGGGCAGTGCCAACTGGCGACGGTCCGAACCCTTGTCGGGTGTGAGCATCATCCTCGGCAACTATGTGCCGGGCCGGAAACAGGAATACCTCAAGTGGTATGAAGAGGTGCACAGCGTCGAGGTGTCCAATGTGCCGGGGCATGTGGCCATGAAGCGCGGTGAACTGTCCCCGCTCCAGATCGATCCGCACCACTACTGCCCCGGCGACCAGCTGGTCATGTGCGCACAGCAGACCGATGATCTGGCGTTTACGATCAAGGATTTCAGTGAACGCGCGCGCGGTGTCAGCCCCAGCGGCATTGCCATGGCGCCGCGCTCCTCCTCCGGTTCGATAGCGCGCACCGTCCATTATTTCAGGAAAATCAGCGGTAGCCGGTTCTGGAGCAACGGTATCGCGTATGCCGGCGATCTGTCCGCCTATCCCGGCAAGACCAACGACGCCCGCCGTTAGAAATACTGGCCCACACATGAGTGTTAAGGAGCGAACCTTGTCGAAAGTCATTGTGATCACGGGTGCCGGCAAGGGCCTGGGGCGCGCGCTGGCGCGGCGCTTCGCGGCCGACGGCGAACAGGTGGTGTTGCTGGCACGCACCCAGGCGAAAATTGAGAAAGTAGCGGCCGAGATCGGCGCACGGGCCATGGCGGTCGCCTGCGACGTCGGATCCGCGGATTCGGTGCGCGCGGCCTTCGCAGCGATCGCGAAACGCCACCCTGAAATCCATGTATTGATCAACAATGCCGCGATCTATGAGCCCTTCATGATCGAAGAGGCGCGCGACGAGCAGATCCTGGCCTCGCTGTCGACCAACCTCGCGGGTCCCATATTCTGCATCCGCGCGGCGATCCCGATGCTGCCGCGGGGCGGCCACATCATCAACGTCAGCAGCGAATCTGTTGCCGAGCCGTTCTTCATGCACTCGCTGTATAGAAGCACCAAAGCCGGTCTGGAAAAGTTCTCCGCGGCCATGAGCCGCGAATTGGCGCCCAGGGGAATACGCGTCACCGTGGTCCGGGCGGGCGCGATGATGGATGAAGACAGCGTCTTGAACCTCGATCCGGACGTGAGGAAGCGCTTCGTGGAAGGCAACATTGCGGCGGGCATCAACTTTCGCGAGCGGCCTATCTCGCCGTTCGCGTCAGTGACCAATGCCTTTCGCGCGCTGATAGACCTGCCGCAGGATGTACAGGCGGATTTTGTTGCACTGCATGCCCGCGCCGCCGACCGTTAATTACTCAACCCACGATAGGAACCACCGTGACCATACTGCCAGCATCCAAGCTCTACATCGACGGCGCACTGCGCCCAGCGGCCGACGGCCGAGCCTACGACGTCATCGGTCCCTGGACCGGCGAAGTGGTAAGCAAGGCGCCAGACGCATCCCCTGACGATGTGAACGCGTCCATCGCCGCGGCGCGCCGAGCCTTCGATGAGACCGACTGGTCGACGAATCACGCGCGCCGTTACGAGCTGGTCTGCAGGTTTCGCGATCTCCTGGTCGCGAATCGTGAGCGGCTGGTCGCGATCGTGCGCCATGAAGCAGGCTCGGCCATGGGCGCGGTATTCGGACCACAGGTCGACGGCGCCATCGCCGGCATGAACGATGTAATGAAGCTGTTCGACAAGATTGTCTGGCAGGAGGACCGCGGCCGCCAAACCACGAAACGCGGTACGACGGATCGTCTGGTCGTCCATGAGGCCATCGGCGTCGTCGGCGCGATCACACCCTGGAACGTGCCGTTCTACATCAATTTCGCCAAGGTCATATCCGCCCTGCTCGCGGGCTGCACGGTCGTGCTGAAGCCGGCGCCCAACACGCCGAGCGCCGGTACCATCATGGGCGAACTCGCCGCCGAGGCAGGCTTTCCGCCCGGGGTCTTCAATGTCGTGACCGGGAGCGACCCCTCGATGGCCGGCGACATGCTGGTTTGCGACCCGCGCGTCGACCTCATTTCGTTCACGGGATCCACCGCCATCGGCAAGCGCATCATGGAGCGGGGCGCAGCGACGCTCAAGCGTGTATTCCTGGAGCTTGGCGGCAAGTCGGCCAACATCATTCTCGACGACGTGCCCGATTTCGCGACGCAGGTCGCGCGATCCATCGTCTGCTTCCATGCGGGACAGGGTTGCGGCATCCCGACGCGCCTGCTGGTGCCGAGAAAGCGCTACGCCGAGGCGGTCGCGGTGCTGGAAAAGGCTTATGCCGGTTACTCGACGCAATGGGGCGACTTTGATGCGCCGACCTGCATCATGGGTCCCGTAATCTCAAAGCGGCAGCAGGACCGAGTCATGGGCTATATCGAATCCGGCAAGCAACAGGGCGCGCGTTTGCTGGCCGGCGGCAGGATCCGGACCGACAAGGGCGGCGGATTTTTCATCGAACCGACCTGCTTCGTCGATGTCACCAATGACATGAAGATCGCGCGCGAAGAGATCTTCGGTCCGGTGCTGGCGGTCATTGCTTACGAAGACGATGAGGATGCCATCCGCATTGCCAACGATAGCGACTATGGCCTCATCGGGAACGTGTCTTCGAGCAACCCGGAACGTGCGCTCAAGATGGCGCGGCGCGTGCGCGCCGGCGCGGTCAGCGTCAATGGCGGCGCGTGCGTCACCGGCGACCTGCCGTTCGGCGGCTACAAACACAGCGGCATCGGCCGCGAGTGGGGCATCGAGGGGATCTACGAGTACATGGAAACGAAAGCCGTCGGCATCGCCGTGGCATAACCTCGCGAAGCCATCGGCTTTTTCCGGCCGCCGCGGCCTAGCCGCCGCGGCTGCCGCCGGCCGCGGTCATTTGTCCTTCTTTGCCTTGCCGCCGATGCCCGCAATATAGCGGGCTACTCCCTCGAGATACTCCGGGTTCAGCATCAGGGCGCTGTTCGCCATGCGCTCGACGTTGCGGGCCTGCGCGAGACCGACATCCCGGGCCATTTCGATGGCAAGCTTGGCCGCACCCATCTGCTCGCCGCTTTGCCCAGCCAAATGACGACAAAAGCGCATCACGTCGTCGTGGAAAGTTTCATCGGGGAAGACTTCATGAACGAGGCCCATGAGAAGCGCTTTGTCGGCATCGACAGGAAGGTTTGCCATGATGAGATAGCGCGCCCAATGCGTGCCGACGAACCTCGTCAGCCGGCTCACGCCATTGGAGGCAGGCAGTACGCCGAACTTGCCCTCCGGGAAAGCATATCGCGCGCTCTTTGCCGCGAGACGAAAGTCGCAGGACATCGACAGCTCCAGCCCCCCACCCACGCAAGTCGCATGATGGGCAACGACGATTGGCTTCTCGATCGCCTCCATCTCGTCGTAGATCCGATGCATGCCGTGCAGCTTCAAGCGGTGCCGCTCGCGAATGGCCGAGGCCGTTGCCGGCTGCGGGCTGCCGTTCCCGGAGTGCAGATCGGCTCCGGCACAGAAATAGCGGCCGTTCGCCCGCACGAGCATGACCTTTGATTCCGGCGTGTCACGAAAGCGGTGCAAAGCAGCTTCGAACAGTTCCATCAATTGACCGCTGAGTGCGTTGAGCTTGTCGGGCCGGTTAAGCGTTGCGATCAGAATCGGGCCGTCTTGCTCTGTCAGCAGGTGTGGGGCGTCGGACATTGTCGTCAGGCTCTCGTGCGGGGCAGTCCCAGGTTGCGTTCGGCGATCATGCTGCGGTGGACCTGGCTGGTGCCGCCGTAGATGCGCGTGCCATGCGCGTGACGATAGCATTGATTGAGGAAGGCGGCCGGCCCTTCGCGCTTCGACAGCGAATACGGCGCCGTCAGATTCAGAAGATCCGCCGAGTCCGTCAGGAACTTCTCCGACGAAAAGAGTTTGGCCATGGGACCGAAACCCGGGTTGGGCTTCTGTTCGACGCCGGCCCAAAGCGCGCGCCAGGCAAGCACCTCGGACAAGAGCAAATGCGCCCTCGCCCGCGCCAGCCGCGCCTGCACATCGCGATCCTCGATCAGCGGCCGGCCGCGAAAATGAATTTCGCGGCACAATGCGTCGGCGGCCTGCAGCATCTTACCCATCGACTTGGAAAAGCCGCCTCCGTGTTCAAGTTCGAGGCCCGCGGACATCACCTTGACGCCGCCATTCACCTCACCAAGGCGATAACTATCGGGGACCTTTACGCCGTCGTAGTACGTGATGTTCGTGCGTTCATCCTGGAACGTATGCACCGGATTGATGTCGACGCCCGGCGCCTTCAGCGGCACGATGAACATGGTCAGACCCTTGTGCTTGGGCAGGTCTGGATCCGTTCGTGTCAGCATCAGCACGTAGTCGGCAATATTGGCGCCGCTGGTGAACATCTTCTGGCCGTCGATGCGCCAGCCCTCGCCTTCACGAGTCGCGCGCGTGGCGGCTGCGAACACGTCCGAGCCGCAGCCCGGCTCCGAGTATCCAAGGCTGCAGATGCATTCACCGGAGACGATCTTGGACAGCACGTCGCGTTTCAGTTCATCGCTGCCGTAGCGCCGGATGATGGTGCCCACCATGCCGGCAACGCTGGTCGGCGCAGTCGTCCAGTCGTATTTCTCCCAGACATGCATGGCCGCATGCCGCGCATACGGCGGCGCATCACGCCCGCCCAGTTCCTTCGGCCAGGACATGAACAGCAAGCCGGCCTCTGCGAGCTTCCGATGCAGGCCGGGATCGTGGCCTTCCCAGGAGTAATGCGCCTTCGCCCTGAGTTCCGGCGTGAGATTCTTGTTGAAAAATGCGTCGACCTCGGCGGCTAGCGTGCGCGCCTCTTCACCCAGGTCGAAATCGATCGTAACGGCACCGGCGTCCGGCAAGGCGGCGGTTTCGCCTCCATAGAAACGGCGTCCGGCTTCTTCGAGCAGGCGCATCGGATCGCCGATGATGAGCGGCCAGGCCTTGGCACGCAGGTTGTAGAGATGGATATCGTAATCGGTCGTCAGACCGTATCCGCCGAAGGTCTGCAGCGCGTGCGCAACGGCCCGGTTCGCCGTATCGGCATTCCACCACAGCGCCAGCGCAATCTCAGCGCCCGCCTCGGGCTTGCCGTCGGCGATGTCGCGGATCGTCATCCAGTTGAAGTATTTGCCGCCATCGACATCGCAAATCAGGTCCGCCAGTGGATGCGCGATGCCTTGATAGCTGCCGATGGGCTGACCGAAGGCGACGCGCTCACGTGCATAGGCGGCGGCCAGCCGGATCGCTTCTCGCGACAAACCCGCCAGTGCGGACGACATCAACAGCTTCCATTCCTCGATTGCCTGGGCAAACGTGTGACGACCGGCCGCATTGTCAGCGAGCAGAATGCGCGCCGCGCCGGCAAAGCGCAGTTCGGCCATCGCCGTCGAGGCCAGATTGGCCTCCGCCTTCGTTTCACTCTTGGGGAAGCTGAACAGCACGATCTGCTCGCCGTTGCGCGCAATGACGGCTTCAGCGACGGCGCCGCCGGCCACCCACTGCACAGGTTCGTCGGCAATATCGCGGAACGCAAAGCTGACGATGGTCTGGCCGGTAATCACTCTTCCGAGCAGCTCGGCGGTATCGGCTCCGCCCAATATGGAGAGCAACCGCGCGGCCACCAGAGTCTCGGCCACCGGACCGGATGCAAGCGTTCGACCGACCTCTTCCATCACGATGGCGGCGTCCAACAAGCCAAGGCCCAAACCGCCGGACGCTTCGGGCACGCGCACCGAAAATGCGCCCAACTCGGCCAGGCCCGACCACAGCGCCGGGTCGAACCCCCCCGGCAGGGCGGCGCGCACGCGCGCCATGCTGCTGTTTTTGTCGAGGAAGCGCGCGAAAGTATCGCGCATCATTTGTTGATCCTCGGAAATATCGAAGTTCATGATTCCCCCCTCCAAACGCCCCGGCGAGCCAACGATTTTGCTGCCTCGAGTGGCCGTCTCACCGCAATTTCAAGCGTTCAGGTAGCGATCGAGTTCCTGATGCATGTTGAGGGGCGAGGCTGCCTGGCTCATAGGATCTCCGCGATCAATTCACCCACCGGATAAACCTGGCCCGCCTGACCGTGGATCTTGAGCGTTCCTGTGGCCGGAGATGGAACCTCCTGCACCGCCTTGTCGATTTCCAGCGTGTAGAGTGGAGCGCCGTCCTCGACCCGGGCGCCATCCGCCGCGAGCCACTCCGATAGGCTGCCCTCCGTCATCGAAAAGCCGATCTGCGGTATGCGCACTTCCACACTCATCGGCGTGCCTTTGCCGCCAGGGTCTGACGGATGGCGGCCTCGATCGCGCTCGGCTTGTACAAGAATTCCTGCTCCAGGACTTTGGCAAACGGCACCGGGACGTCGCGTGATGCCACCCGCAGCACGGGAGCCGCGAGATCACTGAAAAGATGCTCGCTGATGCGCGCGGACACTTCTGCGCCCACGCCAAAACTGCGCGGCGCCTCGTGCACGACGACGGCACGGCGGGTTTTGGCCACCGATTTCAGAACGGTATCGGTATCCATCGGTGAGATGGTGCGCAGATCGACGACCTCGACGGAAATGCCCTCACCCGCCAACCGCTCGGCAATCGCCAGCGCGTCCCGAATCGGGCGGCCGTAGCTGATCACCGAGACGTCCGTGCCGCCGCGAACGATGTTCGCCTTGCTCAACGGGATCCGATGGCCCGGCGGCGGTGCCGGCCCGGTCTGCGCGCGCGTCATGCCGTCCTCGATGAACAGGCAAGGGTCGTCGTCGAAGATGCACGAGGCAAGGAGACCCACGGCATCCGCGGGCGAAGAGGGCACCACGACCTTCATGCCGGCAACATGTGCAAACCAGGCCTCGAGCATGTCCGAATGCTGTCCCGCCGTGCCGCCGCCCGCCCCGGTCCGCGTGCGGATGGTGATCGGGACCGAGGTCTGGCCGCCCGACATGAAGCGCAGCTTTGCCGCGTGATTCACGATCTGATCCATTGCCACCGTCACGAAATTCATCAGCATGATCTCGGCCACCGGGCGGAATCCGGCCAGCGCCGCGCCCACCGCCGCGCCGACGATGGCTTCTTCGGCAATCGGTGTGGTGCGCACCCGATGATCGCCATACTTGGTGGACAGCCCCTTGGTGACCTTGAACACGCCGCCGCCCTCGCGATCGCCGATATCCTCTCCGAGGAGAATGACGCTCGGATCGGCGGCCATGGATTCATCGAGCGCCCGGTGAAAGGCCTCGGTAAACGTGATCGTTTGCTGTTTTTCGGCTGGTGAGTTCATGCGCGTGCCCCCACGCCATAGATGTCAGTATCGATCTCGCTCGGATCGGGAAACGGACTATCGGCTGCAAATTTCAGCGCGTCGTCAATCTCCGCATTGATCTCCGCGGCAAGCGCCTGGAGTTGGGCCTCCGTCGCGGCGCCTGATTCGAGCACGGCGGCCCGGCAGACCGGCATGGGATCGCGCGCCAGCGCGGCAGCGTATTCCTCTTTGGGGATGTATGCCCCGGGATCGCCAAAGTAATGCCCTTTGAAGCGAAAGGTATTCGCTTCGAGCAGCGTCGGCCCGCCGCCGCCGCGCGCGCGTTCCACGGCATCACGCATGGCATGCCACATGGCCGCGGGATCGTTGCCGTCGACGGAGACGCCCACCATGTTGTAGGAGGCCGCACGATCCGCGACGTGCGCCACCGCAGTAGCGTATTCGAACTTCGTGCATTCGCCGTAACCGTTATTCTGGCAAAGGAATATCACCGGCAGCTTCCACAGCGAAGCCATGTTCAATGACTCGTGGAAGGCGCCGATGTTCGATGCACCATCGCCGAAGGTGCAGACCGTCACGCGCCCGTCCTTGCGCAGCTGCGCAGCCAGCGCGAGTCCGTTCGCGATCGGCAAGCCGCCGCCGACAACGCCCGTGGTCACCATGATGCCGGCCGCGGGATAGGTGATATGCATCGGCCCGCCTTTGCCCTTGCATGTGCCCGTAGCCTTCCCGTAGTACTCTGCGCACAGCTGCCGCAACGGCATGCCCTTGGCGAGCTGGTCGTGGATGCCTCGATACATCGTGACAAGGTAGTCGGTCGGCTGCAGGTGCACGCCCATGGCGGCCGCGACGATTTCCTGCCCACGGGGAGAATAGTAAACGGCGGCCATGCGCCCGGAGCTCAGCAGCGCGCGCATGCGCTCGTCGACGAGGTTGATCAACAGCGCCTTGCGATAAACCGCGAACAGCGTGGCCGGCGGAAGTGCTTCTTGATGTTTCATGTTCATAGGTGCGGTGTCATGAAGGGGTACAGGTCGTGGCCGCGCCGCGCGGGACTCGTTACTAGGCAACAACGCTGTCTATTATCAGCATACCGCCCCGGACAAGTAAAGCACGGAACGCGCCGACGGAAGTCGAACTGCTCGAGCCATTGCTACGGCGGCTCCCAAAACACGGGCAAAAGGCCGCTCGACATGCTCGTACTGCGGGCGATGCCGCCGTTGGCGGTGCGCAGCATCAACCCCTTGATAGAGCTTGACACATGGGCGGCCTCGACGTCGCAGATCGCAAGATGTTGATAAGTCTGCGCCACGTCGCGGCGGGTTGCCATGGACCACAAAGCTGGCCCGAACCGGCAATGCTGCGGCCAGTGACCGCGAGTGCGGCGCGGCGCCGGCACGCATGAACACGAGTCCGGCCTCATCGCGGCCGGGCACGTGGTGCCGGAGGGTGTGCGCTACGCCTGATCAGTTAAGAGCGAGTACTTCACTCTTGGTGAGGCTGGTCAGCAGCTTGCCATCGACCGTCGAAAGCGTTGCGGCGGGGACGGTAACCAATTTCCCATCGATGATGATCTGCGCCGATCCGTCGGCGCCGACGCGGTATACGGGACCAAGACGCGCACCATTGGCGCCCATCAGCATTTTTCCCTTGACGGCCACAGCGGCCGTCGCCGCAGCTTCGTGTGTGGACGGCTCCTGCGCGGCAAACGTTACCGGGGCGAAAGCGCACATCAACACGATGAACCACGACCTCTTCACATCATCTCCTAAAAGGCGGCACGCTGGGATGCCAGGACTTTAACTACTAAGCTAGATTAGTAACTGCGCACCCGGCTGTCAAGAGCCCTGCCGCCTGCGAAGGCCGGGACGCACGGCGGACGACCCCGCGGCCGCCCGCCCGCGCGGTCAGTTGAGGGCGAGTACTTCGCTCTTGGAGAGACTGGTGGTCAGCCTGCCATTCGCCGTTGACAGCGTGGCGACGGGAATACTAACCAGCTTTCCATCGATAAAAATCTGTGCAGAGCCATCGGCGCCGACGCGATACACCGGACCCAGGCGCGCGCCGTTGGCGGCAACCAGCATTTTGCCCTTGGAACCGGCAACGGCAATCGTTGCGGCTTGGGATGACGGCGGACTCTGCGCAGCAGCCGTTACCGCGGCGAAGGCACAAATCAACGCAACAAACCATGAACTCTTCACGCTTCTCTCCTTTGAAACAGCAGATCTTCCGGGACCCGCCAAACTGAAACACTAAGCAACCTTAGTATTTTTGCCTTGGAATGTCAACAAAAATCTTTCGCGCGGGAGCAGGAACCACATCACGCCCACAACAGCGAATCCCCTGTAAAATCAAGTGGGCAGGCGGGTGTTTGTCGGCGCCGCGCGGAGCGCGTCGTGCCAGGAAAGAACTGGCGCAGGCCGGGCTTACCAAGGATGATATCGGCCTGTGGGAGAATCAAACGAACAAAAAAACGGGGCTGGACGACATAGCCAAGGAAAATAATCGAAAGAGATCGATAGCACTGAAGTTGATAGTGGTTGCCCGCCGTCTGCGACAGAGTTTCGATCAGAGCGTCGAGAGGAGCGGCCTGACGCGGGCCAAGTGGACGCTGATTGCAGCGGTCGCGCACAGACCCGGCGCAACCCAGCGCGTGATCGCGGAGGCGCTCGAAGTCAGGGAGGTTACAGCGGGCCGGCTGATCGATCGCCTCTGCGCTGAGGGTTATCTCACACGCCGCGAACACCCGACTGATCGCCGTGCTTACTGCGTCTATCTGGCGCCCGCGGCGCAACCCGTGCTGGATACGTTGGGAAAACTTGCGAAGATCCACGAAGCCGCGATATTCGCGGGCTTCGAGGGCGGCGATTTGGACAGACTGGATACGTTACTCGATGCGATAGCGCGCAATCTGTCGGCTGCCCGAATCCGGTATGACGCCAAGAAATAGGCGGACGGGCTATCCGCGGGATGCCCCTAGCGGATGATGATGGGATACTGCACCCTCGGCGCGACCTGGTGAGTGTCGCGGTAGGACGGCGGCTGCCGGCCGCCTGCATCCAGAATGCCGTATTTCATCGCGATCTCCGCACCGATCACCGTCTCCCCGCTCATCTTCATCAGCTCTGGATCGTTGTAGAGCGCCCAGATGATGTGGCCGGTATATTCCGTTGTCTCCAATGTTTCCGCGAGGTGGCCATATTTTCCGGGGTCCGACATCAAAAGCACTTTCATCCGATCGGTGAGGAGCGGCCCCATCCAGATGGACATCACCGCCACGTCATACTCCTTGAAGTCGACCGCCATGTCGGCGGCGAACTTGTCCATACCCGCCTTGTGCGCGCCATAAGCAGGTCCGAAGACGTAGTGGACCGCGCCTGATGCCGAGGTGAATATCACCAGACCGCGCCGTTGCCCGACCATCAGCGGTGCTGCGTAATAGCTTGCGACATAGCCGCTGCGCAGGCCGACCTGCAGCATGTCGGCAACCTCCAGCGGTTTTTCCCAGAAATTGACCGGGCTCATCATCGCGTCATGGATGGCGCAGGCGTTGTTGACGAGAATATCGAGCCTCCCCTCCTCGCGGCGCACCTGTTCGAACAGGGCCTTCACCTGGCCGTCGTCCGCATGATCCACGTGGACCGCTATGCCCTTGCCGCCGGCGGCCGTAACCTCTGCGGCGGCTTCGTGGATCGTGCCGGGCAGGGAAGAGTCGCCGGGCTTTTCAGAGCGGCCGGTCACATACACGGTGGTGCCATGCCTGCCGAGCGCAACGGCAATGCCCCGGCCGGCGCCGCGGCTGGCTCCGGTGACAACGGCGATAGTATTCTTGTTCGACATCTCAACGTATCCCAGCCGGACGCCGCAACGCCTCAGTGAGTGCCCAAGCCCGAGTGACTGTATGTAGGCGCGTCGAGCCCCGGCATACCCGGCGGCGGTCCGTAGTCGGCGTGCTCAAAGAAAGATCCTGACAGATCCGGCGGGCCGATATAGTGCAGTTGAAAGAGGCGCCAGGTAAATCTCCAGCGGTCACCCTGGTCAACAAAGCGCTCATAGTAAATGCCGATCGTCGTGCCGGGCCGGCCGTTTATGAAGGCGCATTGCTCGCTGACATAAGTCCTACCACTCGCCGCTCCGTTCCCGACCTCGAGGATCGGCGTCCGGAAGGTCATCAGAACCCGATGGGAATTGGTCACAAAGCGCTCCAAGGCGGCCTCGATCTGCGCGCGGCCGCGCACGACCATGCCCGCAATTCGCCACTCGGCATCCTCCGTAAAGCAGGCTCCGAACGCGGCATAATCCCTGCGCCAAACGGCATCGATGCAGCGCGCGTGCAGCTGACGGATCGCAGTCTCGGCAACAATGAAGTCAGTCATGCCATTCGAGCACCCCGATCACCCTGTGACCAAGAACAACTGCGCTGCTAGATCGGAGATCAACGAGGAGTCCATACCGATGTGAGCGCAAAATCCGACAGGTACTTGGTGGAACTCCAGCCGCCGTCGACGACGATCGTCTGCCCGTTGATGAAGCTGCCGCCGGGTGAGCACAGGAAAGCCACGGTGCTTGCAATGTCGTCAACCGTGCCCAGCCGGGGAAATGGCGTCATCTCGATGTTGATCTTGCGGAACCGCTCGTCCTGCAATCGATTTTCGACCATCGGTGTCATGGTAACGCCCGGCGCCACCGCGTTGCAGCGTATGCCTTGTGCACCATACTGGCAGGCGATATGTGTGGTCAGCGCAGTCAGTCCGCCTTTTGCCGCGGAATAGGCGCCGCCACGCATGCCGCCCACGACGGCAAATGTGGACGAGATATTGATGATCGCCGAGCCCGATTTCATGTGAGGCAGAACGTCGCGCGCCAGCCGGAACGGCGCCCGCAGCATCAAACCAAGGAAGTAGTCGAGCGCCTGATCGTCCGTTTCATGCAGCGGCTTGGGACTGCCGACGCCGGCATTGTTGACCAGGAAGTCAATGTGGCCCCATCGAGAAACGGCGAGGTCCACAATCCGCTGCGGCGCGTCGTCCTGCGTCAGATCGATGGCCAGCGTCGCCGCACGATCCGGATCATTGATGGCCTGCTGCAATTCGGCGAGCTTCTTCTCATCCCTTCCCGTACCCAGTACCGCCATGCCCATTTGCGCGAGCTTGACGGCGCACCCGAAGCCGATACCGCTGCTCGCGCCCGTGACGATTGCTACCTGCATCACCAATCCGCCCTAGTGTTTGCGATACGCCAGCTCGCAGCCTCCAATCCGCCCGCAATTGCGATCGAAAGCTGCGCGCGCTTCAAAAAAAGATGCGGATCAGCCTCGTCGCTAAAGCCCATACCGCCGTGAATCTGTATGGTCTTGCCCGCGTTGTCGAGCGCCGCCGAACCGGCTACGAAAAAAGCACACTCGACTTGCATTTGCGCATCGGCGCGTCCTTCATCCAGCGCCACCGCCGCAAAGTTCGTTTGGTCGCGAGCGCAACGTGCGGCGATCGCCATATTGGCGCAGTGGTGCTTTACCGCCTGGAAACTGCCGATGGGGCGGCCAAACTGCTCCCTCATTCCTGCGTAGGCAACGCTGATTTCGAGCGCGGCTTCGGCAATACCCGCAAGCGCGGCTGCATCGATCAAACGCAATCGCGCCAGCTGGGATTCGTCGAATCGAGCCACCTGCCCGCCCACGTCGACCGCCTCGCACAACGCGGCGAGCCAAAGCCGGTCATCGATTGTCCGCGAGGCGCTGGTGCGTGCATCACAGAGCACGGCGCCGCCGCGGTCACGCAACAGCACAAGGTCCGTCCCCGGCTCATCCACGATGATGATCCGATTCCCGTTCCGATATGCAGCAGCAGCACGCTTGCCGGGAGCTGATCCGGCGTTCACGCCGGCCTGCGCATGCACCGCGCCGATCGTCGCCAGGACTCCGGGCGATGCCAGGCGGCGCCCCAAACCCATAACGATCAGTGCCTCTTCGACCGCGCCAAGACCACTTCCGCCCAGCTCCTCACTTACGCCAATCCCGAAGACGCCGATCTCCTCGAGGCTCGTCCAAGTCTTGGGGTCTTCCTGGTACGAGGCGTGCAGGCGCGACAAGGGCAGCAGCGCAGCCAACGACTCGTCGATGGTGCTCCCGAGCGCCAGCTGGTCGGCGCTTGGATGGTAGCGGGTCTCAGCCTCCACGAATCTCCCTCACTGTGACATCGCTCCAAACTATGTCAAGATAAACTGGCCGTATTGATAGTCGAGGACGGCGGTTTGACGCCGTACGACACATCGAATACCGAAGCGGCCGGATGTCGGAGTAGCCGGTGCTCACCCGGCATCGCCCTCGCGCGGCATGTCGCCAATAATCAAGACGCCACCGCCACGCATATTTAGTCTACAGATTCTCCAAGGGCCCCGCCGCAATGCCGAGCGCAAGTAAGGATCGAAAATTGATTGCCGGACGGTGGGTCCGTTGGAACGCCGAGCGCACGGCCAGCGCCTGTGCTCGCGGACTGTGGATCCATGATACGCTTGTGGGTTGCCTTCGACAGGCCGCACAGGAGGCGCCGCACCGGGTGGTGCTCATCGATGGCGATTGTCGTCTCGACTGCGAGAGCCTCTATGCACAGGCAACGGAGCTGGCGCGAGCCCTGCTGGCGCGCATGCCGACGGGGAGCGTGGTGTCCTTCATGCTGCCCAACTGGTACGAAGCGGCCGTCATCTACATGGCGGCTACCTTGGCCGGAATGGTGGTGAATCCCATCCTGCCTTCGCTGCGGGATCGCGAACTGCTTTTCATACTGCAAGACGTCGAGAGTCGCGTCGTATTTGTGCCCTCGGTTCTGCGCCAGCAGGACTATGCGGCGATGATGAGTCGCGTGATCGCGCAGATGGATTCGCCGCCTGATGTGGTGGTCGTGCGCGGCGACGCCGGAAGCCATGCGCCTTACGGGTCTCTCTTTCAACGCAATGATGGCAAATATGACTTGCCCGTGCTGGATCCGGACGCGGTCAGGATGATTCTCTACACGTCGGGCACGACAGGCCGCCCAAAGGGCGTGCTTCACAGCCACAACTCGATTCACGCGCTCATCTGCCAGATCCGCAAACATTGGTTGGTCGAGCAGGGGGATAGATTTTTGGTGCCTTCGCCGATTGCACACATCGGCGGCTCGATTTATGCGTTCGAATGTCCGCTGCTTCTGGGCACAACCGCGGTGCTCATGGACCGCTGGAACGCGGACGATGCGGTCAGATTGCTGGATACCGAAGCCTGTACGCACATGGCGGGTGCGACACCGTTCCTACGGCAGGTACTGACTGCCGCGAGGCATGCCAACACGCGCGTGCCAAGTTTAAAGGTATTTGTCTGTGGCGGCGCGTCCGTACCGCCCTCGCTCATCCGCGAAGCGGCCGCGTATTTCGAGGGCGCTGTTGTGACTCGCGTTTATGGCTCTACGGAAGTGCCTGTTACGACGGTTGGATCGACTGATGCCGTACATGGCGCGGATACCGATGGGCGAGCCGGCATAGCCGAGATCAAGCTCGTGGATCACAATGCGGCCACCGCCGGTGAAGGTGAAATTCTCGTCCGCGGGCCGCAGATGCTGGTGGGTTATCTGCATCCCGAAGATGATACGGAATCCTTCGATTCGCAAGGCTACTTCCGAACGGGAGATCTCGCGCGGTGGGTGGACGACGCGTACCTGGTCGTGACCGGACGAGCCAAGGACATCATCATTCGCAACGGTGAAAATATTTCGCCGAAGGAAGTTGAAGACATCCTCATGGGCCATCCTCAGATTTCCGAAATCGCGATCATCGGACTGCCCGATCCGCGCACCGGCGAGCGTGCCTGCGCCGTGATCGTGCCCAAAAGCGCACCCGGCCCCGACGTCGCAAGCTTGCGCAGCTTTCTCGATGCTCAAGGCGTCGCCACGTTCAAGGCGCCCGAACAAGTCGTTATTTGGGACGCTCTGCCCAAGAACGACGCGGGCAAGGTATTGAAGCAACAGATCCGCGCGGCACTCGCGCAGAACAGCTGAGAGGCCGGAAGTGGAGAGCGGCGTGACCGGATCGATCTCGACTTTTCGCCGCGAGGCGCGCAAGTGGCTGGAGGCCAATGTGCCATCCGAGCCGCCGCCTGAGGATGGTCCCGCCTCGCGGGACTATGTGCTCGCATGGCAGAGAACCCAGGCGCAAGGCGGCTGGGCGGGAATCGCCTGGCCGCAAGAGGTGGGCGGCCGCGGCCTCTCGGTCCTCGAGCAAATCGTATGGTTCGAGGAATATGCCCGCGCGGGTGCGCCCTCTCCTCTCAACGCATCCTTTGTAGGCCTGAATCATGCCGGACCGACGCTGATCACCTGCGGCACGGCGGAGCACAAGGCTTTTCATCTCCCCAAGATCCTGGCCGGCGACGTTATATGGTGCCAGGGCTTTTCGGAGCCCGGTGCCGGGTCCGACCTTGCCAGCCTCAAAACACGCGGCCGCGTCGAGGGCGGCGAGCTCGTCATCGATGGCCACAAGATCTGGTCGAGCTTTGCCGATGTCGCCGATTGGCAGGAGTTGTTGATTCGCACCGATCCGAAAGCCAGGACTTCGGCCGCGCTCTCCTGGGTCATCTGCCCCATGAGCGCGCCCGGAATTACCGTGCGGCCGATCCGCACCATGGCGGGGCCGAGGAAATACTGCGAAGTGTTCTATGACTCCGTGCGCGTGCCGCTGTCCAATGTGGTCGGCGGCTTGAACAATGGCTGGGCCACGGCGATGTCCACGCTGAGCTTCGAGCGGGGGACCGCCGCCCTTGCCTTGCTCATCGGATTGACTCTTAAAGTCGAGAATCTGCTTGCCGCCTGTCCCGCCGACAGACCGGAAATGCGCATGCGGCTTGCGCGCCTGCGCGCGGAGGGAGCATCGATCCGCGCGATGACTTATCGTTTCGCGCTCGACTCCGAACACGCTGTGCCCGACGCCAGCGGTTCGATCATCCGGCTGAGCTTCGCCGAGTTTGCCCAGCGCGTGACCGCAGCCGCGATCGACCTATACGGAATCGACGCGCCCGAAGTCGTCGGCATGCATGGCTGGGGTCATGACTATCTGGACGCATTCTCGGAAACGATCGCGGGCGGCGCCGCGGAAATTCAGCGCAATATCATCGCCGAGCGCGTGCTCGGCCTTCCGAAGGGACCGCGGTGACCGATTCCGGGACTCGAACGAACTCAGCCTCTTACGCGCCGCAACGTCATCGAGTGACGAAAGCGGGATGCCGGATGAGTATTGATGGTGACTTGAGCAACTCCTCCATCAGAAACTTTGTACGTCCGCCGCACCTCGAGCGCTGCCGTTCCTGCCTCGACCTTGAGCCCATGCGCCAGCGCCGGTGAAATCAGCACCGCGCCGATTTCCTGATGAACCTCCACGATGCTCTGGCCGAACAAGTCTTCGATCAGAGGAAAGATTGGGCCGGTGTGGCGCTGCAATAGTCTGCCTACGGCGGCAAAATCCCGGTTGATATAGTATTCAGTCCAGCAGACTGGAAATTCCGCACCTTCTGTTTGCCTGATACCGCGGACTGCCAGCCACTCTTCACCGCTCGCAAGCCCGGTCCGGGATGCCAGCTTGTCGTCAATGATTACTATCTCGGTCGCCTCGATCGAGAAACGCGCGCCGGCGGCAAATACCAGGAGGTCGTTGATTGACATGACGTCCTGAACGTATGAGTCCGAGGAACATCGAGGAACTACGATGGTGCCCGCTCCCTGTCGCGAAGACACCAGGTTATCTTCGCGAAGCCGTCTCAGCGCTTCCCGGACGGTGTAGCGGCTGACGGAAAAACGTTCACATAGGTCATCTTCGGTCGGGAGTTGCGATCCCACCGGATACACCCCGCCGACAATCTCTTTCTTCAAAGCGCGCGCGACCTGGAGATAGAGATGGTCGCTGCCAATGGCCGCGGCGCGCGCGCGCTGTCCACCTTTCAGCGGCTTTGCCCGACGTGCCTTTGTTCCAAGCTTCGACCGCATGATCTTTATTCTGTCGGTGTGGTCCGGTCGAGAGGCCGAGTCTCCCTTCGCGCATGTTAGATCATACGAAATGTATCAGCGTGAGATTATTCGCCCGGACATGCCCGGAATGCGGAGGACCTCACGGGGCAAGCCGCAGGCCGGGCCTCGGCCACCGCGCCGCAAAGAGTTGGCCGTAGCCGGATAGAGTGATGTAGGCCGTGCGCATGTCCGGCCCGCCGAAGCAGATGTTGGTGCAGTAGCCCTCGGGAGCCTCGTGGAACTCAACCAGGTCTCCGGCGGGCGAGAACACACTGATGCCGCCGCGCACCAGCGTCGCGACACAGATGTTACCGCTCTCCTCCACCGCCAGTGAGTCGAAGCGCTGATACCCCGGCAGACCATGCACCAGCCTGCCGCCGTTCGGCGATGGAAACGGCTGTAACCGCAGCTGACCCGCACCAATCACCGGATAGGACCACAACCGGCTCGTTTCAGTCTCGCTGACGTACAGCGTGCCGCCGTCGGGCGACAAGCCGACGCCATTGGGCGTCAGAAACGGAAATGCCGCGCGGCGAATGAAGGTGCCGTCGGTGCGCGCGTAGTACACGGCACCGAGCATCAGGCGATCTGCGAATTTCTTCCCGAAGTCGCTAAACCAGAAGCCACCCTGTGCGTCAAAGACAATGTCGTTCGGTCCGTGCAGCGGATTGCCGTCGCAGTGGGTATAGAGCGTCTCCACCTTTCCGGTGGCCAGGTTTACCCGTTGGATGCCGCCACCTTTATAGTCAGGTGCCTCGCCGGTCGGCCGCGTGAAACCATCATCCGTGCGCCAACTAAAACCGCCATTGTTGCAGACATAACAGTGTCCATCCGGACCCATGGCCGCGCCATTCGGCCCCCCGCCAACATGTGCGATGACCTTGAGCTCGCCGTTCGGCAGAACACGCGTCAATCGGCCTGCGGCGATCTCCACGACCAGCACGCTGCCGTCCGGCAGCGCCACGGGGCCTTCGGGAAACCCCAATCCGGATGCCATGCGACGGCCTTGCAGCTTGAGCATCGTTCTTCTCCTCTTTCAGCCGCCTCCGCGGGCTACGACGGCAGGTCAATATTGCGGTCCACAACCTCGATCACCGCAGGGTAGTAGCGGCCCGACCAGCCGTTGGTTGCGGTTGCGGAGTAATAGCGCTGCGCCAGTTGTGTGACGCGCGCTGAAACACCCACCTGCGCCGCCAATTCGAGCACGTAGCCAATGTCCTTGAGCACGTACTCGGGGGGGAATGATTTTTCCGGAAACTGTCGCGGCAACATGGATTTGCGCGCATGGTTGCGCAGCGCATAGCTGTCCCCCGAGCCCTTCGATACTGCATCGAGCAGGACCGCCGGCGCCACGCCGGCACGCTCACCCAGCACCATCATTTCAGCAATCGCCACCGTGTTCTCGAATACGAGCGCGTTATTGACCAGTTTGACGACTTGCCCGCAACCCACGCCGCCGCAGCGCGTGACATCGGAGCCCATGTAACGCAGCATCGGCTCGATGCGCGCATAGAGGGCCTCGTCGGCGCCGACCATGATGGAGAGCTCACCGCGCTGTGCCGCCTCTCGGGTCCGCGCGACCGGTGCATCGGCGAACGCAATGCCTTTCGACAACAGGCGCTGCGCCACGGCGCGCGCGACTTCAACGGCCGTGGTGCTCAAATCCGCGATGACCGACGGCAGCCGCGACGCGCCGGCGAGCCCCTGCGGGCCGAGGCAGACCTGCTCGACCTGCCGGCCGCCGGGCAGCGATAAAAACACGATGTCAGCCTGCTCCCCCACTTCCTCAATCGTTGTGGCGCGGCGCGCCTTGGTTCCATCCAGTGCGGCGAATGCGGCCGAATTCATGTCGAAGGCGATGACGTCACCGCTGTGCTTGAGTGCCACGTTTCGGCACATCGGCCCGCCCATGACACCCAGGCCGACGAAACCAATCGCGGGTACCGTGTTCTCTGACATTGTGCGACTCCGTTATTTCAATCCATCCACATGCCGCCGCTGATATCCAACGACGTGCCGGTAATCCAATTGGAAGCGGGAGAACACAGGAACAGCGCTGCCTGCGCGATGTCCTCGGCGTTGCCGAAGCGGCCCAACGGAACGGTCGCGTTCGCCGCCGGTGCCTGGTTCCCGGTGACGCTTGCCCACATGGCGGTCTCCACCGGGCCGGGCGCAAGCGTGTTGGCGTACACGCCGTGCGGCGCGCCCGCTTTGGCCATCCAACGCATCATCCCATGCACTGCGGACTTGGAAGCCACGTAGGCCGGGCCGGAGGCGACACCGCCGTTCTTGGCGGCGATCGAACCGCAGGCGAGGATCTTGCCGAAGCCGCGCTCGCACATGATCGGGAACAGCTTGCGTGCGGGATTGACGACCCCAAGCACGTTCACAGACAGCATCGAATTCCATTCTTCGTCAGTGCTCTGGGCCAGCGGCGTGCGCGCGATGATCCCGGCACACAGCACCAGGATGTCGACCTTGCCGTGAGCAGCCAGCACGCTGTCAATCAGCCTGTCCGTCTGGGCGCGCGAAGTGACGTCGTAGCGGCGATACTCGATTCCGGGACCGATGTCCTCGTGCTCGCCAAGGTCGGTCGCTATCGTCGACGCGCCGGCGGTCTTGAACGCACTGGCGATCGCGCGGCCCATGCCGCCAGAGCCTCCGGTGATCAGCGCCACTTGGCCCGCGAGGCTGGGGGGTCCGCTCAGATGCTGCGCCATTTAACTCGTCTCCTCAGTGATGGATGAATTGTGTGAACAACCCTGCGGCGGCTCACCGAAACGCGGCGGTGGCCGACATCGCCAACTCGCCGTCGGGCCCGCGCGCCCATAGTTCAAGCGTGCCGTCTTCGACTTGCCGCCCCTCGAGCTGGAAGGCGCGCCCGACAAACAGCGGGGTCGCACCACGGAAATCGAAGCGCGCAAGCGGACGACCGGCACCGTGCTCCAACGCGAACTGCTGGAGTAGCGTGGCCGTGAGCGGGCCATGGACGACCAAGTCAGGATAGCCCTCCTCGTTGCGCGCGTAGGCCTGGTCGTAGTGAATTCGGTGGCCGTTGAAAGTCAGGGCCGAAAATCGAAATAGCAGCGTCGTGTCGGGCTCGAAACTGCGGCTCCATTGCGGCACTCCGTCGTAACGCTTCGGTGCTCGTGCGGCCGCCGCACCCGGCGGTGTGGCCTCGCGGTAGACGATGTCCTGCTCCTCGGAGATGCAGGCAGTGCCATCGCAACTGATGGTGTGCTGGACTGTCAAGAACGACAGGGAACCGCTCTTGCCCGCCTTGTTCTCGATCTTCAGGATCCGACTGCGTCGCGTCGCCTCCGCCTGGACCGGCAAATCGGCGAGATAGCGAATGCGGCTGCCGGCCCACATGCGGCGCGGTAGTTCGATGGGCGGCAGAAATCCGCCCCGTCTCGGATGACCATCGATACCGAGAGCGTTTCGGCGCACCACTGGATTGAAAAACAGCCACTGCCATCCCGGCGGCAACGCCTCGCCTGCCTGCGGCGAGCGCTCGAGATCGAGTGTGGCGGCCATGGCCTCCACCACTGAACCTAGAATCCGCTCACTCCGCTCCTCCTCGCGTCCGATCCAATCTTCATAAGTCACAGTCACAATGCTCCAAGAACGACGACGCAGCCCCCGCTACTCGACTGGAGCTCCATGGTAATATAGGATGCATTCTTTATGAAGTAATTCCTTAGTCATATTCTTGTCGCAATGCAACACCCTCCCCTTTCCGGCCGCCGAATCGAACTGGGCACCATGCTGGCCGCCCCATTTGCGGCACACATTCTTTCGCAACTTGCGGTGCGCCGCGACGCCTGAACCTCGTTGCATGCACACCAAGCAGACCCCCGGACGGACGCAGGCTTCCTTATGACAGACGACGTGGAACGCACGGAACTTCATCATCGTCAGCTCGACCTCCGATTCTTCCAACGCTCGGACGGACTGTTCGAGGTAGAGGGACGGTTGCTCGATCGTAAGACCCACCCCTTTAGGCGCCTACTCCAAGAAGGCGACACTGCAGCCGGCACACCGCTGCACGACATCATGGTCCGCTTGATCGTCGACGAGAGTTTGCTGATACATGACGCCAGCGCGACACTGGCCGCGTCACCCTTTGACGTGTGCCGCGAAGCTGCGAACACGCTCGCGCCGCTGAAGGGTTTGCGAATCGGCGCGGGTTGGAACAAGCGTGTGCGCGAGCTGTTGGGCGGCGCAGCCTCCTGCACCCACATCGTGGAAATGCTCGGTCCAATGGCGACTACGGCTTTTCAGGGGCTCGCGCCGCAACGGGTGGCGCGCATGAGGCAGCATGGAAACGACGAGCACAAGTCGAAGATCGACAGCTGCTATGCGTATGGACGGGACCGGGAAGTGGTGGCGCGGCTATGGCCCAACCTTCGCAAACGGACCGATTGATCCCGCGGCCTGCCCGTTTGCTGGATCGCTAGATCGCCCCCTGCGCTGCAGCACCCCCTGCGCTGCAGCACCCCCTCGCTGCAGCACCCCCTGTTGGATCCGGTGCGCGTCGACTCTAAGGCAGCAACTGGAACATTGACTCCAGTGAACAAAGAATGCATCATGCATTATCTGTATAGGAGATCCAACCTTGAGCACCGCTACCACCTCCTCTGAAGTCGGTTCGGCCCCCGCCGAGGGCCTCATCACCGACCAAGCAGTCGCCGATGCAAAGGCCATGATCGGGCTGCACCTGCGTCCCGAAGGGCCTTACCTCCAGGACGCGACACCCGACACCTTGCGCAATTGGTGCAATGGCATCGGCGACCTCAACCCTCTTTACCGGGAAATCGGCTATGGAGCGGCAACTCGTTACGGCACGATGCTGGCGCACCCCATGTTCCCGATGGCATTCGGTTGGCTGGGCCGCACGCGCTGGGGCCTTCCCGGCGTGCATGGCTTTTACGCCGGCAATGACTGGGAGCTATTCCGGCACGTGCGGCCAGGTGATCGCATCAGCGCCATCGAGCGCGTCGTAGGAGTCGAAGAGAAGCAGAGCAAGTTCTCCGGGCGCCTGGTTCTTCAATACGTCGAGGCCTGCTATTACAACCAGCGCGGCGAGCTCTTGGCCCGTGGCCTGGGCACCTGTACCCGCCATGAGCGCAAAGCGGCGCGCGATGCCGGCAAGTACAAGGAGATCGAGCAGCACGAATACGGAAACGAGGAACGCGACCGCATCGATCAGGTGGTGCTCGATGAGCCGAAGAACATTCGTGGTGCCAACGTGCGCTACTGGGAGGACGTGAAAGAGGGCGAAGAGTTGCCGACCATCGCGCGCGGGCCGCTCTCACTGATGGACACGATGGGTTTTCTGGTTGGCTGCGGCCGCGGACACACACACGGGGTTTTGCTGCAGGCCGCGGTGAAGCACCCCGGCCATTTCTTCCGCAACCCGGAGGCAGGCGGCGGCACCGAGTACACTGGAATCGGTCATCACCGCGAGTCGGTTGCGAAGGAAGTGGGCGTGCCGGGCACGTACGACTACGGTCCGCAACGCTCCTCGTGGATGTGCACCCTCATCACCAACTGGATGGGCGATGCCGGTATCCTCAAGCGCGTTCGCAGCGAGATGCGGCGCTTCAACATCGTGGGCGACACCACCTTCTGCAAGGGAAAGGTCGTACGCAAGTACGTCAAGGATAAGACTGCGTTGGTCGACATCGAGATCGCGGCGGAGAACCAGCGCGGCGAGGTGACGACACCCGGTCTGGCGACGGTGGCCCTGCCCTCGCGCGACGTGAACCTTCCCGCCTTTATCGACGGGTCGGGCGTGGATCTCGAGCTGCCCGTGATTCGCTAGTCACTCATCACAACGCAAGCTTTTGAGAATCAGAACATGTCCTCCGAGCACTCGCTGCAGGGCGGTGGCCCGCCCCTGACGGGGTGCAGAGTCATGGAGCACTCGCGCACCGTCGCGGCGGCCTATGCCGGACGCCTGCTCGCCGCCATGGGAGCCACCGTGGTGATGATAGAGCCTCCTGAGGGCTCGCCGTTGCGAACCGCGCCTCCCCTGCTGGACGGGGCGGGCCACAGCGCGCTCTTTGCCTTTCTGTCGGCCGGCAAGCGCAGCCTGGCGTGCGACCTGCTCTCGCCGAAGGGTCAGCGCGTGCTGGAGCGCGAACTCGATGGTGTCGACATCCTGATCGATGACACACCGGTGCGCGCGCGAGGAGCGCAAAAGCTGGATCCTGATGCCGTAGCCATGCGCTTCCCGGCGCTGGTTCATGTGAGCGTGCTGCCGTTCGGCGCAAGCGGACCGAAAGCCGACTGGGACGGCGAGGAAGTGAACCTGCTGCATGCCGGAGGCGAAGGTTATCTGCTTCCCAACGGCCTCTCCAGCGAACTCTTTCCCGGCCGGCCCCCGCTGAAAATCTACGGTCATTTCAGCGGCTATCAGGGGGGTGCCATGGCGGCCTTTGCAGCGCTGTCAGCGTGGTGGGCGGTGCCCGAATTCGGCGGTCAGTACGTCGACGTATCAGTACAGGACGCAGCGCTCTCGGTAGGCGCCTTCGCGCTGCAGAGGCTGGGCGACGGTTCGTTGGAACACCGAAGCACGCGGCGTTTCCGCTATGGCGGAGTATTCGAAGCGCGAGGCGGCTTCGTCGAGCTCCTCACGCTGGAGGATCGTCAATGGACCGCGCTGGTGGAATTGCTGGGCCGTCCCGCATGGGCGCAGGACGCAGCACTGGGCGATCCCTTGGAGCGCAGCCGGCGCGGTGACGAGATCAACCATCACATCCGCGAGTGGATGAGCCTTCACGATGTCGATGACATCGTTCGGTGGGCGCAGCAATTGGGCGTGCCGGCGGCGAAATACCGCACACCGGCCGAAGTGATTCATGGCGAGCACGAAAAATCGCGCGGGCTTTTCGCTCCGCTCGAGTTGGACGCAGGCGTGCAGGCGGAGCTTCTGGTCGCGCCGTTTCAGTTTCGCTGTACGCCGTTGCAGGCCGGCGGCCGAGTACCGGCTCTCGGCGAGATGAATCAGGAGTCGACCGCATGAGTCGCGCTCTGGCACCGCTCCGCGGGGTTCGGATCGCCGATTTCACGATTCATGCGGCCGGGCCATTCGGCACGCAGCTTCTCTCGCAGCTCGGCGCAGAGTGCATCAAGATCGAGAGCAAGACGCGACCCGACGCCTTTCGCAAGCCCCACGCCGTCTATGGGCGAATGACTGCGGCGACCTTCGATCAGGTCTCGGTGAACAAACTGTCGGTACGATTGAACCTCAAGCGGCCCGAGGCGGTGGCGCTGGCCAAGCGGTTGGTATCGATCTCGGATGTGGCCGCCGAGAGCTTTCGAGCAGGCGTCATGAAACGTCTGGGCCTTGGCTTCGACGACCTGCGCGCGGTAAAGCCGGACCTCATCTTGTTGTCGCTGTCCTCCTGCGGCCAGAGTGGTCCGGACTCGCACTTTGCCGGCTACGCCCCGCTATTCGGTGCGTGGGGAGGTCTCGGGTGGATGACGGGCTACGCCGATGGCCCTCCCGTGGAAATGCGCCACGTCATGGATCACTCCGCGGGCGTGCATGCCGCCGTGGCCACGATGGCTGCTCTGCATCAGCGCCGCCGCACGGGCAATGCCCAGCACATCGATCTGGCCGCGCGCGAAGTCGCCTCCGCGATGATTGGTGATGCGCTCATCCAGGCCAGCCTGGGGCTTACGCCCGAGCGGCCCGGGAACGGACACCTATCGATGGCGCCGCACGGCGTGTACCCCACGGAGCAGCCCGATCGGTGGTTGACCCTGGCCGTGCGAAATGATGCCGAATGGCAGGCGTTGGTGCGCGAGTTGGATCAACCTGGCGCCTCGAGCGACCCGCGCTTTGCCACGGCCGAAGCCCGCCTGCGGCATCGCCACGAGCTCGATGTCCTGCTCGCGCAGTGGCTCGTCGCGTGCAATGCCGGCGCCACGGCCGAGCGGCTGCAGCGCGCAGGCGTGTGCGCTCACGTTTCATGGAACATGCAGGACATAGTAAGCGACCCCCACCTGCGTGCGCGCGGCGCGACCACCGAGGTCAGCGGCCCCGACCTCCCGCCACGACTGGCGGTCGGCGCACCGGCGCGATTCTCCAAGACGTGCGACGTCGGCATTCGACGGTTGACACCGGCACTCGGCCAGGACGAGGACTACGTATTCGGCGAACTCCTTGGCCTCACCGCTGCACAACGCGCCGACCTGGAAAGGCGCGAGGTGATTTTGTGAGTCGGAGTTTCTTGGATTGTACGGGCATCGATTCGTCATGCAGAATGCACTTTTAACATCTGGGGGTTCTCGATCGTGAGCAGCAGCATTTATTTGGCGCTCGACATGGAAAACGATCTGGTCCACGTGGACGGACCCAATGGCAAGGCTCCGTATGGCGAGCAGGCGCGAGCGCGCCGTATCGTGGAGAACACGCGCCGGGCGCTGGACAAGGCCCGCGCTGCCGGACTTCGCGTTGGTTTTGTCCGGGTCGGCTTTTCACCCGACTATCGGGAGTGCCCGGTCAACTCGCCGATCTTCTCAGGCGCTCGCAAAAACGGGATCTTCAAGCTGGGTGAATGGGGCACGCAGGTACACCCGGACCTCGGACAAAAACCAACTGACTTTGACGTCGTAAAGCATCGAGTGAGCCCCTTCCACGGCACAAATCTCGACGTAATCCTGCACACTCATGGCGTGCGGCGCGTCTACTGTTCCGGAATTTCAACCAATGCCGTGGTTCAGGCCGCAGTGCGCGAGGGCCACGACCGCGATTACGAGATGGTGCTGCTCGAGGATTGCTGTTGCGCCTTGTCGGCAGAGGAGCATGAGGGCGCGGTCAAGTTGTTGCAGCGGTTCTGCAAGGTCACGACGTCCAAGGATGTTGCTTTCGAATGAGGTACACTGCAGCAGATGGATTTCCGAACGAAAGAAGAACAAGTAGCGGACTTTCTGCGCGAGGGGATCATATCCGGGATGTTTCCGCGGGGCTCGCGGCTCAAGCAGGCCGAGATTGCCGAACGGCTCCAGCTCTCCATCACGCCAGTGCGCGAGGCGCTGAAGTTGTTGGAGGCCGAAGGCTATATCACCGGCAATTCCTACCGTGGCGCATGCGTCGTTCCGTTCGACGCATCGGCCTCGGTGGAAGTCTTGGAGTTGCGCCTGGTGCTGGAATCGCGGCTTCTCCGCGGCACGGCCGAAAAGATAACGGCGCAGGACATCGTTGAATTACGGGCACTTGCCGACGAGTTCGAACAGGCGTTCAAGGTCGGTGACCGGGCTGCCGCGCGCGGAGTCAACTACCGCTTCCACCGTCGCCTGTACAGCATTGCAGCCATGCCGCAAACGCTGCATTTCGTTCAGATTCTATGGGCGCGCTATCCTTTTGATCTGATTAACGCGGTCGAAGGCCGCGGCAAGGACGCCGCCAAAGAACACGATGAAATCTTACGCGCGCTGTTGGAAGGTGATGCGTCGGCAGCCATGCTCGCGATGCGCAAGCACATCGAATCTGGCTGGTCCTTGCTCAAATCCACCTGAGCGCGCGTCCGGCCGTTACGTCAACTTCTTGGGTGCGGCCGTGCCCATGTAGTTGGCCAGATTGCGGTGCAGACTGCTGATCGCCCCCTCGGCCTTCGGATTGGGAAGCGGCCCGCGAAAGCCGCCGTTCTTCATGCCCTGCTGCAGGGCAGCCATGTTGGAAAAGTCCTGCGGCAGGACGCTGCCCCACTTCGGATCGTCCACCGCCAGGTATTCCCACTCCGTTGCAGGCTCCTTCCCCTTCGGAAAGAGCTCATAGACTGCGGCCTCAAAGATGCACTTGTCGGGATTGTACCCGTAGGGCCGGGCGCTGTAGCACAGGGCATTGTTGACCGCATGGCCAATCTGAAAATTCGGGAATATCTGCCAGGCGGTACCGCTCTTGCCGACATGCTCGGGAGCGACGGTCGGCCAGATCACACCGCGCGCAGCATCGTCGCGCCGCGCCGAGTCAAGCCAATGCTTGAGAACCTTATCGGGCGGCGTTCCTTCCGGCAACTCATCGACCAGCCTCTGCGCCGCATCGACGAGTGTCTTGGTGGTGTTGGTGTTCACCTGCTCCCACGTGTAAAGCTGCATTTCCGCCGTTGATTTGCGCGGGTCATTGCCCGAACCAAGCCGCAGCTTTGCCTTGTTTTCCTCCAACCCCTTCGGTGCGTCATAGCCGATGTGGCTATGTTTTCCCTGCGGCCTGCCCCAGCCCACGAAACTGCCGAAGCGCGTGAACTCCGGATGTGTGCCCGGGACATGGTAGATCTCGTCAAACGCCTCCATGGCGACCTTCCAGTTGCAGTCGAAGATGATCCACCGGCGCCATCGGCAGCGCATATTCTGCAGTTCGAAGGGATCGAGCATTGAGGCAGCGGGCTCGAGATAGTCGCGCAAGGGTGCGCAATCGGGATCCAGATTGATCCAAATCCATCCGCCCCAGGTGTCAACCTTGACTTTGCCCAGACGGGTGCGCTCATCCGTCAACTTGCCCCGCCAATTCTCCTTGTCCAGGATGAAGGTGCACTGGCCCTCCAGATTGTAGGTCCAGGAATGGAAGCCGCAGACGAACTTCATTCGCTTGCCGCTGGCGTTCCGGGCGCCCTTCGGCGTATCGATCAGCCGGCGGCCGCGATGCGAGCAAACATTGTAGTAGGCATTGACCGTATCGGGAGTCGTACGCACGATCAACAACGAGTCATCCAGGATCTCATAGGTGATGTAATTGCCCACCTCGGGGATGTCCTCGAGACGACCGGCCTGCAGCCACACTTTGCGCCACAGCTTGTCGCGCTCAGCCCTGGCGTACTGCTCGGAAATGTAGGGTTCCACGCTGTGGGTTTGCGGCTCTGGAACATCCTCAACCTTTTGCGCCACCGTCTGCGCTTCGAGCTCAGCAGTTTTGCTCATGACATTCTCCAACTCATTCAATTGCCGCGACCACAGTGGCCCCAACCTCAGCGAGCCTGCGTGTGACGCTCGTTCCAATGCCGCCGCCGGCGGCGCCAGTCACCACGACCAGGCGGCCATCCAGCTTCAGGAGATTCTGTTCCACACCTGCTCCAAGCTCATTCACAGGATTGACGCGGCGAGCATGTCAGTTCGCAGGATTCGCATTCTTGTCCGGACAACTAACTCCATATCTGACACACCTTTCGCCCATAGCTCTGGTTATTATGATGAGAGATGCCTGGAAGTAAAGCCCGATATGTCTGGACCATTCCGCCTCGCAAACGTTCAATCTTCGAATGCCGGGACGCAACGGGGAATCCGATTGTTGGGACCGACCGGGGAATCGTGTTCCTCGACGGTGCATACCGGATTGCTGTTGGTCGCGAAAAGTTTCAGTTCGTCCGCCAATCGGGCCGGCAGGTGCTCAGGACTGCCGAGCCCTTTCATCGCTGTCTCGAAGTCCTCCCTGGTGTTCCACCAGATTTCCATGATGCAGTCATAGCCGGGATGGATCACCTCGCCCGTGAGCGGGTTCTTTTCCGGTGTGATGTAGCGCCGCACATAACGCTGCGCATTGGGTAGGGACGGCTTGGCGCCCATACGCTTAGCCAGCTGCGAGTGCTGATTTTCATAATAGTCCTTGAACTGTTCCATCGTGATGTCTGCGCGCTTTTTAAGGAAAACGACCTGCTTGATCATTTATATCTCTCCGGTCCGGCCATTTGTTGGAATCGAGCGCGCCTCACGGCGCGCGAATCGCCAGCACGCTTCCCTCGGCGTCGCCCGAGACATAGAGCGTGGCGTCGGGTCCGGCGGCAATGCCGGCAAACGGACCCATCGGCCCCGCCATCGTCCCGATTGCACCCAGGAACTTGGGAGTGACCCCCGCCGGGGCGCCGACCGGAAGGTCAGAGGCGATAGTGCGGCGGACCTTGTCGGCCACGTCGTATTCGATCAGTTCCTTGCTGCCTGCATCGACGACATAGAGCGATCCGCGGTACGCCGCGATGCCTTGAGGGTTTTGCAGACCATCCAGGACGGTCTCGGCCCGACCGCCAGAGAGCTTGACGACTCGTCCACCGCCCGACTCCGCGACGAAGCAGATGCCGTCCGAACCCACCGCCACGCCCGAGGGCTCCCTAAGGCCTGTGGCCAGTTCCGTGACGTTGCCGGACTGAACCGACATCACACGTCCCCGGCCTTGCTCCGCGAAGATCACGGTCCCCCCGGGCGCGATCGCCACACCATAGAGTTGGTCAAAGCCCTGGGCGAGTACTTCGCTTTCCTGGTTCGCAGGACGGTAACGTGCAACCGCGCCGTTTGCGGTGGTTACGATGAATTCACCGAGGCTGGCTGCGGCGACGCCACGCGAATATCCCGGATAGCCTGGGGTAAAGAGCATTCCTACCGTCTGACGTGCGCTACCCGGTTTCAAGCGGTAGGAAAAGGGCCCATCGGCCACATAGAGCAGGCCGTCCTCCCCCATCGCGAGACCAAGCGGCCAGTTGAAACCATCCGGGACGAGGTCCTTGGTTTTGCCGCCCTCGAGAATCTCGGTGACATATCCCGATATATTCGAGACGAACATCCGCTTACCGACGAAGGTCACGTTGTCCAGGCCGGGACTGAGACTGGCCAACACGGTCCGGTCGCCGGTGCGCGCATCGATCCGCAGCACCTGCCCGCTCGCCACCTGGGTCGAGACGATGGCGCCACGCGCGTCGAACTTGACGGAGTCGGGCACGCCGAGATCCCCAGCCACTATTTCCGGCCCGCCACCCTCGAGGCTGATGCGCCAGATCTCATTGGTTCCCATCACCGGGAAGTACAGCTTGCCGTCCGGTCCCACTTCAAAGGCATTGGGCATGGGCACGTTCTCCAGCAAGATCCTCGGAGCGCCGCCATCGCGGTCAAGCTCCATGATCCGGCCGCCGGGCCGGCATTCGCCGGCAATGAGCCGTCCCTGGTGGAAAGTGATGGGATTGGCGCAAGGCATGTCGCCGTTCAGTACCCGGGTCGATCCATTGGGGGAGCGCACGCTGACCCGCCCTTCCGTAATTTCCGTGGCATAGAGGTTGCCTTCGGGATCGAAGACCAGATCATCGGGACCGACGATGTCGCCGCCCTTGGGGCTGATGGCTTCGATCGCACCGGTCTCGACATCGATTGCGCTGATCTGGCTGCCGGAAACCTGCGCCACATAGATGCGTCCGTCGGGGCCGGTGCGAATGCCATTGGCGCCGAACAGGCGGCTGGGTTGCGTGAGTCGCTCCAAACTCCATCCCTCGGCAAGACTGAGCGGCCTCGCGGCTGGATAGCGCCCGTATTTCAGCGGCATTCTGATTGTCTCGGTAGCTTTGTCGGGCCTTAGCATAACGTCGCCCAATTTCATGTGAAATGACGGCGGGCGACATCAGTCCCGGAGTGGGAGTGCTAGGAACCTGTCGGACTTGCATTTGCCCCTGCTACGCAGCTGGCAAAAACCACGCTTTTTTGCCCGGGGCGCGCAGCCAGCGGAAACGAAGCTGATGTCCGACAAACGCGCAGGAGCGCGTTTGGTCGACCGGAGGTCGACCCGAAGGGTGCCGTCCAGGGATGGTCAGGCACACAAACGCGCAGGAGCGCGTTTGGTCGACCGGAGGTCGACCCGAAGGGTGCCGTCCAGGGGTAAGACGCACTGCGTCGAACGGGTGGCCAGGATGGCCACCCAGGGCTTGCGCGCAGCAGGGATAGCGTAGCGCAATGGACAGGCACAAAAAGCGCCGCAGGCGACTTTTTCCAATGAACTAGAAGACTTCGATCCCGGGCGGTCCGCCGCGCATCTCGCCGATCACCGCAGCCCGGTCGAATCCCGCAGCGCCGAATAGCTCTAGAACTTTCGCCACGCCGTCCGGCGCCACCGCTGCCAGCAGACCACCGCTGGTTTGCGGATCGCACATCAGGTCGCGCTTCCAGTCCGCGATTCCGGGCGCGAGCGCGACCTCCTCGCCATAGCTGGCCCAGTTCCGCCCAGCGGCTCCGGTGCGATATGGAACGCGGGCGAGGTCGGCGACTCCCTCCAGCAGCGGCAACGCATCGAACCGGACGCGCGCACTTAAGCCAGAGCCGCGGCACATCTCAAGGCCGTGCCCCAACAACCCGAACCCAGTGACGTCAGTCATCGCGTGCACCTGTGCGACACTCGCCAGCGCATGGCCGGCCGCATTCAGGCGCGTGGCGGAATCGACCAGTGCGGCGTAGACCGTGCGCTCGAGCTCTGCCTCGAGCCTGCCGCTCTTCAGGGCGGCACTGATGACGCCTATCCCAAGTGCCTTGCTCAGGATGAGCACGTCGCCCGGCTTGGCCCCCGAATTGCGCAGCACACGGTCCGGCCTCACCAGTCCAATGACGGCGAGTCCGTAGATGGGCTCCGGCGAATCTATCGAATGGCCTCCGGCAACGGGAATGCCGGCCTCGGTGCAGATCGCGGCGCCGCCGGTGAGGATGGCACTCACTGTCGCCGGCGAGATCTTGCTCATGGGCATGCCCAAGATCGCCAACGCCAGGATTGGCCGGCCTCCCATTGCGTAGACGTCTGACAGCGCATTGGCGGCGGCAATCCGTCCGAAGTCGAACGGATCATCGACAATCGGCATGAAAAAGTCGGTGGTCGCCACCACCGCCTGCTCATCATTGAGGCGATACACGGCAGCATCATCCCCGGTCTCGATACCGACGAGCAAATCGGGAAATGCCTGCGCCGCCGGCATCCCCGCCAGAAGCTCGTGCAGTACAGCAGGCGACAGCTTGCAGCCGCAACCGCCGCCATGGGCCAAGGCAGTGAGGCGTGTCTCGAATTCCACCATGTTCAAATTTCCATGCCAATGCTATTAAATGCCCTTGAGGCGGCAATCAAATCACTATCACCGATTGAGAGGATCCGTGCAAGACGCCGAAAACCCGCTCCGTAACCTCCCGCAGGTGCAGAGACTTCTCGAGATGCCGGCCGCGAACTCGCTCGGTGCAGAGTTCGGTCGCACGGCGTTGACGAACGCGCTGCGAGATACTCTCGAAGAACTGCGCGAGCAGATCGGAGCCGGCTTGCTGCCTGGTGTGCCTGATGCGCAAGCCATCGTCGCGGCCTGCGGTGAGAAGCTGGCGATTCGCCGCCGGCGCGGCCTGCGCCGGACGATCAACGCAACCGGAATCATCCTGCACACCAATCTGGGCCGCGCCCCGCTCGCGCCCGAGGCCATTGCGGCGGTCGCGGAGGTCGCCGCGGGATACTGCAATCTGGAATTCGACCTCGCAACTGGCCGGCGCGGGTCTCGGACGCAGGCGCTCGAACCGCTGCTTCGCGAGTTGACGGCGGCTGAAGCGGCTCTTGCGGTCAACAATGGAGCGGCCGCCATTCTGCTTGCGTTGAGTGCGCTCAGCAACGGCGGCGAGGTGATCGTCTCCAGAGGCGAACTGGTCGAGATCGGCGGCGGCTTCCGCGTGCCGGACGTTATCCGGCAAGGTGGCGCCCGCCTGGTCGAAGTCGGTACCACCAACAAGACGCGGCTCACTGACTACCGCGCGGCGATCGGCCCCGACACGCGCGTGCTGCTCAAGGTGCATCAGAGCAACTTCCGAACGATTGGATTCACGGCGGAGACGAACATCGGGGAGTTGGCCGGGCTCGCGCGCGCACATGGACTTCTGGTGGTGGCCGATCTCGGCAGCGGGTTGCTCCACGAGGGGCCCGGCACAACCGAGCCCTCCTTAACCGAGGCGCTGTCGGCCGGTGCCGATCTGGTGACGTGCAGCGGCGACAAGCTGTTGGGAGGACCGCAGGCCGGTCTGATCCTTGGCAGGAAAGCCGCCGTCGATCGGCTGCGCGACCACCCGCTATTGCGGGCCCTTCGGCTTGACAAGATGTCGCTCGCAGCACTCGAAGCGACGCTGATGTTGCATCGAGACCTGCCGGAGCGAGTGCCGGTCCGGCACATGCTTGGGCAAACCGAGGCAGTGCTTGAGCAGCGGGCCCAGCGTTTGCAGGCCATGCTCGGCGGCGGCACGGTTGAACGAACGGAGGCGTTCGCCGGCGGCGGTTCGCTACCCGAGCAGCGGATCGCGAGCCGGGCGGTGGCATTGCATCCCCGGATCGGAGCCGAAGAGGCGGCGGGTCTTCTGCGGTCTTGTCATCCGGCGGTGATCGGCCGCATCAACGAGGGGCGTCTTCTCCTCGACATGCTGGCCGTATCCGATGACGAAGTGCCGGAACTCGCGGCGGCACTGCGGACGGTGCAGACGTGACGCGTCTCGTGGTAGGTGTGATCGGGCATGTCGATCACGGCAAAACCGCTCTGGTTCGGGCGCTGACCGGTGAGGATACCGACCGGCTTCCGGAGGAGAAGCAGCGCGGCATTTCCATCGCGCTTGGTTTTGCGTACTTGAAAGTTGGGTCGGATACCGACATCGATCTGATCGACATGCCCGGTCACGAACGTTTCGTCCGCACGATGATCTCCGGGGCAACGGGGATAGATGCCGTGTTGCTGGTCGTGGCGGCCAATGAAGGGCGCAAGCCGCAAACGGTCGAGCATGTCGACATTGCCAGTCTGTTGGGCTTGCGTCGGGCCGTGGTCGCGATCAGCAAGACAGATCTGGTCTCTTCTGAGGAGGCCAGACGGGTGGCAGACGATGCGGTCCGGTTGCTCGCCAAGTCCGGACTGGATCCGCTGCCGCCCGTAATGACCTCGGCGCTGCAAGAAAATGGAATTGAAGATTTGCGCCGGGCGCTCAACGCCCTGGCTGCCAAACAGGTTCCACGCGCCGCCGACGGTGTGGCATTCCTGCCGATTGACCGGGCATTCAGCATCGCCGGCCACGGCCCCGTCGTGACCGGAACCCTGCGGGGCGCGGTCATCACCGCTGGGGACGCGCTGGAACTGTTGCCGTTGCGCCGGATCGTCCGGGTACGGGCGGTTCAGGTCCATGGCGCGCGCGTGACGACTGCCGCGCCGGGCGAGCGCGTGGCGATCAATCTGCGTGACATCGAAATCTGCGAGTTGAAGCGGGGCATGGCGCTGACCGCGCCTGACACGCTGGCGCTCTCGGACTGGCTGACGATTTCCATTCGTGCCGTGGACGGCGCGCCGCCGCTGAAGAACGGGATGAGGGTTCGTGCGTTGCTCGGCACGGACGAGTCGAACGCCCGCCTGCGTCTGTTGGACCGAGATGCGCTTGAGGCTGGCCAGAGCGGCTTTGCCCAGCTGCACTGCGCACGGCCGGTCGCGCTCCCCGCCGGCGAGCATGTGGTGCTTAGGCTTGCGTCCCCGCCGCAGACGGTCGCCGGCGGCAAGGTCCTGGAGCCTGGAGCGCGGCGCCGGCAACGCAATTGCCCGCGAATTCTGAGACGCCTCGAAGATCTGCGGGCGTTGCCGCCCGCTGCGATGATTGCCGCAGAGGCAGAGCGTGAAGGGCCGGCCGGGACGACGTTGCAGCACCTGTCGCAGCTTTCCGCGCTCGCAACGCCGCGAATCGTCGAGCTGCTCGAGACACTCCCGTTCGCGGTCACACGATCAGGCTTGGTCGTGCGGAGGGCGGACATGGATGACCTGCTCTCGCGTATCCCGTCGCTGCTCGCACCGCACGCGACCGGGCTCTCTCGCGAGAAGTTGCTGTCCGCGCTGCCCGGCACCGGTGCGGCGGTGCTGGACGAGGCGCTCGGGCGTCTGCTGGCTCGCGGCGTGATCAGCAAACGCGGCAGCCAGATCTTGGTTCCGCGGCCGGAGGAGGACCGTGCCCGCGCCCGTAACGAGGTGGACCTTGCGTGTCAGATTGCCGACACCTTGCAGCGTGGGGGGCTCACTCCGCCAATCCCCAGTGCGATCGTGACGGACCCACTATCAAAACGCGCGGTCGACCGTTTGTTGCGCGAGGGCGTCGTTGTGCGCGCCCTTGACCGTGCCAAGGGCAAGGAAATCCTGTTTCATCGGGACGCGATCGAAGATGCCCAGCGCCGGCTGGCGCCTCTGCTGGAGCGTGCCCCGGGACTGCTGGTGACGGAGGTGGGAGCTGCACTCGGCATCTCACGCAAATTCAGCATGCCGCTCCTGGACCATCTGGACACGATCCGGTTCACTCGTCGGATCAAGGACCGGCGGGTGCGTGCTTCGCTATTGTCTGCGGGACCAATTAGACTTGATGGCCATCATGAAGGAGATCGCCGCGGATGAGGCCGCTCAAGAACATCTGTGAGGTCGCCGTCATCGGCGGTGGTCTCGCCGGGCTGTCCGCTGCGCGTCACGCTGTGCGTCTGGGACGCTTGGTGACGCTGTTCGAGGGCAGTGGGCTGTATGGCGGAATTCTTGCCACTGTTGGCGAGGTGGACGGCCTGCCTGTTCCGGGGAACTTCTCCGGCCAGGACCTGGCCATCCATCTGTTGCAGGATGCGCGCAAGACCGGCGTTCAGGTGATTGAAATTGGGATCGCGAAAATCGATTTGGACAGGCGCCTCACCCTGACGGATCAGGAAAGCAAGACTTATTATCCCGAGGCCATCGTCATCGCATCCGGTGCGTCGCTACGCAAACTGGGCGTTCCCCGCGAGGAGGAATTCATTGGCCGGGGCGTCTCACGATGCGCGACCTGTGATGGCGGCTTTTTTCGTGGCCAGGATGTCGTCGTCGTCGGTGGCGGAGACGGTGCGGTCCATGAGGCCCTCGTACTCGCCAAGACCAGCCGGCGCGTCATCATGGTATGCCGCAGCCCGCTGAAAGCGAAGCGCGACTACATCGAGAAGCTGGCTGCACGGGAGAACGTCAGCTTCATTTGGGAGAGCGAGATCAGCGCGATCCTCGGCGACGATGGGGTTTCCGGTGTTCGCCTGCGCAATGTGAAGGACGGCACGAGCTCGGACGTCGAATGCGCAGGTCTGTTTCCGTTCATTGGCGGGACGCCTAACACTGATTTCGTTCCTGCATCGTTGCTGACGGCGACGGGTCACATCAAGACGAACCCGGATCTTGCAACGTCCGACGCTCGCGTGTTCGCCGTTGGTGCGGTTCGCGCCGATTATGGTGGGAATGTCGTCCAGGCCATGGCCGAAGGCGTTGGTGCGGCGGAGGCTGCGGCTCGGCTGCTGGTGCATTGATCGCCGGGTGGGGGTGCGCTATCTTCCGGAAGCGCAGTTCGGAAAGAAGTGCATAGTTGGAAGGAGTTTGTCATGGCCAAGATATCCAGCGGCAATGGCCTCTATGAAGTCGTTTGGCCCTGTGGGGAACGAAAGCAGGCGCAGCGCCCGCTGGCCAAGCGGCTCGACACGCTCAATGGGAAGACCATCGCGCAGCTGTGGGACTTTCTGTTCTTCGGCGACGAGGTTTTTACCGTTCTCGAGGAGAAGCTGCGCGGGCTGTTTCCCGGCGTAAAATTCGTCAGCTGGCGCGAATTCGGCTCTACCCATGCAGTGAACGAAAAGGAATTGCTTGCCTCGCTGCCGCAGCGCTTCAAGGAACTGGGAGTGGATGCCGCCATCTCATCGATGGCGTGTTGAGGCAGTTGTACGCCCGCCGTGTTGCGGGCCAGTGAAGCGTGCGAACGGGCCGGTTTTCCGACTTCCTCGCTAGTGTGCGAGGGATTCCTCGGCCAGGCGGCCGCCACCTCGGTGGGCATGGGCATGCCCAATTTGCCTGCGGCGATGATACCCGGTCATCCCGGTACCCAGAGCCTCAAGGAGCTGCGGGCGAACGTGCGGAACGTCACCGTGCAGCAGGTGATCGACAATCTGCTGACGCAGCCGGTGGAGACCGAACTGGCCGCAGAACCTGCCGCTCGCGATATCGTGTTGCGGGGCACGTTCGAGGACGTCAACGCGCATTTCTACGAGCGTGAATGGAGCGATGGGCTGCCGATCGTTCCGCCGACCATCGAGAAGATCGCGGAGTTCCTCAGTTTCACGCACCGGGATCCGGAGGAATCCTTAGGCATTCTCAAGCCGGCAAGTCGTGCCGCGACCATCTGGTCCGTCGCCGTCAATGGCGTAATAGCCGGTTGCCGTCCGGAGTACATGCCGATTCTGGTTGCGCTTGCCGAAGCCATGGCGGATCCCGTCTATGGTGTCGAACACAGCGGCAACACGCCGGGGTCCGAGACGCTGATCATCCTCAATGGGCCGATCATCAAGGATCTCAACTTCAACTACACACAGGGCGTGCTGCGCGACGGCTTCATGCCGAACACATCGGTCGGCCGTTTCTGGCGGCTGGCACTCCGCAACATGGCCGGCTTCCTGCTGCACAAGACCGACAAGGGCACTTTCGGAAATACGTTCCGTGTGGTTCTCGCTGAGAACGAAGACGCGCTCGCCAGGATCGGCTGGCCGCCGAACAGCGCCGACATGGGGTTTGCGGCGGGCGACAACACCGTCACCATTTCCCGGTTCACCGGCGGTGGCGTCATCGTCTCCGTCACCGGCAGCACGCCGGAGGAAATGATGCCCTACATCGCGGACAGCGTTGCCAAGGAAACCGGGTGGGAAATCGTCTTCACCGTGGGCGGACTGACCTACGGGACACTGCGTCCTGCGCTGGTACTCAGCCCCATCCTTGCGGAAACGATTGCGCGCGCCGGTTGGACCAAGCACGACGTCAAGCGCTTCCTGTTCGACCATGCGCGTCTGCCCGCATGGCGCGTTGAAGCCTGGACCGAGAAGTGGGCGGACTTCCCGATCGACTCGCTGAAACAGCAGGTCAATTTCGGACGCCTTCCGAAGGTTTTCCATGAATCGGATGATCCGAACCGGCTGGTGCCGATCGTGTTCGAACCCGAAGACTTCATGGTCCTTGTGTCCGGCGATCCCTTGCGGACGAACGCCTACGCCTTCGCCCACAATGGCTATCTCGGCTTCCCGACAGCGAAGAAGATAGAATTGCCGAAGGACTGGACGGAACGAATGCGCAAGATGCGGAAGTAGGCGCCGCAACGCCGTGCGGTGGCGGAAGCGGATGGGAATCGAACCCACCGCCCGCTGTTCGCGAGCCACTGGTTTTGAGGACCAAGGAAGCCACCAGGCTTCAGTCGCTTCCGTAACGCTTCTATCCTAACAGCAGTGAGACCCTTTGCAGCAGCTGGTCGAGGATCGCCCCGAAAGGTCACCGCCGTATTGGCGAATCGATTTAATTTGATTTCATTTTGGAGCCGCGGAGCCTCCAGCCTTGGCCATCCCGAAACTGTAGCGAAGATGGTCGATGTGGCCCGAAGGCACAACCGGAAAGATCGCAGGTGAATCCGTGCTCCGGATGGCATCGATTTGTTCGGCCACCTGTTCGATGGACCATGCAGGGCGGTACAGGCCCGGCGTCTCGGCAACATAGGCCCTCGCCACACGTCCAGCCACGGAAATCAGCATTTCGCCTGTGATCCGGCAGGATTCGTGGGCCAGCCAGCCTACCGCGGGCGCCACCATCTCCGGAGGCATGGGTGGAAAGGCGGACGTATCCACCCCCTCGGACATGCGCGTAACGGCTGCGGGAAGGATGACGTTGCTCTTCACATTGTGCTCCGCGCCTTCCAGCGCGGCGACATTGGACAAGCCAATCGTGCCGGCCTTGGCCACGCTGTAATTCGCATTCTTGTAATTTCCGTACAGGCCGTTGATCGACGACGTCAGCACGATGCGGCCGTAGCCGGCCTTGCACATGAGGGGAAACGCCGGGCGAACAACATGGAATGCCCCGCGCAGATGAACGTCCAGGACCAGTTCGAAATCCTCATACGTCATCTCCGCAAGAGGGGCGCGGCGCACCACGCCGGCATTGTGGATGAGGATGTCGATTCGCCCGAAACGGTCCAGCGCAGCAGCGATAATCGCCTTGCCGCCTTCCGGAGTAGCCACAGACTCCGTGCAAGCGACCGCTTCGCCACCCGCGGCCCTGATCTCCTGCACCACCTCTTGCGCAGGACCGAGATCGATGCCGTCGCCCTTCAGGCTGGCACCCGGATCATTGACCACGATCTTTGCTCCCCGTGACGCGAGAAGCAAAGCATAGGAGCGGCCCAGCCCTCTCCCCGCACCCGTGATGACGGCTACGCGATCGTCGAATCTGAGTTCCGGCATCTGGCATTCCTCTGCGTTGTCGTTACAAGAAACCGCGAGCTAGGAGCCTAGGCCACGACCTTGGACGCACGCAACTCCTCAATCTGTTCGGACGTGAGACCAAGAATGTCCCGCAAGATCTCGTTGGTATGTTGGCCAAGAACCGGAGGTGCAGTGGGCACCGGCTGATGGTCGCCCGAAAACTTGATGGACCGATTCACGATCGGGATCTTCCCCAGGACCTGATGATCCGTCTCGACCACCATTTCCCGCGCCACCGCCTGCGGCTGCGAAAGCGCCTCCTTGACTCCCAAGATCGGCGCGTGCGGGACTTGATGTTGGGTAAACAGGTCCACGAGTTCGCTCATGGACTTATCGCGGGTAACCCCGGAGATCCGTTCGTTTACTATGCCGCGAATGTCGCGGCGTTTCACCAGCGTATCGAACCGGGAGTCCTCGATCCAGTCGTCCATTCCCAAGGCCCGGCAAATGTTCGCCCAGAAGCTGTTCGTCAGGCAGGCAATGACGATTGATCCGTCTTTGGCGGGAAATATCCCGTACGGAACAAGGTTGGGATGCTGCGACCCTTGAGGCTTCGGATCCTCGCCGGTGAAAAATGCCAGTTGCGGCAGGTAGGCGAGCATACCGATCAGCCCGTCAAACAGGCTGATATCAATCAGACGTCCGCGCCCCGTGACACTGCGCTCATACAAGGCCGCCAGAATACCCATCGGGCCGGTAACCCCGCCGACCAGATCGCCCAGCGGGATTCCCAATTTGGTGGGTGGCCGGTCAGGTTCGCCATTGACACTCAGCGCACCTGACAGAGCCTGCATGACGATATCGAACGAGGGGCGGTCGCGTAGCGGGCCGGTCATGCCGAAGCCCGAGATCGCACAGTAGATCAGACGTGGATTGATGTCGGAAAGAACCTCATATCCTAAGCCAAGGCGATCCATGACACCCGGCCGATAGTTTTCGATCAGGATGTCGCATTTGGCCGCAAGATCTTTGATCAGCGCCACGCCGGCGTCGCTTTTCAAATCCACGACGATGCTCTTTTTCCCGCGGTTCACGCTTAGAAAATAGTGGCTCTCTCCTGCCCGGAACGGCGGAAAGGAACGGGTCTCGTCTCCGCCTCCCGGGGGTTCGATCTTCAACACCTCTGCGCCGAGATCAGCCAGCGCGAGAGAAGCCGCCGGTCCCGCCAGCACGCGAGTAAAGTCGAGAACCCGAATTCCCTGCAGAGGGCCGGACCAGCCGCGAGCAACTGTTTTATTCATGCGTCATTGTGGCGTATTGCGCGGCCGCACCGCCAGCGGCCCATCAGGTGCGTGGCCCGCGGACTTAAGTCTCGGGCGGGAACCAGCGCGGCCGCCCAGGCGCGGCCAGCTAGGCGGGGCCGGCCACGCGCGGCCGGCTAGCCGCGGCTTGGCAGCTCCACGATCGATGCGCCGGTCGCGGACAGTTCGTCGCGATGCGTGCGGGCCTTCTGGCTGATTTCCACCAGATGCTTGCCCTGCTCGACAAACTTGCGGCTGACCACACCGTCGATGAACAAGGCGTCGCCGTCAGGATTGTGACGGCGGACCTGGCACTTGGTCTTCTGTAGAAAGCCGTCATCGCCCATCCAATTGGTCACATGGTGCGTCAACCAGGAGCAGCGCTCGGGGCCGTAGTCATAAGCGCCGGGCGCGCCGACTTCGAGGGCGAATGCCTCGTCCCAAT